>Ga0247822_10002164_pt1 | contig 12414 bp, 14 predicted proteins | sample 13C_Cellulose_Da_FD_192423 | JGI IMG/M metagenome (GOLD analysis project Ga0247822, IMG submission 192423) | Soil microbial communities from agricultural site in Penn Yan, New York, United States - 13C_Cellulose_Day30 | ecosystem: Environmental > Terrestrial > Soil > Agricultural land | place...
GGTTTACACGCTTTCACATTTGCTGGTTTCCCGTCATTCGCGTTTTAGTGCTATTGCTGATGTGCAGAAAAAAATATTAATTAAAATTTTTGCTATCGGTATTTTTGCTGCAATTTATGTGTTGGTGAAAGTGTTTGGCGGGGAGCTTTTCTCTCCTCGCTAAACTTTCTTTAAGTGGCAATCTGAAATTATGATTTGCTGATCTGGCAGCCAGACGACCTTATTATCTTCTATGTTTCGCAGACTGTTCCGAAATCGCGGTTTAGGCATAAATTTGCTGGCAGGGCTGAGCTTTTTGTTGCTTGCGGTTTACGGCTGGGGATTGAGTTGGGACGTATTGGCTGACTACCTATTGGTTATTATCGCTTTGTTTGTAGTCTTGGCTGGCATGGCTGTACTACTGGCGTGGGGATTGCGCAAATTAAGCCGATACCGCAAAGCGGCAGATAAAAAAGATGAAGAGCGTAACATTTAGAGATTTAGCTAGATCGAACAGCTAAACCCGGTTCAGAATAATTTCCAGTACCACCTTGCTACCAAAATACGCGAGCATCAAGCACACAAATCCTGCCAGTGCCCAACGAATCGCTTTATTGCCTCTCCAGCCCATTTGATGACGTCCCCACAACAGCAACGCGTAAATAAACCAGGCGATTAACGCAAAGACAGTTTTGTGAACGAGATGTTGTGCAAACATGTCTTCCAGGAAATAAAACCCCGACAGTATCGCCAGTGTCAGTAGTATCTCTCCCACCCAGAGCAACTCAAATAGTAGCGACTCCATAGTTTGCAGCGGAGGTAGTAGTCTTGCGCTGGCAATACGGTTTTTATCTCGCAGCGCTTTATTCTGATAGGCTAATATCAGTGCGTGCAAGCTGGCAATAGTGAGAAGACTGTATGCAAGCAGGGCAGGAATAACGTGCGCTGCAATGGTATAGCTCAGTGAATGTTGCCATTCAGGATTGGTGAAACAGATGGAAACCAATACTGAAAGGGCTGAGAGCGGAAACAATAATAAAAATAAATTGTGTAATTCTTTTTTCAGGCTGCTGATCAGGACGATCGCATTAATGAGCCAAAATATGAGCGAGGATGCAGAAAAAAGGCTGAAATTAAAACTATTGCTCCCCGCCAGGCTAATACCGTAAACACCAATACCGTGAGCAATAAGGCCAATCGCAGCTGCGCTGAGAATGTGCGAAGAGCGAAACGATTGTTGACGCGCAAACTGGCTGCCGAAATAAATGGCGGCTGCAATGTAGATAAGAATGGCAATCAGGTTGGCGCTAAGGGTCATCATGCTGGTTGGGTTGGTCCGTAACGAGGGAATTTCATAGGCTAAGCTGAGGCCGCAAGTGTGTCACAAGGTACCGGCAAAGAGAAGGGTAAAGAAGTAGCAGCCTTATCGAGTGGTGGTGCCGATATGCTATGGAATGCGCTACAGATTGTTTATCAATACACCCATTCGGCATGCTTTGGGGGTATAATCGTGTCCACTTTTCCTGGCTGATAAGATCAACCTGAATCAGCCCATCGCGAATCAACCGTTTGTTTGAGACAGGCTATGTTTGAGAATCTAACCGACCGTTTATCCCATACGCTGCGTAATATCACCGGCAAGGCACGCCTTAGTGAAGACAATATAAAAGACGCTCTGCGCGATGTGCGTAAGGCATTGCTTGAGGCTGACGTTGCGCTACCGGTTGTTAAAGCATTTATCGATCAAGTGCGTAGCCGTGCATTAGGCCAGCAAATTAGCAAGGCGCTGAACCCCGGCCAACAATTTATCAAGATTGTTGAGGCCGAATTGATCGCCACCATGGGGCAGGCGAACGAATCATTAAATCTGGCGCAGCAGCCGCCCGCCGTTGTATTGATGGCAGGTTTGCAAGGTGCCGGTAAAACTACGTCTGTTGCCAAGCTGGCGCGCTTTCTGAAAGAGCGCGAGAAGAAAAAAGTATTGGTAGTGAGTGCGGACGTTTATCGTCCCGCGGCAATCCAGCAGCTGCAAACATTGGCGACTGAAGTTGGTGTGGAGTGTTATCCATCAACTGGTGAACAGAAGCCGCTCGATATTGCGCGTAATGCAATTGATCATGCCAAAAAGCAATTTTTTGATGTGCTGATTGTGGATACCGCAGGTCGTCTTCATGTTGATGAAGGCCTGATGACCGAGATCAAAGATCTTCACGCCGCAATTAATCCGGTTGAAACCTTGTTCGTGATCGACGCCATGATCGGTCAGGATGCGGTTAACACAGCCAAAGCGTTCAATGACGCATTGCCGCTGACCGGTGTAATCCTCACCAAAGCTGATGGTGATGCGCGTGGTGGTGCTGCTTTATCAGTGCGTCACATTACCGGCAAGCCGATCAAATTTTTGGGGATGGGCGAGAAGGTTGATGCACTGGAGCCTTTCCATCCTGATCGCATTGCGTCACGCATTTTAGGTATGGGCGATGTGCTCTCGTTGATCGAGCAAGCTGAGCGCACCATCGATAAAGAAAAAGCAGAAAAGCTGATCAAGAAAGTTACCAAAGGTCAGAAGTTTGATCTTGAGGACTTGCGCGATCAATTACAGCAAATGCAAAACATGGGTGGTTTGACCTCCATGCTGGATAAGTTGCCCGGCCTCGGCAATGTAGCGCAAATGGCGCAGACCGCTAACATGGGCAAACAATTCAAAACGATGGAAGCTATTATCAGCTCAATGACACCCGAAGAGCGTCGCAACCCGGATGATTTGAGTGGTTCGCGCAAGCGTCGTATTACTGCGGGTTCTGGTACGCAAATTCAGGATTTAAACCGTTTGTTAAAACAATACAAACAGATGGCAAAAATGATGGGCAAAATGAAAGGCGGCGGCATGCAAAAAATGATGCGCGGCATTGGCGGTATGATGCCAGGCGGCGGTGCTGCACCAGGTGGTGTTTTGCCTCCAGGTTTCCGCAAATAAGATTGAATCAATTAATAAAAAACCCGCTAAGTGCGGGTTTTTTATTGTCTGCGACAGTTAACCTGCAGCAGTTAGTCTGCTGTAGTTAGCCCGCAGTGTTTAGAAGGTATCGCCCTGAAGTGTTACAACTAACGTACGGCTGCCGCCGTGGTTGCGATGCTCACACAAATATATTCCCTGCCAAATTCCCAAGCTAAGGCGGCCATCGGTAATCGGAATATTCAAACTTGCCCCGAGAAGACTTGCTTTTAAATGCGCCGGCAAATCATCGCTGCCCTCATCATTATGCAGATAATAGGGTTGATCCTCCGGTACAGCGCGATTGAAAAAACTTTCAAAATCTTTGCGCACGGTTGGATCTGCATTCTCGTTAATGGTTAAGGATGCCGATGTGTGCTTGATCAGAATATTTAGCAAACCTATTTTATAGTTTGCAAGCTCTGGTAGCTGTCGTAAAACTTCATCTGTTATTAGATGAAATCCGCGCGAGCGCGCAGTCAGGCGAAATTCTTTTTGGGTCCACATATTGTTTACTGCTTATCTGGGGCGAGTGTTGGGCATTCGTCGGGAATGTGACCAATCACTTTTGTATCCGCGCATGCGCCACACGCATTACTGTAAGTTTTGTGTTCGGTAGATGGGCAGGGTGTGGTTACGCAGCGGACACCTGTGTCCCTTGTCGCACATACCGGGCGATAGTCCATAGTGCAGACATTTGGCCGCTGCTCAGGACAAGTAGTAAATTCAGGTTTAGGGTTGCCTGTTGTTGGTACAGATGTTGGTTGAAAAGCACATGCCGCGAGACTTACTGTAAGCACAATCAATCTGAGTGATGAAAGCATTTTTTGCCTCCTATTTTTTACGCAATGCATTGTTTTCAAACGCGATACCATTCCATCCATGCTGGATAAAATTGCGAATGTTTTGATGGTCTTGTGCATCAGGGTGTTGGAGTACATCGACGCGATAATAATCGCCAAAACAAGCGAGTGTTTGTGCTTCGGTGAAGCCCTGTAATTTAGCAAATGAAAATAATTTACAGGAGCCGGAGTTTTGTCCAGCCTCATTTTTTAAAGCGCCATTTTGGAATGCGCTCGGCGTAAATTCGTAATGTGTATCGATAACTGCAATGGTATCGCCAAATTGGATTGAATCGGGAGTCTTGTTCAGTTTTGTGATAAATGCATCAATGGTCATAATTGGTTGCTCTTGCATTGAATTTGCTGTGCATTTTACTCGCTCAATCAACAAAAGAATAATTGTTCTTCCCTTGCTGGTTGTTCTTGTTCAATTGCGCTATGGTTGCGTTATATCCTCAGCCCTTGTTAGTGATTGCCATGGCGAAAAAACGTCCTATTTATATTCCCTTTGCTGGTCCTGCTTTACTCGAAGCCCCTCTCTTAAATAAAGGAAGTGCGTTTACGCTACGTGAGCGTCAGCAGTTCAATCTTGAGGGGCTTTTGCCTTATAACATCGAGACAATTGAAGAGCAGGAAGCGCGCGTTTATCAACAGCTGTGCTCCTTTGAAACTCCCATCGATAAACATATTTATTTACGCAATATTCAGGATACCAATGAGACGGCGTATTTCCGTTTGGTGACTGATCATCTCGCGGAAATTATGCCATTAATTTATACCCCGACCGTGGGTTTGGCTTGTCAGCAGTTTTCCAAAATATATCGTCGTAAACGTGGCCTGTTTATTTCTTATCCCGACCGTGACCGGATCGAGGATATGTTGCAAAACGCTACCAAACAAAATGTGAAGGTCATCGTAGTTACCGACGGCGAGCGGATTTTGGGCTTGGGCGACCAGGGGATTGGCGGGATGGGTATTCCAATCGGCAAGCTTGCTCTGTATACCGCGTGCGGCGGTATTAGCCCGGCCTATACCTTGCCAGTAACCCTGGATGTGGGAACTAACAATCAGGCATTGTTGGATGACCCTATGTACATGGGGTGGCGCCATCCTCGGATCACTGGCGAAGAGTATTACCAATTCGTCGACGAATTTATCCAAGCAGTTAAAGTGCGTTGGCCAAATGTATTACTTCAATTTGAAGACTTCGCTCAAGATCATGCGACACCTTTATTAAATCGTTATCGCGACCAGCTTTGCTGTTTCAATGATGACATCCAGGGAACTGCTGCTGTTGCTGTCGGCACATTAATGGCCGCGTGCAAAGCCAAAGGCGAATTGCTAAAAGACCAGCGAATTGTATTTGCGGGTGCTGGGTCGGCCGGTTGCGGTATTGCCGATCAAATTGTGAAGCAAATGAAAGCTGAGGGCGCAAGCGATGCTGAGGCGCGCGCGCGCATTTTTTTAGTGAGTCGTGATGGGTTGTTGCAAAAAGGTTTGCCTGGATTATTTGATTTCCATCTTCCTTTCTGTACGCCAGATAGTTTGGTTGATAGCTGGACGTTGACTCATGAGCGAGGTGATGGGTCGATCAATTTGTTAGATGTAGTCGCGAATACCAAGCCAACTGTTTTGATTGGAGTATCCGGCCAAACCGGACTATTTACCAAAACTGTGGTCGAAACCATGCAAGCACATTGCGAACGACCATTGATATTGCCGTTATCAAACCCAACCTCTCAAGCAGAGGCTCAACCGGTTGATCTTCTTCGGTGGACAGCGGGTAAGGCGATGGTTGCTACTGGTAGTCCTTTCGAGCCAGTGGATATGGGCGATCAAGTGTTTGAGATTGCCCAGTGCAATAACAGTTATATTTTCCCCGGTGTTGGTTTGGGGATAATTACGGCGAGAGCAACGCGCATCACCGATAATATGATAATGGCATCGAGTAAGGCGCTTGCTGATGCATCGCCCCTCGCGCAGACCGGAGAAGGGGCGTTGTTGCCGCCATTGGATAGCATCCGCGATGTGAGTAAAGTGATTGCTAAAACCGTTATTTTGCAGGCGATTGCCGATGGTGTGGCGCTCCCCATACCCTTGGAACTTATCGACGAAAAAATTGAGAAGAACTTTTGGCAACCTGAGTACCGGGAATATCGTCGCACTTCGTTTTAGTTGTGTGAACCAACCTGTGCCCGAAGCTGAAATTTCGTGAAATATACCCGGTTTATTTGTATATGCTAGGCTTCGAGGAGGAGGGGTTTTAACAAGGTCATGAATCAAGGGTTGAAAAGCCGCGACCGACACAAATAGTTTGTGAAGGAGGCTTGAATTCCCCGGTTTAGGGCGTGACAACTGGTCAGATTGACCATAAAATCGCCGCCCAATTAAAATTTGATGACTTTGACGCCAAACTTGCTATCGTTTCTTGGAAACCTCATGCAGAATACGCATAGGTGAAGGAGCGAGCCCTATTGATTGGCGGTATTTTGAGCATTCACTGCTTTAGTTTTACCTGTAATCAAAATGGTTTTGGCATTCGAGGGTGAAAGTTTGTCCTATACTAATGTTGTATTTGATGCCAGGATCGGGGCAGTTTGTACTGAAAGAGAAGAGTGCGGTAATGGACCGGCTCCCTGCAGTACAGAAGCAAAAAATTTGCACAAGTATGCTCGACCTTAACCCAATTTATAGCTTTTTAATCGACCTGAGTTGTTCGATAAAGGACTAAAACATGGATTTTCTTTCTGCACAGAAATACCTTTTAACCAAGCACCAAGCCAAAGAGATGTTTCCCTCTGGCCCTGATATGGCAGTTTACAAAGTGTGCCATAAGATGTTCGCAACTCTGACTGCTGAAGGTGGCGTTCCACGTGTCAGTCTTAAGTGCGATCCAGATCTGGCGTTGCAATTGCGTGAACAATATCCCGCTGTACGCCCTGGCTTCCAAATGAATAAGAAGCATTGGAATACCATTATTTTGGATGGCTCTGTTCCAACCGAGCAGATTCAGCGAATGATTGACCACTCGTATCAATTGATTGTGGATAATTTACCAACCGCTGAGCGCGATCAATTACTCGCCTCCAAAAAATAATTCCTGCTAATGGTACTGGGTTTAAGCCCGGTGCCACTTACATGTAGGTACCAAGCATGTCGAGTGACGCTACTGGTATAAATTCGCTGTCGATTGCTGGCAAGTTCGTAGTTTCCGATGTATCTACACCTTCAATGGATACAGCTGAACGGCTCAAGCTACTTCGTGAGACTTTCGGTTTTTCCCAGCGAGAGCTCGCCAAGCGGGCGGGTGTGACCAACAGTAGTATTTCAATGATTGAGCAAGGGCAGGTTAGTCCGAGTATTCAATCCCTTACCCGTATTCTTGCCGCATTTCCTATTAGTCTTTCAGACTTTTTCAGTTTCGATCCCTCTCATTCCGCCCAAGTATATCGCTCTGGCGATCTTCAATTGAAAGCCGATAAAGCTGAGCTAAAAGTGCAGGTTTTTGGCGCGCTTAATCCACAAATGGATGCTCGAATTGAGTGTCTTCCTGCCGGGCAGGCGTTTGGATTTAATCTTCCAGGCTCTGATGTCTGCGGCTTGGTTTTGGAAGGTGAAGCGCAATTAATGCTTTTTGGCGGGGCGGAGCGTTTACAGGCAGGGGATGCTTTTTACATTCCGGCAAAGCAACCTTACCAGCTATCAAATGTCTCTACTACTGAGTGCAGATTGTTCCGTTGTTCGCTTTTTGTGCGCGAGGTGTAATTCGCGCAAATTTTTGTGCGTTGTAACCCAGCTCCCTGCACTCCTATAAGGCAAGTCCGCTCTGGCCTGCTACACTCAAATCCAGATTTTCCCTCCTCGTTCCTTACTAGAAAGAGAGATTAATTATGTTTCAAGGACAAGCCCTAAAGGTTTCTTTGTTGCCCGATGGCATCGCTGAACTGACCTTTGATCTGCAAGGCGAATCGGTGAACAAATTCAGTTTGCTCGTCGTTTCTGAACTCCAGCAAGTACTCGATCTACTCGAAAAATCAAAAGACGTTCGGGGATTGCTGATTAAAAGTGCTAAAGATGTGTTCATCGTTGGTGCAGACATTATGGAATTCGGCGCAGTATTTGCTGCCGGTCCTGAACAAATTACTGGTCATTTGGCGACGAATAATCGTAATTTTTGCCGCCTTGAAGATTTACCATTTCCGACTGTTGTTGCCATCAATGGTTTTGCATTGGGCGGCGGTTTGGAATTTTGTTTATCCTGCGATTACCGTATCGCCAGCACAGCTGCCAAAGTCGGTTTACCCGAAACCAAGTTAGGTATTATTCCTGGTTGGGGCGGCACGGTTCGTCTGCCGCGCGTTGCCGGACTTGATACTGCAGTGGAGTGGATTGCTGCTGGTAAAGAAAATGATGCAGACACTGCATTAACTGCACGTGTTGTTGATGCAGTTGTTGAACCCGCAAAACTTTTTGATGCTGCGCTGAATTGTTTACAGCAATGCATTAATGGCAAGTTTGATTATCAAGCTCGCCGCGTGCAGAAAAAATCGCCGCTCAAATTAAATTTCATTGAATCCATGATGGCTTTTGAAACTTCAAAAGCGTTTGTGGGTGCGCAAGCTGGGCGTAATTATCCTGCGCCGGTTACTGCTATCAAATCCATGCAAAAAGCGGCCGATAAGGGACGTGATGAAGCATTGCAAATTGAAGCGGAAGGCTTTGCAAAAATGGCACAAACGCCAGTTGCACAATCTCTGGTTGGTATTTTTATCAATGAGCAAATCCTGGGTAAAAAAGCGAAGGGATGGGAGAAAAAAGCCGACAAAAAAATCGCGCGTGCAGCGGTGCTGGGCGCGGGAATTATGGGTGGCGGTATTGCTTACCAATCAGCGTTAAAAGGTGTGCCGATTAAAATGAAAGACATTGCCCAGCAGGGCATTGATCTTGGTTTGTCGGAAGCAAACAAATTATTAAGTAAGCGTGTTGAACGTAAAAAATTAACCGCAACTGAAATGGGCAATGTGTTAAATCGCATTGAACCTGCACTGACTTACGATGGCTTTGAAAACGTGGACATCGTTGTCGAAGCGGTAGTTGAAAATCCTAAAGTGAAAAAAGCGGTGTTGGCTGAAGCTGAAACCAAAGTCAGCAGCGATACAGTGCTCGCCTCAAACACATCTACTATTTCGATTACCTATCTTGCGGAAGGTTTGGCGCGACCAGAAAATTTCTGCGGTATGCACTTTTTTAATCCCGTACACATGATGCCGTTGGTAGAAGTTATTCGCGGCGAAAAGACCTCGGACAACGCTGTCGCCCGCACAGTAGCTTACGCAAATGCGATGGGTAAAAAACCGATTGTGGTAAAAGATTGTCCAGGCTTTTTGGTGAATCGTGTGTTGTTCCCGTACTTGGCGGGTTTTGCATTACTGGTGCGCGATGGTGTTGATTTCCCGCGTATCGACAAATTAATGGAAACTTGGGGTTGGCCAATGGGGCCAGCTTATCTGTTGGATGTAGTTGGTATTGATACTGCCGTCCATGCAGAAAAAGTGATGGCTAATGGTTTCCCTGATCGTATGCAGCGCGATTTTACATCTTGCACCGATGCATTATTTGCTGCAGGTCGTCTTGGCCAGAAGAATGAAAAAGGTTTTTACAATTACGAGTTGGATAAAAAAGGTAAGCAGGTGAAAGTTGCCGCAGCTGAAGTGGCTGACATTCTCAAACCGACCATTCAGGGTTCAATTGAAATCAGCGATGAAGATATTATTGCGCGCATGATGATCCCTATGGCGACTGAGCTTACTCGCTGCCTTGATGAAGGTATTGTAGAAACCGCAGCGGAAGCTGATATGGCATTGGTGTACGGTACAGGTTTCCCACCTTTCCGTGGCGGTGTGTTCCGTTGGATTGATTTTATCGGTGCGCAAACATTTTGCGATATGGCTGCAAAATTCACCGCCCTCGGAGCGCTTTACCAAGTACCGGAAAGCCTCAAAGCCAAAGCGGCTAACAACCAAAAATTTTACGGCTAAGGAGTCATAAGAATGAGCTTACAACCACGCGACGCCGTTATTGTTGATTACGCCCGTAGTGCCATGGGGCGCTCTAAAAATGGTTGCTTCCGCCATGTGCGTGCCGACGATATTTCCGCTGCAATTATTAAAGGTTTGCTTGCGCGCAATCCACAAGTTGATCCAAATACGATTGATGATTTACTTTGGGGTTGCGTAATGCAACGTGAGGAGCAGGCGTTCAACGTAGCGCGTAACATTTTATTGCTCGCAGGTTTACCTCACACGATTCCCGCGCAAACAATTAACCGCCTGTGCGGCTCATCCATGTCCGCGTTGCATACTGCAACAGTGAATATTCGCGCAGGTCAGGGTGATGTTTACCTTATCGGCGGAGTTGAGCATATGGGGCATTTGCCCATGTATGAATCCGTTAGCATCAACCCTTTATTGGGTTTGTCTGTTGCTAAAGCGGCGGGCAATATGGGGATGACTGCAGAATACCTCGCATTGCTGCATGGTATTAATCGCCAGCAGATGGATGAGTTCGGTGCGCGCTCGCATCAGTTGGCCGCAAAAGCGCGAGAGTCAGGCAAATTTGCGCGCGAGATCATTGCTGTGGATGGTCACAACAGTGATGGCTTCCTTGTTTCGGTTGATCAGGACGAAACTATCCGCCCGGAAACAACCGTCGAAGCGCTCGCTAAATTACCGCCGGTATTTGATCCGAAAAATGGCCAGGTGACTGCTGGTACTTCATCGCAATTAAGTGATGGTGCATCGGTAATGTTGGTGATGTCCGCTGAGCGTGCGAAATCACTTGGGCTCAAGCCTATTGCCAAAGTTGTTTCGCTTGGCTTGGCTGGGGTTGATCCTTCAATCATGGGTTATGGTCCGGTTCCTTCTACCGAAAAAGCACTTAAAACAGCTAATCTGACTATCGATGACATTGATGCAGTTGAGTTGAATGAAGCCTTTGCGGCGCAAGCCTTGCCAGTGCTGAAAGATCTCAAACTGCTGGAGGCGATGAACGATAAGGTGAACCTTCACGGCGGTGCTATTGCACTTGGTCATCCATTTGGTTGCTCCGGTACCCGTATCACCGGTTCGCTGTTGACAGTTATGCAGGATCGCGATTTAAGCTTGGGTGTTTCTACCATGTGTATCGGTCTGGGGCAGGGCATTACAACAGTATTGGAACGCTTGAATTAATTTTACGCTTACGATGTTTGAATCGATAAAGGGTCAACTTAGGTTGGCCCTTTGTTTTTTTGGGGTGGGAGAGGTTGCAAAATGATTCAGAAAATCCTGGCCTATTTTCCGTTATTGCTCTGTTAAACTGCCCGCTACTATCGAAAGACCGGAAAATATATGTTGATTCATTACTGTACTGATAAATCTGTTACCGCAGAATTGCTTATTGAGCAATCAATACAAGATCTGCGTTCTAATAGGCAGGCCGGTTACAGTGAGCGGCAGCTCGTCATACGTTTCACTCATGTTCAATAACCCGGACAACCTTCTTCTGATGGTGCTCCGGCCATCAAAGGTAGTGTTCTCGCTGATACATCTTTGAAGGTGCTCGACCCTATAGCTGATGAAGTTTACGGCGATCTATATTTTGAATTGCATGAAGAAAAATAAGAAGTCTATGTTGTAACTCATGTGGATCAAATGGTGTGGCCTAAAGAAGTAGGAGCTATCCAGCTTGGGTTCGCGGATGAAAAGCGACAACTTTTCAGCAGCGATGATGAGTTCAAACAAGCTTATTTGAATTCTGTTAAGGAATAAGAACAGGTGCGAAGAGCTTTGGATGAAAAGCTGGATCTGAAGAAACTTGAGGACGGTATCAATTCCAATCAGCCTGTTGCAGTTGATAAGTTAAAAGGCTGGATTAAAGAGTTATCGCAATCAACTGAAAGTAAAGAATTATTTCACAAAGAGGTTGTGCTTCGTGAAGTAATGGATGGCTTTATCGCGAAGTGTCCGTTGGTTGTTAGTGATGTGGTAACAGTACCAAGACTGGTACCACATGCATTGCAGCATGGCGTTAGAGTTGTGGAGTTCCATACGCCTGTTTATGAGCGAAAAATTCTAAGCTTGCGCAAAAGGTTTTGACTCAAGATCATTGGGATACTGAAGACGCGCTTAGCGTTGCTAACATGGATTTTTCCGCACTGCAGCCCCCTGAGGTATTGAGTTCGAATGCGCAGTTCAGTGTTGAACGTATCGTCAATTTTGATGATTTTGAGGTGCGCCGTATTCAATTAGAGGGCGATTATCTCCTAAACAGCAATAATTATTCGCTTGTTATGGTGGTGCAGGGTGGTTTGGAGCTCAAAAGCGCTGGTCGAATGGATAAATATGATGCAGGGCCAGCATAGCTTGTACCTAAAACAGCGCGAGGCTGGTCGGTTTCCGGTTCAAACTCATGTATTTTTCTTATCACTTCTCCGCACTGATTCTCGGTGCTGATCTTGGGTGCCGCGCAAATAGGTTTTGAGATAATTGGGTGTTAGAATGCGCGCCTGTTTCACACCGAGGTAACTATGTCGTCCTTTTACGAAATTATTGAGCTGTT
>Ga0247822_10002166_pt1 | contig 12407 bp, 7 predicted proteins | sample 13C_Cellulose_Da_FD_192423 | JGI IMG/M metagenome (GOLD analysis project Ga0247822, IMG submission 192423) | Soil microbial communities from agricultural site in Penn Yan, New York, United States - 13C_Cellulose_Day30 | ecosystem: Environmental > Terrestrial > Soil > Agricultural land | place...
GGCGCGGCGGCCTCCAGGAGTTCGGCCTGCCATACGCCAGTGATCCGGCGGTCACCCGCCACCTCGCCGCATTCCTCGCCCGCCACGAGGCCGCGCGCGTCGACGCGGTGCTGTTCAACGGTGGTGCGATGACGCCGTCGTCGGTGCGCACGCGCGTGCTCGAGCAGATCGGGACGTGGCAAGGCAAGGCGCCGCGCGAGCTGCCGTCGGCGATGCCCGAGATGGCGGTCGCGCAAGGCGCTGCCTACTACGGCCTCGTGCGTCGCGGGCTCGCGACGCGCATCAAGGGCGGCACGCCGCGCGCGTTCTATGTCGGCGTCGACGCGACGGGTGCGCGCCGCCGCGTCCCGACCACCGAGATCGGCGCGAGCACCGAGCCCGCGCGCTTCGCGGTGTGCCTCGCGCCACCCGGCCTCGAGGATGGCGCGCGCGTGCAGCTCGCGCGCGACTTCAAGCTCGTCACCAATCGGCCCGTGAGCTTCCGGCTCTACTCGTCGACGACACACCACGACGAGCCCGGCGCGCTGGTCCCGATCGGCGATGGCAGGGCCGAGACCGTCGACGATGGGAGCGACCTGCTCGAGCTGCCGCCGATCGTGACCGTGCTGCGCGCGCGCGGCCGCGGCGAGGTCACCGTCCGCCTCGAGGTCCACATCAGCGAGCTCGGCGCGCTCGAGATCTATTGCGTCGATGTCGAGCCACCGGGCGAGACCTGGAAGCTCGCGTTCGACATGCGCTCGGGCGGCACCGCCCCCGCGGCCGAGGACGCCGCCGACGGCGCGCCGCACCCCGCGATCGACGTGGCGAAGGCGCGCGTGACCAAGGCGTTCGAGACCGGCGATGGCCTCGCCACCCTCACCCGCGATCTCGAGACGCTGTTCGAGACCCGGCGGGACGAGTGGTCGCTGATGACGGCGCGCGCGCTGTTCGATGCGCTCGTCGAGGTCGCACCCGCGCGCAAGAAGACCGCGGACCACGAGCAGCGCTGGCTCAACCTCGCCGGCTTCCTCCTGCGTCCCGGCACCGGCGCTCCCCTCGACGCGTGGCGCTCGCGCGTGATGTGGGGTGTGTTCAACGAGGGCCTCGCCTTCCCCAAGGCGGAGCCCAACAAGCTCGCGTGGTGGATCGTGTGGCGGCGGATCGCGGGCGGCCTCGCGAAGGGCCAGCAGGATCAGTTCTACGATCGGTTCAACAAGCTGTTGCTGCCCAACCCGCTGCAGGCGAAGAAGCTCGCCGACGCCAAGGCCAGCAAGCAGGAGCTCGCCGAGATCTGGCGCGTCGTCGCCAGCCTCGAGCGGCTCGCCGTCTCGCACAAGGTCAAGCTCGGCGACGAGCTCATGCGCCGCATGGAGACCCGCAAGGGGCGCGAGGACGCGGTGCACCTGTGGGCGCTGTCGCGCGTCGGGGCGCGCGTGCCGCTCTACGGTCCGCTCAACCAGGTCGTGCCACCGAGCAAGGTCAAGGACTGGCTGACGCCGATGCTCGGATGGGACTGGCCGGAGCCCGACAAGACCGCGTTCGCGTTCGCGCAGCTCGGTCGGCGCACGGGCGACCGCACGCGCGACCTCGATGACGCGACGCGGGCCAAGCTCGCCGACGCCGTGCGCGCCATGCCGGGCGGCGATCGCGCGGTCGTGCTCATCGACCAGGTCGTCGCCCTCGAAGCACGCGAAGAGCGCGTCGCGCTCGGCGACACCTTGCCCGCCGGCCTCAAGCTCGTCATCGACGACGAGCGGCCGGCCGAGCCGGATCCCGCGTAGCCGTCAGTCCTCGTCGATCGACGGGTCGTCGCACGCGGGGTAGCCGAGCGTCTCGGCGAGGCCGTCGAGCACCGCCCGCCACGTGGCCTCGACTCGCTCGGTCGCGTCCGCGCAGCTCGCGTCGAGCACGTGTGTCAGGACGAGCGTGCTGCCGCCATCGGCGCGCGGCTCGATGTCGACATTGACCAGGCTCTCGGGGAAGCCAGAGCTCGGCGCCGTCCACGTGAAGGCGATGCGACGCGGGCGCTCGAGCTCGCGGACCGTACCGTGACCGTCGAGCGGCTCCTGGCCCGGCCGGCGCACGGCGATGACGAGCGCTCCTCCGACATAGGGCTCGAGGAGCAGCTCCGTCACCTCGCCGACCCCGCGCCCGAGCCACGGACGGATCTGCGCCGGGTCGAGGAACGTGTCGTAGACGCGCTCGGGCCGCGAGCTAAGCGGGCGGCGGATCTGGACGATCGGCGGCGGCTGCACGCCGAGGGCACCGGCCTGCGCTGCGGGCATTTCGTTGTGCTGGGTCGCCACTGAGAACCTCCAGCACGGGGAGGAGTGCAACCGGTGTTCCCGCGTCGTCAGCGACGCCACGCCAGGGCGACGAGCTGCTGGAGGCGTGTGGGGTCGCTCGCGGTCGTCTTGCACATGAAGCCGCTCTTGTGGGCGAAGTGGACGTCCGGCTCGCCCTCGACCCGCGAGAAGTCGAGGCCGGGATGGTCCTCGTAGCGGCCGATGCCGAAGCCGCCGCCGCGGCGGTCGGGGTAGATGATGGCGGCGATCGCGGTGTCGAGCTTGTGCGCGCGGATGTAGCTGCCGAGCGTCCCGCTGGGCTCGTCGACCTCGGGTTCGCTGCGGGGGAGGAACAGGGCCTCGATGACGTCGTCGCCGCTGGAGATCGACCACCGCTGGACACGCTGGTCGAGAACATCGAGACGCCGGCGCGCATCGCGCAGGTAGTCGAGGAGGTCCGCGCCGACCATCTTCATGAACGCGTACAGCGGATCGGTGGGCTCGAGCCGCGTCGTCTGCGCGAAGCGACGGAGGAGCGTCGTATCGATCGGGGAGTTGAGCTGGGAGATCGCGCGGCGCGGGACACCGAGCCATTCGCCGGTCTTCTTGGGGCCGCGCGAGTCGAACCACTCGGCCGTCTCGAGCCAGTCACAGAACTGGAGCGCGTCCTGGTAGAGGCCCAGGTGATCGAGGACGAGGCTCAGTGCACAGGTGGGCGGGTGCTCGCGCGGAAAGTGATGATGGTCGAAGTTCGCGCGCGCGGGATCGTGAACGCCACCGATGTCGACGACGGCGACCTCGGGATCGTCGAGGTCTGCCGGCGTGGGCTCGCGACGCTCGATGGGACAGTCGTGGATGGCGGCGAGGACACAGACCGCGAGGAGGTCGTCCTTGTGAGAGCCGCCGGGATGAGTGACGATCGTGTGCACGGTGGGTCGTGCAACCTAGCATCACGGGTCAGTTGGTGTCGTCGCGCAGGATGAGGAGCCCGCGCGGGGAGTCCGCGACGAACACGAGGTCACGCGCCGCATCGACGTCGAGCCCGACCGCACCCTCGAAGAATGCGGACGAGTTGGCCGGATCCTGCGGATCCCAGGTGTTGTAGTAGCCGAGCAGGCGCGGCGCGCTGGGCGTCGAGAGATCGAAGATGCGCACGCCATCCTGGTAGTACGTGACGTACGCGCGCTCGCCGAACGCCATGACGTTGTGGATCGAGACGTGATCGCGCGTCTTGTACTCGCCGATCGGCTTCATGAACGTCGGCGACGCGGGATCGATGTCGACGACGTGCAGGTGCGCGCCGTACGCCTCCTCACCGTGCACCGCGACCTTGCGCCCGCCCGCGGTCGTGGCCCAGCTCGAGTGGCTCGAGTACGTCGGCGTCGGCTCCCAGCGGCCGACGATGCTCGGCGTCTCCGGCGTCGTGAAGTCGACGACAACGAACCCCGCGTCCCATGCGTTCAGGTACGCGATGCCGTTGTCGATCATCAGGTCGTGCAGGTAGTTCGCGCCGAAGTTGTAGCGAATGATCCGCATCGGCATCGTCGGATCGGTGATGTCGTAGACCGGCGCCCTGCCGTTGTTGTCGCCGATATACGCGTAGATCTTTCCGCCGCGCTCCTCGGTGAACACCGTGTGCGCGTCCTCCTGGAGGTTCGCGGCGAGCGACGGGCTCGTCGGATCGGTGACGTCGACGATGTCGACCGGCGAGTCGGCGATGATGACGTAGCGCCGCTGCGCGACGTCGACGATCTTGAGGTCGTTGCTGTAGCCCTGGCCGCTGCGCCGCCAGTGGCCGATCTCCGTGGGGTTCGCCGGATCCGAGGTGTCGATGATCTTGAGGCCGTCGGTGCGGATCACGTACGCGAGCGAGTCCTTGACGCGCACGTTGAACGTGAAGCCGTCTTCCCAGTCGGCGCCGCGGAGCTCGCCGAGGAGCGTGAGGCCGTCCGCGACGCCCTCGCCCGCGTTGCGCTCGGCGCGGATCATCCCCGCGGTGCAGACGCGACACTGACCACCGCCGCACACCGCGCGCTGCATGCGCAAGCTGCCGTCGGCCTGCAGGTCCGAGATCCGGATCGCGATGTCGAAGAACACGCCGGTGTCGATCGTGAGCCGCGCGCGGTGGAACACCGCATCCTCGTCGATCGTGCCCGGGGTGCTCGCATCGCCGTCGAACAGCACCGAGCCGTCGGGCTGCTGCGACAAATACACGCTCGACACGCCGCCGACCCGGATCCCGGTGAACGACCAGCGCCCGTTCGGGTCCCACCCCGCGAGCGTGCCCGGCGCCAGCGGCCCGAAGCCGGCCGCCGACGTGAACGTGTCGTCCGGGGTGTCGTAGCAGCCGGGCTCGAGCACGGGCGGCAGCTCGGCGTCGGGGGCCGCGTCCGGCGTCACGGTCGAGTGGTCGTCCCCGCAGGCGGCGACAAGGACGAGCAGCGACGGGACGGCGGACCAACGCATGGGCGAGGAGCATTCTCCGATCCCGAAATCCCCGCAAGCCCCGCTGGCCTCACACGGGCTGCACCGGTGAGACGCCGGGTTAGCCGTTGGCGCGCTGGCGCACGACGACGGCGAGCAAGTCCTCGTCGCGCGTGCTGCGCTTGCCGGCGTGGTCGAGCAGCACGCTCGCGAGTCGCTTGCCGGCGGGTGCGAGCTCGCGCAGCACGACGTGCCAGCCTTCGGTGTCGGGCACGCGTACGGCGGTCGACGCGATCACGAGGAGCGAGTCGGCAGGCATCGCGAGCGTGCCGCGGCCCACGAGGCTGGTCGCCAGCGGCCGCGCCGCTGCCCCCGAGCCCTGCGGGAACGTCTGGAGGTCGAACGCGACGGGACCGACGACGTCCGCGCCGGCGTGTCCCGCGCACGCCCACTCGATCGTCTGCGCCTCCGCATCGAGCAGCGCGACGAAGGCGGCGACGCGCTCGCCGCCGCGGGTCACACCGTCGTCGTTCGCGCGCAAATCGGCGAGCAACGCCTCGAGCCGCAGTCCGCGCGCGTTCGTGGTGGCCGCCGCGAACGCACCGGTCAGCGCCGAGGTCGCGAGCGCGGCTGGCACGCCGTGCGCGCGCGCCTCGGTCACGAGCAACGCGAGCCGCCCGTCGGGGAGCAGCGTCGTCGTCCAGCCGGCGCCCGAGGTCCGACGTGCCGTTCGATACGCCGCCGCGACCGTCCACGCGCCGAGCTCGTCATCGCGGCTGGCCGCGAGCTGCAGGCGCATGGCCTCCGCGAGCTCGACCTCGCGCGCGATCTCGCCCTCGCGCGCCGCCTCGCGCGCCAGGGCCGCATAGCTCAAGGCGCGCGCTGCTGCTCGCGCCGCATCGACGACGAGGGCGCGCTCGTCCTCGCGCAACACGTCATCGTGCTTCGCCTCGACGAGTCCGACCAGCATCTCGCGATCGATCAGGGGGATGAGCAGCGACGCGCCGTGCGCGGAGACCATCGCTTCGAGGGCGGGCCGCACGGCGCCCAGGCGCATCGTCAACAGGTCGCCCGGCGCGAGCGGCTGCCCGTACGAGACCAGCCACGCCGCGCACGCGCGATCGAGCGGCCACCGCTCGCCGGTCGAGATCTCGACGAGGGTGTCGCCCTCGGTCTTCCAGGTCGCACGCACGATCACCGCGAGGTTGGCCAGCATCGGCTTCACGCGCGCGGCGATCTCGCGCTCGTCCTCGACGTCGGCCAGCCGCGACACGAGCTCGTCGAGCGCTCGATCGCGCGCGACCCGCATCGGCCTGCGCGACGCGATCGTCCACGCCACCGCGAGCGCGAAGGCCCACGCCACCGTCGCCACCACCGCGAGCACGAGCGCGTGCTCTCCCTCGAGCACGATCGAGATCGCCGCGACGATCACCGCGGCGATCACGAGCGCGATCACCTCCACGAGCACGCCGCGATCGAAGCCGCGCGGGCGCAACAGGTCCGTGCGCACGACGAGGTGAAGCGCGAGCGCGGCCGCGAGCAACGCCGGCAACCACGCGAGCGGATAGCGACCCCAGATGCCGTAGACGAGCAGCATGTCGAGCGAGCCGACGGCGCCGAGCCCGAGCAACCACAGCATCAACCGTACGAGCCGTGCCTTCTCGCCGCGCGTCGTCGAGCGACGGACCACGAAGATGCCGACGCCGAGCCACAGCGCCAGCTGGGAGACGTGCAGCGACGTCAACGGTCCCGCCTTCGTGTACCAGACGCCCGACGGCAGCCGCTGGACACCCGCCACCATCCAGTCCGTCGACCAGCACAGGGCGAGCAGGATCATGCCGACGCCACCCGCTACACGCGCGAGCCAGCGGAACCGCTCGAGCTGTCCGCTCAGCCCGAGCAGCACGAACAACAAGTTCGGCCCGATCAGCGCGACCGGACCGAGGCCTAGCCGCAAGAGGCGCGCCGAGAACTCGGGATCCGTGGCGCACACGGATACCGCCGAGCAGATCGCCCATGGCAGCGTCGTCTGCGCCGCACCGACGACGCCGAGTCGCATCACGTGATCGCCGCGGATCAACGCGCCGCTGACGATCACCGCGAGCACCATGACCACGCATGCCAGGTACGGCACGCACAGCCAGGTCCACGCGAGGTCGAACACCCCGCTACGTTAGCGCGCGGCGCGGGCGAGAAGCTGGAACGTCAGGCCATACCGGCTGTAGTCGCACCGCCGCAGGTGTGATCGCTGCCCGTGGTGACTTCACCTATCCTGTTGGACCGCGACCACGACGACGAAGCCGTTGTTCGGGACCGCCGTCTTGTCGCCCCACACGCCACCGTCGCCCCACCAGAACGCGACGAGCGTCGCCGGGCCCGTCGTGGTCACGGCCGGGCTCGTGAGAGGCGCGTGCGACGGCCGCGAGCGTGATCTCGTCGTCGGCCGGAGTCGACGTGCTCACCACGTGGCCGCTCCCCCCCGCCGCCGAGGCGAACGCATAGATCGCCGTCCCCGAGTCCGGCCAGCGCGTGTACCGCTGCACGCTGCCCAGCTGCTGGTACGGCGTGTTGCCGCGGTTGTCGGACGGCGGCGAGAACACGTAGCGGTTGCCGCGCCCGACGCCGACGATCAACGTGCTGCCGCTCGCCTGGGTATCGAGCGGCGGCAGCGCGATCGTCGTCGGGCTGTGTTTGTTGTAGCGATGGAACGCCAGGCCATGGGCGCCGACGCCTGGCTGGCCGGGCTCGAGCCCCAGGCCCAGCGCCGGCAGCGATCGACGAGGCGAGACATCCGCGGACCGTAGCCGTGAAGCGTTGCGCGGTCTGCGCGCCTCACCTCGGCCTCGTCGTCAGGCATACGGTGGATCGTTGCGCTTGACCGGTTGCCCGAGGGCACGGCGGACCAGGTTGTGGGCCGAAACGTATCCGGAGAGGACCGTCGCCTTGATGCGATCGTTGCGGGGCGAGGCACCGACGGGCTGCGGCGCGAGGCCCAGCTGCCGCAGGCGCACGTTGCCACGATGGAGCAGCTCGCGCCGGCGCGTCGCGTCCGTGTAGTAGGTGAGGCTGATCGTGATCGACGGCTCCGGTCCGGTCTCGACCATGTGGGGCGCGAGCGACGGCATGTAACAGCCGCGGCCGGGCTCGAGCTCGAAGATCTGGGCGCGCGCGCGGAACTCCTCGCGCCACGTCACGAGCTCGCGCGATTGTCGGGTGTGGAACTGCTCGTGCGCCTGCTCCGAGACGACGACGCGATCGTCCGGCGCCCACGTGTACAGCCGCTTCGTGCCGCGGATCTGCATCAGGAAGTTGCTGTCGCGATCGATGTGGAACGGCGTGACCGCTCCCGGCGACGAGACGAAGATCCAGCCCGCGCGGTAGTACATGCCCGGGTCGCGAGGTTCGATCGCCGGACGGACCTCGTCGAAGAGCTCGTCGACGAACCGGCCGTAGATCGGGTCGGCGTGCACGTTGCGCAGCAGCATCCACGCGCGTGCGTTCGCGATGTTCTCGATGATGGCGGACGTGCCGACCTGGTTCGGATGGAGGCTCGGTGCGCCATCGAAGTCGGTGCTCGCGGTCGCCTCGATGCTGTGCGTTCGGATCAGCGCGCGCTGTTGCTGGCGCCGGCCGAGCTCGACGAGCGCGTCGAGCTCGAGCAGCGGGTGATCCGCGAGCGCATGTGTGAACGCCTGGAGCTTGCTCGGATCGAACGTGGCGGGGTCGATATGAATTCGTCGGACGGAGTTCGGTGCGCGCATGCTAGGTAAAAGTTGTGCGCATTCTCGACCTCGGCAAGCGAGTTAGTCGTCACGCCTGGCGGCTCCCGATCATCGGTCAGGTACTCGAAGCGGACTACGCGCGGGAGTTCGCGAAGCGGCCTCCCAATCGGTTCCGCGGCGTCTACGCGACGTTCGCGGAGGCGGAGGCAGCGGCTCCTCCCGGAGGCAGGATCGGCTACGACCACGCCGCGATGGCCGGGATGTACCGGCACCGGATGGAGAAGGCGAACCAGAGCGACTACGCGGTGCTGTTCTGGTTGAAGGGCCTGCTCGACGAACGGTCGTTCGTGTTCGACGTCGGCGGCCACGTGGGCGTCAGCTACTACGGGTGGCGCAACTACCTCGCGTACCCGACGGGGATGCGGTGGCTGGTGCACGACGTTCCGGCGATCGTGGAGGTCGGCGCCGAGCTCGCGGGCGAGCGCGAGAGCGCAGGGCTCGCGTTCACGAGCGACCTCGCCGATGGCCGGGGTTGTTCGATCCTGCTCGCCGCGGGGTCGCTGCAGTACGTCGACCTGACGCTCACCGAGCTGCTCGACCGGATCGGCTCCCGTCCGCGGCACCTCATCGTCAACAAGATGCCGATGTACGACGGCGAGTCGTTCGTGACCGTGCAGTCGACCGCGCGCGCGTTCCACGCGTATCGCATCTACAACCGCGCCGAGTTCGTCGCGGAGGCGCAGGCCCTCGGCTACCGCGTCGTCGACGACTGGCAGAACCGCGAGCAGCACTGCGAGATCCCGTTCACCCGCGCCCGCGAGATCGACGCTTACAGCGGGTACTACTTCGTCAGGTCGTAGCGCTGGCGCTCACGACTTCCCGGAGAACATCGCGGACCACAAGCGTGCCAGCCGCGACGGCGGCGGCGACGATGGCGGCGGCGGCGGCGACTCGGGCGACATCGCCGCGTACTCCTTGGCGATCTGCTCGAGCGTCTGGAAGATGAACGCACGCGGGCTGAGCCGCCTGCCGGTGGACGCCTCGAGCTTGGCGAGCGCTTGCATGATCAGCAGCGAGTGACCGCCGAGGTCGAGGAAGTTATCGTCGACGCTGATCCGCTCGACGCCGAGCAGCTCGCGCCACACGGTCGCGACGATCTGCTCGGCGCGCGTATGCGGGGCACGTTCGCCGCGCCGTGCCTCGAGCGGCCGGGGCTCCAGCGCAGGGAGGGCGCGGCGATCGACCTTACCGTTCGGGGTCAGCGGCAGCGCGTCGAGCGCGACGAACACCGCCGGCACCATGTAGTCGGGCAGCGACAAGCGCAGGTGCTCGCGCAGCGCGAGTGGCTGTGGACGCGACGCACGGGGCACCACGTACGCCACGAGGCGTCGCTCGCCGCCCGGTCCCGGCAGCGCGCACACGCACGCCGCGGCGACCTCCGGATGCCGCGCGAGCGCGCCCTCGATCTCGCCGAGCTCGATCCGGTACCCGCGTAGCTTGACCTGCGCGTCGGTCCGGCCGAGGTGCACGAGCGTGCCGTCGGCGCGCCACCGCGCCACGTCGCCGGTGCGATACAGGCGGGCTTCGGGACACTCGCTGAAGCGATCCGGAACGAAGCGCTCGGCCGTGAGCGCGGGGCGCGCGTGATAGCCATGCGCGAGCCCTTCGCCGCCGATCCACAGCTCGCCGGGCACGCCGATCGGCGCCAGGTCACCGTGCTCGTCGACGATCCAGATCTGGGTGTTGTCGATCGGGCCGCCGATCGTGATGCCATCGCCTCCGCCGTCGACGCGGCCGCAGGTCGACCAGACGGTCGTCTCGGTGGGCCCGTACATGTTCCACACCTGCCCCGCGCGCTGCCGCAACTCCTCGGCGAGCTCCGGCGGCAGCGCCTCGCCTCCGCACAGCGCCTTGAACGACGGCCCGCCGCGCCAGCCCGCTTCGACCAGCATGCGCCAGGTCGCCGGTGTCGCCTGCATCGCGGTCACCGGCTGGAGCTCGAGCAGCAACCGCAACGCCCGGCCATCGGTCGCTTGCTCGTGCGTCGCGAGCACGAGCTCCGCCCCCACGAGCAGCGGCAGCAGGAGCTCGAGGACGGCGATGTCGAACGACAGCGTCGTCACGGCGACGAGGCGATCTCCCGCGTCGAGGCCAGGTCGCGCGCGCATCGCCCCCAGGAAGTTGACGACCGCGCGATGCGGCACGCGCACGCCCTTCGGCGTGCCCGTCGAGCCGCTCGTGTAGATCACGTAGGCGACGTCGTCGGGATCCGAGGTGACCGGCGGCGCGACGGCGTTGGCGGCCTCGATCTCCTCGCGGCGCAGCGTCCGCGCGACGTCGAGCTCGACGCCCGCCGTGACGTCCGTGATGACGAGCTTCGCCTTCGCATCGTCCAGCATCAAGCGGAGGCGCGCGTCGGGGAGACTCGGGTCGAGCGGGAGGTACGCCGCGCCCGCGGCGATCGTGCCGAGTAGCGCCGCGAGCATGAACGGCGAGCGCTCGACCATCAGCGCCACGACGTCACCACGCCCCACGCCGCGCGCCGCGAGCGCTCCGGCGACTCGATCGCGCGCGGCTGCCAGCTCGGCGAACGTCACGGCCGTCGTGCGATGGCGAAGCGCGATCTTCGCGCCATGCGCGACGAGATCGGCGAACAGCCGCGCGAGGTCCGCGTCCGCGGCGAGCGGCCGGGCGGTCTGATTCCACGCGACGAGCTGGGCGCGCTCCGCGGGGGTGATCGCGAGCAGCTCGCGCAGCGGCCGCTCGGGGTGCGCCACGATCGCCTCGGCGAGCGCGACGAAGCGATCGCGCCAGCACGCGGCGGTGTCGGCGCGGATGATGTCGGTGTTGTAGTTGAGGCCGCCCACGAGGCCGTCGGCGCCGTCGAGGAACCACAGCGCGACGTCCTGCGCCGCCGCGGGCTGAAACACCGGCACGTTCTGGTGCGCGAGGTCGCCCCACGTCGCGGGGCGCTGCCGCGCGTCCTGATACGAGAAGAACGCCTGATAGATCGGGAACCGGCTCTCGTCGCGGTTGGTGTCGAGCGCGCGCACGAGGTGCTCGAACGGGACGTCCTGCGCACCGAACCCCTCGACCACCTCGGCGCGGATGTGGCGCAGCAGCTCGAGGAACGTGACGTCCGGATCGACGCGCAGGCGCATCGGCAGCGCGTTCACGAAGAACCCCATCACGTCCTCGAGCTCGGGGAGGTTGCGGCCGCGCACCGGCGTGCCGACGACGAGGTCGCGCTGGCGCGTCAGCTGGTGCAGCAGCGCGGTCCACGCACCGAGCAGGGTCATGAACAGCGTCGCGCCCTCGCGGAGACCGACGCTGCGCAGCGCGGCGGCCGTCGGCCCTGGGATCGACAGCCACGCGGTCGCGCCGTCACCGCTCTGCACCGGTGGGCGCGGCCGATCGGTCGGCAGATCGAGCGCCTCGGGCGCGCCGGCGAGCTTGCGCCGCCATTGCTGGAGCTGGCGCTCGAGCTCGGGCCCACTCATCCAGGTGCGGTGCCACTCCGTGAAGTCCGCGTACGTGATCGCCGGTGGAGGCCGGTCGGTGGAGGTCCCCGCGCAGGCGGCCCCGTAGAGCGCCGCCATCTCCTCGTAGAACAGGTCGAACGACCACCCGTCCCAGATGATGTGATGCGGCATGAAGAACAGCACGTGATGGTCCGCGGCGAGGCGATACAGCTTCACGCGGAACAGCGGCGCCCGCGTCAGCTCGAACGGCCGCGCGATCTCGGCGGCGAGCTCGTTCGCGAGCTCGGCCTCGTCGGTGACGTCCACGAGTGGGAGCGTCACGTCGATCCGATCGAGCACGATCTGCGCCGGCGCGTCGCCGACCGTCCCGATCCGCGTCCGCAGGATGGGCTGCCGCTGCACCAGCTCCGCGAGCGCACGCGTGAGCTTGTTGTGGTCGAGCGGGCCGCGCAGCCGGTGCGCGGACGGCACGTTGAACACGGTCTTTCCGAGGTGCAGCAGCGCGTCTGGTACCT
>Ga0247822_10002167_pt1 | contig 12407 bp, 12 predicted proteins | sample 13C_Cellulose_Da_FD_192423 | JGI IMG/M metagenome (GOLD analysis project Ga0247822, IMG submission 192423) | Soil microbial communities from agricultural site in Penn Yan, New York, United States - 13C_Cellulose_Day30 | ecosystem: Environmental > Terrestrial > Soil > Agricultural land | place...
GCGTCGTGGTCATGCGGGAAGTCGATGCGGGGCGCCAGGACGTCAGACCGTTGCGGATCGCCCTGCTCAACCTGATGCCGGACAAGATCAGCACCGAAACACAGCTTGCCCGGCTGCTCGGGGCAACGCCGCTCCAGATCGAATTGACGCTCGTGCGGATCAGCGATCACGCCGCGCGCAACACGTCGGCAGACCATATGGCGGCTTTCTATCGACCATGGAGCCATGTCCGGGCCGAGAAGTTCGATGGCTTCATCATCACCGGCGCCCCGGTTGAGCGGCTGCCTTATGACGAGGTCAGATACTGGTCCGAACTGCGCGCGATCCTCGACTGGACGCAAACGCACGTCCATCGCTGCTTTACGATCTGCTGGGCCGCGCAGGCGGCCCTCTTTCATTTCCACGGCGTGCCCAAACGCGACCTGCTCCGCAAGGCGTTCGGCATATTCGAACATGTGAATCTTGCTCCCGCCTCTCCCTATCTCCGGGGTTTTTCAGACAGGTTCTATGTTCCCGTATCGCGCTGGACAGAAGTTTGCCCGACCGCGCTGGCGGAAGCGCGCGGGCTGCAGGTTCTGGCTGGCAGCGACGAGACCGGCGCAGGTCTCGTTTACGATCGGACTCACCGGACCCTGCACATGTTCAATCACCTCGAATATGATACCGACACGCTGGCGGTAGAATATTATCGCGACGGCCGGGCCCAACTCCCGAGGGGCTATTTTCCTGCCGACGATCCCGCGAGCGCGCCGGAGAACCGCTGGCGCAGCCACGCGCATTTGTTGTTCGCTAACTGGATCAACGAAATCTATCAGACCACGCCGTTCGAGGTCGCAGCGATCGGGACGCGCCAGATTTCCGCGGAAGGCAGGACCCGGATCAAGTCCGGGGTGACGGAAGTGGATGATTGAGAGGCAGTTCAGCGCCCCAAAGCAGACACGTCCACAAATTTCGGTCAGGCCAAATCCGCCGCCTGAATCGCCGCCAACGCACTCGCCAACCGCGCATCCCCCTCACCCTCTACCCACGCCCATTTGAGTTTGCGCCGGTCGAGCTCGCCGATCGCGACCTCCATGAATTGCGCCCGCGCGAGTTCGCTGCCGAACAGGCGCGTGCCATCCTCCTCCCACGAAAGGTCCATCGCGGGGACGAGATAGAGGTCGGCGACCTCATCCCACAAGTCGATTTCGGGCAGGCGGCGGCCGAGCAGCATGATCGCCCACGCCTGCGTCATCAGCGGATCGGTGTCCGAAACCAGCCATGCGGGCCGCTGCGCGAGCGCTTCGCGGGTCGCGGCGCGATGGCCGTCGAAGATCGCGAGCAGGTCGACCTCGTCGAGATCGGTGCCGTTCGCTTCGGCATAGGTGCGGCCATATTCGGGGACGACGAGCCCGCCGAGCTGGAGCGCGAGGCGCGGCGCGAGGGTCGACTTGCCGGTGCTTTCGGCGCCGTGGAGGCAGATATGGTGCGTCATGCCGGAACTTCGCCCGCCGCCGCCGCACGTCGCCACTGGAGCAGGCCGTCGATCGACAGGCCGAGCAGCACGACATAGACCCCGCTGGTCGCATAAAGCCCGCGCCATGCGAACAGCGGCACCGCGATCAGGTCGACCGCGATCCACAGCCACCAGCTTTCTACCCGGCGCCGCGCGAGCAGCCATTGCGCGGTGATGCTGAGCATCGCGATCGCACCGTCGATCCACGGCGCGACCGCGTCTGTATAGCGGTCCATCGCAAAGCTCCACCCGACCCACGCGGCAATCGTGGCGAGCGCCCAGCCCCGCCGCGCACCGTCGGTCATCCAGCGCACTGGCACCCCGCTATCGTCGCGCGCGCGCATCCACGCCGCCCAGCCATAAAGGTTGAGCACGAAGAAAAAGCCCTGGAGGAGCATGTCGCTGTACAGCTTCGCTTCGAAGAAGACGAAGGCGTAGAGGGTGACCGCGACGAGCGCGAAGGGATAGTTCCACACGCTGCGCAGCGCGACGAGCGCGACATTGGTCAGCACGAATGCCGCCGCGATCCATTCGAGATAACTCATGCCGCAGCCTCGTGGCGCGGGCGGGTCCACAGGCCGTCGCGACTGATCCGCCGTTGCGGCGGACGTCGCAGCACCGACCAGCCCGCGCGCGCGACCCAGCCCAGTTTCGCGAGAAGCGATGATCCCGCGCGGTGATCCCACGCATGGTCACCGCGCGCGCGCACTTCGCGCGCGATGTCGCCATAAATGCCCGCGGCGGCGAGCACCGCCCAGCGGCTGCGCGGGGGCAGCTTGCGCGCGCCCCAGCGCGCCGACGCCTCATATTCCTCGGCCATTTCGGACAGCCATCTGGCCATTACCGACAGGCGCCCGCGAAAGGCGGGGTGCATATGCTGGCCAGGCGGAATGTCGAGTTCGACCATCCACTCCATCGGCAAATAGCAGCGGTCGGCGGCGGCATCCTCCGCCACATCGCGCGCGATATTGGCGAGCTGGAACGCGATGCCGAGATCGGAGGCGCGGTCGAGCGTTGTTTCGTCAGCGGGATCGATTCCCATCACCAGTGCCATCGCGACGCCGACCGCGCCCGCGACATGATAGCTATAGCGCAGGAGGTCCGCCTCGCTGCGCGGGCGCCAGTCCTTTGCGTCGAGTTCGAAGCCAGCGACGATATCGTCGATCACCCAGCGCGGGATCGCGACTTCGGTGAGCAGGAAGCCGAGCGCGTCGAATGCGGGCTCGCCGGTTGGTTCGCCTGCGAAGGCTCTGTCGGTCTGCGCGCGGATATGCGCGACCGCGGCGACCGGATCATGGTCCGGCTTCATCGCGCCGCCGACGATCTGACCGACGGGCAGGATCACGGCGGCGCGGCACCAGGCGTAGAACAGCCAGACGCGCTCGCGCGTTTCGCGGTCGAAGAGCTGGCTGGCCAATGCGAAGCTTTTCGATCCGCGCGCGATGCTGTCGTGCGCGAAACCGTGGAGGGCATGTGCATCATAGGCCCCCTCTTCGATCATTACAGATTTTCGGCCTTCATCGCGAAGATCGTCTTGTGCGGCACATAGGCCGCCATCTTGTCGAGAAGGTCGTCGAGCCCGGCATCGACGATCATGATCCCGGCATGCGCGGGACGGATAAAGCCGACCTCGACCATGTTCCGGTTGAAGGCGATCAGGTCGTTATAGAAACCCGCGGCGTTGAGCAGCCCCACGGGCTTGCTGTGATAGCCGAGCTGCGCCCAGCTGATCGCTTCCCACAGTTCGTCCATCGTGCCGACGCCGCCGGGAATGGTGAGAAAACCGTCGGAGAGGTCGGTGAACATCTTCTTGCGTTCGTGCATGCCCGATACGACATGGAGTTCGGTACAGCCGCGGTGCGCGACCTCGGCGCCGACGAGTGCCTCGGGGATGATCCCGATCACTTCGCCGCCGGCTTCCAATGCGCTGTCGGCGACCGCGCCCATCAGCCCCAATCGGCCGCCGCCATAGACGACGCCGATGCCGCGTGTCGCGAGCGTACGCCCGACGTGGCGCGCGGTTTCGATATAGATCGGATCTTCGGGGGTTGCGGACCCGCAATAGACGGCAAGGCGTTTCATGATTCTTCCAACATCAGATTGGCGGTCGCCTTGGCGCTGCCGACGACCCCCGGGATACCCGCGCCCGGATGCGTCCCCGCGCCGACGAAGTAAAGGTTCGAAATCACATCGTCGCGGTTGTGGGCACGGAACCAGGCGCTTTGCCACAGCACGGGTTCGAGGCTGAACGCGCTGCCGAGATGCGCCGACAGATCGCGACCGAAATCGGCGGGGGTGTAGTGGAAGCGGGTGACGAGGTTGGCGCGGAGGCCCGGGGCGACGCGGCGTTCGACCTCTTCGAGGATGGCGTCGGCGAAGCGCTCGCCGAATGCGCCGTCCCATTCGGCTTTGGCCTTGCCGAGGTGCGCGACGGGGGCGAGCGCGTAGAAGGCCGAATGGCCGGGCGGCGCCATGCCGGGGTCGGTGACGCTGGGATGATGGAGGTAGAGCGAGAAATCGTCGGGGACGACCCCGCCGTAGATGTCGTCGAGCAGCCCCTTGTAGCGCGGGCCGAAGAGGATGCTGTGGTGCGCGATGTTCGGATATTCGCCCTTCACACCGAAATGGACGACGAAGAGCGAGGGCGACCAGCGTTTGCGCGCGAGGCTCTTGGCGACCTTTTGCCCGCGCGGATGGTCCGCGAGCAGCGTCTTGTAGCTGTGCATCAGGTCGCCGTTGGTTGCGATCATGTCGGCGTCGGCGTGCCAGCCGCTTTGCGTCTTGACGCCCGTGACGCGGTCACCCGCGGTTTCGATCTGCGTCACCGGATCACCAAGCCGCAGCGTTCCGCCGAGCCGCTCGAACAGCCGCACCATGCCGCGCACCAGCGCATTGGTGCCGCCGCGCGCGAACCAGACGCCGCCCTCTTTCTCGATCGTGTGGATCAGCGCGTAAATCGCGCTCGTCGTCATCGGGTTGCCGCCGACGAGCAGGGTGTGGAACGACAATGCCTGCCGCAGCCGCTCGTCCTGCACATAGGAGGCGACGATCGAATAGACGCTGCGCCACGCCCGATATTTCATCAGCGCGGGGGCGGCCTTGATCATCGAGGCGAAGTCCAGAAAGGCGACCGCGCCGAGCTTCACATAGCCCTGTTCGTAAACACCTTTCGAATAGACAAGGAAGCGGTCGTAGCCCTCGACATCGGCGGGGTGGAGCTTGGCGATTTCGGCGCGGAGCGCGGCCTCGTCGTTCGAATAGTCGAAATTCGTGCCGTCGGGCCAGTTGAGGCGGTAGAAGGGCATGACCGGGACGAGATCGACGTCCGTTGCCATGTCCTGCCCGCTGAGCGCCCATAATTCTTCGAGGCACGGCGGGTCGGTGATGACGGTCGGCCCGGCGTCGAAAGTAAAGCCGTCTTTGACCCAGTGGTAGGCGCGCCCGCCGGGCTTGTCGCGCGCCTCGACGACGGTCGTTTCGACACCCGCCGATTGCAGCCGGATCGCGAGCGCGAGGCCGCCGAATCCTGCGCCGATGACAATCGCGCGGCGGCTCATTTCCAGTCGCGCTTCGCCAGCGCGGCGATCGCGCGGCCGATCGGCACCGGAGGCTTGCCCGACAGGATGCGCAGCTTGTCCGTCGTCGTCGACCACCCGGCGTAAAAGCGCGCGATGAGCCCCGGCGACAGGCGGTAGAAGCGCTCGAAGATGCGGTAGCGAGCCTCAGGCTCCGAAGCGCGGAACGCCATCGCGCCGAGCATGCGGTAGAAACGCTGGCGCCGCCACGACGCCGCAGCGCGGTCGCGGAGGATCGCGGGAAGGTCCGCGCGGCCGACGAGGCCGGGCAGCGCCGACGCGGTGCGCACGGCGTCAGGAAGCGAATAGCCGGTCGTCGCATGGAAGACGCCCGCGCGCACCCCGATCCGCGCGGTGCGGTCGGACGTCGGCCACAGCCGGTCGAAATCGCCCGCGATCACGACGGGCAGCACGCCGCTTTCCTCGCGCGTCACCGCTGCGACATCCCAGCCCTGCGCCGCCGCATAAGCCGCGATCCGTTCGCGCACGGCGGCGAGGTCGAGCTCGGCGTCGTCGCTGTAATAGGTATCCTCGACGAAGATCGTCTCGGCATCGAACGGCAACAAATAGACGAAGCGATAGCCGTCCACCTGTTCGATGCTCGCGTCCATCACGACGGGATGTTCGACGCCGTGCCCGTCCTTGACGGTCAGCGCCTGCCCGACGAACTTCTGCCAACCGCAGTCGAGGCCCGCGAATTTGGTGGCGCCGCGCGCGTCGATGACATGTTTTGCCGAAAGCCGGCCGCCGCGCGACAGCAGCAGATGATCGGGCGCGACATGCTTGGCCCGGTCGGCAATGATATGGCCTTGGGGCAGCGCCGCCGCGACCGCCTCGGCCAGCGCCTCGCCGGTGATGCTCTTATAACCCATCCGCAGCCGGCGGTGGTGCGAGGGAAAGCGCACGTCATAGTGCGGCCAATGATGGCGGACGAGCGGCGCGACGAGCGCGCGGTCCTTCTTCGCGATGTCGCTGTCGAAAAAGGACCATATATGATTACCCCCGATCGGGCCGGGCTCGATCAGCCGCACGTCGAGGTCGGGTCGTTGCCGCGCAAGCGCAAGCGCCGCAAGCCCGCCGGCGAGTCCGCCGCCGACGATCGCGATATCGCATTTATCGTTGCTCTGCCCCACCATTCCCCTGCCTTAGCCACGCGAACGCGCGGGCGCAAAGCCATTGCAACGCGGTGCCGAGCGGCTAGCCTTGCGCGATGACCGGCTGGCCGATCCTTTTCTCCGCGCTCGCGATGACGGCGATCGTCGGCGTGCGCTATCTGATCACCAGCGGCGGCTTCGCGCTTGCGACGCGGTGGAAGCACCCCGGCCTCTATCGCGGGCTCGAATCGCAGATGCGTCGCGAGGTCGGGTGGAGCCTTTTGAGCGCCGTGATTTACGGGATTCCGGCAGGCGTCGTCGCGTGGGGGTGGCAGGCGCATGGCTGGACGCGCATCTACACCGCTTGGGGCGCCTTTCCGCTTTGGTATCCGCCGCTTAGTCTCTTCGCCTATCTGTTGATCCACGACACATGGTTCTACTGGACGCACCGCTGGATGCACCGCCCCGCCCTGTTCCGTATCGCGCATAGCGTCCACCATGACAGCCGCCCGCCGACCGCCTGGGCGGCGATGAGTTTCCATCCCCTGGAGGCCATGACTGGCGCGATTGTCATCCCCGCGCTCGTCTTTCTGATCCCGATCCACGTCGCCATGCTCGGCCTCGTGCTCGCGATCATGACGGTCATGGGCGTCGGCAATCATATGGGATGGGAGATGTTCCCGCGCGCGCTTGTTCATGGACCCGCGGGCCGCTGGCTGATAACCGCGACACATCACGAGCAGCATCACGCCGCTTACCGGGGGAATTATGGGCTCTATTTCCGCTTCTGGGACAAGGCGTGCGGCACGGATCTTGGCCTTGGCCATTTCGGCCGCGCTGCTGACCGGCGCGAGCGTGCCGCCGCCGACGCTTGAGGTCAACGTCACGGGGCTACGCAGCGCAAAGGGACAGATCCTTGTCTGCCTGACCACCAATCCCAAGGCATTTCCCGATTGCAGCAAGGACAAGGCGTCGGTGCGCATGGCGGTGAAGGTGGCCGATGCTGGCGATTTCCTTGTCCACGCGCCCGCGACGGGAACTTATGCGATCGCGGTCGTCCATGACGAGAACAGCAACAACAAGATGGACACCGCGATCTTCCTGCCCAAGGAAGGCTTCGGCTTTTCGCGCAATCCCACGATTACCGTCGGCCCCCCGAGCTTCAAATCGGCGAGCTTCGCGGTCGCCGGCGATATGCGCCAGTCGATCAAGATGAAATATATGCTCTAGTGGGCTTGGCGGCACGCGGCTAATAGAACGCGCGTGACCGCGACATCCTCCCGCATCGCCGCTTTCGCCGACCGCTGGCCAAAGCTTGTCGCCCTGCTGCTCGGCGCCGTTTCGGCAACCGGCTTCGCGCCGCTCCTCCTGTGGCCGCTGACCTTGCTCGCGCTCGCGGGCTGGATGGCGCTGGTTGCGCGCAGCCCGAAGGGTTCGCGCGCGCTGGGTATCGGCTGGGCGTTCGGCGTCGGGCATTTCGTCGTCGGCCTCAACTGGATCGCGACCGCCTTCACCTATCAGGCGGCGATGCCCGCGTGGCTCGGCTGGATCGCGGTCGGGCTGCTGTCGCTCTATCTCGCCATCTATCCGGCGATCGCCGCTTGGGGCGCGTGGACACTGAAGCCCAGGGCAGACGCGCATTTTGCGGCGCCATCCTATCTGCTGGCCTTCGCCGGCCTTTGGGCACTCACCGAATGGCTCCGCAGCTGGATTTTTACCGGCTTTGCATGGAACCCCCTGGGGGTGATTGCCGTCCCGCACGTTGCCGCGCCCGCCCGCTGGATTGGCACATATGGCATGAGCGCGATCGTCTGCCTTCTCGCCGCCGTCCTGATACTGGCGTGGTTCCACCGGCGTGTCGCCGCAGCCGCGCTTTTCGGGAGCCTGCTCGCCATATGGGGCGCGGCATTTCTGTCGCAAACGGGCAGCGGCGTCGATGCCTCCGTTCGCGTCAAGGGTACGCAGCGCATCCCGATCACCGTCGTCCAGCCCAATGTCGGACAGGAAGACAAATGGGAAGGCAGCAAGGCCGACCTCAATTTCGAAAAGCTCGCGCGGCTTACCACTCCGAAGGATGACACGCCGCGCCTGATCCTCTGGCCCGAGGCGGCGGTGCCCGATTATCTCGAAGCGGGCTATCCCGCCCCTTATTACGATCGCTCGCCCGTCGAGGCGCGTATGCGGCTGATCCAGCTGATGAACCCTGACGACATCATGCTGCTCGGCGCTCTGAAACTGGAGCTCGACAAGACGGGCGATGTCGTCGGCGCACGCAACGCGGTGATGACGGTCCATGCCGACGGCACGCTCGGCCCGCGCTACGACAAGGCCCACCTTGTCCCCTACGGCGAATATCTGCCGATGCGCCCGATCCTGTCCGCCATCGGCCTGTCGCGCCTCGCGCCCGGCGACATCGATTTCTGGCCCGGCCCCGGCGCCCGCACCCTCGACCTTGGCGCTTTCGGCCGGGCGGGGCTGCAAATCTGTTACGAGATCATCTTCTCGGGCCAGGTCGTCGACCGCTCGCATCGCCCCGATTTCATCTTCAATCCGTCGAACGACGCCTGGTTCGGTGGCTGGGGCCCGCCGCAACATCTGGCGCAAGCGCGGCTGCGCGCGATCGAGGAAGGATTGCCCGTCGTGCGTTCCACACCAACGGGGATCAGCGCCGTGATCGACGCCGACGGGCGCGTGCTCGAATCGCTTCCGATGCATCGGGCGGGCCGGATCGATACGGCGCTCCCGCCAGCCCATGCTCCGACGCTATTCGCCCGGTACGGAAATCTCCTGCCGGTCGGGTTTGCGCTGCTGCTGCTCGCGCTGGCCATTGCCTTTCGTCGGCGCGGACGCTAACAGCACCCCCACATAAAGCTTCCTTTATATCCGTTCACAGAAGGCTCTCCATGCGCAACAGCTTCCTCTTCACCTCCGAAAGCGTGTCCGAAGGACATCCCGACAAGGTGGCCGACCAGATCAGCGATTCGATCGTCGACCTGTTCCTGTCGAAGGACCCCGAAGCCCGCGTCGCATGCGAGACGCTCACCACCACCCAGCTCGTCGTCCTTGCCGGTGAAATCCGCTGCAAGGGCGTGTTCGAAAATGATGAATGGGCACCGGGCGCACTCGAAGAGATCGAGGCCACCGTCCGCAACACGGTGCGCGAAATCGGTTACGAGCAGGACGGCTTCCACTGGGAAAGCTTCCGCTTCGAGAATAACCTCCACGCCCAGTCGGCGCATATCGCGCAGGGCGTCGACGAAAGCGGCGACAAGGACGAAGGCGCCGGCGACCAGGGCATCATGTTCGGCTATGCGTCGGACGAGACCCCCGACCTGATGCCCGCGACGCTCGATTACAGCCACAAGATCCTCGAGCGCATGGCGGCCGACCGCAAGGCGGGCACCGCCCCCTTCCTCGAGCCCGACACCAAGAGCCAGGTCACGCTGCGCTACGCCAATGAGCGCCCGGTCGAGGCGACCGCGATCGTCGTGTCGACGCAGCATGCGCCGGGCTATTATTTCCACAACGGCGAAGGTGACGAAGCGAAATATACCGAGCTCAGGAAATATGTGCTCGGCGTGATCGCCGACGTGCTGCCTGCCGAGCTGCTCACCGCGAACACCGTCTATCACATCAACCCGACCGGTCGTTTCGAGATCGGCGGTCCCGATGGCGACGCAGGCCTCACCGGCCGCAAGATCATCGTCGACACCTATGGCGGCGCCAGCCCGCACGGCGGCGGCGCGTTCAGCGGCAAGGACCCGACGAAGGTCGACCGTTCGGCCGCCTATATCACCCGCTATCTCGCCAAGAATATCGTCGCCGCGGGCCTCGCGCGCCGCTGCACGATCCAGCTGAGCTATGCGATCGGCGTCGCCGAACCGCTGTCGATCTATGTCGACCTGCACGGCACGGCGGCCGAGGGCGTCACCGAGGCGGCGATCGAACAGGCGATCCCGCAGCTCGTGCGCCTGACGCCCAAGGGCATCCGCACCCACCTCGGCCTCAACAAGCCGATCTACAAGCAGACCGCGGCCTATGGCCATTTCGGGCGCACCGCGACGGGCGAAGCCTTCCCGTGGGAACGCACCGACCTCGTCGACAAGCTGAAGGCCGCGATCGCCGCCTGAGGCAACAACCCGCGCTTGCCAACACCGCCCCGATCTGACAGCCTCGGCTGCGGATCGGGGGATGTCGTACATGGCAAGTCATTGGTTGAAGGTCCTTTTGGGGGCCATGGCAGCGATAATGGTTGCCGGCACGCCGGCGGCGGCGCAACAGCCGCTCTCGCTCAAGGCGGGCAAGGCGTGGAAACACAAGCATAGCGGTATCGGCATCCCCGCGACGCTCGGCGGCGCGCCGCGCGACCGCGGCATGGCCTATGCCCCCGACGACCTCGACGTCGGCCTCTCCTATACGGTCGGTGATGCCGCCGAATCGCTCACCTTCTACATCTTTCGCAACACCAACGGCGCGGTGCCGGTGTGGTTTGCGCAGGCGCAATGGGGGATCGAGAACCGCAATACATTCGGGCGTCCGGCAATTGCCGTCGGGCCGCAAGCCTTCGTCCCGCCGGGGCAATCGAGCGCGTCGGGGCTGAAAGCCGTCTATGAACCGAAGAGCGGCCCCTATCGCAGTTCGGGGGTGATGATGCTTCCGGTCGGGGGCTGGTATGTGAAGCTGCGCGCCTCGTCGCAGACCCGCTCGCCTGCCGAATTGGCGCAGTGGATGGACGCCGCGCTGGCCGAGGTCCAATGGCCGCGAAAAATCCCGGCAGCGCCCGACGCGGCGCCGGTGACCGATTGCCCCGCCCCGCTCGCTTTTCCGGTAGCCGCAAAGGATGCGCCGAAAAACGGCGGCGCCGACCTGATGTCGGGCCTGCTCGGCATGGCGACGGCGCAGGGCAAGGCCAAACCCACGCCCGAATCGACGGCGACGCTCGCCGCGGCGCGGTGGTGTCGCGATCCCGACATCGGGGGCAACGCGGCGCTCTATCGCTCGAATGCCGACACCGAAAATTACCTGCTCGCGATGGGAGACAATGGCAACGGCATCTGGGTCGGTCCCGATCCGGGCGCCAAGGTCATAGCGATGGTCGACAAGGAGGTTCCAGCAACGCTGCGCTATTCGATCACGCTCATCACGGCTGCGCAGAACGTCGGCTTCGTCGCGCAGGACCGGCTACCCTCGCCGCAACGTGTCATCGAGATCGTCAAGGCCAACCGCCGCGTCACCACCGTTCCGACATGGGGCAACAGCAAGTCGATCAGCGTCAACAGCGACGCGCTTTGACCACGCGCCTCCTTACTACGTGCCGCCTTGCGGCGGCGGGGCCGCGGCGCTAACGCGCGCGGCATGACAGCGCACAAGCCCGGCGATCCGACCACGATCAACCGCCTCTATGGCCGCTCGAAGGGCAAGCCCCTGCGCGCGGGCCAGCAGGATCTCGTCGACACGCTGCTTCCGCAGATCGCGGTACCGCTCGACGGCGACGTCACCGCGACACGCCTGTTCGGTTACGACCGCCCGCTGCATTTCGAAATCGGCTTTGGCGGCGGCGAGCATATGGCGGGGCGCGCCGACATGCTGCCCGATCATGGCTTCATCGGCGCCGAGCCCTTCATCAACGGCGTCGCGCAGGCGCTCGTCCATGTCGCGGGCGATCATGGCGCGAGCCTGCCGCTCGGCAATGTCCGCATCCACCATGGCGACGCATTGGAAGTGCTGCGGCGCATTCCCGACGGTGCGCTGAGCTTCGCCTACCTGCTCCACCCCGACCCCTGGCCCAAGGCGCGCCATGCGAAGCGGCGGATGATGAACGACGGCCCGCTCGACCTGATCGCGGCAAAGCTGAAACCCGGCGGCGAGTTCCGCTTCGGCACCGATCACCCGATCTACCTCGCGCATGCGCTGATGGTGATGCGGCGCCACCGCCATCAGTTCGAATGGCTGGCAAAGGGTGCACAGGATTTCCTCGTCCGCCCCGCCGGCTGGCCCGAGACGCGTTACGAAGCCAAGGCGCGCGCGCAGGGACACGAGGTCTGGTATTTCCGTTACCGGCGGCGCTAGTCTGTTCCGGTCTCGCGCTTGGCGGCGCGGGCTTTCCGCAGCCGGTTTTCGCGCATCGCCAGCTCTTCGTACCGGCAAAGCGGCACCGCGTCCTTCGCGGCCGCGCGATCGGAGGGCGTTTCGCGGCGGGGCGGTTTGCCGGGCATGTCGGAGCTCATCCTAACCCACACACGG
>Ga0247822_10002168_pt1 | contig 12403 bp, 10 predicted proteins | sample 13C_Cellulose_Da_FD_192423 | JGI IMG/M metagenome (GOLD analysis project Ga0247822, IMG submission 192423) | Soil microbial communities from agricultural site in Penn Yan, New York, United States - 13C_Cellulose_Day30 | ecosystem: Environmental > Terrestrial > Soil > Agricultural land | place...
GAGCTGGACGCCATCGTGGACGAGGCGCATGCGCGCAAGAAGAAGGTGGCCGCCCATGCCCACGGCGCCGAGGGCGCCAGGCGCGCCATCCGCGCGGGGGTGGACTCCATCGAGCACGGCTCGTTCCTGGACGACGAGGCGCTCGAGCTCATGAAGCGCAAGGGGACCTTCTTCGTGCCCACGCGGATCGCGCTGCGCGGCGTGCGCGAGCGCTACGAGAAGGGCCTGCTGTCGCCGGAGCAGATCCCCAAGTTCAAGGCTGCCGATGCCGCCGCGCGTCAGGCGGTGAGCAAGGCCATCGCGCGCGGCGTGCGCATCGCCTTCGGCACGGATGCGGGCGTCTTCGCCCATGGCCGGAACGCGGAGGAGTTCGCGCTGCTGGTGGAGGCGGGCCTGTCTCCCGCGGACGCGCTGCGCGCCGCCACCATCGTGGACGCCGAGCTGCTTGGGCTGACACCTCTGCTGGGCACACTCGAGGTGGGCAAGCTGGCGGACGTCGTCGCGGTGCCGGGGGATCCCCTCCAGGACATCCGCCGCACCGAGCAGGTCTTCTTCGTCATGAAGGAGGGCGTCATCTACCGGAACGACCGCGCTACGCCGCCGGTGGTGACGAGGTAGGCCCCTTGGGAGCACCTTCCGGGTTGTCCGGATTCCGACACAGTCTTGCGTCGGCCGGGCCGCTGCGATAGGTGCCCCGCCATGTCGTCACCCCTCGTTGTTGGCATCGCGGGCGGCACCGCATCGGGCAAGACCACCGTGGCCCGCAAGGTCCGTGAGGCGCTGGCCGACTGCCGTGTCGCCTTCATCGATCAGGACTCGTACTACCGGGATCTGGAAGACATGCCGTTCGAGGAGCGGCGGCAGGTCAACTTCGATCACCCGGACGCGTTCGACACGGAGCTGCTCGTGAGCCACCTGCGCGAGCTGAAGTCCGGCCGGGCCATCGACAAGCCTGTCTATGACTTCCGCACCTCCTCGCGCCACCCCGAGGTCGTCCGGGTGGACCCAGGGGACATCATCCTCATCGAGGGGATCCTCGTGCTGCACATGAAGGAGGTGCGGGACGAGCTGGACGTGAAGATCTACGTCGACGCGGATGACGATCTGCGCATCCTCCGGCGCCTCACCCGCGACATCAAGGACCGCGGCCGGGACTTCGATCACGTCGTCAGCCAGTACCTGCGGCACGTGCGCCCCATGCACATGGGCTTCGTCGAGCCGTCCAAGCACCACGCGGACATCATCATCCCCCACGGCGGCAACAACGACATCGCCATCGGCATGCTCGTGGGCGCGCTGCGCGCGAAGCTGGCGCTGATGGCCGTGCCTCACGCCGCGAAGTAGGTCAGCGCAGCCGGCGCAGGAAGTCGCGCACCGGGCCGTGCATGCGCCGCGTCTCGGTCAGTAGGGCACCGTGGTCACTGGCGCCCTGCAGCTCGTGGTAGCGCGCGTGCACCCCCGCCGCGGTCAGCAGGTGGTACGTCTCGCGCACTCGCGCCGGCGGAGCCAGCACATCCGAGGCCCCCGCGATGAGCAGCACCTTCGCCTGCACCTTGGGCAGGTGCTCCGTCAGATCGCACCCCGCGTAGGCCGTGCACATGAGGATCCACGCGTTCGGATCGAAGATCTTCGCGAAGACTTCGGCGTCCGCGTCCAGGGCCTTCTCGGCGGCGTCGAGATCCCGGTAGCGGGACGCCAGGTACTCGCGGCCATACACCAGCCGCAGGTACTCCAGCCGCGTCTTCTTCATCGTCCGCAGCGGCCCGGCCCCATGGCGGTAGAACCCCTCTTTGTATTCGGGGTCCAGCCACAGCATCTGGTGGAACATGCCCACCTTGTCCCGCAGCGCCTCGGGCATTGTCCGCGCGGCGCCAATGGCCACCACGCCGCCCGTCAGCTCCGGGAAGAGGGCAGCCAGCCGCAGGGCCACCAGGCCGCCCAGCCCCACGCCGACCAGCGCCCGCACGCGCTTGAGCCCCATGGCCCTCAGCAGCGCATTCACCGCGCGCGACATGTCCAGCGTCGTCAGCAGAGGCAGCGCGGGGCCCAGCATCTGCCCCGTGAACGGGTCCTCGGTGATGGGCGAGGTGGTGCCGAACGGGCTCCCCAGCAGGTTCATGGAGATGATGTGGATGCTGGAGGGGTCCAGCGGGCGCTTGGGGCCAATCAGCTCGCGCCCCCACCCGGATGGCTGATACGCCGAGTCCTCTGGAGGCCCCAGCGCCCGGTGGGAGTGGGCCAGATCGTGCAGTAACACCACCGAGTTCTCGCCAGACGGTTCCCCATAGGTCTCATAGGAGACCTGGGTGCCGTCTAGCAGGCCCCCCTCCTCAAGGGGGAGCGGTACTGTCAACAGGTGGGTTCCCGTGGCCTGGATCACTCAAGGGAATTCTTCTATCACTGTGCGCCCGAACGCCTAAGGAGAGTCTCCGCTTGACGCGTTACTTCGGTGTCCTTGTCCTCGTTGCCGGGGTGTTTGCCGGTTCCATCATGTTCTACCGGAGGTTGAGCGCTCAGACCCTGGAGGCCGAGCGCACGGCAGACGTCGCCCGAATCCAGAAGGACTACCTGGAGCGGGTAGGGTGGCTGCGTACCAACCCGAACGACCAGGCCTTCCGGGAGGAGGTGGGCCCCTTCTTCAAGACGTACTTCGAGCAGGTCGACGCCCACCTCACCCAGTACAAGGGGAACAAGGAGTTCGACTCGTATATCTCCGAGGTCGAGCGCAGGGCCGAGGGCGGCAAGGACGACAAGATCGCCGAGCGCAAGGCGGCCTACGAGTACACGCGCAAGCTCTTCGATGCGTTCCGCAAGGGCCGCTACAACCCTGTGTGGACGGCCACGGACAAGGGGATGCGGCTGGATGTGGTCTCCTCGGACGTGGTGATGGTGCAGGGACAGCCGCAGGTGCGCTTCCAGCTGGCCCTGTGGGGCGCCCAGCGCGAGCTGAAGGAGGACGGCAAGGTGAAGAAGATGGTCACCAGCGCCGCCTTCGACACCATGTGGAAGCTCACGGACGCCAAGGGCAAGCTCATCGGCGAGATGCGCGGCGGGGACCCGGCCAGCAAGATCGACTTCCCCGAGCGCTACATCGCTGAGTTCCCCCCGCAGATGGTGCTGGGGCACTACGACATGGACCTGGTGCCCAATGAGGTGGCGAAGATGGAGATCACCTTCAAGGTGAGCTCGCGCGCCGCCTCGGGCGGCACGGCGGACGCCACGTACCTGTGGAAGGTGGACACCATTCCGTCCGACTGGAAGCTCGGCGCGGGGATGAAGTGGGAGGGCGCCACGGAGGAGGAGCGCCCCGAAGAGGAGATCGATCCGAAGTCGGCGAAGAACTGAGCGCGGCCTCGGGGAGGGCTCAGCCTCCCACTACGGCGAAGTGGGAGGAGAGTTCGTACGACGTGAGCGTCCCCGCGTCGTCCAGCAGGTAGAGCCCGAGCTTCGAGTCCGCCTGGAGCGCCACGAGCCCCGCTCCAGCGCGCACCTCCGCCAGCACCTGTCCCCCGCGTGGCTCCACCGCGCGGACCTGCTCACCGGGAACGAGCACCACGCCTCGAGACAATCGCGCCGGCAGCGCCCGGGGGAGCGGCTCGCCCACGGCGCCCACGCGCCACTCCAGTTCTCCCTTCGGGCTCAGCCGGGCGGCCGCGCCACTGGCGGAGGTGACGATCACTCCCTGATGCAGCGGCGCCAGCGCGAGCGGGCCCGCGCCCAGGTGCAGCGGCCGCTCCCAGAGCAGCTTCCCGCGCGCGTCAATGCACGCCAGCATGCCCTCTCGCTCCCGCTCGCCAGCGATGTAGACACGCGAGCGGACCGGCAGCGGCGCGGAGGGCAGGGAGAACTGGAACTCGCGTGTCCACACCACGTCCCCGCTGTGCGCGTCCGCGAGCAGCAGCGCGTGGTGGCCTCCCCGGCCCAAGGTCGCCACGAAGTGCTTGCCCCAGGCCACCGGTGTTCCATGAAAGGGCAGCTGCGCGCGCATGCGGTAGCGCACCTGCCCATCCGCCAGATCCAGCCCGTACAGGTATCCCGAGTCCGTGGACAACAGCGCCCGGTGCCCCTGGACCGCCAGCCAGCTCTTCTGGGTCCGTGAGGGCGCCAGGCGCCACATCTCACGGCCCACCACCTCGGCGAAGGCCACCACCGTGCGCTCATCCGACAGAGTGATCAGCAGGCCGTCCTGCCGCAGCAGCTGCGGGCCCAGGGGGAGCCCGTCGTGATCATACAGCCACCGCGCGCTCGTCCCCGTGCCGATGAAGCAGTAGACGCGGCTCGCATCCGCCGCCACCACGTACCCGTCCGCCGTGGCCGCGACGCCCTGGCTCGCCTCGCGCAGCCACCGCTGCTCTCCCTTGCGCCCGAAGGCGCGCGCCTGCTCCCGCGAGCAGAACACCGGCCCCTGGCGCCCCAGCAGCAGATGTCCAGACTCAGCCCCCTCCAGCCCCTTCTGCTCCCAGCGCTTCTCGAAGCGCAGCCGACGCAGCCGCCCGGGGACCGGCAGCGGACGCCCGGCGCGGCGGGAGGAGCGGCCACGCCCTCTGGCCTCGCCCGCACCCTCGGGAGGTTGGATGGCTCCTCGCAGATGGGACAGGCCCTCCCTGCATCGCTCGGCCAGCTCCACGAGGTAGGGGTTGCTCGTCTGACTCCTGTCACGCTCGGCGATCGTGACGGCCAGGGCCTGCCCCAGGTGGAACATCGCCGCCGCCAGCGCCTTGCCCTCTACCGGCAGGAGCGCACCCGAGCCCAGCCGGCCCTTGCCCGTCTTCAGCTCCAGCGTGATGGCGGGCTTGGCGCCCCCAGGCTCGAAGGCGAAGCGCGCCTCGCCCAGCTCCACGGCCCGCGCCAGCTCGACCGCCTGCCGGGACAGCTCCAGCGCGGTGAGGAAGGGCGGGCCCTTCATCTGCCAGGCCTGCGCGCGGCTCGGCAACGCCAGCCAGACGTCGCCAGAACACATCAGTGAGGCCAGCGCGGAGCCCTTTCCCCGCTCGAAGCTGCGCAGCAGGTCCGTGGGATCCTTCAGCTCGAAGCCAAAGCCGGGCTCATCCGGGGGCTCCACGCGGCGAATGAAGGGCTCTGGTGGAGACTCCTGCAACGCGCTCATCGGGCCGCTGAGCAGACGCAGCGACTCGCTCAGCCCCTTGGCGGTGGAGGCGGTGAGCACCCGAGGAGCCGCCTGTGAAACGTCCACCAGAAAACCTTTCGTGCACTCCTTCACCGCCTCGGAGAACTCCTCCAGCTCCACTCGGACAGGAGGGCGCAGCAGGCGGGCCGGGCGCCCGAGGCTCGCCACGCTCAGCTCCACGTCCGTCCCGGAGCGGCGCAGCACCAGCTCCAGGCTCGCCTCGGACAGCGACACCTGGGCCAGCCTCCGCCGCCCCGTGTGCAGGGCCGCAGCCGCGAGCGCCAGCATGGGCACCACCTCCGCCAGCTGCTCCTCCACCGCCCCGGCGAGCAGGTTCACGCCGTCCAGCTCCAAGGCAATGGAATCCACCGGGTGGGCCGTGGGTTCGCGCTTCCAGCGCTGTCCGAGTCGGAACCGGGTCATCCTTTCCTTTCGCTTCCCTTCGTTGACAAGCCAGAATACCGGTGGCTACCATCCGCCGCCCATACGGACCTACATTTTTGTAACCGTTCGAAATTACTGGGGAATCGTCGATGACATTTTACGAGGCCGCGCTCCGGATCCTGGAGAGCGAAGGTCGTCCCCTCCACTTCCTGGAAATCACCGAGAAATCCATCGCCCAGAACCTGCTCTCCCACGTCGGAAAGACACCTGAGATGACCATGCTGTCGCGGCTTGCCGCGATGGCACGAAGGACTCGCGATCGCAAGGTGATCGTTACGGCAAAGGACACGTTCGCGCTGGCGGATTGGTCGCTCCCAGAGGATGCGGAGGCTTTGGCACAAACGGGCGTAGTGGAGCCCCATCCCGAGGAGGATCTGCCTCCGCTCCGGCCGGTGGAGCGCCACCCGGAGCCGCGCGGGGACCATGTGCGCGTGGCGGGCCGAGGCAGTGAGCGCAAGCGCCGCCGCGAGGAGGAGGAGGAGCAGAAGGGTGGCCGCAAGCGCCGCTTCCCGCCGCTGCCGGAGGTGGTGTTCGAGATCCTCAGCGAGGCGGAGAGTGGGCTGCGCGCCGAGCAGATCATCGAGCGGGCGCGCGGGCGCGAGCTGTGCGCGGAGGAGACCTCCGTGGAACTGGTCCTCACCGCGCTGCTCGAGGACAACCAGCGCCGCATCGACGCGGGTCGGCGTCCGCAGTTCGCCTTCAACAAGGAGACGAGCGAGGTGGTGACGCTGGAGCGCGCGGGCGCACCCAGCCAGCCGCCGCCGCTGGATCTGCAGGCCGCGTTCGCTTCCGCGCTGGGCATTCCGCTGGAGGGCGGGCGCCCGCTCATCGGCAAGGCCGCGGCCGCTGGGGCCGCCGAGTCCGTGGTGGATCCGGTGGTGCTGGCCACGCTCAAGACGACGTTGAAGGATGCCCGGCGCGCCGTGGCTCGCGCGCTGCGCAAGCGCCTGGGCGAGGCGGACGTGGGCACCTTCGAGAAGTCCGTCGTGAAGATGATGCACGCGCTGCACTTCCGCGAGCTGAAGGTGGCCAAGCGCTCCAAGGAGGGCCCGCTGCTCACGGCCCGCAAGCGCGAGGGCAGCGTGGAACTGCGCTTCGCGGTGCGGATGCTCAAGGGCACGCCCTCCATCGACCGCAAGATGGTACAGGAACTGCGGCGGGATCTCGGCCACTACTCGGCGCAGGTGGGCCTGTTGGTGAGCGCGGGCGACGTGCGCGGCGATGCGCGCACCGAGGCCCAGGCCAGCGGCGCGCTGGTGATGTTGTGGTGCGGGGACGCGCTCGGTGAGAAGTTCCTCGAGGCGAAGACAGCCGTCACCGTCACCCAGGTGGAGCTGTTCGACGTCGACGACCGCTTCTTCGATGCCGCGCGGCTGGACGCCGAAGAGGCGCAGCGCCGCCGGGAGGAGCGCCAGCGCGAGAAGAAGCAGGGCCGCGAGGAGGGAGCGGAGGCGCCACCTCGCCGGGCCGCGCGCAAGGCCGAGCCCGTCGCCGTAGCGGAGCAGGAGGAGGCTCGCGCCGAGGAGCCGCAGGCCGCGGAGGCGGAGGAGGAGCGCGCTGTGGCTGCTCCCGCTCCTGGAGCCACCGAGCCCATGTCCGCGGCGGAGGAGGATGACGAGGAGGGAGAGGACGAGGGCGACGACGAGGATCTCGAGGCCGCCAGCGCGTTCGTGGCCGGGGCCGGGCGTCCTGAAGGGGCTTCGTCCGCCGACGGAGGCGCCGCTGCGGGGGATCGCAAGCGCCGCCGCCGCCGCCGCCGGGGCCGTCGCGGCCGTGGCAGCCGTGGAGCAGAGGCTGGAGCGCCGGGAGCACCCGGTGCGCCCGGTGCTGCGCCCGCGGCAGGGGCTCCTACGGAAGGTGCCGCGCCTGCCATGGCGGCGCCCTCGGGGGGGGAGAGTGCTCCTCCTTCAGGAGGAGAAGCGCCCCGCGCGTCGGAGCCGCCCCCACCTCCACCGAGCAGCAGCCCATCCGAGGGGAGCGCCACCTGACGCATCGCGCGACGCGAGCAGGGGGAGTGGGGTACCTTAAGAGGGCCATGAAGCCGGCCCTGCTCCTCACCGCCTGCCTCCTGTTGCTCGGTGCCTGCCGCAAGCAGGCAGAGCTCTACCCGGTCGAGGAGATCCGTCTCTCGGGAGCCACCCTCACGGACAACTCCCAGCTCGCACTGGGGGCTGATCACGTGCGCTCCCTGCTGCGCCAAGCCTTGGAGGGCAGCAAGCGGTTCGAGTTCACCGAGGGCAAGTCCCTGGGCCAGCGCCGCCCGTGGCGCCTGACGTTGGATCTGCCCTTCACCCGCGAGGTGCTGAAGGGCGATGGCCCGCACACCTACGCCGAGGTCGGCGCCACGCTGACGCTGGAGCGCTTCGGCGGCGATCTTCCGGAGCGCTACGAGGTGGTGGGCCTGGGCGAGATCCGGATGGGCGGGGAGACAGCCGAAGCGCGGCGCAAGGCGCTGCGCGAGGCGCTCGAGACAGCGCTGCGGCAGGTGTCCGAGTCGGCGGTGCTGCAGCTGACGGCGCTGGACAGGGACAACGCCGCGCTGGTGCAGGATCTCCAGGCCACCGATCCACGCATCCGGGAGTTCTCCCTGCGCACGCTGGCCGAGCGCCGGCACCCGGCCGCCGCGCCTTTGCTCGTCGAGCAGCTCAAGTCGAACGACGCGGACACAGTGCGGCGAGCCATCGGGGCGCTGGTGGAGATGCGCGCGGCGAGCGCCGTGCCCGCGCTCATCGATCTGGCCCGGGGCAAAGAGGTGGGCTTCCTGCAGGAGATTGTCTTCGCGCTGGGAGAGATCGGCGGCGCGGAGGCGGAGGCCTACCTCTATACCGTGGCCCAGGGGCACGATCAGCCCGCCATCCAGGCCGCCGCGCAGCAGGCGCTGGACACCCTCTACGCATCACGCAAGCACAGCTCACCGGAGGCGCGTGGGACGGACCCCGCGGATCATTGAGATGAAGGTCACTTCTGTAGTTGGAGGGCTGGCCCTGGTGGCCATGGCCCTGGGGTGGGTCGGTTGTGCCAGCAGCCAGGTCCAGGTAGAGGAGAAGCCGCCCGACGCAAGCAAGCTGACGGACTACTACCCGTTGGCCGTGGGCAACACCTGGTCGTACGTGGTGGATGGCCGGAGCGACAAGCGCGTGGACGTGAAGATCCTCAAGGAAGAGGACGGCTTCTTTCACGACAGCCAGGGCGGCCAGCTCATGGTGGACAGCTTCGGGATCCGGGATCAGAAGCGCTACCTGCTGCGCGGGCCGGTGGAGCCTGGGCGCACGTGGACGAACGTGGTGTCCGTGTCCTCCACGGAGCGCTACCAGATCCTCCAGGCCGGCGTGTCCTGCGAGGCGCCCGCGGGCGTGTTCCGTGACTGCGTCCAGGTAGAGGCGCGCAACCGCGTGGACGCGGACACCACGCTGGTCAACACGTTCACCTTCGCGCCCGGCGTGGGCCTGGTGCGCATCCAGGTGGAGGCCGAGCGGGGCGGCCGGCGCATTCCGCAGACGTCGCTGGAGCTGACGTCCTACCAGGTCAAGCCTGGGCAGGGCTGAGGGAGCATATGAAAGAGATTGGCATCGCGCTGCTGGGCCTGGGCAATGTGGGGCTCGGGACGTACCGGATCCTCGAGGATCACGCCCGTGACATCGAGCGGCGCCTGGGCGCGCGGGTGCGGGTGCGCCACATCCTGGTGAGGGATGCGGGCCGGGCGCGGCCCGAAGACGTGCCCGCCGGGCTCATCACCCGGGACATCGGCTCCATCCTCGCGGATCCCGAGGTGCAGGTGGTGGTGGAGGTGATGGGCGGCCTGTCGCCCGCGAAGGACTACCTGGAGCGCGCCATCGCCTCCGGGCGCAGCGTCGTCACCGCGAACAAGGCGCTGCTCACCGCTCACGGGGAGGCGCTCTTCTCGCAGGCCCTCTCACGAGGCGTGGATCTGCACTTCGAGGGCGCCGTCTGCGGCGGCATCCCCATCATCCGCACCCTGCGCGAGGCGCTCGCGTCAGACCGGGTGTCCTCCATCCACGGCATCGTCAACGGGACGACGAACTTCATCCTCTCGGCCATGGCGGACGAGGGGGCCACGTACGAGGACGCGCTCGCCCAGGCGCAGAAGCTGGGCTTCGCGGAGGCGGATCCCACGCTGGACGTGGGCGGCATGGATGCGGCGCAGAAGCTGTGCCTGCTGGCCTCGCTTGCGTTCGCCGCGCGCGTGTCTCCCGAGCAGGTGCACGTGGAGGGCATCACCTCGCTGCGGCCGGTGGACATTACCCTGGGCCGCGAGGCGGGCTACGTGCTCAAGCTGCTGGCCAGCGCGCGGCGCCTGCCCGAGGGCCTGGACGTGCGCGTGCACCCGGCCTTCATCCCCGAGGCCAGTCCGCTGGCGGATGTGCGCGGCGCCTTCAACGCGGTGCTGCTCCAGTCCGCGGCGCTCGGCGCCTCGCTCTTCTCGGGCCTGGGGGCGGGCTCGCTGCCCACCGGCAGCGCCGTGGTGTCGGACATCATCGACATCTGCCGCAACCTGCTGGCGGGCGTCTCGGGCCGGCTGCCCATGCTGTGCGCGCCGTACCTCCAGGAGGTGCCCCGCATCCACCACTCCGAGCGGCGCGGCCCCTACTACCTGCGCTTCTCCGTGAGCGATGAGCCGGGCGTGCTCGGGCGCATCGCCACCGTGCTCGGCGAGAAGGGCGTGAGCCTGGCCTCCGTCATCCAGCGCCCGTCGCGGCCCGAGGATCCCCACGCCACCATCGTCGTCTTCACCCACTCCGCCCGGGAGCATGACGTCCAGGCGGCCATCCAGTGGATTGACGCGCTGCGCAGCACACGCGCACCTACCCAGGCCATTCGCATCGAAGAGGGCCCTGGGGTGTTGCGCAGTTAGCAACCGAGCAGGCGGGCGGGCGGCCCTGGCTGGAAGGCCAGGGCCCGTTGCGTGCCAGGGCAGCCCTCCGTACCCTGTGCGCTCCTTCCCGAAGAGGCCGCCATGGCTGCAGAGACATCCGAGCAGACACAGGAAGAGTTGATCCTGGGCTTCCTCGCAGATGGCGGGGAGGACTTCACCTCGGGCGAGGCGCTCTCCAGCAAGCTGGGCCTGTCGCGCACCGCGGTGTGGAAGCACGTGGAGGCGTTGCGGGGCAAGGGCTACCGCATCGAGGCCGCGCCGGCGCGGGGCTACCGGCTGGTGGAGGTGCCGGATCGGCTGACGCAGCTGGAGCTGTCGCCGCTGCTGTCCACGCACGATCTGGGCCGAGCCATCCACTTTCACGAGACAGTGGGCTCCACCAACGAGCTGGCCTTCCGGCTGGCGCATGACGGGGCGGAGCACGGCGAGGTGGTGGTGGCGGAGCAGCAGACGGCGGGCAAGGGCCGCCGGGGCCGGGCCTGGATCTCTCCGCCGGGGCTCAACCTGTACTTCTCCGCCGTCCTCCGCCCGGAGCTGCCGCCCCAGCGCGCGCCCGAGTTGACGCTGGTGGCCGCGGTGGCGCTCACGGAGGTGCTGCGCGAGTCCGGCGCCGAGGCCTTCATCAAGTGGCCCAATGACGTGCAGATCGACGGGCTCAAGGTGGCGGGCATCCTCACGGAGCTGTCCGCTGAGCCCGAGCGCGTGCACTTCGTGGTGCTGGGCGTGGGGGTGAACCTCAATGCCCAGCCCGGCCACTTCCCGGAGGAGCTGCGCTCCACGGCCACCTCGCTGGCGATCGCCCGTGGACAGCGCGTGCCTCGTGCGCTCTTCGCCGCCGCGCTGTGGAACCGGCTGGAGGAGTGGCTGGATCTGCACCTGGAGACGGGCTTCGCCGCTGTCCGGCAGCGCTGGAAGGAGCTGTCCTCCACGCTGGGCCAGGAGGTGCTGGTCCGGACGGACCGCCGGGAATTCCAGGGACTGGCCGAGGACATCGACACCTCGGGAGCGCTGCTCGTGCGGACGAAGGATGGCTCGATCGAGCGGGTGCTGGCGGGGGACGTGGAGAGGCTACGGCCCCAGGTGGCGGGCGGCCGCTGAAGAGGTCCGCTCCGGGCGTCTTCGCGCTAGAGTGCGCGCGTGATGCTCCTCGCGATCGATGTCGGCAATACCAACACTGTCCTCGGGGTGTACGACGGGAAGAAGCTCCTGGCGCACTGGCGCATGGAGACGAATGCCCGCCGCACCTATGACGAGTACGGCATCTTCGTGCGCCAGCTCTGCCAGTACAGCGGCATCGATCCGGACAAGGTGACGGCGGTGGCTGTCTCCAGTGTGGTGCCGCCGCTCCAGTTCAACCTGGAGAAGATGAGCGAGCGCTATTTCAAGACGCGGCCCATGTTCGTCGGGCCGGGCGTGAAGACGGGCATGCCCATCCTCTATGACAACCCGCGCGAGGTGGGCGCCGATCGCATCGTCAACGCGGTGGCCGCCTTCGAGAAGCACCACACGGGGCTGATCGTCGTGGACTTTGGCACCGCCACCACGTTCGACGCGGTGTCGCCCAAGGGCGAGTACCTGGGCGGCGCCATCTGCCCGGGGATCAACATCGCCATGGAGGCGCTGTTCCAGAATGCCTCCAAGCTGCCGCGGGTGGAGTTCGCCCGGCCGCCGGCCGTGGTGGGCCGCAACACGGTGCACTCCATGCAGTCCGGCCTGGTCTACGGGTACGTGGGCATGGTGGACGGCATCTGCGAGCGGATGCAGGCAGAGCTGGGCTTCCCCGTGCGAGTGGTGGCCACCGGAGGCCTGGCGCCGCTGGTGGCCAGTGAGTCCAAGGCCATCCAGGAAGTGGACGAGTTCCTCACGCTCGAGGGGCTGCGCATCATCTACGGAAGGAATCACGCGTCATGACGACCGCCGTTCCCGCGGCGCCAGGC
>Ga0247822_10002169_pt1 | contig 12392 bp, 9 predicted proteins | sample 13C_Cellulose_Da_FD_192423 | JGI IMG/M metagenome (GOLD analysis project Ga0247822, IMG submission 192423) | Soil microbial communities from agricultural site in Penn Yan, New York, United States - 13C_Cellulose_Day30 | ecosystem: Environmental > Terrestrial > Soil > Agricultural land | place...
CGCGGCGGGGAAGCTCGCCGCGATCGGCGCGGGAGGCTGGCGGTATTGCGGCGCGAAGTTGCACGCCGAGAGCGCGCACGCGGTGCCGAGGATGACGAGCTTACGCATGGGGGGTCTCCGCGCCGCGAGCGGCTTCGTCGGCCTCCTCGCGCGCATCATCGGCTTCGTGGTTGTTGTCGCGCGCGAGCCAGCGGCGCGCGGCGAGATAGAAGACCGGGGTGAAGAAGATGCCGAAGATCGTGGCGGCGATCATGCCGCCCATCACCCCGGTGCCCACCGCCTGACGGCTGGCCGCGCCCGCGCCCGAGGCGATGACGAGCGGCACCATGCCGAGGATGAAGGCAAGGCTGGTCATCAGGATCGGACGCAGACGCTGCCGAGCGGCCTCCATCGTCGCCTCGACCACCCCGGCCTTCTTCTGCTCGATCGCGAACTCGACGATCAGGATCGCGTTCTTGGCGGCAAGGCCGATGATGGTGATGAGGCCGACGTTGAAATAGACGTCCGCCGACAGCCCGCGGGCGAAGGTGAACGCCACCGCGCCGAGCACGCCGAACGGCACCACCAGCAGCACGGCGAGCGGGATCGCCCAGCTTTCATACAGCGCGGCGAGCAGCAGGAAGACGACGAGCAGCGACAGCGCGAGCAGCAAGCCAACCTGACCGCCGGCTTCCTTTTCCTCACGCGCGACGCCGGTCCATTCGAAGGCGTTGTCACCCTTCAGCACCTCCGCCGCGATGCGCTCCATTTCGGCAAGCGCCGCGCCGCTCGACTGGCCGGGCGCAGCCTGTCCAGAGATCGTCATCGAGGCATAGCCGTTATAACGCTCGAGCTGTTGCGGCCCGTCGGTCCAGCGCACCCGCGTGAAGGCGGAGAAGGGCACCATCTGTCCCTGATCGTTGCGCACCCGCAGCGCCAGCACGTCCTCCGGCGTCATGCGCTGTTCGGCCGCGGCTTGCAGATAGACGCGCAGCACGCTGCCTTCGCGCACGAAGTCGTTGGCGTAGGCCGAGCCGAACGAGATCGACAGCGTTGCATTGACGTTGGCGATCGACAGGCCGAGCGCACGCGCCTGAACCCGGTCGATATCGACATAGAGCTGCGGCGTGTTGGGCTGGCCCTCGGGCCGCACGCCGGCGAGCAGCTTGCTCTGCATAGCCTTCGCGAGCATCGCGTCGCGCGCCTGCGTCAGCGCCTCGCGGTCGCCGGCGCGATTCTGGAGCTTCATTGAAAAGCCGGTGGCGTTGCCGAGCGCGGGGATCGGCGGCGGGGTGATCGCGAAGACGTTCGCCTCGGGAATGCCTTGGGTGAATCCCATGATCTTGCCCGCCATCGCGGCGGCAGAATTGGCGAAGCCGGGACGTTCGTCCCATGGCTTCAGTCGTTGGATGACCATGCCGGCGCTCTGGCCCTGACCGAAGAAGTTGAACCCAAGCACGGCGACGGTGAGTTCGGTCTGCGGCTGATCGAGCGCGAAACGCTCGACCTTGCGCATCGCCACGTCGGTGCGCTGCGACGTCGCGGCGGGCGGCGCGTCGACGTTGATCATCACATAGCCCTGATCCTCATTGGGCAGGAAGCCGCCCGGGACGCGGGTGAAGAGCAACGCGGTGATCCCGACCATCGCCACGAACACGGCAAGCCAGCGCAGCGGGCGGCCGAGCATCTTGCCAACCGCGCCGGTGTAGCGATCGGTCGCGCGGCCGAACCGGTCGTTGAACCAGTTGAAGAAGCGCTGCGGCCAGCCGCGGATGCCGGCACGCGGCACGACATTGTGGTGGCCGTCCGCGCCATGCGCCTGACCCGGCTTAAGCAGCGCGCCGCACAGCGCCGGAGTCAAAGTAAGCGCGAGCAGCGCCGAGAACAGGATCGAGATGGCGAGCGTCACCGAGAACTGGCGGTAGATGCCGCCGGTCGATCCGGGGAAGAACGCCATCGGCACGAAAACCGCGGCCAGCACCAGCGTGATGCCGATGATCGCATTGGTGATCTGGCCCATCGCCTTGACCGTCGCGCGGCGCGGAGAGAGGCCTTCCTCGGCCATGATGCGTTCGACATTCTCGACCACCACGATCGCGTCGTCGACGAGGATACCGATCGCCACCACCATCGCGAACAGCGACAGGGTGTTGATCGAATAGCCGAACAGCCACAGGCCAAGACACGCGCCCAGCAGCGCGATCGGCACGACGATCGTCGGGATCAGCGTCGCGCGCCAGTTCTGCAGGAACAGGAACATGACGAGGAAGACGAGGATCATCGCCTCGACCAATGTCTGCACGACGCTGTCGATCGAGGCGTTGATGAACGGCGTCGAGTCGAACGGGACCGACCACGCCATGTCGGGCGGGAAGGTTTCCGCAAGCTCGGCCATGCGCGCGTTGACGGCATCGACCGTCGCGACCGCGTTGGCGCCCGACGTCATCTGAATCGCCATCATCGCCGCGGGCTTGCCGTTGAGGCGAGAGGAGAAATTGTAGCTGTCCGCGCCAAGCTCGACCCGCGCGACGTCGCCCAGCCGCACGGTCGAGCCGTCGGGGTTGGAGCGCACGATGATCTGGCGGAACTGCTCGGGGCTGGAGAAGCGGTTCTGAGTGACGATCCGCGCGTTGAACTCGGTCCCCTTGGCGATCGGCTGATCGCCAAGGCCGCCGCCCGCGGTCTGGCCGTTCTGCTCCTGCACCGCGGCCAGCGCTTCGGACGGCGAGAGATTGTACCCGGCGAGCTTTTCGGGGTCGAGCCAGATGCGCATCGCATAGGGCGATGCGAACAGCTGAACGTCGCCCACGCCTTCGATCCGGCGCAGCTCGTCGATGATGTTGTTGTTGGCGTAGTTGCCGATCTCGAGGATCGGCGTGCTGCCGCTCTTCGAGGTCAGCGCGACCATCGCGAGGAAACCTGAAGCGGCTTCACGCACCTGAACACCGAGACGGCGGACCTCCTCGGGCAGGCGCGTCTCGACCCGGCCGATGCGGTCCTGCACCTGCGTGCGGGCGACATCCATGTCGGTGCCGGATTCGAACGTGACGGTGACCTGAGCCGAACCGTTCGCCCGGCTGGTCGAGCTCATATAGAGGAGCTTTTCGACGCCGTTCAGCTCCTTCTCGATCACCGATGTGACGTTGCGGTCCATCGTGTCGGCATCGGCGCCGGGATATTGGAACGACAGGTTGAGCGAAGGCGGGGCGACGCTGGGATATTGCTCGACCGGCAGATTGATCAGGCCGATCGCGCCGGCGAGCGCGATGAACAGGGCGATCACCCAGGCGAAGACCGGGTGGTAAACGAAGAATCGGTTCATGGGTCGCGCCTGCTCACTTCGTTGCCGGGGCGGCGGGCCGGGCTTGCACCTTCTGGCCCGCCTGCACCTTCTGCCAGCCGTCGACGATCACGCGCTCGCCGGCCTTGAGGCCGGTGCGGATCACCCAACGCCCGCCGGTCTGACCGCCCAGCGTGACGGCACGAAACTGAACGACGCCGTCGCCGCCGACGACGGCAACGCGGGCTTCTTCATTGCTGATCTGCACGGCGCGTTGCGGAACGGCGATGCCGTTGCCGACCGTTCCCGCGGTGACGCGACCGCGCACGAACTGGCCGGGAAGCAGCGCGCGCCGCGGATTGACGAATGTCGCGCGCAGCGTCTGGCTGCCGGTCGAGGGGTTTACGCTCTGGTCGGCGAAATCGATATGTCCGACCGGGCCGTATTCGCTGCCGTCCTCGAGGATCAGGCGAACCTCGACCCGCGGCAGCGCGGGCAGATCGACCTTTCCCGAACGCGCCTCGGCCAGAAGGTGCTGAAGTTCCGAGCTCGACTGGGTGAACACGGCGTAGACCGGCTCCATCTGCTCGATCGTGGTGAGCAGGGTGGCGCTCGCCGCGCTCGCCAGCGCGCCTTCGGTCACCTGCGCGCGCCCGACGCGGCCGCTGATCGGTGCGCGCACCAGCGTGTAGCCGAGTTCGAGCTGGGCGCGGGCCAGCGTCGCGCGCGCATCGGCGACCCCGGCGTCCGCCTGACGCAGCGCGGAACGGGCATTGTCATATTCGAGCGCGCTCACCGCGCGGTCGCTGACCAAAGGCTGATAGCGCTGGAGAATCGCGGCGGCATTCTCGCGCGCCGCTTGCGCACGCTGAAGCGCGGCCTGCGCCTGCTGCACCTGCGCCTGCTTGTCGCGCGGGTCGATCTGGAACAGCGGCGTGCCTTCGCGCACGTCGGTCCCTTCCTGATAGAGGCGGCGGCTGATGATACCGTCGGTCCGCGCGCGCACTTCGGCCGAGCGCACAGCTTCGATACGGCCCGGCAGTTCGACGATGTTGGGTACGCTGCCCGCCGTCACCATCACCACGTCCACCACCGGCGGCGGCGGGGCCTGCGGCGCGGGCTGGCTGCATCCGGCGATCAGCAGAAGCGCGGGGAGCGCAGCCCCGGTCAGGGCACCGGGAATGCGGGAAAAAGTGGAAGGCACGCGAATCTCCAGAATCGACACTCAGCGGTGCCTTTATCTCGCAAACGCGAAAAAGCAACTGGCCAGTGTCTTTTTCTGTTGCTACGCCGAATGCGTGGAGAGGGAACAGAAACGTCCGGGGCGGCCGACCCGCGAGCAGGCGGCGGAGATCGCCGACCTGGTGCTCGACAACGCCCGTGCGGTCTTTTGCGAGCAGGGGTTCACCGGCGCATCGATGGACGAGATCGCCGCGGCGAGCGGGGTCACCAAACACACCATCTATCGCCGCTATCCGAGCAAGCTCGCACTGGTCGATGCGGTGGTCGAGCGCGATCTGGCGCAGCTTACTGCGACGATTGCCGGGGCGGTCGGCGATGCCGATCCGGTGACCGCGTTGCGCGAGACGGCATGGCGCTATTTCAGCTTCAGCGTCGAGCCGGAGAACGCCAGCTTCACGAGCTTCCTGTTCGCGGAGGCGGCCTATTCAGCCGAGATGCGGCAAAATCTAAGCCGCTGGAACCAGCTCTATCTGGCGCCGATGATCGCGCATGTCGAAGCCGCGCAGCGCATCGGCCGCATTGCCTCAGGGTCGTCGCAGCGGCTTTGCCTGCTACTTGCCGATCTGATCGGCAGCGCCGGCCGCCTGCTCCGGATCGGGCAGGAGGATATCTTTGCCGGAAAGTCCGCCGAGGCCTTCTTCGAGGAACGCTGGGAGATCTTCCTGCACGCCGCCCGAACGGGTCTCCGCTGAAGGCGGCGCGCCGCCCGCCTAAGGGGATTTGGCGAGTTCGAGGATGTGGACGACCGGTCCTCCCCGGCTTCCAGAACGAGGATGGATGACGGCCCGCAGATGCCCGCCCGCAGCGATCCTGCGATAGGCATCGAGCTGCGCGGGAAAACGCGGGTCCGCGCGATAGACCGCTTCATGCGTGAAGATCGCATAGTCGGCGCGACAGCTCTCCAGCCGGGAGGGCTCGACATGACCAAGATCGACCACGGCCCGCCCCACACGCTGAGTCTCGATACTGGCATAGGAGATACGCCCGGCCAGCAACGCGGCGGCATCGACGCAGCCCGCCGCGCCCAGCGGAAAGCGTACCTGCCACCCGTCCTGCAACAGATCGAGCGCGGCATGCTCGACCATGATCGTACTGCCGCGCGGCGCGTTGGCCCTGATCCAGTCCGTCGCGGCCTGCCGCGTATCGCCCGCACGCTCGGCCTTCATCGCGAAGGTGACCACCGCCATCGGCGTCAGCAGCAATGCGGTGGCCACGAATTCGAAGCAGCGCAGCGACCGCCCGAGCCGCGTCCGTAGCCAGCTTCCCAAGAAACAGATCGCCGCTCCCGCCGCCAGTGCGAGGAACGGCAACAGCGGGACGATCCAGCGTTCCCAAACCAGCGATTGCGCGCAGGTCACCAGCATGAACGCCACGGCACCCGGCAGGATCGCGATCCGTGCGCGCCGGTCCCGCAACGCCAGGACGCAACCGGCCGCGACCGCAGCGAGTCCGGCCGCACCGAACGAGCCGAGCAACGGGCCGCGCAGATACCAGCCGAGATTGGCGAGGAAGCCGCCGCCGGTCGCGCCGGGATGCGCGGGACGCGCCTCTCCGGCCAGATTCTGGATCACGGTCGTATAGTCGAACAGCAGGAAGGGCGAGGCGACGAACAGCGCTGCCGCCGCGGCGGCGCCGACGATGGCCGGGTTACATACCCTGCCCCAGCCCCTGCCGCTCGTCAGCGCGGCGGCAAGCGGACCGAGCGCGAACAACGCGGCCGGCCATTTGGTCGCGACGCCAAGGCCGAGGAAGATGCCAGCGAGCACATGGTCGCGCCCGCGACCGCGCTCGAGAATGTCGACCGCCGCCAGAGCCGCGAGGAGGATGAAGACGGTCGCCTGCACGTCGGTACGGATGAGTTGCGAATAGGCGACATGCACCGAATTCACCGCGAGCAGCGCCGCCGCGGCCAGCCCGACGCGCGGTCCGCCCAGCCGCTTACCGAGCCGGAAGGTCAACCAGACGCACAGCACCCCGCACACGACGAAGAACAGACGCGCAGACAGGAACAGGACCGAAGGATCGGCATAGGCCGCGGCGACGAAGGCGTCGGTGTCGGCAAAACGCCCGCTCGCGATACCCGCCAGTGCGACGACCACCATGACCAGCGCGATCGCGTAGAAGGTCAGCGTGGCCGGATGACCGAACCAGCCGGGATTGGGATCGCCGCTGCGCAGCATGTCGAGCGCGGTCATCATGAACAGCGGCTCATCCGGGTCGTTGAGCGCGGGCAGGCCGAACGCGGCGCCATGGATGCGCAGCGCAGCCGCGGCGAGAAGGATGACCAGGATCGCGGCACGTTCGGTCCAGCGATCGCGGTTACGGGGTGGGAGGTTCGGGTCCGTCATGGTGTCGAATGCCATGACGTGGAGTGACGATGCGAACCGTAATCCTGGCCGGCGGTCTTGGTACCCGGCTCGGCGAAGAGACGGCCGTCCGGCCCAAGCCGATGGTCGAAATCGGCGGGATGCCGATCCTGTGGCACATCATGAAAATCTATTCCGCCGCCGGGTTCAACGACTTCGTGATCTGCCTTGGCTATAAGGGCTATCTGATCAAGGAGTTCTTCGCGAACTACTTCCTCCACACCTCCGACGTGACGATCGACCTGCGCGGCGGCAACGGGATGGAGGTGCATCACGCGCGCAGCGAGCCGTGGCGGATTACGCTGGTGGAGACCGGCGCTACGACGATGACGGGCGGGCGGCTGGGCGCGATCCGGCCCTATCTGGAGGATGGAGAGCCGTTCTGCTTCACCTATGGCGATGGCGTCGCGGACATCGACATCGCCGATCTGGTGGCCTTCCACAAATCGCACGGGCTGCGCGCGACGATCACCTCGGTCTCTCCGCCGGGGCGGTTCGGCGCGCTGGAGTTCAGCGGCCAGCACGTCACTGACTTCAAGGAAAAGCCGGTCGGCGGCGGCGGGCAGATCAACGGCGGCTTCTTCGTCGCCGACCCCTCTGTCCTCGATCTGATCGACGGGCCGGACACGGTGTGGGAACAGCGCCCGCTGGAGACGCTGGCGCGCGGCGGCGAGTTGATGGGCTATCGCCACGACGCCTTTTGGCAGCCGATGGATACACTGCGCGACAAGCTCTATCTTGAGGAGCTGTGGAACGGCGGAAATGCGCCGTGGAAACGTTGGTGAACGGGTGGCGCGGGCGCCGGGTGCTGGTCACCGGGCATACCGGATTCAAGGGCAGCTGGCTGAGCCTGTGGCTGCATTCGCTGGGGGCGGAAGTGACCGGTCTGGCGCTTCCCGCGCCGACCGAACCGAGCCTGTTCGAGCAGGCGCGGATCGACGATCTGGTGGACCATGTCGAAGCCGATGTTCGCGATTACGCTTTGGTACATTCAACTTTCGCCAGAGCGAAGCCGGAGCTTGTCTTCCACCTTGCCGCTCAGCCGCTGGTGCGCCTGTCCTATTCCGACCCTGTGAGTACATATGCCACCAATGTGATGGGTACCGTGCATATCCTCGAGGCCGCGCGGCAGACCGGCGGGGTCGCGGGTATCGTCTGCGTCACCAGCGACAAATGCTACGCCAACCGCGAATGGGTCTGGCCCTATCGCGAGAGCGACCCGATGGGCGGGCATGACCCGTACAGCAGCAGCAAGGGCTGCGCCGAGCTGGCCGCGGCATCGTGGCGCAGCTCGTTTTTCGAGAACGACGGCCCCGCCCTCGCCACGGTGCGCGCGGGCAATGTCATCGGCGGCGGCGACTGGGCGGCGGACCGGCTAATCCCCGACCTGATCCGCGCGTTCGAGGCGGGCACCGCACCGCTGATCCGCGCGCCCGATGCCGTGCGGCCCTGGCAGCATGTGCTGGAGGCGCTGGGCGGCTATATCGCCATCGCCGATCGACTGATGGCGGGGGACCGCGGCTTTGCCGATGCGTGGAATTTCGGCCCGTCGGACGAAGATGCGCGGCCGGTCGGCTGGATCGTCGAGCGGATGCGCGCGGCATGGGGCGACGGCGACGCGCCGCTGCTCGACGGCGGGCCGCGCCCGCACGAGGCGGGACTGCTGCGGCTCGACAGTTCCAAGGCGCGCGCGGCGCTTGGCTGGCGCCCCGCCCTTACGCTCGACCGCGCGCTGGAGTGGATCGTCGACTGGCACAAGGCGGTGGGTTCGGGTGCCGACGCGCGCGCCGTCACCCTCGCCCAGATCGCCGATTATTCCGCGGCCTGGGGTTCGGGCGAGCGGGTCGCGGCCTGAAGCGCTTCCCTCTCGTCCCCGTCATTCCCGCGAAGGCGGGTATCCCTTGCCCTGCCAGTGTGCCCCGTCACGCTACGCGGGCCACCTCCTCCTGGCGGGGGAGGGTTGCTTCCGAGCGCGCGGCCTGAACCGGCGCGGTCGCCAATGTCAGGATATTCCCGAGCTTGAGGCCGACCGGGACCGGGGGCAGCGGCACGCGCCTGACCCGGATCCCCGCCGCCCACGCCGCCTGCCGCGCGAGGAAGTCGAGCGGGAAGACGTTGCGGCTGCCCTCGACCACGACATCGTCGAACCCGGCGCGGCCGAGCAGTGCCCTCATCGTCGCGGGATTGTAGAGTTCGGGATGCTGCAGGCAGAAGGGCGGCCAGCGCGTGCCCATCACGCGCCGCAGCAGCGAGCTTTCGTCATGGGTGACGATCATCAGCATGCCGCCGGGGCGCAGCTTGGCGCGGATCTGTGTGAGCATCGTCAGCGGATCGAGCAGGTGATCGAGCACATGTACCATCACCGCGAGGCCGACCGTGCCGTCGGGAACCGGCGAGAGATCGTCCATGCCGGTCGAGAGCCGCGCCGCGCCCCTGCCCGCGGCGTCGCGCAGCCGGTCATGGATCGCGAGGTTCGGTTCGAACAGCCAGAAGCGGTCGAACCCGCCATGCAGGGAAGCTTCACTCACGATATGGCCGACATCGGGGCCGATCTCGAGATAGCCGCCGCCGGGAAAGCCCTGCGCCGCCGCCCGCGCGAAATAGCCGCGCTGCGTGGCGACGATCGCTTCATCGCCGACCGCCTCCATGTTCGGCGCCATGCGGGCATAGAGTTCGGCGAGTTGATCGGGCGTGAAGAAGACCGGGTTGTAGAGCAGCCCGCAGCCCCGGCAGCGGTGATAGCTGAAGAAGCATTTCTGCTTGAACAGCCCCGCCCAGAATGGCCGAAGCGCATCGGGTGTCATCGTTTCGGCGGTCTTGCCCGCGCGCACTTCGCGGCGCGCGTCGGAAGATCCGCAGGCGGGGCATTCGCGAAGGAGGAATTGGGTCATCGGGGTCTCTCCGCGGTGCGGAAGGTGACGCGGCTGTGCCAGAACCAGCTCGTCACGATGATGACGAGCGCAAAGCCGAGCTGGGCGGTCACCGGCGGAACGCCGCCGATCTCGACCAGGATCGGCAGGGTGATCCAGTTGGCCACATAGTTGACGAGGTAGAAGCTGGCGAAGGCGCCGAATTCGCGTGCGATATTGCCGCGGGTTCGAAACACGCCGAGCTTGTAGGTGGTGAAAGCGAAGCACAGGCTGACCGCCTGCGCGATACCGAGCGCGATGAGATAATGCGTGCGGAACGCCGGCACCGCCCACAACAGCAGCGGATAGATGCCGAGCCCGAACGCGGTGTTCGCCGCCCCCGCCGCGGCGAAGCGCAACGGGCGTTCCGCGCGTGCGCCAATCATGACGGGTGACTCCATTCGCCCCGTTCCGTCACTCGGGCCTTGTGCCGGAGTCCACCGGGAGGCAGCGGATGCGAAAGAGGCTCAAGCTCAACGCGTGGGGCGGAGTGGACCCCGGCACAAGGCCGGGGTGACGAAGGAAGGGCCATGGAGACGGCCGCCATCATGACTCTTCCATCAGCGGAATCCGCATGTTGGCGGCGAGTACGTCGCGGGGCAGGAAGGGCGACAAGTCCTCCAGCGCGGGCGAAGTGATCCGGCCGTCGGGATGCGCCTTGGCGCCAAGCTTGGGCGCGAAACCGACATGTTCGTCGATCATCAGCTCGCACAGCACCGGGCCGTCGGCGGCGAGCGCGGCGGCGATCGTGCCGGGCAGGTCGTTGTGCGATTCCGCGCGGAAATAGGTGAAGCCGAACGCCGTCGCGACCTTGCCGAAATCGGGGAAGGTGACGTTGCTCTTGGGCCCGCCGCCGACCTCGACCCCGTTGAAGAAATTGCGGTGCGTCTGGAAGATCGAGACGTAACCGCTGTTGTTCACGAGGAAGACCTTCACCGGCATGTTGTAGCCGGCGATGGTCTGCAGCTCCTGGATGTTCATCATGATGCTGCCGTCGCCGGCGATGGCGATGATGCGCTTCTCGCCGTTCGTCGCAGCCCACACGCCGATCGCGGCGGGCAGGTCATAGCCCATCGTCGCGCAGCCCGAATTGGTCCACAGCCGCTGCCCTTGCTTGAGGTCCGCGGTCTGGAAGCTGACGACGCAGGCGCTGCCGTTGCCGGTGACGACGACATCGTCCTCGCCGAGCTGAGCGAACAGTTCATCCATCGCGACATAGGGATGGATGCTCGGGCCATGGTCGCGATATTCGGGGAGCATCGCCGGGAAGCTGCGCACGCGCTCCCGCGACCATTCGAGCCATTCGCCATGTGCCCCGGTCGGGCCGGCATAGGACCGGTCGAGCAGCGCGGGGATCAGATCGGCCAAGTCGGCGACCACCGGCATATCCGGCGTCACGGTCGGCTTGGCCAGCTCGACCGGATCGATATCGACCCAGATCTTGTAGGCTTCGCGCGCGAAGCTTTTCCAGTTGTAACTCACCTGACGAATGTTGAGGCGGCTGCCGAGGATCAGCAGCAAATCAGCGCTTTGCGTCACCATGTTACCGCCGCGATCGCCCACCGTGCCGGGGCGTCCGCAATAGAGCGGATGATCGTTCCACAGCACGTCATGCGCGTTCCAGCCGGTGACGACAGGAATGCCGAGCTTCTCGATCAGCTTGAGGAACGCGTGATGCGCGCCCGACAGCCGGACGCCGCCGCCCGCGAACACCACCGGACGTTGCGCGGCGGCGAGCCTGGCGAGGATCGCATCCGCGGTCGCGCCGAGATCGGCCGCCTCCCATGGCTGGTCGAGTTCGGCAGGATCGAAGCCGGGCAACAGGTTGTCGGGGTCGATCTTCGTCGCCTGAACATCGAGCGGGATATCGAGCCATACCGGACCGGGGCGGCCGGTGGTGGCGAGGTGGATCGCCTTTTCGAGATGGTAGCGGATCGAGCGCGGATCGGTGACCATCGTCGCGTATTTGGTGACCGGGCGGACCAGCTCCTCGATATCCAGCTCCTGATCGCCGAACTGGCGGAGCGGCAGGCCGGTGGCGCGCACCGTCGTCTCGGTCTTCACCTGCCCCGAAATGACCAGCATGCCGATCGAATCGACATAGGCGCCATAGACGCCGGTGATCGCGTTTGTGCCGCCGGGGCCGGAGGTGACGTTGACCACCGCCAGCCGGTTGGTGAGGCGATAATAGGCCTCCGCCGCCATCGCCAGTGCCTGTTCGTGATGGGTGAAGGTCGTCTTCAATGCCGGGTGCGTGCCGAGCGAGTGGTTGAGGTGCATCGCCCCGCCCCCGGTCAGCATGAAGACATCGCCGATGCCATGCTGAACGAGCGTGGCGGCGACCCAGTCGGAGAGCTTTACGAGAGTCATGGAGTCCATCCGTTGTGAAGCGCGGTGCGGCGGATCGCCTCGTCGAGATCGGCGGTGGGGGCGAGGCCGAGGTCGCGGCGGACCTTTGCGGTCGAGGGAACGTAGCGGCCGGGATTCCAGCCGGGATCGGGGCGGCCGAGGATCTCAACTCCGGGACCGCCGAGGATCGCGGCGGTACGGCGCGCAAGATCGGCGATCGAGACGGCTTCTTCGGAGCCGAGATGATAGGTTTCCCCCGGCTTGCCA
>Ga0247822_10002170_pt1 | contig 12391 bp, 12 predicted proteins | sample 13C_Cellulose_Da_FD_192423 | JGI IMG/M metagenome (GOLD analysis project Ga0247822, IMG submission 192423) | Soil microbial communities from agricultural site in Penn Yan, New York, United States - 13C_Cellulose_Day30 | ecosystem: Environmental > Terrestrial > Soil > Agricultural land | place...
GTACAAACAGGCTTATTCAAACACTGTGCCAAGGTCAGTAGTGCACTTTTACAGCGCAGGGAATTTGCTGCGTTTGTATCGATTCTTTTATTTTTTATCAGTTTTGCACATTGTTGGATCGCGATAAAAGTGACTGCGTATTTTTGGTGCCGGTTTTTATGGGTAGTTTGTGCGCTCACAAATATCTTATGCGGTCAGGTGCGCACTTTTTTTGCGCAAGTTGTGCGGCGCTAGCAAAGCGCTGGTTGTAACAGGCTGGAAAAACGATGTGTGTAGCGATCTGTTGGTGGTAAAAATTCTTTTCTGCATCACGGGCTTAGCGCTGATTTCGCCCGGTAGTAGCGCGCCGCAAACTGGCCAAATAGCTTCTATACTCAAGGCTACTAACCGACCGGATTAGAGCCTAATAACAATGAATTCACTCCGCTTTTTGGTCGTATTACTCGGATTCTCACTTGCAGCCTGTACTTCCGTGGTGCAGAAAGTGCCTTTTTTGGCAGATAAAGACCCGCTCGCGACAGCGTTATCGGGGAAATTGATTTTGGGGCGGCCATATCTGGCGAGCGAGCTGCCCAATGTGGAATTGTTTGGCCTGACCAAGGAAATGCAGGTCTTTGCTGAATCGGTGACTGCAAAAGCCAGGAACACCGACGCTAAAGCTGAGGCACTGCACAAGTCATTAATGACCTCCACCAGTTATGGCGGGCGCGGTATCGTCTACAGCGCCTACAACACCATTACCGGCATAGAGGCATTTGAAACTCGCCAAGCCAATTGTCTCAGCTACACCTTGTTGTTCGTCGCTATGGCTCGTCACGTTGGGTTGACTGCAGAAGTCAATGAAGTGATTTTGCCGCCCACTTGGGATATGCGCGCGGGCGATACTTATTTATTTATGCGGCATGTGAATGCCAAAGTGTTTTTGCCGCGCCCGCAGCGCAACTTTGCGCGTGTGGTAGGTACTGCCGATGTGAGCGATATAGTCGTCGATTTGGAAATGCGTCGCTTTCGCCCGCACTACAAACAACATGTGATCGGAAAGGATTTGGTTGCCGCGCAATATTATTCCAATCGGGGAATGGAGTTGGCTGCTGAAGGAAAACCGCGCGATGCTTTTTTACATTTGCGCAAGGCATTAACGATGAGTGAAAAGCCGAGTTACATCTGGAGTAATTTCGGCAGCTTTTATCGCCGCCAGGGTTTGTTAACGGAGGCCGAAGCGGTTTATTTACATGGCCTCAGTATTAATCCGCGTGATTACACCATCATGCACAATATGGCAGGTATGTATAAAGAGATGGGCAATACCGAAAAGCATCGCGAGTATCAGCAGCGCGTGCGTATGCATCGCAATGCCAACCCTTACTTTATGTTCAAGCGTGCAGAAGAGGCGATGGAAAAAAATGATTACGATGCAGCGCTGGCGCTAATAAAAAAGGCCATCAAAAAAGAAGAGAATGAAGAGCGCTTTTATCAGCTAGCTATCACGATTTATGAAAAGCGCGGCGATAAAGAAAGCGCACAGCATATGCGCGATAAGTTGTATCAGTTGAGTACGATTAGACTTTAGTCAGGCGCTGATTAATTCAATGCTTGACGATAACCAATTGCACGCTGCCAACCTTAAAACCCCATTTGCGCAAAATGGATTCATTGAGCAACGTTTTGTTATCTACCTGCCACATCCAATCTTCAACATTCAGCTGTAATGGTTTGCCGTTGTATTGAATTTCCAGCACGTAATCCAGCTGCATCGTATTACCTTTTACCTGCGCACTGCCTGTGCCAATCACGTCGCCTGCGGTAGCGGTATAACCTGTTGTTGAAGGTGTTAGCGTCCAGTTTCGGTATTGGATTTCACCGTCATCAAATACAAATTTTTCCTCTAGTGTGCCCACGCCGTTGTCCCAATGTGCGTTGATGGTCGCATTGAAATAACGGGTAACTTTCCCACCGCGATTTTTGACTACTCCATGGGCGCTCAACGAGCCCGAAAAAAACTGGTGCAGATCGAGCGCCGGTTGATTCTTGGCGTAGTCATCAATTGTTGTGGTTGAGCAGGAGGAGAGCATAAGTATCAAGCCTGATAAGAGCAGTAACTTCCATTGGGCGCGCATAATATTAAGCCTTGCATAAGTGGCCGCTGTAGCCTTGGCGTGCATATAAATGTGCTTATGAATACGCAAGCCCTCGCAGTAAGGATCACTTGCGTAAGCGGATGTTTATTTAATCGCTAAGGTAAAGGACTGTAATTGTCCTTATGTTGATATGGACTCATTTTCTCGCCCAGCCTAGTCTTCGCACCTATTGCAACAGCTACGACTACAACAACGACATGAGGATAAATAATGAAACCACTACTCTTGGGACTTTCGCTGTGCGGCCTGCTGGTCAGTCATTCGGTATTGGCCGATGAATGGAAGTCGCTGTTCAATGGCAAAGATCTTACCGGTTGGGAAGCTTACGTAAGCTATCAACCCGAGACCAATGAATACAATCTTGTTTCCAAACACAAGCCGCGCGGTGTGAATAATGATCCGAAAAAAGTGTTTTCGGTGGTGGATGGTTTGTTGCGTGTGTCCGGTGAAGAATGGGGCGGTTTGACCAGTCTGGGTGAATATGAAAATTTCCATTTGAAGTTCGATATTAAATGGGGCAAGAAAAAATGGCATCCGCGTTTGGATGTGGTACGCGATAGTGGTTTGTTGTATTACGCGGTAGGTCCGCAAGGTGCACAGAGTGAACACTGGATGCGCAGCCACGAATTCCAGGTGCAGGAAGGTGACAGCGGTGATTATCACAGCCTCGATGGTGTAATCATTGATGTGCATGCGGGTGATGCCAATCAAGGTGATTGGAAATTCTATCGCTACGATCCAAAACTGCCACTGCGCAAAGATATTGCTGCACGCGTGTTGAAACTCGGCAATTATGAAAAGCCGAGCGGTGAGTGGGATACCATGGAAGTTATTGCCGATGGCAAGACGCTGATCCACAAAGTGAACGGCAAAGAAGTATTCCGTGGTTTTAATTCGCGCGAAAAAATAAACGGTAAGTATGTGCCGCTGACTAAGGGTAAATTGCAAATCCAATCGGAAGGTGCAGAGACTTTTTATCGCAACATCCTGATCAAAACCCTGGATAAACCCGCCGCTGAATACTAAGCGTTTGGGGTTGATTAAATCGCTCTATACGTGCAGTCTGGGCTCATGTCCTTTCGCCAGCAATCACAGGTGAGTCATGAGCCCTTTTTACACCTTCTCCGCCCAATCCCTGAACGGAACCCCCGTTGCACTGTCTGATTTCTCAGGCAAATTAGTGCTGGTCGTCAATACCGCGAGCAAATGCGGATTCACCCCGCAATATGCCGGTCTTGAAGCGCTCTATAAAGAATTTGCAGATGATGGTTTGGTGATTCTTGGTTTTCCCTGCAACCAATTTGGCAAGCAGGAACCGGGCGATGCCGAACAAATTGCGCAGACCTGTCAGATAAATTACGGCGTGACTTTCCCCATGTTTGCCAAAGTAGATGTCAACGGCGCTGATGCCCATCCGTTATTCAAATGGCTCACCGCAGAATTGCCCGGTTGGTTGGGGCAATCCATCAAATGGAATTTCACCAAATTTTTAATTGGTAGCGATGGTAAACCCATTAAACGTTTTGCCTCGATCACCAAGCCGGAAAATATGGCCGGACTTATTCGACAGCAGTTGCAGTCCTGAGATCATTTTTAATTATTCAAATCTACAATAACGATGAACACCAAAAACACGATTTTAATTTCTGCTATCACCTTTGTGCTGGGTTTTTATCTCAGTGAATATCGCCATGCGCAACAAGTTGATTCATTGCAATCCAACACTGGAAGCAGCAAACCTGAAACCCAAACGATTGATACTGTTGATTTCCCGTCGATCCACACTGAGCCTGTATTGCAAATGGAATCAGGCCAGAAACAATTTGCACCGGGCACTGCGTTGTCGCCTATTGAGCGAGCGAACCAATTAATTGCTAATGGCGCTTACGGCGAAGCTGTGAATTTGTTAAATCAATTGCTGGAAGAAAACGCAAGAAATACTGAGGCGCTGTGGCTACTGGCACGTGTATATGAGCAACAGGGCCAGCATAAAGAATCGGTTGGTATTTGGTTCCGCTACATAAATACTGAAGTAGATGCGCAAAAAATCGAAAATGCGTTGGATTATTTGGCGAAGTATTTAATCCGTCTGACTGACAACCCTTCGATCTTTGGCGAAAGTTACGAGTGGTTGATGACCCAGTTAAATGACCTGATCAAACTCACTCCTGATAACGGCGAGTTGCATTTGCAGCTCGCCAAAATGAATCTAAAAAAAGAAGATAATGAACAAGCCCAATATCATGCGTTGATGGCAGCGAACCAACCTGAAACCCGCACGCGCGCAGAGGGAATACTGGCAAAGCTGGATGGTGATTCAGTGGATGATGAAAATTTACCTGAAATAACAGTACCGCTAATTCGTTTCGGCAGCCAATTTATTGTGCCGGTTAAAATTGAAGGTGAATCAGTGAAACTACTGCTCGATACTGGTGCTTCACTGAGTGGTTTAACCTCAAGCTTTATCAATCGCCATTATTCAATGGTGAAGTCTCCCAAACCAATCCAGTTGAACACCGCCAGCGGTTCGGTTGAAAGTTACTTGTTTGTGGTGGATACCTTCACTATCGATAACATCACTTTCAACAAACACATGCTTGCCCGTTTACCTATGGAAAATATGGATCAGTTCGATGGCCTGTTAGGAGTAGATATTCTCGGCCGTTTTGATTTTGTCATCGACCAAAATAAAGCAGTGCTACGTTTGCGTAAGCGCTAGTGAGAAACACATATAAATGGAGTTTGCTAAAGCATAATGTCAAATAACGGCAATAAATTAAGCTTCACTTACCTATTAATAAGTCAATTTTCGATTGTATTTATTGGCCTGCTCATTATTACTGCTGCTGATGTTCAATGGCGGTTGTGGTTTTCGTTACCAATAGTTGATGCAATGTTAAGCATCTTTGCTGCTGCGATTACTTATTTTTTTATGTATTTGCTTTATCTGCACGGCGGGAAAATTGCAGAGCAATTAACGGCTGATGTTAAAAAAATGGGGCAGCATTTTGTTGGCTATTCTTGGTGGAAACTGATTTTTATTTCTGCGTTGGCTGGGGTTGGTGAGGAATTGTTGTTTCGTGTTGGTTTACAGTCATGGTTTGCAACGCATGTTAATATTTATCTCGCGATTCTGCTACCCGCGCTGATTTTCGGTTTCTTGCATTTTATTTCCTTTATTTACTTTGTTGTAGCAACCCTGATGGGAATTGTCTTTGGGCTTGCGTATCATTTTACTGATAGTCTTATGCTCATCATGTTGTGGCACGGCGTATATGATTTAATCGCTTTGGCCGTATTGGTTAAATATCCCCATATTATTGGTGTTAGTTTTGAGCAGGATGATGCAACACTTGTAGGTTAGCTTGGTTCGTCTTTAACAAGTAGTTGATAAAAAAGCCGCATTTGAAATGCGGCTTTTTTGTTTCTACAGGAGTGCGATGTTTTTATTTGCTGAGCTTTTTGCGGCCAAGTGCTAAACCTAACAGGCCCAAACTTAATAAAATAATGGAAGACGATTCAGGTACATCGCTAGTGATACGTGCATCGCGTACGTACCAGGTTTCGTGCTGTGCTTCCCAGTTTATGTACTCACCATTAGTGAGTAGGCCATTGGCAGCATCACTTAAATCGATATGGTTGTAGTTGCTCCAGTATTCTGATGCAAAACGGTAAATCGAATGGTCATTAAAACCAGAGATCGGGTCAATTATTGCATTGCCAATAATAAAATCAGTCCAATCCGGACGTAACGCCCACTCTTCTTCTGTTGCGTAGCGCCAGCCTTCAGAGGCGCGATATTCGGGAGTTTCCAGATTGCCGGGGCCAAAATATTCTGTAGGGATGGGACCTGCGTAAACCCAATCAAGACCGTTAAAGTTCAGCAAAATGTTTTCGTTAGGGATGATGGTTGATGCATCAATGATAACGGCATTGGCGTGTGAGCCAAGCATCACGCTGGCAGCGAGTGTGAGCGCAGTAATAATTTTTTTCATGATATGTCTCCGTGTATGAGTGTTGTGATTTATTGTTGGTACTCTGCCGCAGTGGTGTTCCCACTGCGGCATTTTTGTCACTTTTGTTGAAGTGTTACAGTTTGGTAATGCGCAACCAGTTAATGCTCCAGCCGCCTTGTTGTGCGTAAATCCCGACATTAAATGTGCCTGCATTTACATTCACGGTTTGGCTAACGGTAGTGAAATTACCCCAGTCGCCTGTAGCGGGAATAGTTGCATTGCCCAGCACAATTGAGCCACCGTTTAAATCCAGTGATAACAAGGAACCGGTTGGGCTAGCTACGCGATATTCCACTAAATAATTTCCAGTGGTCGGGAAGGTGATGTTGGTAAATGCCATCCAATCACCGGCGTCAATTGCACCTACAACTTGCCCGCCACCAACATCGCTAGTGCTGAACAATTCAAGGCCAGACATAAACGCAAAGGTTTCTGCTTCGATATGTTGGCTGAATGCAGCAACTGAACTTGCGCTGGATGAATTACCTGTTGGTGTACTGGAAACTGCACTTGAGGATGCTGCGCTTGATGAAGTAGCAGAACCACTCAACACAAATTCAGTCCAAGGGGTATCGATAGCGCCAATTTCCTGTGCAACCGTCATGAAATATTTCACTTTGGCACCAGCAGGTAATCCAGTTAAATCGTAAGTGTTGGAATTATCTGCGTTGTGCGCCATGCGAATATTTTGTTGGCCTCCACCATTCACGGTGAAATGAATATCAGCCCAGGCTGCATTGTTAGCGAAAAATTTCACGCTATCGGCAGTAACAATTACATGACCGTAGTTTCCGTTCGCAACAGATGAACTTGAGCCTTGCGAATTGCTGGTTGCAACTGAACTGCTGATTGCCACAGTGCTGCTTGAATTTACCGACGAACTTGAGTTAGCCGATGTGCTGCTGGGTGCAATTGAGCTGCTTGATTTCAGCGGCGTAACACTGTTAGTGACTGAGCTATTTGCGCTGCTTGCCGATGAACCGGTGGTGGGTGTACAGCTGGTTGATGAAGGCAAACCATCGGGTACTTCACCAGTGCGTTTAATGCGGAAGCTTCTCGCCGGTACATTCAACGTCATACCATCAGAGAAAGCCACATACAGCGGACTGCAGCCGTAGTTGTAGGCGATGTAAGTCAGGTTGCCATTTTTATTAAATGCAACGGCGGTAGGACTTGATGCAGTCAACTCACCTGTGCCAGTTGCTAAATGGCCCAACTCTTTGAATGTGTGCACCCAATGATAAGTGTGCGCTTTGGTTTCGCCTGCTTCCGGAATGTAATTAAATCCGTAGGCATTCATATCGTCCACTGCAGCTTGGCCGTCAGCCATCGCCCAAATATTCCACCACACATCGCGCCATTGATCGTTGATCAAACCAGACGGTTTGCCATTGCTTGATTCACTCATGCCGAGGTCAACGTATTTATCCAAGTAATCAGCGTGTTGACCGATATGGAAAACCAATGGGCTGAGCGGCAATCCTTGAATACCTAAAATGTGTGCGTAAGCACCGCTAAACCAGGTGGAGAATACGTGGCCATTGCCCCAAATAATGGAGGTAGTCATTTTTGGATAAGCTGCATCGAAGTTATCGTAATCACCGCTTAAACCGCGGAATCGATCCAGATTATTCCAGTATTCCCAGTAGGCAGCAGTTGATGATGCGTGCAAATAAATTCCGCGTTCGGTGAGCGCACGGTTGTTGGTGATTTGGCCGTACAACACGATTGCACCGTAAGCGTTAGCCGCTTCAGAAGTGGATTCATTGTTGTTGCCCAGCACAAAATTAGCGTGACCTGATGCCCAGGAGAAACCGTAAGCTGGATCAAAGTTGCGCAGGTAAGGGAACATGGCATCATCGCGCGGTGCGGCATAGTCACGAATTAATAATTCGACCATCGGGCCGTAATTGGTTGCGCTGCACCAGCTGGCATCGACGCGGCAAATTTCCGCTGCGGCGCGAACAAAATAACCGTAGTGGAAATGGTGGTCGTTTAATTGTTGTTGCGAGCCAAAAGATTCATCGTAACCAAGCAAAGTATTCCAGTTGCTGTCGTAAGAAAAATATTTGGTGGTGTCGACAGTGCCGTTGGTATTTGCACGGAACCAATCTTGCAATTCACCTTTCAACCAATTGATTAATTGGTCTGCTTCCGCCGTCATACCAATTGAGCGAGCAATCGCTGCAAGCTCTGCAACCTTGCCGTAATTTTTACCGGCCCAGTAGGTATCGTTTTTATCGTTCCATGCCGCAGGGCCCTGGCTTACAAATTCAGTCACAAACGTTTTCAGCTGGTTTGCATCGTAATCGCCAACATTTTCCGGCAAGTAGGGCAGCACACCAACGAACGGAATGGTGTAACTAAAACCATTGGTCGCGGCAAATTTGGTAACGCCACGTGCGCTGCGCACTTTGTAATTGCTAACCGCTTGCGTGGAATTTTTCCACGCCATTGGCAGCATACCGGCCATGGTGGTGACGGCAGCATTATTGAATTGATATTTGTGCGTTACTGTCACTTTGCTGGTGGTGCGGTTAACGGCGTAAGTGATATTCACTTTGTCCACGCGCTGCGCTGCGTATTGCGCAAAATCCTGCACCATCGCCGTTGATGGCACGCCAGATACTTGCGGCAGCAAGGTTACCGTCATGCGCTTGCTGGTGTTGTTGACACCGATGGTCGCGCTGTTAACGCCGCTAAAGGTGGTTGCGTCATGGCCGGTGATCAGGAAATTGTTGTGGTTGCCCGCAACATTGGTCCATACACCAATGGTGTTGCCATTTTGATAGAACACTCCTTTCTCGCCGCCATCAACCGCTTTGGTGCGCAGCTGCAGATTGCCTTTTAGCGCGGTGAAATAGGCGTAGGGCGATCCATGCACAAATGTCGCTTCCATGACCGGCGTACTGCCGCTGTTCCATTGCACGGTAACCGAGCCATCGCTGTAATCTTTCAGATAGGCTTCAAGATTGTTGTACTCTGTATTGCCGACGGCGATGCCATCGAACACTTCATTAAATGGATCGGGAATGGAATATTGGGTTGCCGTCGGGCTGGTGCGCAGACCGCCGGGAATTCCCAAAATACGTACACCGCGCTCGGTGATGCGCGCCGTCATAGGATCAGGGGTGATGTAGCCAGCACCGTTAGGATCGCCAACTTTCATTTCTCCCATAAAGGAGATCGAGCCCCACCAGCGGTGGGTCATGGTGTGTTTGCCAGTGGCCGGTGCCACTTTTTGTGGATAAATCGGAGTAGGTGCGCCGATTGGGCTGCAACTACTTACGCCGGGTTTGACTATGCCCGCGTTATAAATCCAGTTGCCGTGGTCGACGGCACATTTATAGCCCTCCGGGTTAGCAGCGTCGGTGATGTTTCCCGCTCCATAGTGAGTAATTGTGGCGGAGCAGACAGGTGCGAGTGCGACTGCCCCCCATACGAGTAAGGCATTCTTTAGCATTTTCATGATGAGTCCCAGTGTTATTGTTAGATAGGGTATTACTTGCGCGTGGTTGGCAAAGTGAGCTTTGGCCGACGCGCTACCCTAAATCAGGGGGGCAGCAAAATCGTCCCAAGTTAAAAATAAAGCCAATGTGGGAGGGTTCACTTTATGGAATATAAAGAGTGAAACTCCTCTAACTAAGAAATAAGCCTGAGAAAATTTCTGCTTATGCTTTCACTGCGTCTTACTTCTTTAAGTCTGAGGATGGGAGGATAATGTCGCCTTCTGCACCATCAGGATAAATCTGCATGAAGATCATCAACCTCGCGCTCGCGCCCGAACATATTCCCACCATCGCCGCTTGGCATCACGCGCAATGGGGTTATTTGAATCCGGGCGGAACCCTGGAATCGCGTATCGAAAAAATGCAGCGTTATTTAAAAGGTGCAGCTATGCGGCGATGTATATCTGCGTCGATGGGCGAGAGGTGATCGGTACTGCTGCGCTGGTTGAGAGCGATATGGATAGTCATCCGGAGTTATCGCCCTGGTTGGCGAGCGTCTATGTGAATCCGGATTACCGTAATCGCGGTGTGGGCACCGCATTAGTTAAGCGGATTGTCAGTGAAGCCAAAGCTCTCGGGCATAGCCCGCTGTATCTTTTTACGCCGGATCGCGAAAAGTTCTACCGTGATCTGGGCTGGCAGTTTATCGCCCACGAACCCTATCGCGGTGCTAACGCTACTTTGATGAAGATTGAAATCTAACCGCGCTGCAAAACCACAAGGAGCTGAACAATGGGAAAGCGTTTTGACGAGATATCGGAAACCCTCAAAGAATTTATCGCCCGGCAAAAACTATTTTTTGTCGGCACCGCCACTGATGACAGCCGGGTAAATATTTCGCCCAAGGGGATGGACTCATTGCGCGTGCTGGATAGCAATCGCGTTATCTGGCTCAACGTCACCGGCAGCGGCAACGAAACCGCCGCACACCTGCAAACCCATCCGCGCATGACCATTATGTTCGCCGCCTTCGAGGGCGCACCTATGATCCTGCGCTTGTACGGCAGCGCCCGCACGATTAATCACGGCGATCCTGAGTGGAGCGAATATTATCGTCACTTCCCCGCAAACCCCGGTGCACGGCAAGTGTTTGATATGAGTGTGGATCTGGTGCAAACCTCCTGCGGTATGGCGGTGCCATTTTTTGATTATGCAGAAGAGCGCGAGCAATTAAATACCTGGGCGGCCAATAAGGGGGAGGAAGGGATTAAAGCCTATTGGCAGGAGAAGAATAGGCTGAGCCTGGATGGTGTTCCTATAGAAGCGCCTGCCAGTTAAATGATCGTGATAAATGCAAAAGCCAGGTTTAGATCCGAGTTAATGCTCAGAGAATGAACTTGGCTTTTTTGTTTATGATGATAAGAAAGTAGGCGGCAATTACGGATAGGGCAATCACGACCAGCGTAAATAAGGTTGCTTGGGTGGCGAGCAAACTTGTTAGCGGCAGTAAAAACAGCGGATGCACAAAGTAAATCGCCGTTGCGTAGAGGGCGATATTTTTAGTATTGGCGAACAGATTGATGTGCATAAATAAAATAAACAGCGCTGGGCACAAAATAATCAGTGAGAAAAAATTATCGAAGCCGCCGTCCCGATCCGGCGCAATATAGTTAAAGTAAATTTCGGCTGACATCAATATCAAGCCAATCGCGGTAAATACTTTAGCCGTGGTGAAGGATATTCGTGTGTGCAGGTTGTGTTTATGGATGAGATAGCCAATACAAAAGAACGGTAGCGAAAAAAATAGTGCGTTGCGATGGACAAAATTGATATTGATGATGTTGTCCAAACGGGCATTTTCAAGCAGGTGATAGTTGCCAGCATATTGAATCACCACTCCTATCAAATAAGTAGCAATACTAATAAAAATCAGCATAGGCGAATTAAATCGCCGGATAACAAGCAGTATAACTGCCGCGCCAATCATGCCCGCGACATACCAGAGGTGGTAATAACCAACGATAAGCTGGATAAAAAACATCTTGAGCGATAGCTCGGCCGGCTTGAACCAGAATATTGAATAGACCAGCATCCAGAAGCAGTAGAGCAGCAGGCATCGCTTGAACCAGATCAGGGTCTTATTATTTTCCAGGGTTTGATAAAAATAAAAACCGCTGATCAATAAAAATACAGGTACCGCAATTCTGAATATGCCATATGCAGTAAAGTAAGACCAATCTACACTGATGTCTTTCAAAAATTCGGCGTGTATTCCCACCACCATAAAAGCCATTGATAACTTCAAAATATCAAGTGCGACATTTCTGCCCAAGAGTGTTCCCTCCAATAATTGAACCGACAAATACGATATCGTGGCTCAGAATATATGCGCGTTGTTGCTCGCATGTTCTATGCCAAGCTGCGGACAACAGCGTTTGAATAAAGTTGATGAGGCGCCATTGTACGGTGCGAAATTTATGCGCCAGCAATTCAATGTTATTTTGGGTGACACTATTTCAGAAGGGTGATCTTGGTTGGTATTTTTTGGATGAAAAAAAGGCAGCTCATTGGAGCTGCCTTTGTCTGTGATACACATTGACTAGAAGAAAATCCAGTAAATCAGGGCGAGATAAAGGCTGTATTGCAGCACATAATAAAATGGTTTGTTAAAGGCTTTGATCTTTTTTCCCAGTATCCGCACTTGATACAAATAACCGAATGCGCGATTTAAAAATCCCACTTTATCGCCTTCGATATTCTTTGTGGCCGATCCGGCAACTACCAAGCG
>Ga0247822_10002171_pt1 | contig 12390 bp, 14 predicted proteins | sample 13C_Cellulose_Da_FD_192423 | JGI IMG/M metagenome (GOLD analysis project Ga0247822, IMG submission 192423) | Soil microbial communities from agricultural site in Penn Yan, New York, United States - 13C_Cellulose_Day30 | ecosystem: Environmental > Terrestrial > Soil > Agricultural land | place...
TCTCGATCTCGTCGAAGAACGGCAGCAGCCCCGATGCGCGCCGACGTGGTGCCGGCCATCGCAGCGGGTGCCTGGGGCGTACATGTGCCCTCGGAGCTGGTGTGGTCGCTCGACCTTGCGGACGATCCGACAGACAGCCAGCGTTTCCGCCGCCTGCCGGACGTCGCCGCGGTGCTGCCTCTCGTCGAGGAGATCGGCTGATGGCGATCGCGTACAGGCGCATGTGCCCCGGCGACGACCTGGCCTTCCTCAACGTCGCGGCCGATGTGTTCGATGAACCCGTCCATGCGCAGCGGCTCGCCGCCTATCTGGTCGAGCCCGGGCACCTGATGGTCCTCGCCTTCGATGGCGAACTGGTGGTCGGGCAATGTTCTGCCGTGATCCATCGACATCCCGACAAGGTGGACGAGCTCTATGTCGACGAAGTCGGCACCGCCTCGACGCACCTGCGGCAGGGTATCGCCACCCGGATGGTGGAGATGATGTTCGACTGGGGCCGGGAGCTCGGCTGCCGTGAGGCGTGGCTGGGGACCGAGCTCGACAATGTCGAGGCCAACGGGCTCTACAACAAGCTCGGGGGCAAGGCCGAGCACATGCACTACTACGAGTTCAAGCTCTAGGCGTTGGCCAGCGGCAGCAGGGCTTCGATTTCCTCGGGTACGTTCTCGCAAAGCCGCGAGGCGGCGAGGACGGGTAGCCAGGCGAGGATATCGGCGGCGCCTATGCCGCTGAGGGCAGCGTAGCGCGCGAGGTAGGCTTCGGCGAAATCGGGCACGTGCGGATAGAGCAACAGGTAGCTGCGGCAGGCATCCGCCGCAGGCGGGCCGGAGGTGGCATCGGGCCAATCGACGATCATCGCGGCGCCGGGCGAGCCGATGATGTTGAAGGGGTGGAAATCGCCGTGGCACAGCCGGTCGCCATCGGGCAGGGCGGCGAGGTCGGCGAGCCGGCGCTGGCGGGCGCCCGCGTCGAGGCGGGGTTCCACGGCGAGGCGGCCCTGGAGCCGCCGCTTCATGGGCGTGAGGCGCACTTCGGTTCGGGCATGCATGGCGAGGTGCATGGCCACCATGGCTTCGAGCGCTTCGGGCGCCGAAGTGGGATCGGCCAGCACGCCATCGGCCAGCGGCGTGCCCGGCGCGCGGGACATGACGAGGCCCCAGCGTCCGTCATAGAGGCCGGCGGCGTGGACGGCCGGAGCCGGCAGCGGATGGTCGGCGACGATGGCGAGGATGGCCGCCTCGGCAAAGACGGTCGAACGCGCGTGCCGGTCCTTGTAGAGCTTCAGGACATGCTCGCCATAGGCATAGGCGTCGGCGACGCGTCCGCCGCCGAGGAGGGGGCCGATCTCCATCATTTGCCGAGCAGCGCCTTGAGCGCCGTGCCGATGGCGGTCTGGCCGCCGATCACCTGATAGACGTGGCCGTCCGTCCGCGGCTCTTCCACCGCGGCGACGGTCACCGCCGCGACGTCGGCGCGGGAGATGGGCCCGATATCGAGCGCCTCTTCCGTCATCGTCACCTTGCCGGTGCCGGGCTCGTCGGTGAGCTGACCCGGCTCGATGATGGTCCACTTGAGGCTCGAGCCGGTGATGTGCTTGGCGGCGGCGCGCTTCTGCCGGTAGTAGTCCTTCATCTCTTCGTCCATCGATCGGGTCGAGAGCCCGGTGCTGGCGCCGATCGAGGAGATCGAGACATAGCGCGGAACGCCGGCCTTCTCGGCGGCCCGAACGGTGCGGAGCGTGCCCTTGCGGTCGAGTTCGCTGGTCTCGCCGGCAGCCGAACCCGCGGCGAAGATCACCGCGTCCGAGCCCTTCATCGCGTTGACGATCACGTCGAACTCCGACTTGTCGAGATCGACCAGCTGCACTTCGGCGCCGAGCTTGACGAGGTCGGCCATATGCCTGGTGCTGCGTATGGTGGCGACGACCGCGTGCTTGTTGCTGAGGAGTTGCTCGACGACGAGCCTGCCGGTGCGGCCCGAGCCGCCGATGACGGTGATGCGCATGCGATCTCTCCTCGTTTCACCAAAGCGTGCCGCAGGTTGAGCCATCGGGCAAGGGCGGGCGTATCGTGGCCGGCCAAGGGTGGATAGGCTCCCCGCGGGGAACGGGAGACGATTCGATGAGCGCTGGACGGCAGATCGTGGTGCACCACGATGACCTGGGAGCAAGCTGGAGTGCCAACATGGCGTTCCTGGAGCTGTGCGAGCAGGGTGTCGTCACCTGCGGCTCGGTGATGGTGCCCTGTCCATGGTTTCCGCACATGGCAGAGCTGGCACGGGCGAACCCCCAACTCGACATCGGGGTGCACCTGACGTTGACGGCTGAGTTCGACCGCATGCGCTGGCGTCCGATCACGGGCGTAGCCGACAACGGCATGTGCGACGCCGAGGGATACTTCCCGCGCCGGGTGGCGGACACGCGCCTGGCCGATCCGGCGGCGGTGGAGCGAGAATTGCGGGCGCAGGTGGACGGGGCGCTCGAGGCCGGGGTCGATGTGACGCACCTCGATGCGCATATGGGCACGGTGTGGCTGCCCGAGTTCGTCGAAATCTACGAGCGGCTGGGGGCGGACTACCAGTTGCCGATCTTCCTGCCGGGGCATGGAGACAGCTGGGTGGAGCCTTCGGAGGAACTGAGCCGGGCGCGAGAGCGCGCGGCGGGCCGGGGCAACCCCGAGTTCTACGGCGTGCTGTCGACCCCCTTCGGCAATCTCGCCCCGACGGCGACGGATTATCGCGCCATCCTCGCGAGCGCGAAGCCCGGACTCAACTGGGGGGCGTTCCATTTCACCAAGCCCGGCGACATCGCGATGATCTCGGATGACGCGCCGACCCGACTGGGGGAGTACGAGATATTCCGTTCGGGCGCGGTGGAGCAGGCCTATGCCGAGCTCGGGGTCGAACTGGTGGGGATGCGCGGGTTCCGCGAGCGAATGCGGAGGGGCTGAGGCTCCGCCCGAGATGCCGCTCCCGCCCCTCGCCGGCCCGCTGGCTCAAGCCTTTTCCATCGGCCTCAAACCACTCGATCCGAGGCGTTGGGTCGATGTCGATGGTGAAATAGGGGTCTACCTCGCCGAGAAGTCGAGGCTCCTCGCTGAGCATCATGGAGAGGTGTTCGCCGCAGAGGCGGGGACCGAGCCCGCCCAGCAGGAGGTGCTGGAGCGACTGGTGGCGCACCTTCTCGCCGATCACTCGGGCACCTACAGCCGCGAGGGCGAGGCGATCCGCATCCGGCCGACGGGCGCACTGGTTGCCTTCGATGGCGGCCGTCCGGCGCTCGAAACGGCGGCGCTGCTGGTGCAGGAGGATCTCGTGCTGATGCGGCGCGGGCCGGAGGGCTGGCGGCTTGCCGCAGCTGCGCTCTGCTTTCCCTCGGCCTGGCGGCTCGGCGACAAGTTCGGGCGGCCGATGCACGACGTGCATGCGCCAGTGCCGGGGTTCGGCGCGGGGACGCGGCCGGCGGAACTGATCACCCGGATGTTCGACAATCTGCAGCCGGGCGCGGCGATGATCCGCTGGAACTGGTCGCTATTCGGCGACGGCGCGCTGTTCCACCCCGAGCCGAGCCATGCGGTGCCGCGATTTGGAGCGGAAGGCGAGAAGGCCGTGGTGCGGCTCGAGCGGCAAACGATCACCCGGCTCGATACCGGCGATGTGCTGTTCACGATCCGGATCTATCTCGAGCCGGTGGATGCGCTGGCGCGGCAGCCGGAAGGCCGGGAGGTAGCGGCGGCGCTGGTGCACCAGCTTGGGGGGCTGACGTTCGAGCAGGCGGAGTACAAGGGGCTAGCAGCGGAACGCGAGACGCTGGTGCGGCGGCTTTCGTGGGTTGGCTCCCCTCCCCCTTGAGGGAGGGGCCGGGGTGGGGTCCAACGGTTACCGCAGGACCACCCCCTTCCCTCAATCCCTCCCCTCAAGGGTAGGGAGGCGGACGGCGCGCCGACATGCCGCCGGTCGTCGTCCCTTAGCCCTTCATCGCCTCGACGATCCCCTTCGTCACGCTGCCTTCAGCCGGGTAGAGCGGGATCAGGCAGGCCTGCAGGGCGTGGTAGATGTCGCCCTTGCCGACGAACAGCGAGTAGGCCGGCCGCATGTCCTCGGTCAGTTGCTCGTGCCAGGCGCCGTTGACGTGGTCGAGGTGGTGGCGGGCGATCACGTCCCAGATGTTGCGGTACCAGGTCTCGTGGAATTCGCTCGGCCGGTGGGCGAGGAGGAAGGCGGCGGCGCCGACACCCTCTGAGACCGGCCACCAGAGCTTGTGGCGCATGTCGGGCTTGTCGGACCAATCGAGGTTGTAGAAGAAGCCGCCGTGCTTTTCGTCCCAGCCGATGGTGACGGATTGGCGGAACAGGGCTTCCGACGCCTCGGGCATCCAGGCGTGCCGTTTGCCGCCGAGCGCCCAGAGCTGGAGCACGAGACGCGACCATTCCAGCCAGTGGCCCGGAGTGGTGCCGGGTGGGCGGAACATCTGGTCGCCGGCATAGCCCTTGTCGACCTGCCAGTCGGCGTCGAAATGCTCGGCCACGCGGAAGCCGTTCTCGCGGGCAAGGCGGTTGATGAGGAGGTCGGCGATCTGCTCGGCCTTGCTCAGGTACTCGCGATTGCCGGTCGCCTCGAAGGCGGCCATCAGCGCCTCGGTGAGGTGCATGTTGGAGTTCTGGCCGTGATAGGGGCTGATCGGCGACCAGTCGGCGTTGAACTCCTCGTCGATGGCGCCGTGCTTGGCGTTCCAGAAGCGGGTGTCGATTACCTCGGTGACGTCGGCGATCATCTTGTCGGCGAGAGGGTGGCCGACGAGCTTGGCGCTCGAGGCGGCGAGCAGCACGAAGGCGTGGCCATAGCCTTGCTTCCGGCCATTGTCCGAGGCGCCATCGTCATCGACGGCCCAGAAATAGCCGCCGCGCTGGGCATCGCGGTGGTTGTTCCAGAGGTAGTTCATGCCGTGGTCGACGATCGGGTCCGAGCCCGGCCGGCCGAGGAGGCTCGCGATGGCGAAGCAATGCACCATGCGCGCCGTGCCGTGGATGCCGCGCACGGGGTTATCAGGCTTGATCGGAGCGCCGGTGGCGCTGAGCTCGAAGAAGCCACCGACGGGATTGAAGGAGCGGCTGCCGTAGAAGGCGAAGAGGGCCTCGGCCTGATCGCGGAGCCACTGGCGGTGGTACGGGCGGCTCAGCCAGGGGGTGGTGGTGGGCGATGCAGGCATATGGGGCTCCCTCGGTTTCGCTTTGTTGCTCAACCGGTACAACGGGCGCGGGGCAAGCTCAATTGGCCTGAGGAACGGTGGAGCCGTAGCCAACGCCGGATTGTCGCCGAAGCCCTGCTCGACGAGGCCAAGCGGGATAATTTGTGCAAGGACCAGTCCCCATCGGGCTCATCCGCCACGGGGGAACGCAGATGATCATCGCTACTCGAACTCTCGGCGCTACCCTCAAGTCCGGCGGCAGGGGAGAGGTCAACTTGCGGCTCTATCTGCCCGTGCAGGCTGAAGAGGGTTGGGATTGCCGGTGCCGAGAGAAGGCCGCTACCTCATGCGAGGGGATGGCGCCAAGTTCTTCGGCTAGGAAAAGGCCCGGGATCGCTCCCGGGCCTCGTCATTTCAGCAGTTGGCTGCGGGGCTTACACCCCGCCACCACCCAGATGCGCCAGCACCGCCAGCAGCAGCAGCGCGACGATGTTGGTGATCTTGATCATCGGGTTCACGGCCGGGCCGGCCGTGTCCTTGTAGGGGTCGCCGACGGTGTCGCCGGTGACGGAGGCCTTGTGGGCGTCCGAGCCCTTGTAGTGCTTGACGCCGTGGCTGTCGGTGAAGCCGTCCTCGAAGCTCTTCTTGGCGTTATCCCAGGCGCCGCCACCGGCGGTCATGGAGATGGCGACGAAGAGTCCGGTGACGATCACGCCCATAAGCATGGCGCCGAGCGCCGAGAAGGCGGCGGCGTTGCCGGCGATCCAGTAGATCACAGCGAAGACGATGATCGGCGAGAGCACCGGAAGCAGGCTCGGGACGATCATCTCGCGGATGGCGGCCTTGGTCAGCATGTCGACGGCGCGGCCATAATCCGGCTTGTCCGTCCCCTGCATGATGCCGGGCTTTTCCTTGAACTGCCGGCGCACTTCCACCACCACCGACTGCGCGGCGCGGCCGACAGCGGTCATCGACATGCCGCCGAAGAGGAAGGGCAACAGGCCACCGAAGAGCAGGCCGACGACGACATAGGGGTCGGCGAGCGAGAAGCTCAGGTTGCCGAGCCCCTGGAAGATCGTCGGAGCGCCTTCCTGGGCCGAGAAGTACTGGAGGTCCTGGGTGTAGGCGGCGAACAGCACCAGGGCGCCGAGGCCAGCCGAACCGATGGCATAGCCCTTGGTGACGGCCTTGGTGGTGTTGCCGACGGCATCGAGCGCGTCGGTGTTGTGGCGCACTTCCTTGTCGAGGCCGGCCATTTCGGCAATGCCGCCGGCATTGTCGGTGACCGGACCAAACGCGTCGAGCGCGACGATCATGCCGGCCAGCGCCAGCATGGTGGTGACGGCGAAGGCGATGCCGAACAGGCCCGCAAGGTTATAGGTGACGATGATGCCGACGATGATCACCAGCGCCGGCAGGGCGGTCGATTCCAGCGAGACCGCGAGGCCCTGGATGACGTTGGTGCCGTGGCCGGTCACCGAGGCTTCGGCGATCGAGTTGACCGGGCGCTTGTTGGTGCCGGTGTAGTATTCGGTAATGACGATGATGAGGCCCGTGATGACGAGGCCGGCAACGCCGCACCAGAACAGGTTCCACGGCGTGAACTGCTTGCCGCCCTCGATGCCTAGCTGCACGTCGAGCCCGCCGAACACCCAGACGAGGGTGGGGAGGAGCACGATGAGCGAGAGGACGCCGGTGGCGATGAGACCCTTGTAGAGGGCGTTCATGATGTTGTTGTCGCCACCGAGCTTGACGAAGTAGGTGCCGATGATCGAGGTGACGACGCAGGCGCCGCCGATGGCGAGCGGCAGCACCATGCCGGCCAGCTTGAATGCATCGGGCAGGACGATGGCGGCGAGCACCATGGTGGCGACCGCGGTCACCACATAGGTTTCGAACAGGTCGGCGGCCATGCCGGCGCAATCGCCGACATTGTCGCCCACGTTATCGGCGATGGTCGCGGGGTTGCGCGGATCATCCTCGGGGATGCCGGCTTCCACCTTGCCCACCATGTCGCCGCCGACGTCGGCACCCTTGGTGAAGATGCCGCCGCCCAGACGGGCGAAGATCGAGATCAGCGAGGCGCCGAAGCCGAGGGCGACGAGCGAGTCGATGACGGTGCGGCTGGTCGGCTCGAACCCGAACATCTGGGTGAGGATGATGAAGTAGAGCGTGACGCCGAGGAGGCCGAGGCCGGCGACGAGCAGGCCCGTGACCGCGCCCGACTTGAAGGCGAGGTCGAGGCCACCGGCGAGCGACTTGGTCGCCGCCTGCGCCACGCGCACGTTGGCGCGCACCGAGACGTTCATGCCGATGAAGCCGGCGGCGCCGGAGAGGATGGCGCCGATGGCAAAGCCGATGGCGGCGTAGGCTCCAAGCAGGAAGAAGGCGAGGATGAAGATGACCACGCCGACGATGCCGATGGTGGTGTACTGGCGGCGGAGATAGGCGGAGGCGCCTTCACGCACTGCGGCGGAAATCTCCTGCATGCGAGCGGAACCCGCATCGGCCTTCAAGAGGCCTTGCGTCGTGACGACGCCGTAAACGATAGAGAGCAGACCGCAAACCACGATCGCCCATAGCAATGGTGTCATAGATAGTTCCCTCGATGTGACGTCATCGGGGAACGCTCCGTAGTTGCAGCGGCGAACCGCTCCTCCTCGCCCCCCGAAGATCGCGTGGCAAACTTGTGCCAAATCGTCGCAGACGGCGCAAGGTGCGCCGATTCGCGCTCAGCCGAGCTTTTCGAGGTTGAGAACGAGCGTTTCAGGGTCGCCGGCGATGCGCACGGTTTTGAGGCGCGCCGTTTCGCCCGAAACGAGCGTGATCGCCGATTTCGGAACGCCGAGGGTTTTCGCGAGGAGCACGATCACGGCGGCATTGGCCTTGCCCTTGTCGGGGACGGCGGTGACGCGGAGACGAAGCACGGCGGTGCCGTCATCGCGCTGCTCGATGCCCTCGATGCGGTCAGCGGCGGCATTGGGGGTGACGCGCAGGTGGAGGCGCAGGCTATCAGGCAGGCGTTCGAACGGCGCGGTCACGGGGCCCGGTAAAGATCGGCATGGACGATCGCCATGAGGCGCTCGGGCCGGTCGACGGCGGTGAAGCCATACTGTTCGTAAAGGCCGTGCGCGTCCGCGGTGACGAGCATGAAGCGGCGCAGGCCCTGCAGGTCGGGGTGGGCGAGGATAGCCTCGACGAGCGCCTTGCCGAGGCCCTTACCCTGCTGCGCCGGATCGATGAACACGTCGGCAAGCCAGGCGAAGGTGGCGCCGTCGGTGATGACGCGGGCGAAGCCGGCCTGTCCCTCGGGGCCGTAGAGGCCGAAAGCCAGGGAGCCGGCAATCGAGCGGGCGACGAGATCACGCGGGATGCCCTGAGCCCAGTAGCTGTCGGCGCTGAGATAGGTGTGCACGTAATCGATGTCGATCCGGCCGGGATCGGTCGAGATATCGAAGCCGGCCGGCAGCCCGGACATTGTCAGAGCACGCGGCCCACGGCCCAGGAGGCCAGGAGGTTCTGCAGGAAGAAGATGATCACGAAGACGATCAGCGGCGACAGGTCGAGCCCGCCGACGGGCGGGATGACGCGGCGGATCGGCTTCAGGATCGGCTCGGTGATCTGGTTGAGCACGCGCCAGATGCCATCGACGAACTGGTTGCGGGTGTTGATCACGTTGAAGCTGATCAGCCAGCTCATGATGATCATGATCAGAAAGATCCACCAGACGATGTTCAGAATGAAGCTCAGCGTCTGCAGAATGGCAAAAGTCATGGGGCGCCCTCGGGTTCGTCGCCCTATTTAGGGGGCGATGTGCCTAGCGACAAGCCGATGGGCCAGTTTTGTGTTGAGAGACGGTAGCTTGGCGCACCTCAGTTGAGCTGAGAACTGCCGCAACGCGTCAGGTCTTCTCGCTTACGCGGCTCGGGCGCCAGGTGAAGAGCCGGAAGACGTATAGCCCGACCACGGCGACGAGGACGACCCAGGTCAGGGGATCGATGAAGCTTTCGACCAGGTGGTAGTGCTCGTGCAGCAGGTAGCCGGCGCTGACCAGCACGGTGTTCCAGATCAGCATGCCGATGGCCGAGAACAGCGCGAAGGTGGCGAAGTTCATCTTGGCGAGGCCGGCTGGGACCGAGATCAGCGTGCGCAGGATCGGAAAGAGCCGCCCGACAAGGACGATGGGCTTTCCCCAACGCTCGAAGATGCGCGCGGCATAGTCGATCTCGTCGGCATTGAAGGCGAACCAGCGCCCGATGCGGTCGGCCAGCCACTTGACCCGCTCGAGCCCGAAGAGGCGTCCGGCGAAGTACCAGGGCAGCATACCGACCAGCGAGCCGACGGTGGCGGCGAGGATCACGCCGACGAAGCTGAGTTCCCCCTGGCCGGCGGCAAAGCCGGCAAAGGGCACGATCAGCTCGGAGGGGATGGGCGGGAACACCGCTTCGAGCAGCATCAGCAGGGCAATGCCGACATAGCCGAGGTCAGTGATGATCTGGGTGATCCAGGTGGCCATGAGTGCTCCGGGGCTGGTGCTCGAGGAGAGGTCGCGTGGGTCCCCGGGTCAAGCCGGGGACGACGGCGCAAAGCTGCGCCCGGTGCTCAGAGCCAGCGCTTCGATCTCCGTCATCCGCGGGCTTGACCCGCGGACCCAGATTGAAGAGCCGGCAGCAGCGATCAGCTGGCCTTCGCGGCGCGCATCATCTTCTTGCGCTCGTTCGGATCGAGGGCAATCTTGCGCAGGCGGATCGATTTGGGCGTCACCTCGACATACTCGTCATCGGCGATGTAGCCGAGCGACTGTTCGAGGGTGAGCTTCTTGGGCGGGGTGAGGCGAACCGCTTCATCCTTCGAAGTGGTGCGGATATTGGTCAGCTGCTTGCCCTTGAGCGCGTTGACCTCGAGATCGTTTTCGCGGTTGTGCTCGCCGATGATCATGCCCTCGTAGATGTCAACGCCGGGGTCGATCATCATCGGGCCGCGATCCTCGAGGTTCCACATGGCGTAGGCCACCGACTGGCCGGTACCGTTGGAGATAAGCACGCCGGTCCGACGGCCCGGCAGCGCGCCCTTGTAGGGCTGGTACTCGTGGAACAGGCGGTTGAAGATGGCGGTGCCGCGGGTATCGGACAGCAGTTCGGGCTGGTAGCCGATCAGCGAGCGGGTCGGCACGTAGAAGCGCAGGCGCGTGCGGCCGACGCCCGAGGGGCGCATGTCGACGAGTTCGCCCTTGCGCTCGGTCAGCTTCTGGACGACGACGCCGGAATGCTCGTCATCGACGTCGATGATCACTTCTTCGACCGGCTCGAGCTTCTGGCCATTCTCCTCGCGGAGCACGACCTTGGGGCGGCCGATGGTGAGCTCGAAGCCCTCGCGGCGCATGTTTTCGATCAGAACGGCCAGTTGGAGTTCGCCGCGGCCGGCAACGTCGAAGCTGTCGTTGTCCTCGCCTTCGGTGACGCGGATGGCGACGTTGCCTTCGGCCTCGCGGAGGAGGCGCTCACGAATAACGCGGGATTGGACTTTGTCGCCTTCGCGGCCGGCGAGCGGGCCGTCATTGATGCGGAAGGTGACAGACAGGGTCGGCGGATCGATCGGCTTGGTCGCGATCGGCTCGTTCACCGACGGCACCGTGATGGTGTTGGCGACGGTGGTTTCCTCGAGGCCGGCAATGGCGACGATGTCGCCGGCTTCGCCGCTATCGATCGGAGTGCGCTCGAGGCCGCGGAAGGCCAGCACCTTGCTGATACGGCCCTTCTCGATCTCCTTGCCGTCGCGGCTGAGGGAGTGGACCGCGTCGCCGGCCTTGACGCTGCCGGAGGTGATGCGGCCGGTCAGCACACGGCCGAGGAACGGGTTGCGCTCGATGGTGGTGACAAGCATGCGGAACGGGCCCTCTTCCACCTTGGGAGCGGGCACGTAGGAGACCACCTTGTCGAGGAGCGGCGCCATCTGGTCGTCGCGCGAGCCATCCGGGGTCTCGGCCATCCAGCCATTGCGACCCGAGCCGTATAGGACCGGGAAGTCGAGCTGCTCGGGCGTGGCGTCCAGCGCGATGAAGAGATCGAAGATCTCCTCGAGCACTTCGAGGTGCCGCTCGTCGGGGCGGTCGATCTTGTTGATGGCGACGATAGGACGGAGGCCCCGGGCCAAGGCCTTGCCGAGCACGAACTTGGTCTGCGGCATCGGGCCTTCGGCGGCGTCGACGAGGATGACCACGCCATCGACCATCGTGAGGATGCGCTCCACCTCGCCGCCGAAATCGGCGTGGCCGGGCGTGTCGACGATGTTGATGCGCGTGTCCTTCCAGACCAGCGACGTCACCTTGGCAAGGATGGTGATGCCGCGCTCACGTTCCAAGTCATTGGAATCCATGACGCGCTCTTCGACGCGCTGGTTTTCTCGGAACGCGCCCGACTGCCTGAGCAGGACGTCGATCAGGGTAGTCTTGCCGTGGTCAACGTGGGCAATGATTGCGATGTTGCGCAAAGACATGAGGGGCGGGGCCGATCGGATTTTCTGGAGGTAGGCGCGCCCCTTATCGGACACGGGCTGCATTCTCAAGAAAAATCGCCGAATAGCTGAGTTGCGGGCCCTGTCAAGAGCCCGCTTCGGCTTACGCCTTTTTCAGGGATCGCGGCTTGTCGCCCGACTGGTAGAGGCCCAGACCAAAGCCATCCGGATCCAGAAAATCGGCGCTCCAGCCACCCGGAGCCTCGCTGACCGGGGTGACGATGGTGACGCCCTTTTCGACCAGCCCCGCGACGACATCATCGATGCCGCCCTCGGCGATGTCGAAGATCAGGGCCGGGGTGTTGCCGCGCACGCCCTCCATCTCGAAGAACACGAGCTCGAGGCCCTGGTCGAGGGTGCCCTGGAGCCAGAAGGGCTCTGCGCCTTCGAGCCGGTTGAGCTCGATGCCGAGCGTGTCGCGGTAGAAGGTTTCGGTGCGGGCGATATCGGCGACGTAGAAGACGATGCTGGCGCGGTGCGGTTTGGGGATCATGCTGGGCTCCTTTGTTTGCCTGACGACCCTAGTTGCCGCGGTTCGACGGATTGTGAGCGACGGACGACAAAAAGATGCCCGTCGGGATCGTGGCTGGCGAAGATGCCGCCTTCGCGCAGGAGCGCTGGCAGCAGCGCGTCGCGGATGCGGCCATAGGCCAGATCGAGGCCGAGCCCGGGGAGGCCCGCCGGCATCGAGA
>Ga0247822_10002172_pt1 | contig 12388 bp, 11 predicted proteins | sample 13C_Cellulose_Da_FD_192423 | JGI IMG/M metagenome (GOLD analysis project Ga0247822, IMG submission 192423) | Soil microbial communities from agricultural site in Penn Yan, New York, United States - 13C_Cellulose_Day30 | ecosystem: Environmental > Terrestrial > Soil > Agricultural land | place...
GTCAACAATGACTCTGGGTGTCCGAGGTCACTGGTGGGGTACGGGGTCGGTCTCCGTCAGCGCTACGACCAGCCGGTCCAGTAGAAAATGATGGCCCCCAGCGAGCGAAGCGAGCGGTCAACAATGACTCTGGGTGTCCGAGGTCACTGGTGGGGTACGGGGTCGGTCTCCGTCAGCGCTACGACCAGCCGGTCCAGTAGAAGATAATTGCGTTGTACTTGTGGTCGCGGTGCGCGGCCTCGAGGGCCGACGGGATCGCCGACCGATCGCGCGCGCCGTTGGTCGTGCCCGGCCACGGGTCGACCATGATCAGCTCCTCGTCCTTCTTGGGATCGAGGCGATCGACGGTGATCCCGACCGCGTGGGCGACCTGCTCGGGCTCGGTCGGGTGCAGGCGGCGGTAGGTCGTTGGGATGAGCGCGCCGCGATAGCCGACCCCGGCCTTGACCCAGTCGAGGATGGTCGGCGTCGGCTCGGCGACGCGGCGGGCGTTGAGGCGGTAGCCGAGCTCCTGTAGATCGCCGAGGCGGCCGCTGAACCAGCGCTGGACCGCGTCGATCGTCCCGCCCATGCCCGAGTGGTTGGCGAGGTCGAAGAACACGTACTCCTGGATGCCGGGCGCGTAGGCGCCGGCCCGGTACGCGATCCGCCGCAGCAGGTAGGCCGCGGCCGCCCCCGCACACGCGGTCTGCGTGTGGAAGATCGGGATGGTGACGCGGTAGTCCTCCGGGTTCTGGAGGACCACGTCGTCGTCGCGGCGACGCGTCTCGGCCATGGGCGGTGCGAGGTTACACGAACGGTCGGGGGCAGGTCGCTCGGGGGCGCGAGAAACCGCGCACACGGATTACGGGAGCGCGCCGGCGGAGCTTCCCCGCGCGCGATGGGATGGAGGCCGGCGATCGCGTTCGTGACCGCGGTCCGTGCGCGACGCGGCGATCATTGACACCGTGTCAGGGAATCAATACCCTGACACACTGTCAGGATGGCCCGCCCCCTCGACACCCAGCGCCGCGCCGAGCTCGCCCACCGGGCGCTCGAGGTGCTGCGCGCGCGCGGGATCGGGCGCACCACGATGAGCGAGCTGGCCGAGGCGCTCGGGGTGAAGCGGCCGACCCTCTACTTCTACTTCCGCGACCTCACCGGCCTGCTCCACGCCGCGCTCGAGGACGTGTACCGCGCGTACTTCGCCCACGTCAGCGCGCGGGTGGCCGGCATCGACCACCCGATCGTCGCGCTCGGCGAGCTGGCCCGGGCCACCGTCGAGTTCCAGCGCGGCCGGCGCGACGTGGTCGCGCTGCTGTTCCAGCTGTGGGCGGCCGGCGACGCCGATCCCGAGGAGATGTTCGCCAAGGCGCGCGCGGTCAACGAGCCGCTGCGCGCCGACCTGATCGCGCGGGTCGAGGCCGGCATCGCCCGCGGCGTGGTCGAGCCGTGCGATGCGGCGGCGATCGTCGATCTGGTCATGACCGTCCTCGACGGCACCATCGTCCAGGAGGTCACCCGCGGGGCGTCGGGGGCCGCGGTGGTCGAGGAGCTGTGGCAGCGGGTGCTCGCGCCGCTGGTGCGAGCCGAGCGTCGAGAGAGCCGCGAACGAAGGAGCAAGCGATGACGCAATCGAGGAAGCCTCTGTGGATCGTGCGCCTCGCCGGCAGCCAGGCCGAGATGGGGCGCCAGCACGGCGAGCTGCTCGCCGCCGCCGGCGGCGCCGACGCCGTGCTCGCCCACTATCGCGATCTGCCGGGCAAGCTGTTGCTCGGCGACGTGCCGCCGCGGGCGCGGCCGGCCGCCCACTTCGCGCTGCGCGCGATCTCCGACGGCCTGCTGCGCCGGCTGGCGGCGGCGCGCCCGGCCGAGCTGGCCGGCCGCACCCGCGCCTTCATCGAGGGGCTCGACCGCTCGCCCGGGCTCGCCCGCTACCTCGCCGTGATGGATCTGTTCCAGAACTACGTCGGCCTGGCCGCGCGCTGGGGCCTGGGCCCGTTCGCGCACCCGGCCGGCCGGCTGATGGCGGCGGCGGCGCAGCCGGCGTGCTCGACGGTGATGGCGTGGGGCGCCGCCACCGAGGGCGGCGAGCTGCTCCACGCCCGCAACTTCGACTTCCCCGGCATCGGCGTGTGGGACGCGGCGCCGGCGGTGGTGCTGTGCACGCCCGATCGCGGCCAGCGCTACGGGTTCGTCACCACGCGCGGCGGCGACACGCCGGTGGTCACGGTGTGGAACGAGGCCGGGCTGGTGATCACCTCGCACACCCGGTTCCACCGCGAGGTCGGCTTCGGCGGCGCGACCATCATCGATCTCGTCCACGACCTCGGCCGCCGCGCCGAGACCCTGGCCGACGCCGAGCGGATCGCCCGCGAGCGCCCGGTGGCGTCGACGTGGGGCCTGGCGGTGTCGTCGGCGCGCGAGCGCCGCGGCATCACCCTCGAGATCCACGCGTCGCGGGTCGCCGTGGTCGCGCCCGGGCCGGGCGCCGATCACCTGATCTGCTGCAACCGCTATCGCGACCGGGCCATGCAGGACGGCGAGGTGACGATGACGCCGGCGTGGGCGCTGCACAGCGACCGGCGCGAGCGGCGGCTGGCCAGCCTGGTCGCGGCGGCGCGCACCGCCGGCGGCGCCCGCCCGCTCGACCTCGGCGCCATGCTCGCCGATCGCGAGGACGACGACGCCCCCGGCGTCAGCCGCCAGCTCGGCGCGATCGTCGCCCAGCCGTGCCAGGTCCAGAGCATCGTGGTCGCGCCCGACGCCAACGCGCTGTGGCTCGGCGTCGGCGCCGCGCCGGTCGGCGAGGGCCGCTGGCTGAAGGTCGGCTGGGACTGGAGCGGCCGCCCCGGCGCGTGGGAGCTCGGCTCGCCGCCGCCGGCCGGGCTCGGCGTCACCGTCGACGACGGCGGCGCGCTGCCGCGCGCGCCGGCCTCGGACGCGGTCGCGACCGCGCTGGCGATCGAGCAGTCGACCCACGATCACGCCGCGACCGCGGCCGCGCTCGATCGCGCGATCGCCGCCGCCCCGACCGATCCGTCCCTGCGCCTGGCCCAGCTGTGGGCCGAGATGCGCCGCGGCGAGTGGGCGCGCGCCGCCGATCAAGCCGCCGCCGGCCTCGACCACGAGCGGCTGCCCTACCGGCGCGGCCAGCTCCTCCTGTGGGGCTCGCGCGCGGCGGTCGCCGCCGGCCAGGACGCCCGCGCCCGGATCTGGCGCGCCGAGCTGGCCACCCTGCGCGGCGCCGGCGTGGCCTACCTGCAGGCCCAGGGCATGCGCGACGAGACCCGGCCGGCGCGCCAGTTCTTGCGCCGCCCGTCGCTCAACCTGTTCATGCTCGACGCCGGCTAGGGGGCTACGCTACCGACGGCATGATCAACCGCGGCGACCTGTTCTGGATCGATGCCGCCGGAGCCGCCGACGCCGCCGGCGGCGACGACCCGGGCGCGCCGGCGCCGAGCTACGCCCATCCCCACGTCGTGGTGCAGGACGACCTGTTCAACCACTCGCGCATCACGACCGTGGTGGTGTGCGCGCTGACGTCGAACCTGCACCGGGCGAGCGAGCCCGGCAACGTCCTCCTCGATCCGGGCGAGGGCGGCCTGCCGCGGCAGAGCGTGGTGGTCGTGTCGCAGATCGCCTCGGTCGCCAAGGCCCGCCTCGGCGAGAGGATCGGCGCGCTGTCGGAGGCGCGGGTCGAGCAGATCCTCGCCGGCCTCCGCTTCCAGCAGGTGTCGTTCTTCCGACGGTAGGCGCGCGCGCTCGGCGGCGCGAGCTATCCGGCCGCGCCGGTGACGAACCCGCCGAGGCCGCCGGCGATCATCGCCGCGTGGGTGGCCGGGTCGGCCGGGTTGTACCAGGCGAACGGATCGAGCCACGTCGCCGGGCGGGTCGCGGCCAGGCCGCCGCCGGCGCACTCGACCAGCATGGCCAGGGCGCCGCGCGCGGTCAGCCAGTCGAGCTCGAGCCCGCCCGGACGGAACAGCGGCCATCGCCCGGTGTGCAGCACCCGGTAGCGACCGGCGCCGCGGGCGGCCAGCGCGGCGGCGACCGCGGCGGCGTGGGCGTGGACCGCGTCCCACCTCGGCGCGCGCGCGCCGCGGTGGGCCCACGGCAACAGGATCATCCGGCCGAAGCTGTGGAGCGCGACCGCGCGATCGACCGGCAGGCGCTCGGCCAGCGCCGCCACCGCGGCGATCTCGGGCTCCGACCGCGGCCACTCACCAGCGTGGGGCAGGTGAGGCAGGCGCCGGCGCGGGGCGGCGCGGTGGCCGACGTCGAAGTTGCGGTTGAGATCGACGCCGGCGGCGTTGGTCCGCCGCCACCGCCGGCGGCCGGCGGCGAGGTCGGCCGCCACCGCGGCGTGGCCGTCGGGGTTGATCAGCGGGACGACCACGACGCGGCGATCGACCGGCGGGCGGGCGGCGGCCGCCTCGGCCAGCGCCAGCGCGACCTCGACGCCGATCCACTCGATCGGGTGGATGCCGCCGAGCACGAGCGTGGCCGGGCCGCCGGTGCCGATCGTGATGGCGCGGATCGGCCGGCCCTGGCGCGATCGGCCGATCTCGACCGCGGCGAGCGCGCCGGCCCGGCGGGCCACCGCGTCGGGGCCGCTCGAGGCGAGGTAGGCGGCGTGGCGCGCGGCCATCGCCGCCGTCACCGCGCGCCGTAGTTGTGCTCGCTGGTCTCTTCGCTGCGATCGGTCGCCGGCGGCGGGGCCGGGGTGATCGCGGCGATCCGCGCGCGCAGCTCGGGCGTCATGGCGATCGTGTCCGCGCCGAGCAGGCCGTCGAGCTGGCCGACGTCGCGGGCGCCGAGCAGCACCGACGTCACCGCCGGGTGGGCGCCGGCCCACGCCACCGCGAGCGCGGCCGGGTGGACGCCGAGCTCGGCGGCGATCGCGACCAGCTGGTCGGCGGCGTCGAGCAACGCGTCGCCGGCGTAGCGGGTCTGGTACATCTTGTTGGTGGTCATCCGTCCGGCGTCCGGACGGCGGGTGCGGCCCCACTTGCCGGTGAGCAGGCCGCCCGCGGTCGGGCTGTACGGCACCACCGCCAGCCCCAGCGCCTGGGCCATCGGCAGCAGCTCGACCTCGGCCTGGCGCTTGAGCAGGTTGTACATCGGCTGGATCGCGACCAGCGGGGCCAGCCGACCGAGCGCGGCGAGGCCGAGCGCGTGGGCGACCTGCCAGGCGGCGAAGTTGGAGCACGCCGCGTACAGGACCTTGCCGCTGCGGACCAGATCGTCGATCGCGCGCAGGGTCTCGTCGAGCGCGGTGGCGTCGTCCCACCGGTGCAGGTAGTAGACGTCGACCGCCTCGCGACCGAGCCGGCGCAGGCTGGCCTCGCACGCGCGCACCAGGTGGTAGCGCGACGTGCCGCGCGCGTTGGCGTCCTTGGCGGTCGGGAAGTAGGCCTTGGTCGCCACCACGATCTCGTCGCGGTGGCCGGCCGATAGCCGGCCGAGGATCTGCTCCGAGCGGCCGTCGTTGTAGACGTCGGCGGTGTCGAAGAAGTTGACGCCGGCGTCGCGGGCGCGGGCGTACAGCGCGCCCGCGGTGGCCTCGTCGGCGTCGCCGCCGAACGACATGCAGCCGAGGGCCAGGCGCGACACCTTGACCCCGGTCTTGCCGAGGAACCTCAAGTCCATCCGATTGTCCTGAGCGAGGGCGAGCGCACGCGAGCCCGACGTCGAAGGATAGGCTACCGGGTGAACGCGGCGTCGATCTTCGCGAGCACCTTCTCCTCGCTGCCCGACACCTTGCCGATCCCGAGGAAGCCGCCGGCCGAGCCGGCGATGAGGTTGGCGAAGTTGAGGATCTGCTTCTTGAGCAGGCGGACCTGCTCGTCGTTGAGCTGGGCGGTCAGCGCCTTGATGTAGCCGGTCCACGCCTCGAACAGGGCGTCGTCCGGCTTCTTGGCCAGCCAGGTCGACAGCAGCTCGTAGCTGGCGGTGCCCGGCTCGATGCCCTTGCCCTGGGCGCCATGGAGGATCGCCGTGCGCTCGTCGTCCTGGATCGAGCCGTCGGCCCACGCCACCGCGATCAGCGGGACCAGCGACAGCGCGGCCACCGTCTTGCCGGTCAGGCCGAGCGCGACCAGCTTGTCGAGCACGGCCTCGTCGGTCATGCCCGACGCCTTGCGCAGCTCCTCGCGGGTGGCCTGGGCCGCGAGCTTGCCCTTCATCTGCTCGAGCTTCTGCTGGTCCTGCTTGTGGAAGAACTCGTCCTCGAGCGCTGCGCGTCGCTCGTCCATCAGATCGCGGGTCACGTCGTGCTCCTGGTGGGGTGTCGAGGTGGCTGTATACCACCTGGGCGCGGGGTCGCGGGTGCTGCGCGACGGTGGCGCCGCCGCGACCGGGTTGACCGGGATTTCGGGTTGCTCCGCAGCGCTCCGGTCTGGTATCCGCGGCCGGATGAAGCCCCTTGCCGTGTTCCTGGGCGCCGTGACCGCGGCCGGCTGCGCGTCGAGCCGCGTGCCCGGCGGGTTCGACGACGAGGTCGACGCGGCCGCCACCGACGCCGGCGACCCCGCCGACGACGCGGCCGGCGCCGACGGCGCGCGCCCCGACGCGTCCACGCCCGACGCTCCGGCCGCCACCGGCGCCGCCACGCTGCTGCTGTCCGAGGTCGTGCTCGCGCCCAACGAGCAGGAGCTGATCGAGATCGTGAACTACGGCCCGGCCGCGGTCGATCTGTCGACCTACTACCTGTCGGACGCGCGCGAGTACTGGCGGCTGCCCGCCGGCGTGCCGACCGTCGACACCGCCGACTTCATCGTCCGCTTCCCGGCTGGCGCCACGATCCCGCCGCGCGGCGTGGTCACGGTCGCGATCGACACCGCCGCCGCGTTCACCACCGCCCTCGGCACCGCGCCGACCTACTCGATCGCGTCGGGGACGATGGTCGTGGTCACGTCGGGCGGCGTCGCCACCCTGACCAACGCCGGCGAGCCGATCGTGCTGTTCCAGTGGGACGGGCAGGGCGACCGCGTCCTCGACGTCGACCTCGTGCTCGCCGGCGTGCCGAGCGCGGCCAACCTCCTGGTCGACAAGAGCGGGGTCGCCCTCGACGGACCCGACGCGGGCGCGGCGACGTCCGCCTACGCCACCGACGCGCGCACGATCGCGCCCCAGGCGGCCGCGCCCCCCTCGGGGCGCTCGACCAAGCGGATCGCGCTCGAGAGCGCCGCCGTCGAGGTCGCGACCGGCGGCAACGGCGCGCTCGGCCACGACGAGACCACCGAGGCGACCGGCACGACCTGGGACACCACGTTCACGGCGCCGACCCCGGGCGCGGTACCGGCCGCGCTGACGCCCTGACGCGCCCGTCTCGACGACATCTTCGCACCCGCTGTATCCTGCCGGCCTTGTCCACCGCCTCCACCGCTCGTCGGCTCTGGCTGCTGCCGGTGGCCCTCCTGGCCGCGCTGTCGTTGACGATCTTCGCCGGCTTCTACCTGATCGACCACCTGCGCAGCGGCTCGGGTGGCGCGCTCGACGGCTACCTCGACTTCGAGGGCGGCATGATCACCGACGCGCTGCCGGCGCTGGCCGGCATGACCGCGGCCGTGCTCGGCATCGTGATCACGGTGGTCAGCATCATCGTCCAGCTGTCGAGCGAGCGGTACACCGGCGTTGCCCAGATGTTCCTCCGCGACAAGGTCAACGTCGCGGTGATGGCGTACTTCGTGATCGCCTGCGTGACCGGGGTGTGGCTGTCGATGGCGGTCAAGAGCTCGTTCGTGCCGCGGGCGGCGATCCTCGCCATGCTGGTGTTCACGACCTTCGGCCTGGTCGTGATGCTGCCGTACTTCGCCTACGTGTTCCGGTTCCTCGAGCCGCAGAGCATCGTCGGCCGCATCCGCGCCCAGGCGGTCGACACCGTCGTCGGCGCGGTGTCGTCGGGTGACTCGGCTCGCGCGGTCGCGGCCCAGGCCGAGGTGCTGGCGGCGATGGAGGAGCTGACCGACATCACGTCGAACTCGATCTCGGGCAAGGACAAGATCATCGCCAGCCGCGCGGTCGACGCGATCAAGGACTTCGTGGTCGGCTACCTGGCCGCCAAGCGCCAGGCGCCGGCGCCGTGGTTCCGCATCGGCGACGGCATCCGCGACAACCCCGACTTCGTCGCGATGGACCCCGAGTCGCTGCGCGATCTCGAGGGCCACCGCACCTGGGTCGAGTGGAAGGCGCTGCGCCAGTACCTCGGCATCTACAACGAGGCCCAGGGCACGATGCCCGACATCAACTACCTGGTCGCGATCGACACCCGCTACATCGGCGAGGCGGCGGCGGCGCGCGGCGACGACCAGGTGGTGAGCCTGGCCTTCAAGTTCATGAACTCGTACCTGCGCGCCACCCTCAACGCCAAGGCGGTGCGCACCGCGTACAACGTGCTCAACCAGTACCGCCAGCTGGTCGAGCACATGATCCGCAACGGCCGCCGGGCCCAGGCCGAGGAGGCGGTCGGCCACATGATCTACTACGGTCGTACCAGCTACGACATGCAGCTCGGGTTCGTCACCGAGACCGTGGCCTACGACGTCGGCACCCTGGTCGAGCTGGCCCACCAGCAGGGCGAGGCCGACTCGGCCATGCTGACCGCGTTCCTGGAGCTGGACCAGCCGCTGCGGGCCAAGCGCCAGGAGCACGGGCTGATCGGCATCCGCAAGGCCCAGGTCAAGCTCGCCTGTTATTACCTGATGGTGGGCGCCGAGGACCGCGCCCGCCGCATCGCCGACGACCTGGCCGCCGAGCCGCCCGAGCGCCGCCAGGCCATCCGCGAGCAGCTCGAGCGGGTCGAGTCGAAGGACTTCTGGGAGATCATCGACCGCGGGCGCAACTTCGAGTTCATGCCCCCCACCCAGCGGGCCCAGATGGAAAGGTTCTTCCGCTGGTTCACGGATGTAGGCGGCGTCACGGACCCGATGTAAGATCGAAACTGTGAGAACCCGCGTCATCCACCTGCACGAGGGTCAGGATCGCGGGAACGCCCAGAACGCGCGCACCGGCGTGCTGATCGACGGCCCGGGGTCGTCGCCGAGCGCCGGCGCCGGCGGCGCGCTCGGCCTGCTCGAGCGGACCTGGTCGGAGGTCCGCAAGGTCGTCACCAGCTTCACCACCGCCGGCGTCGCGGTGGTCGCCGTCGACACCCTCCGCCAGCGCGTGGCCGCGTCGATGTGCATCGCGGCCAAGCCGGGCGCGATCAACGCCGGCATCGTCGGGCGCCACGGCCAGTGCGATCTGTTCCTCGAGGGCGATCCCAGCCTGTCGCTGCGTCACATGGTGATCGTCGTCGAGCCGCTGCGCGACTGGGGCGACGCCGCCGGCATCGATCTGCGCTACCGCCTGATCGATCTGCGCACCTCGTCGGCGTTCCGCGACGAGACCGGGCGCCGGCTCGAGGCCGCCACCGTCGAGGGGCCGGCGTTCGTGTTCGTCGGTCGCTACGCGCTGTACTGCTTCCCGACCGGCGGCGGCGACAGCGCGTGGCCCGAGCGCGCGACCGACGCGGTCGCCGCGCTCCCCGAGCGCATCTACCTCGACGAGCGCGACGCCGAGCCCGATCGCTGGAAGCGCGGCCGCCACGGCCACCTCGCGGTGCGCCCGTCGGCGCCGGGCCCGTGGGCGGAGGGCAGCCAGGTCCACGGCGAGCACCGCTCGCAGGTGATCACCCGCGTCACCAGCACGCACGGGCCGGCCCGCGCCCGCGTCGACGCTCCGGCCAACGACGAGCTCTCCCTCGGCACGCTCGAGATCTCTTCGCGGCTCGGCGCCGATCGGGTGCGGGTCGGGGTCGAGGCCGCCGGCCGCGGGCTCCTGCTCGGCCGCTACAGCCGCTGCGACACCGCCGGCGCGGCCTCGCTCGCGCTCGAGAAGATCTCTCGCGTGCACCTGCTGGTCGTGCGCGTCGGCGACGATCTGTGGGCGATCGACACCGCGTCGACCAACGGCGTGGCCGCCGACGGCCAGGGCGTGCGCGTCCATCGCCTCCGCGCCGGCGACGAGCTCACGCTCGCCGAGGGCTCGGGCGCGGTCCGCTGGCAGCCCGCGAGCTGAGCCTTCGCCGTCAGCGAGCTACGCCTCCGCCGCAGCGAGGAACCTCGGATGCGAGGCGACGGAGGGGCCCCACACCGTCCTTCGACTCGGGCTCGCTGGCGCTCGCCTTCGCTCAGGATGCACGGGGCATTGTCGTTGTGAGGATGTGGGGAGGGGCCGGCAACGAAGCAGACGAGGTCCGCAGCAAGGCCGGGCCGAAAAATCGAAGGGCTGCTGAGTCCCCCCGGTCTCAGCAGCCCCCCTGCAGGCTTGCGCGTCGGTCGCCGTCCCCCCCGGTCCGGCCACCTTCGCGCGGGGTTCGAAAGGACCCCCCGGATCTCGGCTACGAGACCCCCACCTTTTGCACACCTGACGCGAAGAGACCTTTGGGCCCCACGTTCTCCGTGTACTCCACCTGCTGGCCCTGAACCAAGGTACGGAACCCCTCTCCCTGGATGGACGAGTAGTGCACGAACACGTCCTTGCCATCCTCAGCCCGAGAGATGAACCCGTAGCCTTTCGCGTCGTTGAACCACTTCACTGTGCCGAGCGCCATCGTTACAACCTCCAAGTCCTCACGGTCCACGCACGGACCGTCTCTTTCCTTCAAACATGGCTCGGGACGGTTCTCAACGATCGCCTTTCCAATTCAGCCCTGCGTTGGAATAGTTCGATCTGAGTGAACGGCGGCGCACAAACGGTGGCGCCGCCCACGTCGAGGACGCACCACGAACCGTGCGCAGGCGCGCGGTCGCCGCGAACACCGCGATCGCAGGTCGTCCGAACCCCGGACAGACCAGATCACGGCGCGGCGTCGGCGCCGCGCTCAGCGCAGGATCTGCGTCGCGCGATATTCGCCCGACCGCGTCGGCGTGAGCACGATGCCGAACTTCTCTTTGCCGGTGATCACGGCGATCACCAGCGCCCCGTCCTCGACTCGGGCCGGCATGCCCGTGTGCTTCGTGAACTCGGCTGGACTGACCAGCTTCCAGTCCTTCAGCGGACCGGACTCGACCAGCAGGCCCTCGTAGACGCCCTCGAGCTCCTTGGGCGTGCTCGCCGCGGTCGCGCCGGCCGCGGCGAACGGCACCGCGCTGACCCGCAGCATGCGCGAGGTCGACGCCGACGCGAAGCCGGCGACCCACATGTTGGCGGCGTAGCTGGCCGCGCGATCCTCGGACACCTGCGCCGGCTTGGGCGCGGGATCGTCGCGACCCGCGGGCGCCGGCGTGACCGGCTTGTCGCCGGCGCCCGGCTTCTTGCCGCGCGCGTTGGCGAGCGCGGCGCCGTCGTCGATCGGCTGGGCGCCACCCGGGATGTCGGTGAGGATGTACGGCTCGACGTTGAAGGTGCCGCACTGGCGCCAGTTGCGATAGAAGCCCCAGCGCAGGTAGACGCGGCCGTCGACCGAGCGGATCGCCTCGGGCGTCTGCTCGTACGGCGCCGCCGACAGCACGGTGTCGAGCGCGGCGACGTCGAACTCGAGGCGGCCGGAGGTCTTCGCGATCGTGGTCTTGAACACGGTGCCGTCGGGATTGACGGAGACCTCGATCACCGAGACCAGGTCGAAGTCGTTGAGCGGGTGCGACGACGACTTGCCGTCGAGATCGGCGAGGAAGCCGAAGCCCCACAGCTCGTGGATGCGCCGGTGCATGCGGGCGATGTAGACCGCGAACGGGTGGGCGCGGGTCTTGAGCGCGGTCTGGTTGCCGTGGCGGACGTCGGGCGTGAAGTTCTCGAGCGAGCTCTTGATCGCGGCCAGCTTGCGCTCGTAGCGGCCCTTCTTGGCCGACATCCGCGCCTTGGCGAGCGTGCGCTCCTCCTCCGCGGCGTCGTGGCCGACGATGCGCTCGTAGTCGTCGATGGTCATCGACTTGTGCAGGCCGGGCGCGCCGGGCGCGCCGCGCTTCTTGCCGTCGCCGGGCTTCTCGTCGAGCAGCTTGCCGCGGCCACCGATGCCGCGCATCGCGAGCACGCCGGGGTCCTTCTGGCCGGTGCCGGCCTCGCCGGCGTCGCCGGCCTCGCCGACGACCTGGCCCTTGGCCTCGTCGTCCTTGCCCGAGTGATCGCTGGTGCGATCGACCTCGTTCCACTCGGACTTGGCGTTCTCGAGCTGGGCGATCTCGTCCTCGGGCCCGCCGATCTCGGGGCTGGTGGTGTCGTCCGACTCGGCCGACGGCGGCTGCTCGCCCTTCGACTCCTTCTCGAGGTTGGTCTCGGAGGCGGCGGTCTCCTCGGCGACGTCGCGGTTCTTGTCGGACAGGTGGGTCGCGTCGTCGGGCGCGTCCTTGACCTCGTTCTCGTCCGGGACCTCGACCATCCGCATGTTGGGCGGCGGCGGCGGGGGGGGCTGCTTGGGCTGCTCCTG
>Ga0247822_10002173_pt1 | contig 12387 bp, 6 predicted proteins | sample 13C_Cellulose_Da_FD_192423 | JGI IMG/M metagenome (GOLD analysis project Ga0247822, IMG submission 192423) | Soil microbial communities from agricultural site in Penn Yan, New York, United States - 13C_Cellulose_Day30 | ecosystem: Environmental > Terrestrial > Soil > Agricultural land | place...
GCTGTGAGGTCAGGAGTATGCTTGTTGCCTGGACATCGCCAATGGTATACGTGTCGTGAATCGACCACTCATAACGCTTGTCATCGATCTTCAGGTATGATTCGAGGGCATTGTCCGGTCGCACAGATTGCGCGAAGCTGCTGGCAAAGACAAACATCGCTGACACGACAAGACACATTGAACGGAGTTTATTCATAATATATGCGTTGAGTTTGTTAGGCATAGTTGCGTTATTCGATCGATTCTCCAATGACAATTATTAACCGGCGACGCATTGCTAGGGATTGCGTTCAACAAGTTTGAGTGCCTCTTCTACATAGATGTCGGCAGTCCGCTCCCCGAGACTTGTGCGGCTTACGTATTCATATCGTTTAAAACTGTTGAAGTCCTCGCGGGTAAGCATATAACCAAACGCATCATTGGTGAGTCCAAACAAAAAGGGTTTTGATGCATTCATCTTTCGTTTCACATAATAGCCAACATTTGGAAGCGCCTCGCCAGGGATGGTGAGCGCACGGGCGGAACCAACCTTCAGATAATTAACCACGGTCGAGACCGTGTTGTCCGCAGCGGCCTTAAGCTTGAGCGGCGAATTCTTCAGAATGTACTGCATGATCTCCGAGTCGATGGGGAAACCCACAACGCTTGAGCTACATGACAATACGGGATCCTTTTCAATATCTGCACCTTCGATAAGTCTCATCGCTTCATCAGCTAGCAGGTTACCGATCCGCTGGCATTCCTCCCAGGTGTTGTTCTCCTGCCCGACTCCGGCGCGAGTATCAGCCGTCACCATTCCACCCTGGGCACCATTCATAAACAATGCCATGCCCCCTCCGCGCGATTCAATACGGTCATAAAGAGGTCCGCATAGATCAGGACTGAGGATTCCTCTTCGGGAACCTATTACTTCGGGATGAACAGCGTAGTTCACCAGCGTGGCAATAGCCTTCCCTTTTTTCGGACCTGATTCTGCAATTGCCTGGATCACGCCACAGCGCGGATCATAAAGGTCAGGTGCATAGTAGTTGTATGCTATTTTTCCCTTTGCCTCGCCAACCACAACCTTTAATGATGCTGGTTGCAGATTCCTGTCGGCCTCCTGAATTGCTTCGGCCATCAGGCCCACGCATTTCTTAAGATAGTTAAGATCCGCATAGCTTTTTCCTGTTTCGTCGGGAAAGCCATACGCATCGGGTGCGCTGTGCGTATGCGTTGCACCTATGAGTATATTTTGAGGAGGAATTCCCTTTACAAGAGCACGTGTCTGGTCACCGAGAACTGAGGGCCATCCCAGATTATCGATACTGACGATAGCCACCTTAGTTCCGTTCTTTTCGAAGACGATGGCCCTTACAAAGAGATCTCCCTTTTTCTCCGTCGATGGCTTCGGAACGCCTATTCCACCCGAAACGGGTAACAGGGGATTGGGTGTAATCACCCGGAGCGCTGCGCCTGCACGGAATTGAGCATAGATCTGTACAACGAATACAAAGGAGAATACAACAGTTGATAAAAGCCTTTTCATAGCCTGCCTGAGATAATCAAAGCTAAACAGACAGTCGCAGGGGTCTTACTAAGATCACGCAAATGACGGACGAAATACCGTCATTTTACGCTTCACTTTTGCGGTTATAAGTCACCTGCTGTCGCGTCTCTACTGTCGCTCAGGAGTTGATGGTATGTGGTTCACAACCTTGTTAGGTCGTTTACCTGATTTGATAAGATCAAAAGCATCATAGAGTTCACCAGAGGCAGTATACGCCTGGTACGAAAGTTTATCCCCCTCGATGCTGATAATCTGAAACAGCTGCGTATTACGCGCTTTGCGCTGCATCCACGGATCGTTGGAGACATCATACATTTTCGGGCCACTTACAGACACAACGTACATGGTGCCAGACTTAGAGTCTTTCACTCCTGCGCCGGCAGTAACATTGTTGACCATACCGCGCCCATAGGCGTGATCATGACCCTGCAATACAATGTCTACGCGATGTTTATCCAGTATGGGCTTGAAAGTACCTCTCAGCTTTTCATTGTCACGGTTTGGCTTCGTGGAAAAGAACGGATAGTGAAGGGTAACAGCCGTCCACTTTCGGGGATCATGGGTGAGCACAGAATCGAGCCAGCGGGCCTGCTTCTCCGCGTAGTACGGTGATTCATCAATTTGCTCGGCATCAAGTGATATGACTTTCAAGTTCGAATAATTCGCGACGTAACAGGTCTCTTCGAGTCCCTTCGGTCCATTCTTCGGAAGGTTAAACTGCGGCCTCCAGTTAGGTGATAACTTAACACCTTTACCGTACTCATGATTGCCAGGTGTCATAACGCCTGGGATAGTCGCATGGATAAAATTACCTGCATAGAACCATTCTCCCCACTCCAGGTCGTGATCATGGCGGTTGATCAGATCGCCTGCATGTAACATGAAGTCGACGTCGGGAGTTGTCTTGTAGGCCTCGCGTATTACGCGCGACCACAAAGACTTCACATCATTTTGCGCATCGCCGAAGTAAATGAATGCAAGTTTGTCGGGACGTGGCATTCGCACCTGGTGCCATTCGCTCCATCCACTGGAACTTCCGACGCGATACACATATCGCATCCCGGGGGTGAGGTTGTTCACTTCAGCAGAGAAGTAGTTGGCTTTGATCACGGGTTCGTCACCGTGCTTCACGCGCAGCGTTTCCTTCCGCGCGGAAACTCTGGAGACGTTTTGCTGAAACTCGGGACCCGATGTTGCTACTGCCCACTCAAGGAAGTTCTCAACAACCGTCGTATCCGTACGCCAGTTGACAGCGAGCGATTTCTCCGGTGTCTCGGTTACGTTCAGGATCACGCGATCCGGTTCCGGAGTTGGATAGAACTGCCGGGTTACACCGTCAACGGCATGGCTATCCTCATCGTGATCGTGTTCATGCCGATGAGATTCCTCGTGATAAAGGTCCGAGTGATCATGACCATGGGGATTGCCGTCCCTAGCAAGATCTTTCAGGAAACCCGTGTATAACCCTATCGACGCGATCGCACCGACTACCAACAAACCTGCTTTAGTTTTACTCCTCATACGTTCTTTTAAAAAAATCGACGGGGCCGATGAAGCCCCGCCGAAAAACTAACTAACTAATAACCAAACCCAATCGACAGGTAACTACCAGGGCTTACCAGTGCCCTGTAGAACCCAAGGTTTTGACCAGGCGCTATTCTCTCCATCAGCCTGAGAGAAACCCGTTACTTCAATCTTTTCGAGTGCGCCAGTGGTATTTGCTTCATTGAGCAACAATTCGTCCGTCATATAGTAAAAACGAACTGGTAACTCTGTACGCTTTCCTGCAGGTCCCGCCTGAAGGTCAGGAAGGCCTGTTCTCCTGTAATCGAACCAGGATTCGGTGGCCGTTGTCCAGCTCGAAATCCACTTTTGCTCCATGATCTGTTCAAGTGTTCCATTGTAGGCGACATCAGTTCCAGCTATATAATCGTCATAGTCACCGTCAACCCCCCAAGCCTCGAGCGAAGCTTTTACCGCCGCTTCATAGTGTGTTTTCGCATCTCCGACGGACCAACCTTTCAACGCTGCTTCAGCCAATATAAAATGTACTTCGGCAGCTGAAATCCAACGTGCGAGAAGCAGATCTCCGTTCGGCGCCTTGTACCTGTCCGCCAGTTGTGACACATGCGGATTGTACTGACCCTGGTTGTTTGTAGGGTTAAAGTTGTAAGTAAAAGGCAAACCGGACATTCCAGGAGGAAGACCAACGTACTCAGGATCAGTGTTGATCGGTGTAGCGCCTACAACGTCAGGTGACAATACACGATACTCCTTGCCATCGATCTCCATCACCTTATTGGTTCCTGCAGGTTGCGTAGCGTCAACTTTCAGTGGAATCTTAACCTTTGCTGCCCATACTTCAATACGAGGGTCGCTAAGATCCTGAAGCTTCTCCAACAATGTTGCGCACATCTTTATACGGCTGAAGTTGCTTTCACTTGCATCAAACTTCGTTGTGTTTGGCCAGGCGGTATTAACGCTTGTGCCTGGATACGACATGTTTGCGTCTTCATCCGTTGCACTGATGATTGGATACTGTGACGGATTGCCAGCGATTTTTTCAATACCAGCTTTTGCCACATCCGGCTTCTTTGCTGAGATACGCATGTAGTAGCGAAGTGCCAGGGAGTTGGCAAGCTTACGCCATGCCGAAGCATCTCCTCCAAAAATCACATCGGCATCAGCTGAAATACCTTCATATTCATTCGGTGCCTTCGACAACATTGTATTGGCCGTTTCCAGATCGGCGATTATACCATCGTAGATAGCTTCCTGCGAGTCAAACGATGGTTTGAGATATTCACCGAGCTTTTGTCCCTGCAACGCGCTTGAATATGGAGCATCTCCCCATAGATCTGTGATCAATCCGAACACGAAGCCTCTGACGACAAGAGAAACTCCCTGATGAAACTCCAGTCCAAGTTCAACTGCACGGTCATGCATGAGCAAGTTATCTTCAAGCACACTGTAGTAACTGCTCCAGTCCTGATTAGCCCAGTCGTAATTGTTGTGATCACTGAACCATCCATCCTTCTGTGTGTGCTGCATTACGCCACCGATGATCCCGTATCCCAGGTTTACATAATTCTTTGAGGCCTCGGTAAGAACCGATGACATCACCAGGTTAGGGTTCACGGTTGACGGATCGGACCCATTGGGGTTTTCGTTAAGCTCCGTCAGGTCCTCACAGGCGAACATCATTCCCAGGAAGATCGCCGACGCGCCGAGATTTCTTATATACTTAAATTTCATAGGATTCAGAATTAGAAAGTGAAATTGAGTTTGAAGCCCACGGGCATAGTCCATGGAATCACGTTGTAGCGCTCGATACCTTGCTTGAACTGAATTCCTGCTCCCTGCCGTCCGGACTCCTGCTGATAAGCCGTTTCCGGATCAATACCGATTTTCGCAGCCGTCCACAACATGATGTTTCTGCTATACACCGATACAGAGGCGTTCCGCAAACCCAGTCTCTTTGTAAGGGTCGATGGTATCGCATATCCCAGTGAGATCTCGCGCAACTTGATGAACGATGCATCAAAGGTAGCCGCACGTGTGAAATCCCATGGATAGTTGTCACCATAAGGAATGACCTTTGTTCCTGCCGCGCCAAGGTTTTCAACATAACCGGTGATGTTACCGTCATCGTCGTATTCGGCAATTACACCAGGGTTGAACACGCCATAAGGGAAACTTGTACCGTATGCCTCGAACGGGAAACCACCATACTCCTCAGTCGGACCACCAACAATATTGAACTTGTTTCCATTCACTTTGATCAACTCATCTGCATTGGCAACAAGGTGGTTACGAAGTTCATCGCCTGAACGTCCATCCGGATTGATCAATTGGTTGAGGAAACGCTCTGATTTAAGGTCAGACTCGCTGTAGCGATAAGTCTGCGAAACGAATTCGCCACCCGCTCTCCAGTCAAACGACAAACTCAAAGTGAAGCGTTTGTAATTCAGGCTGGTCTGCAAACCCATAAGGAAGTCAGGATTGAAGTTTCCAATCTTATTCTTCGTATTTGCAGCAGGCTTCGACTGCCAGCTACCATCCTCATCCAACAAGGGATAACCATAGTAAGGAGAATTCTTGTCATCAACTGTGATCAATTCGTTGTCGTAGATATCGCCTATGCGATCACCAACATACGACCATGCACCACCCTTAGCATCCTGCCAGAAGATGAACTTATCCATACCCTGAGGAAGTTCTTCGATGGTCGTGCTGTTCTTGGCGAAGTTCAGGTTGGCATCCCACCGGAATCCGTTCTTGTCTATCGGTGTCACTCCAAGAGTAAGTTCAATACCCTTACTTGTAACGAGACCAGCATTGAAGTTCAACGCGTTGAATCCAGTTGACGGCGCAATCTTGGTATTGAAGATCTGGTTTGTGTTCTCGATGTAGTAATAGGTTGCTCCAAATCTTACTTTGTTAGCAAACAAATTGAAATCAAGACCTCCCTCGTATGCTGTTGACATCTCGGGCTTCAAATTCGGCAGCAAGATCGTGCCAGACGCGGACAATCGTGGTGTATTGCCCCACGCTTCCATTACGTCCATCGTATTGATCAGATTGTAAGGTGAAGTATCGCTACCCACCTTGGCAGCGCCGCCACGCAACTTAAGCTGACTGATCACTGTCGGCATGGCAAAAGCATCATTCAACAATACGCTAAGTGTTGCAGATGGATAGAAGAAAGAACGGCTCTCTTCAGGCAATGTACTAGACCAGTCATTGCGCGCAGTGAGATCAAGGAAAATGAAATCCTTGAATCCCAGATTAACCATTCCATACAAACTTTGTACTGCCCCCTGAGATAAATAGCTTCCATATTCAACATCCGAAGGCGCAATGTTTGAAAGCGTATATACACCTGGCACGATCAGACCACCACCGTTCTTAGTTCGTGTATAATCACTTCCTGACCGAAAGAAGCGAGAGTTACCACCGACTGACGCATTCAAGTGGAACTCACTGAGGTTCTTTTCATAGCTTAACAGGAAGTCTATGTTACGCTCAGTTGTTTTGAGGTCATTGATACCATAACCACCACGTTCCTGGTTTGTATAGCTGGTTGGAAGTTTCGACTCGCGTCGCTCGGTATATGTATCCAGTGAATACCTACCCATAAGGGTCAATTCTGGCGTGATCTGCCAGTCGGCCTTCAAATTTCCATAGACGCGGTCGCGCACGAAGTTGTTCCTTACTTCGTAGGCAAGAAACCACGGATTGTTATACTCTCCTGCATTGTCATCCTGAGTGCGTTGCTGAACACCTTCAACATTCCAATAATCTCTCAGTTCATTGATGTTGATATGAGGAGAAACTGCATACGCCCACTGCATAGGGTTAGCTCCGCGGTTGGTAGCTGGCCTGTTATTAGAGTTCGTCCTGGTAAAATCAATGGTCGTGCTAACTCTAAACTTCTCGTGAACTTTTACTGAGGAATTAAGTGCAAGGCTGTTTCTGTAAAGATCCGAACCGGGAATAATACCCTTGTTCGACATATTCGTATAGCCCAGTCGGTAGTTCAGGAGATCGTTGCTGTTTGAAATTGAAACGTCGTTGGTTGACGTTACACCGGTGTTCACAAAGTCCTTAACATTGTTCTTGTAAGAACGCAGCGGAGTCGGTGTACGATTGCCATCAGCATCCTCAGGGCTGTTCCACTGGATAGCATCATATCCTTTGTCAAGCTCAGAGCCTACGCCGCCAACCGATGTCTCATCGATTTCAAGTGGCCCACCTCCTGGATAATTATCAGGAGTAAACGGCAAATATCCGGATGCAAACTTGTGATGCATGTCCAGATAACGATAGGGAATCTCAAATACTGTATTAGAGCTAACGTTCACCGTTATGCCCTTTGAATTCTTGCCACTCTTGGTAGTGATCAGGATTACACCGTTAGCAGCACGTGAGCCGTAAAGCGCTGCAGCACTCGCACCTTTCAACACACTCATGCTTTCTATGTTTTCAGGATTCAGGTCAGATATCGCGTTACCGTAGTCAACCCGGTTATCGCTACCCACCTGTCCTACGTTGTTCAATGAGTTGTTCATCGGAACGCCGTCTACAACGAATAAAGGCTGGTTACCAGATACGAGTGATTTAGCACCACGGATCGTTACCTGTACAGATGAACCTGCACCGCCGGTAGAGTTGATCGTAACACCGGGAACGCGTCCTGCCAAACTGTTAAGGACGTTCTCCTGAGCAACGTGTGTCAGGTCTTCACCTTTCACCTTTGCAATAGAGTAACCGAGTGTTCTTTCATCCCGCTCAATACCGAGAGCGGTTACGACAACTTCACTCAATTGTTCGGAGCTTGCTGCCAACGGGATGTCGATAGATGTTCTTCCACCAACATTGACTTCCTGGCTGGTGTAACCGATAAATGAAAACACCAGTGTAGCATCGTTGGCTGCATCCAAAGAGTATCGACCATCTGAATCGGTGATCGTACCAAGTTGTGTGCCTTTCACGGACACGTTAACGCCGGGCAAACCGTCGCCGCCTGGGCCATCGGTCACGCGCCCTGCAACCTTAGCTTGTGCATAAGCAGAAAATTGACAGACCAGTAGCACGGCCGTTAGCAGCGCCATTTGTCCCGTCACTCTGCAGCACTTTCTTAAGTAAAAGTTTACGCTCATAAAGTGATTGTATTGGTTAATGTTTAAGGGTTCTGGGGTAGCAGTTTCCGTCGTTCTCAGAGGGCTTAACGCCCGGGTATGAGATTCTATCGGATTCTACTTTTTAAATTTCGTCAATCGATATCTCAGTTCTACGCTCATTTTGCGTTAACCGACACAATGTTTGCGCAGAATTCAAAGGCTTAATGTTGCGGTAATAACCTGCTCTTCAACCGCAACCAGGGCTTAACACTGGGATCAACCAGCGTTCTCAGGCAATTGCCCGTTCGCCATTGAAGCCTCGCAATAGCGCTGCTGCTCCAAGCAACGCCGCGTTTTCATTCTGCGACCTGAATATCTTTAATCGCTTCATTGACTCTCCAAAAGTAAAGTCCAGCAAAGCAGCCTTCATACTATCAGCGAAAAAGGGATAGGCCTTCGACACTGATCCTCCCAACACTACTGCCTCTGGATCGAAGGTGAGCACCACGTTCTTTATCGCTTGCGCAAAATGCTCACCGAATTGAGACCACGCCTCAAGTGCAACCGGATCTTCTTCCTTTGCGCGCTCATGCGCATCTGCTGCAGTCATTCCGTGAAATGCGGGAAAGAAATTTCCGCTAGCGTAATATTCCAACGTATGTTCCTGATAAGGCAACAACCCAATCTCTCCTGCCCCGCAGTTATTGCCTACATATAAAGCGTCGTTTATGATTACGCCCAGACCGAGACCTGTGCCACACGACATACCCACAACGTTGCGAAATCCCTTCAGCAGTCCGAAGCGATGCTCGCCCAGCACAAAGCAATTGACATCATTGTTCACACGCACGGGAACTGAAAAGGCATCCTCGAGAATACGTTTCAGAGGCACACGCTCCCAGGAGGGAATGTTCATCACATTGTACACAATGCCCTCTTCTACATCCACCACCGATGGCACTCCAATGCCGATCCCATTTACGCCTCGCTGAACAGAAGGTCTGATGAAGTCGATAAGTTCCTGAAGCGTATCCTCCAGCGAACCCATAGTATTAAATGCATTCCTTCTGGGTGAATGAATGACACCGTCAACTTCAATGGCGGCTCTAACATTGGTACCTCCCAAATCAACTCCAACAAACATGGTCAACGGCAGTTGTTAATGTGTTATATCAAAGCTATCGTAACAGGATATGGAATTGCAGTCCCATTTGCGTCAATAAAGTTTCAATTTGCGCAAGGACGTTTTTGTATTATTCTACATTCGGTCCGGTAAGCTTGATACTGCGGCTACCTCTTCCTGCAGCGTCAAAACATCGCAAGGTTACGCCCGTGGTTACCGGAACTTCCTGCTTATAAAGTAAAGACTCACGCGTCGGTTCACTTCCGTCCAGCGTGTATCGGATTTCAAGACCGGGATAGGCGGTATTCGCTTTCAATACTCCCTTATTAATGACTGCGCCGGGAACTGGCACACGGTAATTGTAACCATCATTAAGGTAGGCCATTCTCGGTAACTCGCGCTTGCCGAGAGCTGTAGCAAATGCATTCCAGCCTTCCTGCATCGACTTGTCGCGTTGCTCTTTTGAATTTATGGTTTCCCATGGACGCTCCTTCGACCAGGCGCTTTCAGAAAAACCGACGAGCTTGGGCAGTACATAATACTCCATCATATCCCTACCCTTCACCGTCTCACTCCACAACTGCGCTTCAACGCCAAGTATGTTTAGCTTCGACTCCTCTTTCAAAGGTTCAATCACAACTTCCTTCTGAGTGCCTCCGGACGACTTATATACAAGGTTCAACGGTCTGCCCATTGCGTCGTTCGTAGTTGTTTTTGCAAGATCAAACGGCGCAAAACTCCAGGCATTTTTTTCATTTACAAATCCGGCCCAGTACAGTCCTGGCTCATTCGGGTCCTTGTCGTATGCGAGGTCGAAGTAGAAGTTCGATACATTACAGAGTACAATCTTAAATCCGGCATTCGCCAGGCGATAGCTCAATTCTGGATCAAAAAGATTATTCCAGATATACGGAACGATACGTTCACTAGCCAGTTCGTTGTTTGGGTGATATTTTCCATCCTCGCCTTTAACAAGTGCCACTTCTTCCCAACCATGGAGCTCCAGGTTTTTCGGCTTCAGGCGTTTCACAAGTTCCTTGAAGAACCACATTTGAAGATTCTTCGGGTCGCCAACCTCAGGGTGCTCCTTCAACAAAGCAGCGGCCATAGGAGATTGCGTCCACGCGCCTTCAGGTACCTCGTCTCCCCCAGTATGAAACTCGTCAAGGGTGAGTCCCGCTTCCTGATACATCTTAATGTATTCATCGACCACCTTTTCATAAAAGCGAAAGGACGATTCCCTCGCCACACAAACAACATTGTCCTTGTACCCCTGCGCAGAGAGATAAACCGACTTATCTTCGGGATCGATAAGGCGGTATTCTTCCGCCTCTGCTTTCTTTCCTTCTTTCATCAGTCGCTGATAGCGGGCTTCCATTGATTTGATAGCCGCGCGCGCATGACCGGGAAAATTCAGTTCTGGGATAACTTTGATATGGCGGGCGGTGGCATACTTAAGGATCTCAATGAAATCCTCACGGGTATAATGACCCTGACCATAAGTTCCCTCCTTGCCGGCGAAGGGACCTGATCCATAGGCCGGATGCAAAACCGCGTCACCATATGAGCTTGTGTGTTGCCGGGTTGCGCCAACGTCGGTCAACTCCGGAAGGCCATCGATGGCCACGCGCCACCCCTCATCCTCCGTTGTGTAAAGCAAAAGTCTGTTGATCTTGTACAACGAAAACAAATCAAGCATACGCTTGATAGATTCCTTGGTTTGAAAATTCCGGCTCACATCGACGTGCACACTTCTGAAACCAAACCTCGGTGCATCTTCGATCACCACAGCTGGTATGCGGATCGTCGATACCTGATCTTTAAACGTGTCGATTGGAAACATCATTCTCAGACTCTGGATAGCATAAAATGCGCCTGCAGCCTCCCCTGCCTCAATCAAAATGTGTCGGGGCGTAACAGTCAGCCGGTAGGCCTCGGGTGAATTGACGAGCGATTTATCCTGACGAAACACGACCTGATTAGGCGATCCTGCAGTTTGAGCCGCATCCAGCGGTGCGCCCATTGCCTCCTCTATTCTCGCCTGAAGAAATTCAGCCTCTTTGAAAAATATTGAATCAAAAGAAACGGATGTTGCATCGTTAATCTCAAAATAACCCACTCCCTTCTTCACTTTAACCGGCGTCGGCACAACAGGCGACAGTTTGTCGTCGGCTACGGCGCGCACAGATTGGTAGTCAGCGTATAGCCAATCCGGTGTGGGCACCGGTGTCTGATCATCATCACGTCGGTTGACCTGGTTAGCCTGAGAAAATGGCACCATTGTATAGTCCGACACTTCAGTAATTTGCTTTTCCTTCCCGCCATCATAAAAAACAAAGTACAACCCAAGCGGACGGTCGGTATTCTTAATCACAGCCTCGGTACCACGGTACATTATCTCCACTGATTTACCCGGATCAAGCGCAAAATTTTGATCCGGTGTCAGCTTGTACCAGTCTCCGTTGATATGATGGACGATTGCAGGCTGAGGCTCTTTGTTCTCAAGGATAGGCCGGGGCGCCATACTGAAGAACAGATTCCAGTTTGACGATATCGCTTCCTCTCCGTTGTTCGTAAGAACAAACCTCGCATTGAAGACATCGGTGCTGTCCGTGAAGTTGGTAACCAGCTCCCACTTCACTGCGATCTTATCTGCAGGAAAGACTGTTTCTTTCTTATTGCATCCAATTGCGGCAAGCAAAAGCACGGCCGACCAGAGTGTGCGGGCAATCATTGATTTTAGAGTCATACTTTGATAAAGATCTTCTTTCTGTAAAGTATATATGCCGGAATGAAGTTAATGCAGACAAACACAATTGCGTACAAACAGCTGGATAACTTTGGTGCAAGACCGATTGAAGTGAGCCATCCGGTAACGTGTATGTTCAACGTCGTCGTACCCCATGGGAAAACGTAAAATATCAATGCCAGCAGATCCGCAAGCACGTACGTACTGATCGCATTTGCGCCGAATACGATACCTGGAAATGTTCCGTGTTGTATGCCGCGTATATCCATAACGTAATAAGCGGCCCCTAATATCAACGCAGCAAAGCCCGACGTAACCAGAACGAATGAACTGGTCCAAAGAT
>Ga0247822_10002174_pt1 | contig 12387 bp, 6 predicted proteins | sample 13C_Cellulose_Da_FD_192423 | JGI IMG/M metagenome (GOLD analysis project Ga0247822, IMG submission 192423) | Soil microbial communities from agricultural site in Penn Yan, New York, United States - 13C_Cellulose_Day30 | ecosystem: Environmental > Terrestrial > Soil > Agricultural land | place...
GGGAACACGTTGGTCGGCCACCAAAAAGACTTCCCTCCCTACAGTTTCAATAATCTGACTGTGCAGTTTTTTGATGAGATCATCACGATCATCAAAATACAAATACACTGTACCTGTAGCGACGCCCGCCTCTTTCGCAACATCGCGAATTGAAAAGCCGTGGAAACCACGGCTTGCCAGCAGCTTTAACGTGGCCGCGAGAATAATGTCGCACTTGTTGGTTGTAGCAAGTTCTTTCATTACTGAGCTACACCTTATTCTCTGGGCCGAGCGGGAAACCAGCGATGCGCAAAACGGAACACCACAACAAAAAATACCGGAACAAAAAATATCGCCAGCACCGTTGCAGAAAACATTCCACCAAACACACCGGTTCCGATTGCATTCTGGCTACCGGAACCCGCACCGGTACTTAACACCAAAGGCGTTACACCAAGCATAAAAGCCAGCGAGGTCATAATGATCGGACGCAAACGCATACGCACAGCTTCCAGCGTGGCCTCGAGCAAACCCATTCCGTCCTCATAAAGCGATTTGGCAAACTCAACAATCAGAATCGCATTTTTTGCTGCGAGCCCAATCGTCGTGAGCAAGCCCACCTGGAAGTAAACGTCATTCGACAGACCACGCCCCATTGCAAATAACACCGCGCCTATAACGCCGAGCGGTACAACCAATATCACCGCAAAAGGTACTGACCAACTTTCATAGAGCGCGGCCAAACATAAAAATACAATGAGAATTGAAAGCGCATAGAGCATCGGAGCCTGGCTGCCGGACTCACGTTCTTGCAGCGACATACCGGTCCATTGGTAACCGATACCTGCCGGCAATTTTGCAATCATTTCTTCCACCGCCAGCATCGCATCACCAGAACTGACGCCCGGTGCGCCCTGCCCGATAATATTTAATGATGACACACCGTTATAACGCTCAAGACGTGGAGAACCGTAAATCCAGCGGCCGGATGTAAATGCCGAGAAAGGCACCATCTCACCTTTGTTGTTGCGCACGTACCAGTTTTTTACATCCTCCGGCAACATGCGATATTGCGCTTCACCTTGTACAAATACTTTTTTCACACGTCCCTTATCGATAAAGTCATTCACGTAAGAGGCGGCCCACACGGTAGAGAAAATTGCATTGATATCGCTGAGCGAGACACCGAGCGCCGCTGCTTTTTCCTGATTTACATCCAACTTGAATTGCGGATTATCGTCCTGCCCATTAGGGCGTACGCCAACCAACCGTTTATCTTGTGCAGCCATGCCTAAAAATTGGTTGCGCGCCTGCATCAATGCTTCGTGCCCCAAACCACCCAAGTCCTGCAGCTGCACGTTAAATCCGGATGAAGTGCCTAACTGGGTAATAGCGGGAGGAACAAACGGAAACACCATTGCGTCTTTAATTTTGGAAAAGGCCCCTATCGCGCGCGCTGCAATACTTTGCACATGCAGGGACTCATCGGTACGTTCACTCCAATCTCTCATTCCCACAAACGCGATAGCATTATTTTGCCCGCGTCCACTAAAACTAAAGCCAATAACGGAAAACACTGAACGTACTGCTGCTTTTTCATCTTCCAAATAATGTTTTTCGATTTGATCCATGACCACCATTGAACGCTCTTTGGTCGCGCCCACCGGCAAGGTCATTTGGGTAAACATAATGCCCTGGTCTTCATCCGGCAAAAATGAACTGGGCAAGCGCATAAACAGCACACCCAGCGCAATCACAATCGCCACATAAATCACCATATAACGGCCAGTCTTACCCAACATAGAGTTAACACTGGTTTGGTATTTGGTAGTCGCCTTATTAAAGTTACGATTAAACCAACCGAAAAAACCTTTCTTTTCGTAGTGATCCTGATGAACAGGTTTTAACAAACTGGCGCACAGTGCAGGCGTCAATGTCAGCGCAACAATCACCGACAACGCCATCGCCGACACAATCGTGATAGAGAATTGGCGATAGATAATGCCCGTAGAACCACCAAAAAATGCCATGGGTACAAATACTGCCGAGAGCACCAATGCAATACCAATCAATGCCCCGGTAATTTGCTGCATGGATTTACGTGTAGCCTCCAATGGCGACAGCCCCTCTTCCGCCATTACCCGTTCGACGTTTTCCACCACCACGATTGCATCGTCCACCAATAATCCAATCGCCAATACCATCGCAAACATCGTGAGTGTATTGATGGAATAACCAAACACCGACAGCACGGCAAAAGTCCCCAGCAGCACCACCGGAACGGCAATGGTTGGGATCAGGGTTGCGCGGAAATTTTGCAGGAATAAATACATCACCAAAAAAACCAACACGATCGCTTCGATGAGTGTATGCACCACGGCTTCAATCGAAAGTTTTACGAAAGGTGTTGTGTCATAGGGATACACAACTTCCAATCCTTGCGGGAAAAAGCTTTGCAGTTCACCGATGCGTTTACGCACCGCATTGGCGGTATCTAACGCATTGGCACCCGACGCCAGCGTAATTGCCAGACCAGTTGCAGGACGATTGTTGTATTCCGTTTCGAATTGATAATTTTCACCACCGAGTTCAACTCGTGCGACATCACCCAAACGTATTTGTGAGCCATCCTGATTCACGCGCAATAAAATATTGCGAAATTCCTCGGGGGAGGACAGCCGGGTTTGCACCACAATACTGGCATTAATTTGCTGCCCGGGCAGCGCTGGTGTACCGCCCAACTCACCGGCAGCGATTTGCGCATTTTGCGCGCGAACCGCCGTGACAACATCGACACTGGTGAGGTTGTAAGTCGCCAACTTGTTAGCATCAAGCCAAATGCGCATCGCATACTGGGAGCCGAATAATTGGATTTGCCCCACACCATTTACGCGGCTTAATTGGTCCTGCACGTTGGCAGCAACATAGTCGGCGATATCGTACTTATCCATTGCACCGTCAGCGGACACAAAGCCCAATACCATCAAAAAGCCGGCCGATGATTTAGTAACACGGATCCCCTGCTGTTGCACTTCTTGCGGCAAGAGCGGCATAGAGGTCTGCAATTTGTTTTGCACTTGCACCTGAGCGATATCCGGATCGGTACCTGCCAGAAATGTCAGTGTTACTTCACCACGACCACTGGAGTCACTGGTGGAGGACATGTACTGCACCCTGTCGATACCCGTCAGGCCCTGCTCGATAATCTGGATAACCGTATCTTGTACCGTCTGCGCTGAAGCACCGGGATAATTGATACCAATACTTACGGAGGGTGGTGCCACTTCGGGATACTGGGCAATCGGCAGCTTAAAAATGGATAGCGCGCCTGCCAGCATGATGATGATTGAGATCACCCATGCGAATACCGGGCGATCAATAAAAAATCTCGCCATGATAATTACTCCCCGGCCTTAGCTGCAGTTGCTGCGGGAATCGCTTTTACCGGTGCACCAGGTCTGACTTTTTGCAGCCCCTCAACAATCACCTGATCGCCCAGTTTCAGTCCATCCAGTACCAACCACTGATCCCCTACGGCGCGGCCGACACTAATCTGGCGCAACTCGGCAACCCCTTGCGCATTCACCACCATAGCAGTCGCACTGCCTGTGCGATCACGGCTTACACCGCGCTGGGGCGCCAACAATGCATTGGTACGGACACCCTCTTCTATCTGGGTGCGCACAAACATACCGGGCAACAACAACCGATCCGGATTGGGGAACTGCGCGCGCAAACTCACCGTACCGGTAGATTCATTCACTCCCACCTCGGCAAATTGCAGCTGCCCTTCGTGCTCGTACACACTGCCATCGTCCAGGACCAAACGCACCTTGGCTGACTCGCTGGCCGACACGGCACCCGCTTGCATTTGGCGGCGCACGTGCAATAACTCCTCAGCCGATTGCGAGACATCTACATAAATAGGATCTAACTGCAAAATATTGGCGAGCACATCAGCTTGCCCTGCACTTACCAATGCACCTTCGGTTACAAATGATTTACCAATCACACCATCGATAGGTGCCAATACACGGGTGTATTTAAGATTAATATCCGCGCTATCGACCGCGGCCTTGGCCACATTTACCCCCGCCTTTGCCTGCCCCAACACCGCTTGAGCATCGTCGTAATCCTGTTGGCTGATGGCTTTTATCGCGACCAGGTTTTTGTAGCGGGCCTCTTTTGCCAGAGCCGCTGTCAATGTGGCATTAGCGCGCGCAAGTTCAGCCTGTGCGCTCGCTAATGCTGCTTTATAGGTAGCCGGATCTATCTGATAAAGGGCTGTGCCCGCTTTAATCTCTGCGCCTTCATCGAACAATCGCTTCTGGATAATGCCGCTCACCTGCGGACGCACTTCCGCTTTGCGGTAAGCCGATGTACGGCCAGGGAGTTCAGCTTTTAAAGGCACATTCGCAGCCGCCAAGGTAATCACACCCACTTCAACCGGTGCTGGGGCTGCAGCGCCCGGGGCGGTTTTTGAATCGCATGCGGATAGCACTAACCCCATAATTCCGAGGGCAACAACGGCCTTGTTACGGGAGATTGCAAACATGGTGAACTCCTTAAATACAACGTAGAAAATCAAATATTCTGAAGGGGGATATAAAAATCGCGGCGGAAATTACAATGAGCCATAAAAATGAACATTTGTTCATTTTGGCATAGTAAACCGTCCGGGAATCAAAACCACGTACATTTGCACTAGTTAACGAATGAGGTTAAAGCGTTGAAATAAAAGAGGGAAAAGCGGGCGCTTCGGGTGAAAATAAAGCGCCGACTTAAAGGACAGATGTGATTAGTGTAGCAGCTCGTTAAAAACTTCAATCAAACGATGGATATCAACGGGTTTGGTTAGGTAATCATAAAAACCCGCGTTACGGCCCCGCTCAATATCATAGGGCATCGCATTGGCCGATAGGCCTATCACTGGAATCATCTGTGTGGAGGGGTCGCCTTTCAGCACACTCAATACATCATAGCCATCCATTCCCGGTAAATTAATATCCAGGATAACCAGATCAGGCTGCAGGCTGCGCGCTTTATAAATCCCCAAAAATGCTTCCTCCGCAATATCCAATTCAAGTTGCGGATAGCGCACGAAGATTTGCTGCAATAAGCGGATGTTGGTCGGATTGTCCTCTACATAGAGTACTTTGCAACGGCGCTGCACATTCAGAATGGCGGGAGTGTAATCCTGGTTCGACAAACTGCGCACGGTTGACTCCGCATTCCACATGCTGGCCATAGGGAGATCAATCCAGAATGTAGTCCCTACTCCTTCACTGCTGGTGAAGTCGAGGCGACCTTGCATCATTTCCACCAATTGTTTGGTAATGACCAACCCGACACCAGAACCTTCAATGGCGGTATTTTCTGCACTCAAGCGGTTAAAAGGTTGGAACACTTCACTTTGTCTTTGCAGGGGAATACCGCGCCCAGTATCGCGTACACCAATGCGCAATTGCTGTACTGCTTGCGCAGTGAGGCTTACTTCAACCTCTCCTCCCACATAGTTGTATTTCACCGCATTGCTGAGCAGGTTTAATAAGGCCTGCTTAAAGCGGACATGGTCAGCAACCACATAGGTATTGGCAAACTCGGCCAGCGATGATGCCAGGCGAATCCCCTTGGCATCTGCTTGTGGCTGTACCAAGGTAAAGCACTCAGTGATCAGGCGCGACACCAAAACAGGTTCAAGCGAAACGGTCATATTGCCCGATTCAATTTTAGCGAGATCCAACACATCATTAATCAGCTGCAATAAATGCTCGCCCGCCTTACGAATTTCGCGCACGTTATCGACTTGCTGAGGCTTTAAATTGCCATCATATTCAAATAGCTGGGTGTAACCCAAAATGGCATTGAGCGGTGTGCGCAATTCATGGCTCATGCTCGATAAGAACTCAGATTTGGCGCGGTTGGCTTTTTCAGCCTGCTCTTTGGCCTGGATAACACGCTCTTCAGCACGTTTTACATCGGTGATATCCATATTGGTGCCCGACATCATGATCGGCTGGCCTTTTTCATTAAACACCGCTCGACCACGACCACGCACCCAGCGCACATCACCTTGAGTACTGATCAGCCGGTACTCCACATCAAAAGGGGCACGCCCTGCCATGTGCTCAACCAAAGCACTATCGAACTTGGATAGATCTTGCGGATAAATATGCTTACGCCAAATTTTTAAGCGATCCTCACCTTCAGTAAGCACATCATCCAGATCGTTGTAACCCAACAATTCCCAACAACGATGCGAGAAGTGAAATCCTCCGCGATCCGCATACCATTCCCAGATACCATCACTGGATGCCTGGATAATCCGGACCTGACGCGCCTCACTTTCACGCAATGCTGCTTCAACTTTTTTGATCTCGGTGATATCGAAATTCACACCCGACATAATGGTCGCACGACCATGTTCATCACGCAGTGAATCGGCGCGGACTTGCGTCCAAATATAATCACCCTTTTTCGTTTGAATACGGTAGGACACGTCAAGCGGCTTGCCGGTGCGTAGATGCTGGCGCGCGGCTTCAATAGCAAATTCACGATCATCCGGATGAATGTAAACCAGAACCTTTGATGCATCGCTGATTGTCTCTGCGTCTTCAGGTCCATACCCGAGTCGCATCCAAAATCCACCCGACCACTCAACATGCTGGGTCTCTAAATCCCATTCCCAAAAGCCATAACCACTGCCAGCAAAAATGCGTTGGAAACGCCCCACTGTAGCGCGCAACAACTCCAGGTCATCACTTAATTGCAGCGCAGGACTAAAACTAATGTGTTCGATCATAGGAAGTTATTAGCGAATTAAAGAACAAGCGTTTGACGATACCCGAGATACTGTAATTGCACAAATATCCTGAGGCAAAAACAACAACAGCGCCTAAGGCGCTGTTGAAAGTTTGCATTACATGTTCAGGCAATTAAGGAGCTTCGTTGCCCTCGGCACCTTCAGCTTCTTTCGGTTTCGGCATCAAATCTTCTTTGGTGATACCTAATGCAGCAGTGATATTGGAGCACACATAAACCGATGAATAAGTACCTGCAACAATACCGATAATCAGCGCAAGTGCGAAACCTTGCAAAGTTTCACCGGCAATAAAATACAAACAGAACAACACAATAAATACCGACATCGAGGTCATGATGGTACGACCAAGGGTTTGGGTAATAGAGATATTGATTACTTCATGTGGATGCATTTTGCGCAGCACACGGAAGTTTTCCCGGATACGGTCATAAACAACAATAGTGTCATTTATCGAGTAACCAATCAGCGCCAAAATCGCCGCCAGTACAGTCAAATCGAAATCCCATTGGAAAATAGCAAAGAAGCCGACCGTTACAATCACGTCGTGGATCAAACCAATAATCGCACCTACCGAGAATTTCCATTGAAACTGCACAGCTACGTAAAGGAAAACCAGTGCAAAGGCGACCAAAATCCCCAACCCACCTTGATCGCGCAACTCATCACCAATCTGGGGACCGACAAACTCGCTGCTGCGCAACTGGATATCACTACCCGTAGCCTGCTCAATATCGGCAATCAGGCGCTGTAAATACACAGAGTCGATAGAGTTTTCTACCAGTACGACAGTTTTACCTTCGCGCGTTTGATATTCAACACGGCCGTATTCATCCGCCGGAAACACATTCTTTTGCTGCAAACTTTCAGCGCTGGCATTAGCCAGCACCAACGCATCAGCAAAGCCTTCCATTTCACGCGCCGGGCGTTCTACCGCTTCAAATGCGGCACCCGCCCCCAAGGCAGCAACCTGAATGCCCAGCTTTTCCTGTGCTTTCACTTTCATTTGATCCTGGGTGCGGATCATCACTTCCTGCTCTGAGCCAAACAAAACCGCGACAGGGCTTGTTAACTCTGCCTCTTCCAGCACAGTACGAACTTGATTTAAATCTGCGGGCTTATCAAATAACAGCTCGAACTGGGTACCACCGGTAAAATCCAAACCCAGTTTTAAGCCATTAATCGCCAGTGCACCTAGAGAAATAATGACAAAGATAATGGATAAGGCTGAGGTGTAGTGCCTCATCCCCATGAAATCAATAATGCGTGGTTCCTTAGTCATAGCAGCGGGCCCTTAAATCGAAATTTTCTGTAAGTTTTTACGACGGCCATACACAAGGTTGGCCAGCGCACGACTGCAAGTAACCGATGCGTACAACGTGGTGATAATCCCCACAATCAAGGTCACTGCAAAGCCTTTGATAGGGCCAGTGCCTATCGCAAACAGAATAATCCCCACAATCAACGTGGTCAGGTTGGCATCAAGAATAGTGACGAATGCGCGTTCGTAACCGGCATAGATTGCCTGCTGTGGCGAGGCCCCATTTTTGATTTCTTCGCGAATACGAGAGTGAATGAGCACATTGGCATCAACCGCCATACCGATCGTCAACACAATACCGGCAATCCCCGGCAACGTCAGGGTGGCACCAAACATAGACAGCATGGTGATCATCAACAGCAAGTTCACACCCAGCGCAATATTGGCAAACACACCGAACATACGATATGAAACCAACATAAATAGCACCACCAAACCAAAGCCCCACAAGGTTGCGTCTACACCATTTTTGATGTTCTCAGCACCTAATGATGGGCCTATCGTACGCTCTTCGACAAAGTGCATAGGTGCAGCCAGAGCACCTGCACGTAGCAACAATGCAAGCTCTGATGCTTCTGCCGGGCTATCCAGGCCGGTAATACGGAACTGTACGCCCAGTGCACTTTGAATAGTTGCCAGGCTAATCACTTTGCGCTCAACGTATTGGGTCATTTTTTCAACATCATGACCCTCAGCATTTTTTACTGTCTGGGTGCGCGTTTTGTATTCAATAAACAAAATACCCATTTGCCGCCCCACATTATTACGGGTCACGCGGTGCATATGGGTGCCACCCAAACTATCCAGAGTGATGTTTACTTGTGGCTGATTGCTTTCCGGATCAAAGCTACTCGTTGCATTAGATACGCGATCACCTGTCACTATGACCTGACGTTCCAATGCAGCATTACCACGCTGCATTTGCATCAGTTCATCTTTGTACGGGAACTCTTCTTTATTGGAAACCAAGGTATCTGGTGATGCCCCTAAACGGAACTCCAGATTTGCGGTTTTACCGATTACACGTTTAGCCTCAGCAGGATCCTGAATACCAGCTAATTGCACAATAATCCGATTGCGCCCCTGACGCTGAACCATAGGCTCGGAGACACCCAGTTCATTAACACGATTGCGCAAAGTCACAAGGTTTTGGCTCAGCGCATAATCTTCAATTTCCCGCACACCAGCTTCAGAAAAGTCGGCAGTAAATAGGAATTCGCCCGCTGTTTGGCTCTCTGGTGTTGCAAATAATAAAGTGGGGAAATCACCACGCAGTGCACTTATTGCCGCGTCGCGGGCTTCAGCACTACGGAAACGCCCGATAATTTGATTGTCTTTTTGCGCAACGATTGATGCATAGCGCATTTTGGATTTGCGCAGCTTGTCTTTCATATCATCGGCATTGATTTCCTGACGCTTGGCAACGGCCGATGCAGTATCAACTTCCAATAAGAAGTGCACACCACCAGCCAAATCAAGACCCAGTTTTAATGGTGCAGCCCCAATGGACTGCAACCATGCGGGTGTTGTCGAGGCGCTGTTCAATGCAACAACATATCCATCGCCCAACGCTTTTTGCACTACCTTGCGGGCTAACATTTGTTGCTCTGCGTTTTTAATACGCAACATGGCTGTTTTAGCCGTTACTTCTCCACCGAAGGCCTCGATATTGGCCTCTTTCAGTGCGGCTTCCATTTTGGTCAATACCGGGGCATCAATTACTTTTGCACTGGAATCTCCAGAAACCTGAATTGCAGCATCGGGTGCATATAAATTGGGGATCGAATACACAATGCCAATCACTGTAAAAAACAGCAGCAACAGGTATTTCCACAAGGGATAGCGGTTTAACATAAAAATTTCCCAACAGGTCTACGGCAAGTTGCAGATACCGGTAACAGGCTCCCCCCATTACGCTCATCTACTTCACCTTATTATTACAAGCACACAGCCGATGCACTGGCCGCGGTATGGTCAAGGGCGCCGGATTATACCCTTTAATTGGCACACAACAACGGTGTGGCACTCATTGTGGAGGCGCAGGTGGCACTTCCAAGCCTTGGCGACCATAAAAATCGACCAAAAACTCGTCAAAAGTATTATCACTCAGCGCTTTGCGTATATCAGCCATGATGCGCTGGTAGTAGCGCAAGTTATGGATCGTATTCAATTGCGCCCCCAACATCTCATTGCACTTATCCAGATGATGCAGATACGAACGCGAAAAATGTTTACAGGTATAGCAATCGCACTGTGGATCGAGCGGGCCAGTATCTTCGCGATATTTTGCATTGCGCAGCTTGATCACGCCTTCGCTGGTAAACAAGTGGCCATTGCGTGCATTACGGGTGGGCATCACGCAGTCGAACATATCCACCCCACGGCGCACACCCTCCACCAAATCTTCTGGCTTCCCTACCCCCATTAAATAGCGCGGCTTGTATTTCGGCATCTGCGGCGTAAGGCTTTCGAGGATGCGCAGCATATCTTCTTTAGGCTCACCAACTGACAAGCCACCAATCGCATAGCCATCAAAACCGATTTCAACCAATCCCGTCAGGGATTCGGTGCGCAAATTTTCATACATTCCGCCCTGCACTATCCCAAACAATGCCGAAGGATTATCACCATGAGCGACCTTAGAACGCTTGGCCCAACGCAAAGACAATTCCATCGAATCGCGCGCTTCATGGATATTGGCAGGATAAGGCGTGCATTCGTCAAAAATCATCACAATGTCCGAACCCAAATCCCGTTGCACTTGCATGGATTCTTCGGGCCCCATAAACACTTTGCTGCCGTTAATGGGCGATTTAAAAGTCACGCCATCTTCGGTGATCTTGCGCAACTTGCCCAAGCTGAACACCTGAAAGCCGCCCGAGTCGGTGAGGATCGGCCCTTTCCACTGCATAAAGTCATGCAGATCACCATGCGCCTTTATCACTTCAGTACCGGGGCGCAACATTAAATGGAAGGTATTACCGAGAATAATATGCGCACCAATATCTTCTACATCGCGTGGCGTCATACCCTTCACTGTGCCGTAGGTTCCTACGGGCATAAATGCCGGAGTTTCGACTGTGCCGCGCGGAAACTTCAAACGGCCACGACGCGCCCTGCCCGTCTGGCTATCTAATTCAAATTCCATAAAACATTGGTTAGTCACGATCTTCTCTCTGGCGTTTGGTAAATTAAGAGGGGTGTAGATGGAGTTGAGAGCATAGTCTTCAGCTCGCGGCGCCCACAAGCTGTTGCGCAGCAGCAGGATTGCGGGTGATAAACATGGCATCGCCATAACTGAAAAAACGGTATTGCTGTGCAACCGCTTCCTTGTAAGCCGCCATGGTAAAACCATAACCGGCGAAGGCCGACACCAACATAATCAATGTCGATTCCGGCAAATGAAAATTAGTTACCAATGCATCCACCACCTGGAATTGGTAACCGGGATAAATAAAAATATTGGTCTCGCCCTGATAAGGGTGGATAGCGCCTTTTTGCGCTGCATCCGCATAACCCTGCGCAGCAGATTCCAGACTGCGCACGCTGGTGGTCCCCACGGCGATAACACGTTTGCCCGCCGCTTTGGTTGCGCGCACCAACTCACACACCTCAGCAGATACATCCATAATTTCCGAATGCATCTGGTGCTCGGCAATGTTATCGACACGCATATTCTGGAAAGTACCTGCGCCCACATGCAAAGTCACAAATGCGGTATTCACGCCTTTTGCGCGCAGCTGTTCCAGCATCAACTCATCAAAATGCAAACCTGCAGTCGGCGCCGCAACCGCGCCCTGCTCTTTGCTATACACGGTTTGATAGCGCTCGCGGTCGGCAGCAACATCGTCCCTATCTATATAAGGAGGTAACGGCATATGGCCGATACGCTCCAACACGACCAACGCCGAATCATCACCAAGGAATTCCCACTCGAACATAGCGTCATGACGGGCGACCAATTGCACGCGGGTACCGTCCTGCAAGACAACCTGTGAATCCACTTTGGGCGCTTTGCTTGCGCGGGTATGAGCGAGAACGCGGCGATTATCCAACACCCGCTCCACCAGAATCTCCACCTGCCCACCCGATGTCTTCTGGCCGAACAAGCGCGCGGGAATGACACGAGTGTTGTTAAACACCATCAAATCACCCGGATCAACCAGATCGAGCAGATCAGGAAATTGTCCATGGGTAATCTGCCCGTTCAGGCCATCTAACTGCAATAAACGACTACCACGTCGCTCTGCAGCGGGTGCACGGGCAA
>Ga0247822_10002175_pt1 | contig 12386 bp, 12 predicted proteins | sample 13C_Cellulose_Da_FD_192423 | JGI IMG/M metagenome (GOLD analysis project Ga0247822, IMG submission 192423) | Soil microbial communities from agricultural site in Penn Yan, New York, United States - 13C_Cellulose_Day30 | ecosystem: Environmental > Terrestrial > Soil > Agricultural land | place...
GCGGAGAGATGGCCGAGTGGTCGAAGGCGCACGCCTGGAAAGTGTGTAGGCGGGGAACCGTCTCAAGGGTTCGAATCCCTTTCTCTCCGCCATTCCCTCATGAAATCTCACGCCGGATGGGCCGGACAGCCGCGGCGGCGTTGGTGCGGGCGGGGATCCCCAGGGTTTTCCGGTGGCCTGCTCACGACTCGGGTGCCTGGACGAACAAGGACGTGGCAGCGGACTGGACGAGCGCAAGGTACTGCTCGTATTGGCTCAACGCGTCGTCAATGATCTGGCGGCGCTGCAGGCCGAGGATGTCGTAGCCGACCGAGCCGTCGGCGAACTCGGTCCTGGCCGCCCATGCATAGGGACGGCGGCGCTCCGATCCCATGAGATCGGAGGTCGAGAACGCCCGGGCCGGGAACCGCGCCGGGCGCACCCCGTATGAGAAGTCCCGCAAGCCCTCGGCGACGACGCGCAGGACAACCCCGTCGTCGGTGCGAACGGTGGAGGCTTGCTGGCCGCGCGATCGCATCTCCCCGGCGACTTCCGACAAGGCTGGTTCCACCGTGCTGTCGATGAAGCGCCGGACTTCCTCCTCGGTGGGTTCGTGCAGGATGTGGGCGAGCCTTTGCTGCCACGGCATGCTGTCGCTGGGACGCACCGTGACGGAGCGATTGACTTCATGGCGGGCCTGATCCGCCTTCAGGCCACGTACGAGCCCGGCAACGAGCAGGATCATCACGATGGCGAAGGGCAGGGCCGCGACAATCGTCATGGTCTGGAGCGCCGACAATCCACCGGCCAGCAACAGCAGTGCGGCGGTGATGCCTTCCAGCGCGCACCAGTAGATCCGCTGCCAGATAGGTGTCGCCGTGTTGCCGCCCGAAGATATGGTGTCCACGACGAGAGACCCGGAATCGGCCGATGTCACGAAGAATACGGCCACCAGCAGGATGGCAAGGGCCGAGGTAATGCTACTGAAGGGAAGCAACTCCAGGAACTGGAACAGTGCAACCGGGACGTCCTCCGCCACGGCCCGGGACACGCTTCCGGCTGCGCTCCCCATGTCCAGCCAGATCGCCGTATTGCCGAACACGGTCATCCAGAAGAAGGTCAGCACCGAGGGAACGAGCAGCACGCCGATTACGAACTCGCGTATCGTGCGCCCACGGGAGATGCGGGCGATGAACATACCCACGAAGGGCGACCAGGCGATCCACCACGCCCAATAGAAGAGTGTCCAGGAGGCCAGCCAGCCCCGGGGCTCGTAGGCGTACATGTTGAACGTGCGGGCAAAGAAGCTGTCGAGATAGTTGCCGATGTTCTGTGCGAAGGCCTTGAGCAGGAAGCCCGTCGGCCCCGCGACGAGGACGAAGAGCATCAGCAGCAGTGCCAGCAGCAGGTTGAGTTCCGACAGTCTCCGGATGCCCCTGTCGAGGCCGCTGACCACCGACAGGGTCGCGAGGCCGATGACGGCAAAGATCAGCACGAGCTGGAACCAGGTGTCCTGTGGCAGGCCGAACAGGTAGCCGAGGCCCGCATCGATCTGCAGCACGCCGAGCCCCAGCGATGTCGCTATGCCGAAGATAGTACTGACCACGGCGAACACATCGACCACATCGCCGATGGGCCCGTGGATGCGATTGCCAATCAGTGGGTAGAGGCCAGACCTGATGGTCAGGGGCAGATCGTACCGGAAGCTGAAGTAGGCCAGCGACAGGCCCACCACCGCATAGATGGCCCAGGCATGCACGCCCCAGTGGAAGAAGGTGATGACCATCGCGTTGCGCGCGGCATCGAGGGAGTACGGGGTGCCTTCGGGCGGCGCGGAAAAGTGCTGGATGGGCTCGGCCACGGCGAAGAACATGAGGCCGATGCCCATGCCCGCGGCGAACAGCATGGCGATCCACGACAGGTAGGAAAACTCCGGCCTCGAGTCGTCGGGGCCTAGACGGATATGGCCAAACCGGCTCAGGCCGAGGCAGAGGACGGCGACGAGAAAACCGGCGACAGACAGGATGTAGAACCATCCAAGCTTATCGGAAATCCAGGCCTGTACCGTTGCGAACAGGTGTCCCGCCCCCTCGGGGGCCAGAACGCCGACGGCCAGAAAGACGGCGACAACCGCGCTGGCTCCGAAGAAGACGTTCGGCTTGATGCTGCGCGCCATGAGGAAACCTCATCGATGTGCATCGGCGCTACCCGGGCTCGCCGGGCACCGCAGGTCTCCCGGCCAGTCCAATTGCACATCACGCGGCCTCGCCAGGGTCAACGTCTCGCGACGGACATGGCAGTCAAAAGGTTGGCAGACTACATCGCAATCAATGCGCGCGATCCGGGGTGTGCCTCGTCGTCACCACGTCGCCTTCTCCTCCTTGCGTACCAGCACACCTGCAGGCGGCCATAGCCCCTCGCGACGGTTCATAGGTGTTTCCAAGCACACTACACTGTACTACTACCTACATCAGTTCAGCTATTTGCTAATTCATTTACTGAATCCCATTGACTCTGCTTCCATATTACAAGTTCACATCGAGCAACTTTACGCTCCGTCAGGCATAATACTGTGTCGGATATTTGACCTACGTGACGATTTATCGAAATCGTTGCGTAATTGAGTCAATTGCTGCCGATGCCCACGGCCTGCAACGATCAGTCCTGCCCCGCCAGAGCGACAACCAGCTGTGGCGCGCGAGCGAGACTGTTTCGTCAGCGAGTGAGGAGGTGCGTCTTGGCAACCCAGGTAATCGGCCCGTGGCGGCTGGATATGCGGGTCTGGATCGGGCCTCAGGGTCTGCCGCCAGGCCAGCACTTCTACTTCTGGATCGGCATCGGCGACAATGTCGGCGGCGCGATTTCGGTAACGCCGATCCCGTGGACGCGGCTGCCCGGCAGCAACTACCAGCACCGTCAGCAGCACATGCTCGTGCATTCGGTGAACATCGCGAGCGTGCCCTTCGTCGGACCTGTCGGCGGCAGTGAAAGCCACACGCAGGTGCACGCCACGTATCAGAACTGCGGGCAGAACCCGATCGAAGGCTTCAGCATCTACATCAGCATCGATAGCCCGTGAGCAGCAAGATGATCCTCTCAATCGTGCACGACGACGACGGCAACATCATTGGCGCAACCGCCCAGCCGGAGGGGATGCCTCCATCCGGCCCGACGCCCAATGCCAACCATCGGCTGGCGCTCGTGGAGGTCGCGGATCCCCCTGGCCAGCAATCCGACGCGGTCTTCGATTTCGTCCTCAGAACGGTGGAGAACAGCCGGATCGAGTTGAAGGACGGCAAGGCCGTGCTCGCGATGAAGGAAGGGAGCACTGCAGTCCCATCCAAGGGGCCGAAGGGCGACACGAGGGTGGTCTATTCCGATCCGGCCGTGGCCAGGATCATCGAATGCGGGAGCAACGGGGTGCTCTACTACGTGATCTGCGGCCCGGATGGCAGCGGCGGAACCCTGTTCGAATACATCCCGATCGGGAGCTGCTAGCTCGGGCCTGTTTGGTTTATCGGCCTGGCAGCCGTCGCGATCCGGCCTGGCAAACGGAGGATGGCATGACGACCGCTAGAGAGTTCGAACTACCCGGGGGCAAGCTGTACCTCGTCGAGAAGGAAGGGATGCCGCCCGTCGCCCTGCTGGCGCGCCCGACCCAGGGTGCCGGGGGCGCCCAGGAGGGCAGCGATTGCTACAACTGCTGGAAGCGGTACTTCGACTGCCTGTTCGGCGAAGGCACCGATATCGATGACTGCCTCGCCATCGGCAGGGAGTGCCGCAGCGTCTGCCGCGCCGGCACCGGCAGCAGCGTGGTGCTCCTCCAGGCGTCCAGCCCCGAAAGCATCGAGGCCCTGCTGAAACGGTAGCCCGTCCGCCCCCGGTTCCTCGCCCGGGGGCTGAACCGGGGCTCAGTCCTGTTTGGGCAGGGCGAGCACCTGCGCCATCGTACCGCCATCCACCGCCAGTTCGGCGCCGGTGATGAAGGCGAGGTTCGGGTCCGCGAGGAAGAGCGCGGCGCGGGCGACGTCGTCGGCCGTGCCCGCAACCCCGGCGGGGATGGACTGGGCGAACAGCGCCACCAGCTCGGGCTGGGCAAACAGGTCGGTATTGCGCGGAACGGTGATCGGGCCAGGTGCGACCATGTTGGCGGCGATGCCGTGCTGCGCCAGATCGACGGCCATTGCCTTGGTGAGCAGCCGGATGCCGCCCTTGCTGGCCACGTAGGGTGCGGCCTCGGGCTCGGCGGCGAAGGCGTTGACAGAACCCATGGTGACCAGCCGACCCTTGACGCCCGTTCTGATCATCGAGCGCGCCACCGACTGGCAGGCATTGAAGGTGCCGGTCAGATTGACCGTGAGATAACGCGACCAGTCGTCGGCGCTCAGGCTCGGGAACGGGCCACTGGCACCGAGGATCGCGGCGGTGTGGACGAGGGCATCGATCCGCCCGGCGATGGCCTCGGTCTCCTCGACCAGCTGGTCGATGCTGGCGCGATCGGTGACGTCGGCGGCGATGAAGCGCGCCGCATCGATGCCGAGGGCGGAGGCAGGCGGGCGCAGGTCGGAGGCGACGGCGATGGCGCCTTCGGCCAGCAGCGCACGAACCGTCGCCGCGCCTATGCCGCCGGCGGCGCCGGTGACGAGGACAACCTTGCCGTCGAAACGGGAACTCATCGCGTCGTCTCCTTGACCACGCAGGTCGCCAGGTCACCCGGCACCACGCTGTTGAGATGGCGGACTGCCATCACGATGCCGTCGAGATGGGACCGGAATTCTGTCGTCACTCCGCCGAGCGGATCGTAGAGGCGCGCCAGCGGCTGGCCCTCTGCAACGCGCTGGCCCAGCGCGACGATGGTTTCGAGATAGCCGCCCTTCGGGGTCTGCTTCCAGTCGCCCTCGAGGCAGGCCGTGGTTTCGGGCCGCTTGTGCACGGGATCGATCATGCCCTGGTGTGCGAGGACCGAGAGATAGGCGCCAAGATAGTTCTCGGCGTCAGCGGGCAGGCAGTTGCCCCGACCACCGATTTCGGCACCACAAACTGCAACGCCACGCCGGGCCGCCTCGAAGGAAAGCACCCCGGCGACCTGCGGCAATTGCCAGAGGAAGGCGATGCCCATCTGCCGCGCGATCTGCAGTGAACGGGCCGCGACGTCCGGTGCAATGTCGCCGCCCTCATAGAAGCCGGCGACCGGAAGGAAGGCGAGCCGAACCCCGCCTGAGTGGCTGTCGATGAGAAGGTCCGCGTTGTCGATGACGGTTGTCATGAGGGCGGCAGCCAACCGATGGGAGAGCGTGCCGTCAGCCTTGCCGGGGAAGATCCGCGCCAGGTTCTCGCCGTCGACGGGGCTCGTGCGCGTGCCGGCGGCGAAGGCGCGTGGATTGGCGATCGGAACGATGAGGAGCTGGCCCTTGAGGTCGGCAGGGTCGATGGCGTCGGCCAGTTTCCAGAGGGCAGCCGGACCCTCGTACTCGTCGCCGTGGATTCCGGCAGTCAGGGCCATGGTCGGCCCCGGCGCCGCGCCGCGGATGACGATCAGCGGAAAGGTCTCGTGCGAGCCGTCCTCGTTGACGGCATAGGACACCAGGCGGTCGGAACGGCTGCCCGGCGGCGTGGCAATAGCCTCGCCCCCGGCCGCCAGAACGGTCTCGGATCGCATCACGCCTTGACCCGGTAATCGATGCGCGGAACGATCTGCAGGTCGCGGAATTCGTTGGCGATCGTCACCAGCCGCTCGATCGTGCCCTCCACCATGGCCTTGCCCTTCTCGGGCGTCGCCAGTGTCGCGGTCCCCGCCACGCCGGAGACGTTCATGCGGCTCCAGTAGTTCATGAAGAACACTTTGCGGCTGTCGCTGAGATCGGGGTAGAGCCAGCGCGGACCGCCGCGATGTGCCGGGATCTCATCGACGGCCTTGTCCATCTGCACCTTGCTGGGGTCGATGTAGAGATATTCCGAGGTTTCCCACTCGCAGGCGTGGTCGGCGGCGTAGGGACCGCCCTCGAGCACGGAGGCGATGACGTCCCAGCCCACCTGCCAGTGGTTGACCGAACCGGCGAGGCAGGTCTCGTTCTCGACGGTGACGCGGCGCGAGATCAGGTCGCAGAGCGGCGCGTTCGAGCCATGCGCATTGACGTAGAGGATGTGCTTGAACCCCTGCGACGCGATGCTGTTTCCGACATCGACGCAATAGTCGATGAAGTGCTGCATCTTGATCGAGATGGTGCCGGGAAAATCCATGTTGTGATCGTTGTAGCCGTAGTGGATCGGCGGCATGGTCACGACGGTGCTGTTCGACCGTTTGGCGACTTCGTCACAGATGTGTACGGCGATGACATTGTCCACGTCGACCGGCAGATGATAGCCGTGCTGCTCGATCGCACCGACCGGGATCAGCACGACCCGCTCCTGCTTCACGGCTTCGTTGACCTCAGGCCAAGTCATGTCGGCATAGAGGTGCTTGGTGGTCATCTCGAAATCTCCAGGTGCGAAAAGTGGGCGCCGGCATGCTTGCCCGGCGTATGGATGGCGTCGCCGCTCTTGGCGTTGAACAGGTAGAGCTGCGATGGCTCGATGCGGATGTGGATCGTGTCGCCGCGACGGAGCTGGGCGCTCTCGGCGACCTGGGCGACGATGCGCCTGCCTGATACGGTGAGGTGCACGATCTGCAGCGAGCCCAGGTGCTCGACGATCTCGGCGACGGCCGGGATACCCCCGCCCCCCAGTTGCACGTCCTCCGGGCGGATGCCGATGGTGATCGCCTCGCCGGACCTTGCGCCCCGCAGATTCGCTGGGCCAGGTAACCGCAGGTCGCCGGAGACGAGTTCGCCGGCCTCGCCGACGACACCGTCGAGGAAGGTCATTGGCGGGCTGCCGACGAAGCTCGCGACGAACCGATTGGCCGGCGCGCGGTAGATCTCGAGCGGCTCGCCGACCTGCTGCAACCGCCCATGCGAGAACACGGCGATGCGGTCCGACATGGTCATCGCCTCGGACTGGTCGTGCGTCACGTAGACGGCCGTTGTCCCCAGCGTCTTGAACAGGCCGCTGAGTTCGGCCCGGGTCTGGACCCGCAGCACCGCGTCGAGATTGGACAGCGGTTCGTCGAGCAAGAACACTTGCGGATCGCGCACCAGCGCGCGCCCGAGGGCAACGCGCTGCCTCTGCCCGCCGGAGAGCTGGCGCGGATGGCGCTTCAGGTACTCTCCGAGCGACAGCATTTCGGCTGCGCGCGCAACGCGCCGCGCAATCTCGTCCGGCGCATAGCCGCGAACCATGAGCGCAAAGCCCATGTTCCTTTCGACCGACATGTGCGGGTAGAGCGCGTAGGACTGGAACACCATCGCGATGTCGCGATGCATCGCCGACAGCTGGGTTACGTCGCGCTCGCCGATGCGGATGGTTCCGGCGCTGGGCAGCTCCAGCCCGGCGATCATGTTGAGCGTCGTGGTCTTGCCGCAGCCGGACGGCCCGAGCAGGGACATGAACTCCCCGTCGCGGATTTCGAGATCGAGATCGCGCACCGCTTCGACGCTGCCGTAGCGCTTGCCGACTGCCTTGAGGGTAACTGAAGCCATGACCTATCCCTTGACGGCGCCGGCCGTAAGGCCGCGCGTGAGGTAGCGCTGGGTGAAGAGCGCAAAGAGCGCCACGGGTATGATGATCACCGAGCTCATGGCGGACATCGCCCCCCACAGGATGCCCTTGTCGGTGATGAAGCCGGAGACGCGCACCGGCAGGGTCTTGGCAGCGTTGGGCGCCACGGTGGAGGCCATCAGGAACTCGTTCCACGACAGGAAGGCCGTCAGCACCGCGGCTGCGGCGAGAGCAGGCGCCATCAGGGGCATGACGATCAGGACGAAGCGCCGGATCGGACCGCAGCCGTCGACCATGGCCGACTGTTCGAGCTCGCGCGGGAAGTCCTCGAAGAAGGCGAGGAGCATCCAGACGACGAAGGGCACGGTCATGCTCACATGCGCGATGATCACCGCCAGGTGGGTATCGAGGAGGTGGAACTCCCGCATCAGCAGGTAGTAGGGCAGCGCCACGGTGATCTTGGGGTAGAAGCGCACCACGAGGAACATCACGCCGATGATGAGCGAGAGCTTGAACGGCAGGCGCAGCCGCGCCAGCGCATAGGCCGCAAGGGCGCCGAAGAGCACGGCGAGCACAGTGCTGGACGTGGTCACCACCACCGAGTTGATCAGGTAGCGGAAGGTATCGCGCGCGGGATCGAAGATCTCGGCATAGTGCTCGAGCGTCAGCCGCGAAGGGATGAGCCCCGCGCCTTCGGAGAGGAACTCGTCGGCAGGTCGCAGGCTGTTGAAGAAGAGGACGACGAACGGCGCCAGCGCGACGACGAGCGCCAACGCGATCAGCAGTCCCCTGAGGCCCCAGCCGGCAAGGTTGCGCATGGTGAGGCTCATCGCGACACCTGCCACGAGGTGATGTGGCGGCGCCAGGCGAGGAAGCCGAGGGCGATCGCGACGCAGAGCAGGAGCATCACCCAGGACGACGCCGCGGCGTACGAGATGTTGAAGTATTTGAGGCCCTGCTGGTAGATCCAGAAGCTCAGCGTGTGCGTGGCGTAGCCGGGGCCGCCGGCGGTCGTCGTGAAGACGATGTCGAGGGTGAGAAACGCCTCGATCAGCCGGAACATGGCAACGAGAACGATCACCGGCATGAGCATCGGCAGCACGATGTGGCGGAAGGTCTTCCAGGGTCCCGCGCCGTCCACCGAAGCGGCACGGATCAGGTCGGACGGCAACGAGGTGAGCGCCGCCGTGAGCGTGATGGCGACGAAGGGCGTCCACTCCCAGGCGTCGATCATGATCAGCGAGAAGGCCGCCCATGTCGGATCGCCCAGCCAGTTGGGCCCGTCGATGCCGATGCCTGCCAGCGCCTGGTTGAGCGGCCCGACGCGGGCCGAGAGGATCATGCGCCAGATCGTGCCCACCGCCACCGGCGCCACCACCATGGGCAGCATCAGCAGGGTGCGCACGAGGCGCAGTGTGTATCCCTCCCCTACCGTCAGCAGCGCGATGCCCAGTCCCAGGAGCAGCTGCAACGCCGTCGACGAGATGGCGAAGATGATTGTGTAGCTGACCGTCCCGGCAAAGATCGGGTCGGAGAAGGTCCGCACATAGTTGTCGAGGCCAACAAAGGGACCGATCGTCGGCGAGCGCGACAGGCGCCAGTCGAACAGCGAGATCACCGCCGACGAGGCGAGCGGATAGAACTGCGCGCCGATGACGATGATCAGGGCCGGAACAAGGAACAGGAGCAATATCCCCGTCTCACCGAGGCGCGCTTCGAGGCGGCCGAGAAAGCCGGCCGGGCGCTGTGCTTCAGGCAGGGATAGGGGGATGCTCATGGGGTCGATCCGTCATTGCTGGTGGGTCGGGGCGCGAAGGAGACGCGCCCCGATTTGCGGACAGGTTACTTGTCCTGCAGTCCCGAGCCAGCCGCTGCCTCGAGCATGGCAGCAGGAACGGGGATAGTGGCCCATTGCGAGGCGACGGAGGCGATGCCGTCGGCCGCCGAGGTCCGGCCGTTGACGATGTCCTGCAGCGTGTTGGTCAGCAGGTCCTGCGCCTCACCCGAGAGCGGCGGATTCTTCGCCGCGGCGAAACCGGCCGTCAGTGCGGGCCAGAAGTGGGCGTTCTTCGCCTTGAGTTCCGGATCCTCGTAGGTCGCGGCCCAGACCGAGCCGATATTGTGCTCGACGAGATTGCGCTTGGCGTTCTCGGGACCGGCGAAGGCCTTGATCCAGGCCCAGGCGGCGTCCTTGTCCTCGGTCGCCGCCGGCACGAAGAGCTGCCAGAGCGAGAGCCAGGCGAAGCCATCGCCGGGGAACGCGCTCATGCCCCACTTGCCCTTCACCTGCGACTCTTCGGTGTCGAGGCTGTTGGTGATGAAGCTGGGATAGGTGACGGTGATGGCCACCTTCTGGTCCTTGAACAGCTGGTGCGCCTCATCGAACGTCAGCGCCGTTCCCTTGTCCGGCAGATACTTCCAGAGCGCCGAGATCTCTTCAGCGGCTGCCGTGGCTGCCGGAACGTCGAGCGCATACTTGCCGTCCTTGGAGATGTAGGTCCCGGCATAGGCGGAAAAGAAGAAGCCGCCGATCTGCTCGGGATTGCCGGTGGCGTGGCTGAAGCAGGCGACACCCGCGTTGGCGGCGACGATCTTCTCGCAGGCCGCGGCAAGGTCGGCCCAGGTGGCGAACTCGGGCGAGACGCCGGCCTTTTCCAGCATTTCGGTGTTGTAGATGAGCCCATAGGCGTCGACGCCATAGGGGATGCCGATCGACTTGCCCGAAACGAACTCGGAGCGACCCGGCGACAGCAGGCCCGGGATCATGCCCTCGGCGTAGTTGTCCCTGGCAATGTAGTCGTCGAGCGTCGAGAAGTAGGAGTAGACGTCGGACAGGTAGTAGCCGCCGCTCATCACATCGTACCGGTTCGTGCCGGAGATGAGGTCGGTCGTGTTGTTCTGGCGCAGTACGGCCCAAGGAAAGGCCGACACCTTCACGTCGGTGCCGGACGCTGCCTTGAACTCGGCGGCGATCTGGCCGGCGGCCCGGTCATACGTCCCCGACTCCATCACCGAGAAGTTCAACTCGGCGGCTACGCTGATGCCGCCGGTGAGCAACGTCGCGATCGTGGCTGCTGCCATCGTTTGCGCTGCCGAAGCTGCTTTGGTCCTGTGGTCCATGATGAGGCTCCCTGCCCATGTGATCATCGAGACACCCACGCGACGTCCGCTCCGTCGCCGCCTGCCCGATTGTCAGACAATCAGAATATGTGTAGAAATCGCGATGACGGTCAAGCCTCATCGTGGAGAATGAAAAAAGTGGGCGACGGAAACGAGAAATCGATGTGGCGCTATCGCGACCTGATCCCCGAAATGGGGGATGCGCCCGTCTCCCTCGGCGAGGGCCTGACGCCGCTGGTGCGCAGCCGCCTGATGCCGGGGCTCGACCTCCTCTGGAAGGACGAAACCCGAAATCCGACCGGGTCGCACAAGGATCGCGCCCTGTCGCTCGCAGCCACGGATGCACGCGCCAAGGGGGCCCGCACCATGGTCGTGGTCTCCGCGGGATCGACCGGCCTTTCCAATGCGGCCTACGCGGCCCGCGCCGGCCTGAAGAGCGTCGCGGTAATGTCGGCAGGTGCGCCGCGCGAGCGGATCTATCCCCTCCACGCGCTCGGCTCGCGGCTGGTGCAGGTCGATGCCGGCATCGACGAGTTGATCGCGACGGTCACGGGGCTTGGCGGAAAGAACGGCATCTACGTCGCCTCGACGACGCAATCGGCGAACCGCATCCAGGCCGAAGCGGCCCGGACGATCGCCTTCGAGCTGGTGGACGATCTGGGACAGGCGCCGGACGTTCTTGTCGCGCCCGTCGGGGGCGGCGGCACGCTGGCGGCCATCCACCGCGGCTTCGTGCAGATGCAGCAGTCGGGTCGAATCGCGCAGTTGCCCAAGCTCGTCGGCGTCGTGCCGTCGCGCTTCGACAACCTGAAGGTGGCACATGAGGTGGGCATCCATACCGCAGAAGATTTCTTCGGCATGCCGGATCCGATTGGGGGCCCGACGGTGCTCAACAAGATCGCCCACGGCCATGCGCCCGACGGTATCGAGGCCCTGCGCGCATTGCGCGAGAGCGGGGGCGCTGTGCTGAGCTTCGACGACGGCGAGGCCATTGCGGCGGTCAGGGAAATCGGCGCAGTCGACGGCCTCTATCTCGAACCCTCAAGCGCCATCCTGCTGCCCGCCCTCAGGCAGTTGCGGGCCGACGGCACGATCGCAGAAGGGATGAAAGTCGTGGCGCTGGGTTGCGGCTCGGGTTTCAGGGAGACCAGCGTCATGCTCGACACCGCGCCGCTTGCCGTCGAAACCGCGAAACTGTCTGATCTGGCAGAGAGCCTCGCGCGGTAAATCACATGCAGATCGCAACACACTGGCACCAGATCTTCGGCGAGCACGAGGGCCGCCTGCTGTCGACGGTTGGCGACTGCAACGCCTTTGCCGTGGAGACGAGCGCCGGCCTCGTCCTGTTCGACGCCGGGACCGGGATCGATCCTGAGGCGCAGCAGCGCGCGCTGGCGGCGGCCGGTTTTCCCGAAGGTCCGAAGCATCTGTTCCTGACGCACGGGCACGCGGACCATGCGGGCGGCGCCAGCGCGCTGGCATCGCGATATGCTGCCGTCGTCTACGCAGGCCCCATCACAGCGGACTGGCTGGGCGCCGGCAACGAGGCCAAGATCAGCCTGCCGTCCGCCCGTCGCGGCGGCGTCTATCCCCCCGGCTATGTGTACCGGCCGGTGCAGGTCGATCACGTCGTCACGGAGGGCGCGACGATATTGCTCGGCGATGTGGAGATCACGCCGGTCGCGACGCCG
>Ga0247822_10002176_pt1 | contig 12386 bp, 8 predicted proteins | sample 13C_Cellulose_Da_FD_192423 | JGI IMG/M metagenome (GOLD analysis project Ga0247822, IMG submission 192423) | Soil microbial communities from agricultural site in Penn Yan, New York, United States - 13C_Cellulose_Day30 | ecosystem: Environmental > Terrestrial > Soil > Agricultural land | place...
CTTGCGTTGAAGTATGTGCCACCCGCGACCCGATGAAGGGGCTCCTTCATCACAAAAACTTGGCGGCCTTTCCGGCCGCCTTTTTTTGTGGGCTGATTGCAATTCCGGCGACTGGCGGCTCAGCGCCCGAACTCCGCCGTTCGTGACGGGATCAGTGCTTCCTCAATGTTGCCGGTCGCAAGCCCCGCCTAATAAGCGGTCATGATTCTGCCATTCGCGGCTTTCATGATGACCACAAGAAGGCCAACCGCTTGTAGAACATCGAATGGTCGTCAAGCGAGTCATCGCTGACATGTCCCCTCGATTGGTTCACCCAAGGGTAGATCATCTCCATATAATGGCCGCCCTCCACTCGTCCTTGATTTCGGCTTGCGGCGGGCCAGCACGGTTGTTTATCTCTGTTTCCGGTCGCGTAGCCGCTCGGCGATCAACTCGGGAGCGGCATAGGCAAGAAGGCGACCTTGGTCCGGTATCCGCTCGAACTCGGCGGCGGGCAGTTGTTCGCGCCAGTAGGCAAGGGTGGTTTCCGGATCGGAAAGCGTGTCATGCTCGCCGAGCAGGACAGCCCAACCGCAGCCATCGACCGGATAGTTGCCGGCTTTGCCTTGCGCGAGGGCGCTTTGCTCGCGCACATACCCGGCGAGTCGCCCGGTCGCGAACATGCGCACGGCGCGATAATAGTCGTCGACCACCTGCTCGTCGGCGAGCAGTGCTTCGTCGGGCGGGCTTCCCCGCATCGACTTGCGAAGGGCCCGGGCAAGAAAATTGCGCGTCATTGTCCGGGCGATCAGACGCGCTGCCGACAGGATCAATTCAGGACGCTGCCTATAGGCCTCCTTGAAGGACCCGAGTACGCCCCAGCGCCGTTCGTCGCGCGTCGACGGGGGATCGGGGTTGACGAGCACGACTGCGCCGCATCGGTCGGGAAACAGGCCCGCGAAGGCCACGGCGACCTGCGCCCCGCCGCGGGCGATGATATCCACCTGCTCGATCCGCAGCCGGTCGAGCACCGTCTTCATGTCGTGCGCAGCCGGTGCGAAGGGATCGCCGGCAGTGACTTCGGATTCGATGTCGGTCATCCCGAAGCCGGGGCGGTCGATCGCAAGCACCCGGAGGCCGTTTCGCATCAATGCACTGACCAGGCGCCGCGGCGGGTGGCGCGAGGTCATGCTGCTGTGCAGGATGATAACGGGACGGCCGCCGACCGGGCCATAGTCGGACAAGGCGATCCGCCCGCCGCCGGGGCGATGGACGAAACGAAGCGGTTCGGAATTGCCGTCGATCCAGCTGATCCGCCCGTGGCTCGCATCGGTCAGGGCCTGCATTGCGATCATCATGCTCATCGACTGCGCCAGCGCGGCGGCGCTCGATACGCCCAGAATCTGGAAGATGATGTCGACCTGCTTTTTGACCGTCGCTTCCGAAATGCCCAGCGCCCGCGCCGTATCGGCGCGCGTCAGGCCTTGTGCCAGCAGCACCGCGATCTGCGCCTGGCGTGGTTTGAGGCCCCACCGATCGGTCAACAGCTCGATAGACTCGTCGCCATCGGGAAAAATACCGAGCGACAGCAACGACAGGCGGTGAAGCAGCCCGGGCATCCGCGTGACCCCGACTTTCGCCAGCGCCGCGGACATGGCCTCGCGCGCCGTCGCATAGCTGAGCGCCGCGGCATCCGCGCCGGCGCGGATGCTGCCGGTTTGCAGCGTCGCCTCGACGACGCGGATTTCGAGGCCGGTCATTCCGAATGCCGCGCAGGCGCGGCGCAGCGGCCTTTCGAGGGACGCCGACGGCATTGCGATCAGGATGCGCCCGCCCGGCGAGTCCGCCAGCAGCTTATGGATATCCTCGGGCAGATCCCAATTCTCCGCCTCGTGGGCCGGAATATAGGCAAGGAACGAGTGGCCAACCTGCTCGCTCGCTTGCGCCAACTGCATCGTCCGTCCCTGAAGAACAGTTTCGGCCATCTCCCAATCGATCGGCCCCACTGTGTCGGCCGGCAGCGCGCCCGACGAAGCGACGATCTGCCGCGCCGCGGGATCGACGAGCATCAGGGCCAGCGCGTCGATATTCAGGAGCGAATGCATGCGATATTCATGCGCGTCGTCCAGCGCGCGGAAATGTTGCTCGACGGCATCGGGGTCGCGGCGAACCCGATCCAGCAGCAATTCGGGAACGGCCAGCCATTCCTGCGCATAATCGGCCGTCGTGGCCGCCGCCGTTTTTCCCGATTCGAGCTTCCCCATGGCGAATGATGATAGCGGGTCATGCCAGACGGGTCATCCTTCTACCCTACAACCGGGGATATTCGGATATCCTTTCAAATGCTTTTCATCCGCCTTCCTGAAGCGGGACCAGACGCTTCGCCGGATCATGGGTGCGCAGAAGGGTAAGAGTCCCAGTGCGCCAGAAGGGGGATTGTCGGATGATTTCGAAGACGAAAACACGTTGTTTGTTGACCACCGCGCTGGTCGCGACGGGGGTGCCACTTGCGCACGCTGCGGACTATGGCCGGATTCTGGCCGAAGGTGCGCCAGCGTCGGTCGAGGTAGGAGACGGCGAGACCATCGTCGGCGACAGGACGGGTATTCAGTCGAATGCTCCGTCCTTGACGGTCAGCAACGCAGGTACGGTCCGCGGCAACGGATCCTACGATGGCCTTGATGCTCCGCCCGAAGGGGGCATCATCGTACAGGGCGGACCCGCCGTCATCACCAACTCCGGAACCATCTCGGGGGCTGGTTTCGGCATTTCGACGGCTTATTATTTCAATGCTGCAACCGGACAGCTCGAACCGCGCGCGACAGGATCGCAGGTGACGAACACCGGCACGATCCGTGGCGACTTCAACGACGGCATCCGCCTCATCGGCGGCGGTCGCGTGATCAACGGCGGCTTGATCGAGGGCGTGAACAGCACGCCCGGCGGTGCGACCGATGGCATCTCGATGTTCGCGTTCGATGGCCAGGACACCGGCGGTGCCGACCCGATCGGGACGATCGTCAATCAGGCGGGGGGCACGATCCGCGGCCAGCGTTTCGGGGCGATCCTCTCGGGCGGCGGTGAGATCGACAATGCGGGAACGATGTCGGGCGGCGCGGGCGGCGTCCTGATTCAGACGTTCAGCGCGGCACAGACCGGCAAGACTGCGGCCGTCACCAACAGCGGCACGATGTCGGGCGGCGGCGCCGTCACGTTCGGCGGAAATCTCGACTCCGCTCAGCTTCTGAACAGCGGCACGATTATGGGCACGGCTTCCCATGGCGTTGCCAACGGAGCGACTGGCCAGCTCACCATCGTCAATCAGCAGGGCGCAACGATCGAGGGCGCACGGATCGGCGTTCACGGTCAGGAAGGCGGGATCGACCTGACAAATGCAGGCACAATCCGGGGTAACGGTGCCTATGACGGGTTCGACCGGGCGCCGGAAGGCGGCGTCACCCTTCAGGGCGGACCCTCGACGATCACCAACAGCGGGACAATCTCCGGAGCCGGACACGGCATTTCAACGGCCTATTATTTCAACGTGGCAACCAACGCGATCGAGGGCCGCGCTACCGATACGGTCGTCGTAAATTCGGGAGTGATCCGTGGCGAATCGAATGACGGCGTCCGGCTGATCGGCGGCGGCGGTGTGACCAACAGCGGCGCGATCAGCGGCGCCGGGCGCGCCGACGCCGATGGCATTTCGATGTTCGCCTATGCCGATCAGGCGAATGAGGATTACAGCGCGCTCGTCACCAACGAAGAAGGCGGCTCGATCGCCGGCCAGCGCTTCGGCATCATCCTGTCGGGCGGTGGCACGGTCGACAATGCGGGCGAGATCACGGGCGTCGCGGGTGGTGTTTTCATTCAGGGGACGGCGCTCAACACCAATCCGGGCGAAGATCGCAGCGGCCTGACCGCCAGCGTCGTCAACTCGGGGACGATCCGCGGCACCGGCGACCTCGGCGGCAGCGGCGGCGACGGCTATGGCGTCGGCTTCGGCAGCGACATGTCGACCGCCAGCCTGGAGAACAGCGGCACTATCATCAGCGACTTCGGCGCCGCGGTCTCGCAGGGCTCGCGCGCCGACGTGACGGTCACCAATGCCGAAGGCGGCACGATCACCGGCGCGACCTCGGGCATCTATTCCTTCGCGACGGGCACGCTCGCGGTGAACAATGCGGGCACCATCCGCGGTGAAGGCACCTACGACGGGTTCGCCGCGGCCCCCGACGCGGGCATCACGATCACGACCGCCGCGTCGAGCGTGACCAACAGCGGCACCATCTCGGGCGCCGGCGCGGGGATCACCACCGCCTATCAGTTCGACGAGGATATCAATGGGCTGGTCGGCCTCGCCATCGGCACCGACGTCGAAAACAGCGGAACGATCGCGGGCGAATCGAACGACGGCGTCCGCCTGATCGGCGGCGGCAGCGTCGCCAACAGCGGCACGATCACCGGCACGGGCAGCGAACTCGCTGACGGCATCTCGATGTTCGCCTATGACGGACAGGATGCCGCGGACTTCACGGCGAGCGTCGTCAATGGCGAAGGCGGCACGATCGGCGGCGACCGCTTCGGCGTGATCCTGTCGGGCGGCGGCTCGGTCGAGAATGCCGGCACAATCGACGGCAAGATCGGCGGCGTCCTCATCCAGAGCGACCTCGCCGATACCGCGGGGCTGACCGGCGTCTTCACCAACAGCGGCACCATTTCGAGCGCCGATGGCGCCGCGATCGTCGCCCATGTCCAGTCGAACGTCACCAATTCGGGAACGCTCACCGGCGGCGGCGGTGTCGCGATCCAGCTCGACGCCTATGACGACAGCGTGACCCTCCGCACCGGCAGCGCCATCGACGGCGTCGTCGATGCGGGCGCGGGCACCGACAGGCTGGTCCTGGACGGCGACATTCTGGAGCTCACCGAAGCGCAGCAGCTTACCGCCGCGACGGGGTTCGAGGAATTGCAGGTCGCGGCCGGCTATTGGTCGACGGCAGGCGTGGTCGGCGAATTCGGCCAGGTCGCGATCGACGAGGGCGCGGCGCTTCAGGTCAACGAAGTGACGGTCGGCGGCGAAGCCGATTCGCCGATCCTGACCGCATCGGTCGTCACCAACGGCCTCCTCGTGCTGAACTTCGGCGAGGACGATGTCGTTTCTGAACTTGACGCCCTGACGATCACCGGCGCGGGCAAGCTGCAACTGATCGGCGAGGCCGTATTCACCGTCGATACCGACACGATCGGTCACACCGGCGGCACGATCATCTCGAACGGTGGGCTCGTCCTGGCTGGGTTGCTTCGGGGCGATGTGGTCACCGAAGGCGACGGCTATTTCGAACTCGGCGCAGGCGGCACCGAGGGCAGCTTCGAGGGCAATATCGTCAACGACGGCCGCTTCGTCTTCAACCGTTCGGACGATTTCGACTTCCTCGGCGCCTTTTCGGGCAGCGGGACGCTCGACAAGCTGGGCGACGGCACGCTGACCTTCATGGGCGACTATGCTTTTCGGGGCATCACCAATATCCTTGACGGAGCAGTACGGATCGGCGGGACGATCGATCCCGAAACCGACTTCGGCCTCGGCGAAGGCGGCACGCTCGACATTTCGGGCAGGGACCAGACGATCGGCGGCCTCTCGGGCGAAACGGGAACGCAAGTCAGGCTCGGCGAAAACCAGCTCACCGTCGATCAGTCTGAGAACAGCGAGTTCGCAGGCACAATCTCCGGCGAGGGCGGCTTCGTCAAATCGGGCGACGGCACGCTGAACCTGTCGGGCAACAGCGATTATACCGGCCCGACCGCAGTCGATGGTGGCAAGCTAGCGGTCAACGGCTCGATCGTCTCCGACGTCACCGTGAACGCGGGCGGCGCGCTCGGCGGCAACGGCAGCGTCGGATCGACGACGGTGGGCGGCGACGGCAAATTGACACCGGGCAATTCGATCGGCCGCCTGACGGTCAATGGCGACCTGACCTTCGCCGCGGGCTCGGTCTATGAGGTCGAGGTCAATGCAGCAGGTCAGGGCGACCGGGTCGATGCGACGGGCGCCGTCACGATCGATGGTGGTGCGAGGGTGGAGGTTCTCGCCGCGAACGGCAACTACAACGGCCGTACCGACTATGTGATAGTCACCGGGGCGGGCGGCGTCGACGGGCGCTTCGGCTCGGTGACCACTGACCTCGCCTTCCTCGATCCGCTGCTGCGCTACAGCGCCACGGCGGTCACGCTTTCGCTCTATCGCAACGATGTCGATTTCGCCGATGTCGCGATCGGCTTCAACCAAGCGGGCGTCGCCGCCGCTGTGCAGTCGCGCGGCGTCGACGATCCGCTGTTCGAGGCGGTGGTGAACCAGAATGCGGCGGGCGCGCAGGCGGCGTTCGGCGACCTGTCGGGCGAAATCCTCGCGAGCACGCTCAGCGGCCTCACCGACGACAGCCGTCATCTGCGCAATGCGCTCTACGGGCTGACGGGGCCGGAGGAAGCGGGCCTGTTCGTCTGGGGTTCGGCCTTCGGCGGCTGGGGCGATTTCGACGCCAAGGCGGGCCGCTTCGCGATGGACACCGATCACAAGGGCTTCGTGACCGGCATCGGCTATGGCGGCAAGGGCTTCGCCGCGGCGCTGTCGGCGGGGATCGGCAGCTCCGACTTCCGCTTCGGCGGCCGCAGCGACCGGGCAAAGGCCGACAGCAAATATCTGGCCGCGCACCTGACCTATGGCACCGGCGAAGGCTTCCGCGGTGCGGCCGGGCTCGCCTATGGCTGGCACGATATCGACACGGTGCGCACGATCGGCTTCGCGCCGCTCGCGCAGACGCTCGAATCGAGCCGCGACGCGGACACGCTGCAATTGTTCGCCGAGGCGGGATATGACGTGAAGACGGGCAGCCTCGCGCTCACCCCCTTCGCCCGGATCGCGCATGTCCGCACCGAGAGCGACGCCTTCGTCGAGACGGGCGGCAATGCTGCGCTCGCACTCGCCAAGGCCGAGCAGGAAACCACCTTCCTCAGCCTCGGCGCCCGGGCGCGTCTGAACGCTGATCAGCCGGGCTTCCAGCCCTATCTGTCGGCGGCATGGAACTGTGCGTCGGGTGATCGCGATGCCCAAGCGCGTGCTGGCTTCGCGACCGGCGGCGGCAGCTTCGCTCTGCTCGGCACGCTGATCCCGAAGAACTCGGCCGAGGTCGAGGCGGGGTTCGACTACAGCAGCGGCAAACTACGGATCGGTGCGGCCTACAGCGGAACGCTCGCGTCGGATCGCAGCACGCATGGCGTGCGGATAACTGCGCGGATCGCATTCTGACCACACTGCCCCGGTTGGAGTGGGCGAGTGCAGTTCGGGGCCGACGCAGGCTCAATCGCTTTGGCCCCACTTGACCGCTGACAATATCCCAATCTCGTTGCGACCCCGAGCGGAGGATGGGTTCACGGCAGTTGGATGCTGGGAATCCGAAAGGGCTCGTCCACGGGCGAGCCCTTTCCATAATTAAGCGGACCTAGGTGTTTGGTCTCAGCATGTGATGGTGTAAATTTGTCATCGTCACAGCTGAGGGATTTATGGGACAGCTTCTACACGGCAGCGCCAAGACCACGCACGCCATTCGAGGCGAGCTACAGCGATCGCAAGCTTCGGTCGCGAGCCTCGCGAAGCGTTACGGGATCAACGAGAAGACCGTCCTGAAGTGGCGGCACCGGCGGTCCGTCGAGGACATGCCGATGAGGCCGAAGGAGCGCCGCAGTACCGTGAGGGACGCGACGCGAACGCCGAGATTGAAACCTTCGGCGACGATGTCGCGAAGCTGCCCCTCGGTCACCAGGTCGACATGCATGTCAGGGTAGCGTCGGGCATATCTCAAAGCGCACCGCACGGCGTCAAGCCTGCGGGTAAAAAAGGGAGTCCGGGACGCCTGATCGGCCGTACGAAGGGCGGCATGAACACCAAGCTGCATGCTGTGACCGATGCGAATGGCCGTCCCATCAGCTTCTTCATGACCGCTGGCCAGGTCAGCGATTACACTGGCGCGGCCGCTTTGCTCGACAGCCTGCCCAACGCGCAATGGATGCTGGCCGACCGAGGCTATGATGCCGACTGGTTCCGCGACGCCTTGCTGGAAAAGGGTATCACGCCCTGCATCCCGGGCCGGAAAATACGGAACAAGACCGTCAAATATGACAAGCGCCACTACAAACGCCGTAACCGCATCGAGATCATGTTCGGCCGCCTGAAGGACTGGCGGCGCGTCGCGACGCGCTACGATCGGTGCCCGAATGCCTTCTTCTCTGCCGTGGCTCTCGCCGCAACCGTCATCTTCTGGCTCTGATCAATGAGTCCTGACCCTAGATAGTCCGCCGCCTTGGTTTTAACGATCGACAAGCTGTCAGCGATCCGCTGTGCGACTTCAAGTTGGGCACCATTCATTGTGCCTTCTTCGTCAGAGAGCCACATGTTCACCTCTGCGCCTGCGGGCCCGCCGGTAAATAGCGTCATATTACCTCTCTTCTGCGTGTTCCTTCGCGGCGTGTGTGATAGCCGGTAATGAATGCTTTTCGGAAGCTCCGTTAAGAAATCGAACAGCCAACTTCGGCCAAAAGAATGCGCCGGCACGATGGCCGGCACATTCCCCCTTCGGGACTCGTGATGCTCAGTTGTTGCGGTCGTTGACGCGCTCGGCGCGCTCGCCGCTCTGTGCAGCCTGCGGAGCGGTTTCGCCCTGCGGCTGGCCGCCGGCCTCTTCCTGCCGCTCGGCCGTCTTCTTGAGTTCGCCCTTGGTCATGCCGGTGACGAGGACGTTGCCCGATCCCGCAAAGCTGGCGGCGGGAAGCGTCGCGACACGGTTGCCGACCTCGACCGTCACCGCCTGCACGACGCCGCGGCCCGTCTGGCGAATATCCTGGACATAGCCGATCACCTTGCCGCGTGCGTCGGTCACCGCCATGCCGGGTTCGACCGCGAACATGCCCGTACCCGAGGCGGCGCCGCTGCCCGCGACGGCCAGCTGGCCAAGGCTGCCCTGAAAACCGCCCGCTGCCGAGCCCGCGCCGTTCGCGGCACCCGAAAGGCCCGAAGCCGCGCCGCCCGCCTGATCGCGAACATTGCCGACAGCGCCGCGCGCCGTGTCGGTGACGGTCGAGGCGGTGCCTTGGGCGGTGCTGGCAGCGCCGCGCGCGGTCTGACCGACGAAATCGGTTCCGACCGCCTGCGCGTCGAGGCTGCCGTTGCCCGAAGCATTGCCTGAGCCATTGGCCGCGCCGCCGATCGGATTGCCAAGCAGGTTAGCGTTACCGTTCGCCGAGCCCTTGCCGTTCGCATCGGCATTGCCCTTGCCCTGCACGCGGCCCGAGCGGCGGTCGATGTTGGCTTCGCCGCGGCCGGTACCGCCAAGCTCGCCCGCACTGCCAAGCGTGCCACCGATGGGACCGGTCGGATTGCCGAGCGTGCCGCCCAGCGAACTGCCAAGGCCGCCGGTCAGTCCGCCGCTGCCACCAAGCAGCTGCGCCGAAGCGGGCGCCGAAAATACCATGGCCGACGCGGCAAGCGCGATAGCCGGGATGAAAATGCGATGTGCCATTGTCCTGCTCCTGAATGTGCGACCCGAGGGGGTGGGTCTGTGGAGAGAACGATGGCGCGTTCGACTTTCTTCCGAAAAATACCGAAAAAGAGTCAGTGGCCCCCGCAGGTGCCGCAAATCAGGCCATGGCCATAGATATTGTCGCGGCCCTTCTTGCCGATGTCCCGCGCCTCCATCACCAGCCCGGCGACGGCCGGACCGATGCCGTCGATCGATGGCGCCGGATAGCGAAGCGCCAGCCGCCCTGCGACAAACGGCGCAGCGAATGAAGTGCCGCGCAGCCGGTCGGTGCTTGCAGCACCCGTCGCCGCCAGCACGGCATCGCCGGGTGCGGCAAAATCGACATGCAGCGCGCGGCCTGCCTCGGGCAGCACACGCCCCTTCGCGTCGACCCCGGTCACCGCGAAAACACCGCGATAGGAGGCCGGATAGGCGGGCGGCGCGGCGGGCCCGTCGTTGCCGACCGCCGCGACGATCAGCATCCCGCGCTGCTGCGCGCGCAGCACCGCCGCCGACAGCAGCTTGTTGTCGGGACCGACGAGGCTGATCGTCGTCACCGCGACGCCGCTTTGCGCAAGCCAGCCGAGCGCGCGGGCAATCGCGCTGGCGTTCCCGCCGGCGGGATCCGTGCCATAGACATCGGCGGCCAGCAGGCGCTGCCCGGGCGCGGCGCCCTCGATCGCGCCGCTGCCAACAAGCAGCGAGGCGACGGCGGTGCCGTGACGGCTTGCCGACGGGGCGCCTTTCGCGAATCCGCGCTGCTCGACGCGCCCCGCCAGCGAAGGATGCGCCGCGATCCCGTCATCGATCAGGCCGAGGCTGGCCTTGCCGCCGCCCACTGCCGTCGCGAGCGCCGATCCGGGCAGCGCGCCGCCGGGGCCGCTCGTGAAATAGAGATTGTCGGCATCGACCGCGGCATCGGGTAGCAGTTTCGCCAATTGCTTGCGCGCGCGGGCAAGGCTGCGCCCTTCGGGCACAGCAAACCGCGCGAGATCGAGATCGAGTCCCTCGATACGTTCCCGCTCGATCAGCGCGAAGCCTGCCTTCGCGGCGCGCCCGATCATTGCGTCGTCGACACCGCTGGCGATCAGGACGCCGCGTACCGCCGGTTCGCCGCGATCGTCGAGTTCGATGCTGTCGCGGTTGCCGCGCACCAGCGCGCCGATACGGTCGAGCCGGATCTGCGTCAGCCGCTCGCTCGTCGACGCCAGCGGTTCGAGGACGCCGGCGTCGGGCAGCGTCGACAGGACGCGCCCGGCATCGGGCAGCTGCGCCGACGGCAATGCAACCTGCGCCGCCGCGCGCGGACCGGGGCCACCGATCGCGAGGCAGATTGCCGCCAGCCCTGTCGCCCAGATTCGCATCATCGCTCTCGCCCTGGTCCTCCTGCCGGAAAAATTTAGCAGGATGCGGAAGAAACGATAGAAGGTCGTCGTTTCTTCCTCAAACAACCGAAAAGAGAGCGATGCGCTTCGAAGAGGAACTGGTCGATCTGCTACCGCGCCTGCGCCGCTTTGCGCGCGGGCTGACGCAGAGCGCCGGCGATGCCGACGACCTGTGTCAGGCGGCGATCGAGCGCGCCTTGAAATCGCGCGAACAATGGCAACAAGGAACAAGACTGGACAGCTGGATGTATCGCATCACCCGCAACCTCTGGATCGACGACCGCCGCGCAGCGGCCCGGCGCGGCGTTCACGCCCCGATTGACGACGCGATCACGCAGGTCGCCGGTGACGGGATCGCCGAGGTCGAGGCGGGCACGCTGCGCGGCGACGTCGACGGCGCGATGGCGCGGCTACCCGACGAGCAGCGCGAGGTCGTGATGCTCGTGCTGGTCGAAGGCTATGCCTATCGCGAGGCGGCCGAGATATTGGAGGTGCCGATCGGTACCGTAACATCGCGGCTCGCGCGCGGCCGCGAAACGCTGATGCATCTTTTGGGAAAGGCGGCATGAGTTTCGATCCCGACACCATCGCCGCCTATGTCGACGGCGAACTCGACGATCTGGCCGCGCGCCGGATCGAACGCGAAGCAGAAGGCGACGCCGCCCTCACTGCCGAGATTGGGCGTCACCGCGCGCTGAGGGCGCAGCTTTCGGCGCACTTCGCACCCGTCGTCGATGAACCGGTGCCCGATCGCCTGCGCGCGCTGCTGATCGGGGACAACATCGACACCAGCCTGTCTGATCGCCGAAAAGCAAAGCGCACGCGGTTCGAGCCCGCCCATTGGGGCGTGATCGCTGCATCGCTGGTGCTGGGACTGACACTCGGCCTCAGGCCTTGGGCGCCCGCGCCGGACGTGATCAGTGCAAACGGAATCCTGGTCGCGTCGGGAGGCCTGACCGATGCGCTCGACACGCAGCTTGCATCGAACCAGCCGACCAACGCCGACATCCGCATCGCCCTGAGCTTTCGCGATAAGAAGGGCCGTATCTGCCGCAGCTTCGCGGGACGCGACCTGTCGGGCATCGGCTGCCGCGAAGACGGTCGCTGGGCGCTCGAACGCACCGCGGCCGGGCAGAACGCCGGCGAGTATCGGCAGGCCGCGTCGGGCGACCTTGCCGCGGCTGCGGCCGCAATGATGGCAGGTGATCCGTTCGATGCTGCAGCTGAACGTGCCGCCCGTGACGCCGGCTGGAATCGCTAAAGCGAGTTGTTCTGCAAGGTCAGCTTTTCACCCGAAGTCAGTTTAAAGCAGCCAGTCCGCATCCGGCCAAGCCGCGCCGCGAGATACACAGTTCGTTCGATGACGGCGAAGGGCCGTCGCGCTCATCCTCCGCTGAAAGGCTCATCTCTCGGGTTGGTGCGCCGATCAGCACTCGGGACATGTTTCCTC
>Ga0247822_10002178_pt1 | contig 12378 bp, 8 predicted proteins | sample 13C_Cellulose_Da_FD_192423 | JGI IMG/M metagenome (GOLD analysis project Ga0247822, IMG submission 192423) | Soil microbial communities from agricultural site in Penn Yan, New York, United States - 13C_Cellulose_Day30 | ecosystem: Environmental > Terrestrial > Soil > Agricultural land | place...
GGTCTGTTCTGCGCGCGCATCTTCGGCCCGATCAAGGACTACGAGTGCCTGTGCGGCAAGTACAAGCGCATGAAGTACAAGGGCATCGTCTGCGAAAAGTGCGGCGTGGAAGTGACCGTTTCGAAGGTCCGTCGCGAGCGCATGGGCCACATCGAGCTGGCCGCGCCGGTCGCCCACATCTGGTTCCTGAAGTCGCTTCCGTCGCGTATCGGCCTGCTGCTCGACATGCAGCTGAAGCAGCTGGAGCGCATCCTGTACTTCGAGAGCTACGTCGTTCTTGAGCCGGGCCTGACCGCTCTTGAGCAGCACCAGCTCCTGACCGAGGACGAGCTTCTGTCCGCGCAGGACGAGTATGGCGAAGACGCCTTCTCGGCCGGCATCGGCGCCGAAGCCGTCAAGCAGATCCTGATGAACCTCGACCTCGAGGGCGAGAAGGAAGCTCTGCTCAAGGAACTGGCCGAGACCAAGTCCGAGCTGAAGCCGAAGAAGATCATCAAGCGCCTGAAGGTCGTCGAGAGCTTCCTCGAATCCGGCAACCGTCCGGAGTGGATGATCCTCGACGTCGTCCCGGTCATTCCGCCGGAACTTCGCCCGCTCGTTCCGCTGGACGGCGGCCGTTTCGCGACGTCGGATCTCAACGATCTCTATCGCCGCGTCATCAATCGTAACAACCGTCTGAAGCGGCTCATCGAGCTGCGCGCTCCGGACATCATCGTCCGCAACGAAAAGCGCATGCTTCAGGAAGCCGTCGACGCTTTGTTCGACAACGGCCGCCGCGGCCGCACGATCACGGGCGCAAACAAGCGTCCGCTGAAGTCGCTCAGCGACATGCTCAAGGGCAAGCAGGGCCGCTTCCGTCAGAACCTGCTCGGCAAGCGCGTCGACTATTCGGGCCGCTCGGTCATCGTGACCGGTCCGGAGCTCAAGCTGCACCAGTGCGGCCTGCCGAAGAAGATGGCGCTCGAGCTGTTCAAGCCGTTCATCTACTCGCGCCTCGACGCCAAGGGTCTCTCCATGACCCTCAAGCAGGCGAAGAAGTGGGTCGAAAAGGAGCGCAAGGAAGTCTGGGACATCCTGGACGAAGTGATCCGTGAGCACCCGGTTCTGCTGAACCGCGCGCCGACGCTTCACCGTCTCGGCATCCAAGCGTTCGAGCCGGTCCTGATCGAGGGGAAGGCGATCCAGCTTCACCCGCTGGTCTGCGCCGCGTTCAACGCCGACTTCGACGGCGACCAGATGGCCGTGCACGTCCCGCTGAGCCTCGAGGCCCAGCTGGAAGCGCGCGTCCTGATGATGTCGACCAACAACATCCTGTCCCCCGCCAACGGCAAGCCGATCATCGTTCCGTCGCAGGATATGGTTCTCGGCCTCTACTACCTCAGCCTCGAAAAGGAGGATGAGCCGGGCCAGGGCATGATGCTCAGCGACATGACCGAGGTTCACCAAGCTCTCGCGGCCGGCGCAGTGACGCTTCACACGAAGATCGTCAGCCGCGTCCCGCAAACGGACGAGCAGGGTCAGACCTACATGAAGCGGTTCGAGACGACCGCCGGCCGCATGCTGCTCGGCGAGACCCTCCCGAAGAGCCACAAGGTGCCCTTCGAAACGGTCAACCGCGTCCTGACCAAGAAGGAAATCGGCGACGTAATCGACATCGTCTATCGCCACACGGGTCAGAAGGAGACGGTCCTGTTCGCCGACGCGATCATGGCTCTCGGTTTCCGCCACGCCTTCCGCGCTGGCATCTCGTTCGGCAAGGACGACATGGTCATCCCGGCCGACAAGGAGACCCTCGTCGAGGAAACGCGCGCGCTCGTGAAGGATTACGAGCAGCAGTACCAGGACGGCCTGATCACCCAGCAGGAAAAGTACAACAAGGTGATCGACGCCTGGTCGCGTTGCGGTGACCAGGTTGCCAGCGCCATGATGAAGGAGATCCAGGCCACTCCGAAGCGTCCGGACGGGCGTCAGGCGGACCTGAACTCCATCTACATGATGGCGCACTCTGGTGCTCGTGGTTCGCAGGCTCAGATCAAGCAGCTTGCAGGCATGCGCGGCCTGATGGCCAAGCCGTCGGGCGAGATCATCGAAACGCCGATCATCTCGAACTTCAAGGAAGGCCTGACCGTCCTTGAGTACTTCAACTCGACCCACGGCGCCCGCAAGGGCCTGGCGGACACGGCGCTCAAGACGGCGAACTCGGGTTACCTGACCCGCCGTCTCGTCGACGTGTCGCAGGACGCCGTCATCATCGAGGAGGATTGCGGCACCGACCGTGCGCTGGAAATGCGGGCGATCGTCCAGGGCGGCGCCACCATCGCTTCGCTTGCGGAGCGCGTGCTTGGCCGCACGATGGCCGAAGACGTGGTCGATCCGAAGTCCGGCGATGTCATCATCCCCGAGGGCGCTTTGCTCGACGAGGCGATGGTCGCTCAGATCGAGGCTGCCGGCCTGCAGGGCGTGAAGATTCGCTCCCCGCTGGTCTGCGCTTCGAAGCAGGGCGTTTGCGGCAAGTGCTACGGCCGCGACCTTGCTCGCGGCACGCCGGTGAACATCGGTGAAGCTGTCGGCGTCATTGCCGCTCAGTCGATCGGTGAGCCGGGCACGCAGCTGACGATGCGGACCTTCCACATCGGCGGCGCGGCGCAGCTCAACGAGCAGTCGAACCTCGAAGCGCCGGTCGACGGCACGATCGAGCTTCGCGACATGCCGACGATCACCGACCCGCGCGGCCGGCACGTCTCGTTGTCGCGTTCGGGCGAGATCGCGATCCTCGACATGGACGGCCGCGAGCTGTCGACCCACCGCGTACCGTACGGCGCTCATCTGCTGTGCGAGACCGGCCACATCGTCAGCAAGGGCGACCGCATCGCCGAGTGGGATCCGTCGTACAGCCCGGTCATCACCGAGCGTGCGGGTACCGTGAAGTACCAGGACCTCATCGAGAACCGGACGATGTCCGAGCAGATCGACGAATCCACGGGTATCGCTCAGCGTGTCGTCACCGACGACATGGCGAAGTCGAAGAAGGACACGCTTGCACCGCGCCTCACCCTCACGGGCGACAAGGCGGAAGAAGCGGGCGTCTATCGTATGGCTCCGGGTGCCATCGTCGCGGTCGAGGACGGCCAGAAGGTCGAAGCCGGCGAAGTGCTCGCTCGTATGCCGCGGGAAGCCGCTCGTACGCGTGACATCACCGGCGGTCTGCCGCGCGTCGCCGAGCTCTTCGAGGCTCGCACGCCCAAGGACAAGGCGATCATCGCCCGCGTCTCGGGCCGCGTGCAGTTCCTCAAGGACTATAAGGCCAAGCGGAAGATCGCGATCGTCCCTGACGACGGTTCGGAATCGCATGAGGAGCTGGTCCCCAAGTCGCGCGTCATCGACGTGCAGGAGGGCGACTATGTGAAGCGCGGCGACAATCTCGTCGGCGGTTCACCGGATCCGCATGACATCCTGGAAGCGCTCGGCGTCGAGGCACTCGCGGAGTATCTCGTGAGCGAGATCCAGGAAGTCTATCGACTCCAGGGCGTGAAGATCAACGACAAGCACATCGAGGTGATCGTTCGCCAGATGCTGCAGAAGGTTGAGATCACGGACGACGGTGACACCACCTTCCTCAAGGGCGAACAGGTCGACCGCGAGGAGATGGACGAGGTCAATTCGCGTCTCGACAAGAAGAAGAAGCCTGCGGTTGGCAAGCCGGTGCTGCTCGGCATCACCAAGGCCAGCCTGCAGACTCGCAGCTTCATCTCTGCCGCGTCGTTCCAGGAAACCACGCGCGTCCTCACCGAGGCCGCCGTCCAGGGCAAGGTCGACACGCTCACGGGTCTCAAGGAGAACGTGATCGTCGGACGCCTGATCCCGGCGGGTACCGGCTCCAGCATGAAGGAGCTTCGGGTTGCGGCATCGAGCCGTGACGCGGCGCTCCGTGCGACCCACCGTCGCATGCAGGAGGCCCTGGTGGCTCCGAACTCAGCCGAAGAGCTGCGTGCCGCTGAGCTGGCCCGCAGTGCTCGCGACGACACCGCTGGCACGGGTGAAGACCCGCTGGCCGAGGTCGTTCCGAGCGGCCACGGCACGGATGCGGACGCCGGCGACTATCTGACCGAATAGTCGCTAGCCTCAGGCGCAAAAACAAAGCCCCGCCGGCGCAAACCGGCGGGGCTTTTCTTTAAGCCGAAGCGGCCGATCAGCCGATCAGCAGCGGCCCCGGTTGATTGCATTCTCCGTGCAATTCGCTGCCGACGAAACGTCGCTGGCGGCACCGCGCACGGTGTTGCAGGCGGCGAGCGCCAGGGTCAGTCCAATCAACAGTCCACTTGCAATCTTCGATGTCATCCCACCCTCCTTACGTATACGAAACGACATGGCTTCAACTTCTGCGTTTGTCGACTGACTCGCCGATGAACAATGGGGGGGATGGGCATGAAAAATGCCCCGCTGGGGCGTTTCCCGGCGAGGCATTCTTCAACTGTTGCAAAAGGGCTGTGGCTTAGCCGCAGTCGCTTAGCACTGACCGCCGTTAATGGCGTTCTCGGTGCAGTTCGCGACAGAGTTCACGTCGCGGGCAGCACCGCGGACCGTGTTACACGCGGCAGTCGCCATCGCTGCGGTAATCAGCGCCGCCGTAAGAAGCTTCTGAACCATGAATTCCTCCAAGTTTGACGGGCCAACCAACGCGCTTCAGCCGGAAGCGCTCCATTCCACGTCCGGAATTTTAATTTAGGTAAGCTGGCGCTCCTAGACGGCCACCGGAGCGGAGATGTGCGGATGCGGTTCGTAGGCCTCGAATACGAAGTCTTCCGGCTCATAGTCGAAGATCGTCTGGCCCCGGTCCTTCAGGATCAGTTGCGGCAGTGAGCGCGGCTCACGGCTTAGCTGCAAGCGCGCCTGTTCGAGATGGTTCGAATAGAGGTGAACGTCGCCGCCGGTCCAAACGAAGACCCCCGGCTCATGCCCCGTTTCCCGCGCCAGCATGTGTGCCAGCAAGGCGTAGCTGGCGATATTGAACGGCACTCCCAGGAAGAAGTCGGCGCTGCGTTGGTAAAGCTGCAGGTTGAGCCGCCCACCCGCGACATGCGTCTGGAACAGGCAATGGCAGGGGGCCAGCGCCATTCGCTCGATCTCGCCCGGGTTCCAGGCCGTAACGATCTGCCGTCGGGATGAGGGGTCGCGGCGGATGAGGTCCACAAGACTGCGGATCTGATCGACTTCGCGGCCGTCCGCCGTCTCCCAATGACGCCATTGCTTGCCGTAAACCGGACCGAGATCGCCATTCTCGTCGGCCCACTCATTCCAGATGCTGACCTTGCGGTCCTGCAGCCAGCGCACGTTGGTGTCGCCGCGCAAGAACCAGAGCAGTTCGACGATGATCGAGCGCAGGTGAAGCTTCTTGGTCGTCAGCAGTGGGAAGCCGTCGCGAAGGTCGAAGCGCAACTGCGCACCGAAATGCGACAGAGTTCCGGTACCGGTGCGATCCTGTTGGGGGATGCCCTCGTCGAGGATCCGCTGCATGAGGTCGAGGTACTGGCGCATGGTAATTACAAACTAATCGCCTGCGACGGTCAGGCAAGGCCAACACCTACATCCGTTGTGGATGAAACACCGCTCATATCGGACTCGGTTTGAGTCGTCCGGACTAACTGCCACGCATAGCTAGCGTTGATGCGCTATCAGCGTGCCGCACAGCCTCTCCTGCTGGACGGACCCGAAGCAGCCCGCACGTTCTTCGCGAGCTGCTTTGCAGAGTCCGACCCGGCTCGAGAGTGCCTGTGGGTGGCGCACGTGGACGGGAAGCGGCGCTGCGTGCACCTCACTGGCCATCAAGGGCGCGAGAGTGAGGCCGAACTGCCCGTCCGTTCGATCATCGATGACGCTGTTCGGCACGGCAGCGCCGGCCTGATCCTGGCGCACAACCATCCCAGCGGCGAATTGCAGCCCAGCCGATCGGATTGCATCGCAACCCGCCGACTGAGCGCGATTGCCGCGGCGATGGACTGCCCGGTGCTGGATCATCTGATCTTCGCGGAAGGCGGCTCGACTAGCTTCCGGCAGTTGGGGTTGCTCTAGGCCTTCGCCTTGCAAGGCTGGATCTGACCGGGCGCCGGGCGTGGAGCAGCGAGGCGAAAGGCGGCGAAGTAGCTCTCGCCTCCCGTGAGCCGCTGAAGCCGGGTCATCTGGAGGCCGAGGGCGGCGAACTCGCACTGAAGCAGCTTGGGCGGCATCCCGTGCCGTTTCGGCGGACGATCGGCGTCCACGACGATGACTTCCCCGTCGGGTTTGAGTCCCTCGCGCATGTTCCAGAGGAAGGCGTACGGCGAGTCCACCTCGTGATAGACGTGGACTAGAAAGATGCGGTCGAAGGACTTCGGCGGCAGCTTCGGATCCTCGGCGTCTCCGAGCTTCACCGCGACATTGTCGAGATTCTCGCGATGCACGCGCTGAACGAGGCGCTCTTCGACCTCCGGCACGATGTCCTCGGCGAGGACGCGTCCGCGGCGGCCGACCACTGGCGCGAGACGCACCGTGTAATAGCCCTCACCCGCACCGATGTCCGCGACGGACATGCCCGGCGCAACCCGGGCGAGCTGAATGACCTGCTCAGCCTCCCCCAAACGATCGCGCGCATCTTCGGTCGAGAAAGCATCGCTAACGATGGGAGCGACCTCACGGTCGGCCTGAGGAAATTGCGGCTGGTCGGACGCCTGCCGGCAGGCGCCGAGTCCGGTCAACAAGAGGAGGGCCGTTACGCCCTTAATCAACGTCCTCAACCTCGACGCGCTCGCCTGTAACGCGCTGCGACAGCGCCGCCGCCATGAACCGGTCGAGATCGCCGTCGAGCACGTCGCTCGGCGCCGTCGACGTCACACCCGTCCGCAGGTCCTTCACCAACTGATACGGCTGAAGGACATAGCTGCGGATCTGGTGACCCCAGCCGATGTCGGTCTTGCTCGCGTTCTGCGCGTTCGCCTCGGCTTCGCGCTTCTGTAGTTCGGCCTCGTAAAGCCGCGCTTTTAGCTGCTTCATCGCCGAGGCTCGGTTCTTGTGCTGCGAACGCTCGTTCTGACAGGCGACGACGATACCCGTCGGTACGTGGGTGATGCGGACCGCGCTATCGGTCGTGTTGACGTGCTGACCGCCCGCGCCAGATGCCCGGTAGGTATCGATGCGCAGGTCCTTGTCCTCGACGGTGATGTCGATGTCGTCATCGACTTCGGGGTAGACCCAGACGCTGGAAAAGCTCGTGTGGCGGCGGGCGTTGGAATCGTACGGGCTGATCCGAACGAGCCTATGCACGCCGCTTTCGACCTTGAGATTGCCGTAGGCGTTCTCACCCTTGATCAGGATCGTTGCGGACTTGATGCCCGCCTGTTCGCCAGAATGATGGTCGATCATCTCGACCTTGTAGCCGTGACGTTCGCCCCAGCGGCTGTACATGCGTAGCAGCATTTCGGCCCAGTCCTGGCTCTCGGTCCCACCGGCGCCCGCATTGACCTCGACATAGCTGCTATTGGCGTCCGCCTCGCCAGCTAGAAGCGCCGCGACCTTGTCGCGCTCCGCTCGCTCGGCCAGGTCGGCCAGGCTTTGCACGGCATCGTCTGCCAGCCCGGCATCGCCTTCGGCCTCGGCCATCTCGAGCAGCTCCGTCGTATCGGACAGTTCGCGCTCGATGGCGCGGGTCGCGTTGATCGCCTCTTCCAGACGACGGCGTTCGCGCATGACCTCCTGTGCCGCCTTGGGATCGTCCCACAGCGAGGAGTCCTCGACCTTGGCGTTGAGCTCGTCGAGGCGCTTCAGCGCGCGATCCCAATCGAGGAACCGGCGCAAGAGCGCGATGGCGGCATTGATCTGGTCGGCGTGAGCCTGCGCTTCGGCGCGCATTGGAAAAGCTTTCGTTACAACGCGTGGATTTGCGCCGAGCTAGTGGATGCCGGGCTGACTTTGCAAGCTCGGCTCTGCCGGGCGCTGCTGAGCTTGCCGAGCGCGAACGACGCGCGGGCGCTGCTCGATCTGCGCAATCTTGTCCGGGTCGTCGCCATTCTCACCCTGCTCACCGGCCAAGCCAGGCGTATGCGAACGGCGATAGAAGCGGCGAGGCTCAGTCTGCGGCTGGAAGGCTTCCCAGATCACTGCCGACTTCGGATCTTCCTGCACCGGGAAGGAACCGAACACGCGGCGGCCGCTGGCACGATCGATGCGGACCCAGCGAATGCCGTTGGGCGCCACGAAAGGCAGCTTCGGCGCATCCTTGAACGCGACCTGCGCGAAGTCCTTGAAGATCGGAGCCGCGATGCGGCCACCCTGGGCATATCCGCCCATGTTCCGCGGCTTGTCGTAGCCGAGATACACGCCGGCCACGACTTCCGGCGTGCCGCCGACGAACCACACGTTGGTCGGTCCGGAGGTTGTACCAGTCTTGCCGAACATGGGACGATTGAGGTCGCGAAGGACCGTTGCAGTGCCGCGCTCGACGACGCCTTCCAGAATGTGAACCATCTGGAACGCTGCCATCGGGTCGAGGATCTGCCGGTCGCGCGACGGCGGCCGCGGCATGACCTTGCCGTCCCAATCCGCGGCGTTGCAATTGGCCATGACCTGACAGCGGTTGTCCGTGCGGAAAATCACCTTACCGGTCCGGTCCTGCACATAATCGATCATCGTCGGCTTCACCGCGCGACCCTGATTGGCGAGGATCGCATAGGCGTTGACCAGCTTGAGGACCGTCGTGTCCCCCGCGCCGAGCGCGATCGAGAGGTAATTCGGATAGTCGCCGACGCCGAGCTTCTTCGCATTGGCGATGACCTTGGCCATGCCGGTCTGCGAGGCGGCGCGGATGGTCATCAGGTTGCGCGACTGCTCCACACCCCAGCGCATCGTCTTCGAGCCGGAATATTTGCGGTCGAAGTTGACGAAGCATTTGTTGCCTAGGCCCGCGCCCTGCCAGACGCAGAACGGAGCATCGAGGATGATCGAAGCGGGCGTCATGCCGTTTTCGAGCGCCGCTTCATAAACGATCGGCTTGAACGCCGAGCCCGGTTGCCGCTGCGCCTGCGTGGCGCGATTGAAGTCGGACCCGACGACGTCGAATCCGCCCTGCATGGCGAGGATGCGTCCGGTGCGCACTTCCTCGGCAAGGAAGCCACCGCCGATTTCCGGGATGGAGCGAAGCGCATAGCTGGTCGTGCCGAGCTGCTTCACGACGATGATCATGCCGGGGCGCAGATTGGAGAACGCGGAACCGCCCCCTCCCCGCTTGGGCATCTCGGCCACCGACCGGGGCAGAATACCCATCGAGCCGTTGGTGAAGCCGATGCTTGCCTGGCTTGAATCCTTCGACAGGACGACGGCCTTCTTCCAGTCGGGGAAGCCCGTTCCGATCGGCGTGCGATCCAGTTCTGCCGCCCAGTCGCCAGTCAAGTCGACGCTCTTGCCAAGATCGCGCCAGCCGCGACCGCCGTCGAACTTGGCCAAGCCCTCGCGAAGCGCATTCGCGGCCGCGTCCTGCATGACCGGGTTCATCGACGTGCGAACCCAAAGACCGCCCGCATAGACGCTATTCGGGCCGTCCTCGGCCTTTTCGCCATATTCCTTGAGGAGAGTCCGGCGGACCTCCTCCATGAAATAGCCGCCCTGCTGCCGGAATTTCTCGTTGCTGCCGTACCGGATCGTGCCCAGCGAAGCCGCTGCCGCTTCCGCACGCTGGGCATCGGTGATGTAGCCGTTGTTGACCATTTCGCGCAGCACGTAGTTGCGGCGCGTCAGTGCCTTCTGGGTCGCTCGGACAGGGTCGTAATTGGACGGCGCCTTGGGCAGGACGGCGAGATATGCCGCTTCCGGCAGGGTCAGCTCAGTGACGTCCTTGTCGAAATAAGCGCGGCTAGCCGCCTGCACGCCGTAGGCGTTGCGGCCGAGGAAAATGGAATTGAGGTAAAGCTCCAGAATCTGCTGCTTCGAGAGCGTGGATTCGAGGCGGAAAGCGAGAATCGCTTCACGCGCTTTGCGGCCGATCGAATAGCTGCTGTCCTGTAGAAGATATTTCGCGACCTGCTGAGTGATGGTCGAGCCACCCCTGGCGCGCCCTCCGCCAGTCGCCGTCTTGGTGGTGAAGTCGAACACGGCGCCGACGAGCCCCGGATAGTCGAGGCCGCCATGGCTGAAGAACGTCTTGTCCTCGGCAGAGATGAAGGCGTTGACGACAACGGGCGGATATTCGTTGAACGCGAGCTCGACGCGGCGCTCGCGAGCGAACGTCTGCACCGGCGTTCCATCATAACCGCGAACGCTCGTCGGCAAGGACGGCTGATAGGCCAGCAGCTTCTCCGAAGACGGAAGGCCGCTCGCGAAATAGAGCCACATGCCGGAGAACAGGACGAAACCGGCGAGCAGCAGATAAAGCCCTCGGCGGATCCAGCTTTTCTCAAGCCAAGGGTCGACACGGTCCCGAATCCTTGCGTTGAACGCGACAAGGTCCGGGAGCTTGGACGGGAGAGCGCGGAGACTTTCGGAAGGCATGCTCCCTGGCTTCTAGCGCCTATGCATGACCGCTGAAAGGCCGACGATCAGCGAACGTTGCGCGAAGCGACGTCAGCCTCGATCGCCTGCGCCAAAACCACGACGATCCGCGCGCGCTCTTTCGGGTCGAGCAGCAACGCCTCATCCTCGACATTGCTGATGTAGCCAGCCTCGAACAGGACCGCGGGCACCTCCGCATGACGGAGGACCCGAAAGTCGGCGAAGCGATGCGGCTCAGGCCTGAGCAAATACCGTCCAGCCGACTTACGAACGAGCCGCTCGGCAAGGGACGCGGACGCATTCATCTGCTCTCTCAGCGCCAGATCGGAGAGCATGCCCCGGACCGAACCGTCGGGCTCGCTCGACAGACCTTCGCCGGCACTATTCTCCTTTGCTGCAAGCCGCGCCGCCTCTGCGTCCGACGCGACATCCGACAGCGAATAGACCGTCGCGCCCCGCGCCAGCGGGTTCGGCGCGCTGTCGATGTGGAGCGACAAATAGGCGCTGGCGCCCAAGCGGCGCGCGATCTCGGCGCGCTGGTCCAGCGTCAGATAGCGATCATCTTCGCGCGTCATGGCGACGCGAACGCGGCCACGTTCAGCCAACGCAGCGCGAAGCTCCCGCGCCAGCGCCAGCGTGAGTTCCTTTTCGGTGATCTCCCCCGAAACGCCCTTCGCTCCGGGGTCGCGGCCCCCGTGACCAGCATCGAGCAAAACGATGGGGCGACCGGGCGATGCAGCCTCGGTGAGCTTGACCTCGCCCACTGCCGACCCCAACTCCACTCTGACGGTGCCGGAGCGCGCTTCGCCGATCAGGACCTGTTCGTCCTCGGCCTTGGCGGCATTGTTTCGGTGGGTCGCGGCAAGTGCGGCGGCGGTCAGTACCACGGCCGCGACGATGATCGCCGCGCCCGCAGTCGCCCTCGCCCGCTTCGACCTTGCTGCCATGAAGGCATCCTATCACGCCAACATGGTTAACGCGCAATTATCGCTGAATTTCAGCGGTTCCGATCGCACTGTGGCAGTTGCGGCACTCGCGTGGGGGTGCTAACCGCCATTTAATCCAAGGCCCCGAACAGGCGGCCCGGGATCTAGCGCCGCTCCCACAAGGACGCGGCTTCACAGGTTGACGCTGCATGATGCCAAGAAACGCCCCCTGCCCGCTCCGTGATGAGCGGCGGGTCGCGTCCCCCGCATCAAAATCCGGGGTGGAGCATGCAGCAGAGGCAACATTTCACCAGTTTGCCATGACCGTCGGCCAGCAACCGACTGGAATGGCCTTTTCAATAGCGCGCGCCCGCCCATCGAGGAGCGGCCCGCGCGCCCGGAGAATTTTCAATGTCAACGCGCATGCTGATCGACGCGCGCCACCCGGAGGAGACCCGGGTCGCAGTCGTGACCGGAAACCGCATCGAGGAATTTGATTTCGAGTCCGCTGAGCACAAGCAGCTCAAAGGAAATATTTATCTAGCCAAAGTCACGCGGGTCGAACCGTCGCTCCAGGCGGCGTTCGTCGATTATGGCGGAAACCGTCACGGCTTCCTCGCCTTCAGCGAAATCCACCCCGACTATTACCAGATCCCGAAGGCTGACCGCGACGCCTTGCTTCGCGAAGAGGCTGAACACGCCGCCGAGGAAGAGCGCCTTCGCGCCGCCGAGGATGACGATTTCGAGGACGAAGAGGGCGACGATGAGGCTCCCGAAGCTTCGGCCGATGAAGCCGCCACGGCGGAGGGCGACCAAGAAAGTGGCGCCGTCGAAACGGGCATCGGCTCCAACCGCTCGCCGGTCGATGAATCCGCCGCCGACGAACTTCGCAAGAAGCGTCAGGCGTTACGCCGCCGCTACAAGATTCAGGACGTCATCC
>Ga0247822_10002179_pt1 | contig 12378 bp, 12 predicted proteins | sample 13C_Cellulose_Da_FD_192423 | JGI IMG/M metagenome (GOLD analysis project Ga0247822, IMG submission 192423) | Soil microbial communities from agricultural site in Penn Yan, New York, United States - 13C_Cellulose_Day30 | ecosystem: Environmental > Terrestrial > Soil > Agricultural land | place...
CCGAGCGATAGTCGAAGACCATCGGGGTGTTGGCGAGCGATTCGCGCTGCTCGCTGGTAGCGCTGCGTCCCGCCTCGATCCGCTGGGCAATCTCGGCACGCTGCTGCTGCAGTTCGGTGCGTTCGCTGGCGGGGAGGCCCGGGCGGGCGAGCGCGCGGTCGATCCGCGCCAGTTCCTCCTGCGCCCGCGCACGCTCGGCCGCAAGGCGGCTGATCTCGGCGCCCGCGTCGGTGCCGGTGATCTCGGCTTCGATCAGCGTGCCTTCGGCCTTCTGGATCGCAGCGATCCCTTCCTTGCCGAACTGGCGGGCCAGGGTGGGGTCGAGCTTGAACGCCAGCATCGCGACGATCCGGCCCTCACCGAGCAGCTGGTAGCGCAGGCCGGTGATGCGGCATCGCGCGACGCCGAGCTTCTCGCATGCCGCGGCATGCTCCTCCTGTGCGGCGGAGATCCGCTCGGCCGGGAGTGAGAAGGCGTAGTGATAGTTGAAGGCGACGCCGGGCGCTGCGGTGACGGCAACTCCGGCGGGTGTCGAGGCCGTATCCTCGAGCATCGCTTCGACAGGTTCCGCAGTCGATTGTTCGCGCGCGGTGGGTCTTGTTTGTCCGCCGCCGCCTTCTGGTGCCGTGTTGCACCCGGCAATTGCCAATGCCAGCACCAGAAGTGCTGAACCCGATGTCCATCGCATGAAGCAAGCTCCCTCTCCAGTGATGTCGTTCGTCGCTCACAATGCACGACTCGTCGCGCATTGATAGAACATCACATTAGAGGGTATTCGACAATGCCCTTTTTTTGCCACATTTGATCGATGATCAGGAGATATGGATCCAGGGCGGGCGTGACCGGGTTCAGCCGATGCAGTAGGTCCGCTTGCGCGCTTCCTCGCTCCTGTCCGGGCCGACGAGCCCGGTGATCTTGCGAAGGCCGCGCGCCAATGCCTTGCCGAGACGCCAGAAACCGCGATCGATCCCGTCGCTCAGAACCTGATGGTTTTCCGCCCAGAAGCGGTCGTCATATGCTTCGCGCATCGCCTTGCTCCCAATGTTCGTTGAAGTGCCGTTGCAGGTGAAATGGCGGACTTCCGCGCAAACGACCAACAAAAGGATCGACGCAATATATCATTCCAGATTATGAATCCTGCATGCGCCAGCTTCCCCCACTCGCCGCCGTTCGCGTTTTCGAGGCTGCAGCCCGTCGCGGTAACTTCACGCGCGCCGCAGAGGAGTTGGGGATGACCCAGGCGGCGGTGAGCAATCAGGTCAAGCTGCTCGAGCAGCGACTGGGAATTGCCTTGTTCCGCAAGCATGGCCGCGGCGTGGTGCTGACCCCGGCGGGCGAGCGCATCGCGCCGCAGGTCAGCGCAGCGCTGGACGGATTGGCCGAAGCATTCGCCACGGCGCGCGCCGAGGACGAAGCGGTGATGACGATCTCTGCGCCCGGCACCTTCTCGACCAACTGGTTGGCGAGGCGGCTGGGGAGCTTTCAGGTCGCCCGGCCCGAGCTGGCCGTGCGCGTGCTCGTGTCCGACGCGATCATCGATCTCGCGGCGAGCGATGCCGATGTCGCGATCCGCGGCGCACATGGGCCCTGGCCGGGGCTGGTCTCGCACTTCCTGATGCGCATGCCATTCACGGTGATGGCGAGTCCGGAGTTCCTCGCAGCGCATCCGCCGATCCGCACGCCCGCCGACCTGCTCGGCCTGCCGCGCGTGTCGCCCGACGACAGCTGGTGGGCGCTGTGGTTCGAATCGGTGTTCGGCGATGCGGCGGTGGCGTCGCAGCCGGGGGTCGACTTCCAGTCGCAGGTGCATATCGGCAACGCCGCGGTCGCCGGGCATGGCCTCGCGATGCTGTCCCCGCCGATGTGGTTGTCGACGATCGCCGAAGGGCGGCTGGTGCAGGTGCTGCCGGAGATGGTATATTACAAGAACAGCTTCTGGCTGGTCTATCCCGAGACCAAGCGCCACCTGCCCAAGATCCGCGCCTTTCGCGACTGGCTGCTCGCGGATGTACGCGCATCGATGGGGGACGATCCCTATGGCGCGCTGGTGCCCCCGCCGGAGTGACGGGCGGCGCATGACGCCCCCTCGCAAGCCGCTCGCCGCCCTGCTATCGACTCCAGATGTCCACCGACCTTTCCGACCCGTTTGACCAGATCGTCGATGCCCCGTTCGATAGCGCGCTGAGCGAACGTTACCTTGTCTACGCCATGTCGACGATCACCGCACGCTCGCTGCCGGACGTGCGCGACGGCCTGAAGCCGGTGCATCGCCGCCTGTTGTGGGCAATGCGGCTGCTGCGGCTCGATCCGAGCCAGGGCTACAAGAAATGCGCCCGTGTTGTCGGCGACGTGATCGGCAAATACCATCCGCATGGCGACCAGTCGGTCTATGACGCGATGGTCCGCCTCGCTCAGACGTTCGCGCTGCGCTACCCGCTGGTCGACGGGCAGGGCAATTTCGGCAACATCGACGGCGATAACGCCGCCGCCTATCGCTACACCGAGGCGCGGCTGACTCAGGTCGCCATCGACCTGATGGACGGGCTCGACGAGGATTCGGTCGATTTCAAGCCGACCTATAATGGCGAGGAGAACGAGCCCGAGCTGTTCCCGGGCCTGTTCCCCAATCTGCTGGCCAATGGCGCGAGCGGCATCGCGGTGGGCATGGCGACCAGTATCCCGCCGCACAATGCCGCAGAACTGATCGACGCCGCGATCCTGTTGATCGACCAGCCCGGGGCGGACGATGCGCAGATCCTCGAGCGGGTGAAGGGGCCGGATTTCCCGACCGGTGGCATCGTCGTGGACAGCCCCGCCGCAATTCATGAGGCCTATGTCACTGGTCGCGGCGGCTTCCGCGTCCGTGCCAAATGGGCGCTGGAGGATCAGGGCCGCGGCACCTGGCAGATCGTCGTCACCGAGATTCCGTACGGGGTCCAGAAGGGCAAGCTGATCGAGCAGATCGCGTCGCTCATCAACGACAAGAAGCTGCCGATCCTGGCGGACGTGCGCGACGAATCCGATGCCGAGATCCGCATCGTGCTGGAGCCGCGCGCGCGCACCGTCGATCCCGACACGCTGATCGAGAGCCTGTTCCGTCTCTCCGATCTTGAAACGCGCGTGCCGCTCAACCTCAACGTGCTCGATCACACGCGCACGCCGCGGGTGATGAGCCTCAAGCAGGCGCTGTCGGCCTGGGTCGATCACCAGTTCATCGTGCTGCGCCGCCGCTCCGAACACCGGCTCGCCAAGATCGCCGACCGGATGGAGCTGCTCGACGGCTATATCATCGCCTATCTCAACCTCGACCGGGTGATCCAGATCATCCGTACCGAGGACGAGCCCAAGCCGGTGATGATGGAAGAGTTCGGACTGACCGACCGCCAGGCCGAGGCGATCCTCAACATGCGGCTGCGCGCGCTGCGCAAGCTTGAGGAGATGGAGCTGCGCAAGGAGCGCGAGGCGCTGGCCAAGGAGCAGGCCGAACTCGAGGCGCTGCTCTCGAGCGACGCACGCCAGCGCACGCGGATGAAGCGCGACCTCACCAAGATCCGCGACCGCTATGGCCCCGAGACCGCGCTGGGCGCGCGGCGGACGCTGGTGGCCGAGGCCGCGCCGGCGCGCGAGATCCCGCTCGAGGCGATGATCGAGCGCGAGCCGATCACGGTGATCCTCTCGCAGCGCGGCTGGATCCGCGCGATGAAGGGGCATGCCGAACTGGCGAGCGCCGAGACGGCCAAGTTCAAGGAAGGTGATGGCCCGTTCATCGCGTTCCACGCCCAAACCACGGATAAGCTGCTGCTCGCCGCCGACAACGGCCGCTTCTACACACTGGCGGCGGACAAGCTGCCCGGCGGCCGCGGCTTTGGCGAACCGGTGCGGCTGTTGATCGACCTCGACGGCGGCACCGGGATCGTCAGCTTGTCCCCCGCAAGTGCGGCGGCGAAGCTGATGGTCGCGGCGAGCGACGGGCGCGGCTTCCTGGTCAAGAGCGAGGACGTGATCGCCGAAACGCGCAAGGGCAAGCAGGTGATGACCCCGCGCACCGGCGCGCACCTCAAGCTGGTCAAGCCGGTGAGGCCGGAGGACGATTATGTCGCGGCGATCGGCGACAACCGCAAGTTGGTGGTGTTCCCGATCACCGAGCTCGCCGAGCTGGCGCGCGGACAAGGGGTGCAGCTCCAGCGCTACCGCGACGGGGGCCTCAGCGATGCGGTCACCTTCCGCTTCGCCGATGGCCTTTCCTGGCGAATGGGCGGCGAGCAGGGGCGGACGCGCAGCGAGACCGACCTTGCCCCGTGGCGCGCTGCGCGCGGTGCCGCAGGGCGGATGCCGCCCATGGGCTTCCCACGCGATAACCGCTTCTGAAACGGATGCTTTCGGCGAAGGGCCTTTAGCGGCTCTTAACCAAATCGCGGTAGCGCTGCACGGTGATGCTGCTGTCCCGCCGAAGCAAGGACAAGTCCAGGCGCCCCTCCGTTCCGGTCGAGGGCGACGAGGCACGCCTGCTTGGCCCCAGCGGGGCGGCGCAGATCCTCAACATGCTTCCCGTTCCCGCTGCCGTGGTCGAATGGAAGGATGGGGCTTTCGCGTTCGAGACGGTCAACCGCCCGTTCCGCCTCGCGGGGCTGGGCACGATCGCCGACCAGTCGCCGCTGATCCGCTTGCTGGGCGGGCGGATCGCCGGATTCATCGATTCCGATACGACCGAGCAGGAGTTTGACTGGGAGTTGGGCGATGCGGTCGATTGCCGCCGCTTTCGCGTCAAGCTCGCCCGGCGTGCGGCGAGCAAGAGCAGCGGACGCTGTCTGGTGACGCTGATCGACCAGACGTCCGAACTGCGCACCGAGCGCAGCCTGCGTCGCGAGATGTTGAGCGACAGCCTGACCGGCCTGCCCAATCGGGCCGGCTTTGCCGAGCGGCTTGAGGAAGAGATCGAGCGTGGCGGGATGAGCGAGTTCGCCGTCCTGGTCATCAACCTGGACCGGTTCAGCCGCGTCAATGCGTGCATGGGCGGCCTTTCGGGCGACGAATTGCTGATTTCGGTTGCCCGTCGCGTGAAGGGCGCGCTCCGCGCGCACGACGTGCTGGCGCGTACCGGTGGAGACGAGTTTGCGATCCAGCTTGCGCTGGACGAGGGGACGAGCGATGCGTTCCACGTCGCAAAGCGCATCCAGAACGCGCTGACGACGCCCTTCCGCCTTTCCGACTTCGAGATCCGTGTCGATTGCTCGATCGGCATCGCGGTGGGTGACGACACGGTCGCGGATGCGGAAGAGCTGATCCGCCACGCCCAGTTCGCGATGAAGCGGGCGAAGAAGAGCGGGCGCACCGAACTCTACCAGACGCTCGCGCTCGATCTGGCGCGCCAGCAGTTCAGCATCGAGACCGAACTGCGCCGCGCCATCGACAATGGCGGGCTTTCGCTGAGCTTCCAGCCGATCTGCGATCTCGCCACCGGCCGGATCGTCTCGTTCGAGGCGCTGGCGCGCTGGACGACCGAGAGCGGGATGGTCGTGCCGCCCAGCGACTTCATTCCCGTCGCGGAGGAATCGGGGCTGATCGTCCCGCTCGGCCGCTGGGCGATGCACGAAGCAGCGCGCACCGTCGCGCAATGGGATGCGATCGCGGGCAGGGACTGCGGGGTCAACGTCGCCGTCAACCTTTCGGCGATCCAGCTCCAGCGCGACCAGATCGCGCCGATGGTCGAGGCGGCGCTCGCCGCCAACGGCGTCGATGGCCGCCGGATCACGCTCGAACTCACCGAAAGCGCGCTGGTCACCGATCCCGATCATATCGCCCGCACGATGCACGCGCTCAAGGCGCTCGGCACCACGCTGGCGATGGACGATTTCGGCACCGGCTATTCGAACCTTGCCTATCTGCAGAAGCTGCCGATCGACGTGCTCAAGATCGACCGCAGCTTCGTCACCGGCATGCTCGCCGATCGCGACAAGATCGCGATCGTGCGCGCGATCCTGAGCCTCGCGCAGGCGCTGGGGATGCGGACCACGGCGGAAGGGGTCGAGACCAACGAGCTTGCCCAGACGCTCGCGGCGCTCGGCTGCACCTATGGGCAGGGCTATCTCTATGCACGGCCGCTGCCGCCGGCGGAGGCCTATGCGCTGCTGTCGCGCGACAGCAATTCGGCGACCACCGAATCGGCGATCTGACCGGCGCGATCCGCGTCGGGGAAGCCTTCGGCAATCCAGCGATCCTCGACCTGGCGCAGCGCCTTCGCAACGTCGGGACCCTTTGAGAGGCCGCGCCCGATCAGCGCGCCGCCGGTCAACGGCAGGCGCGGCGGGAGCCAGCCCGTCAGTGCGCGAGCGCCGGCGGCATCGCCGGCGAGCAGTAGCCGGTCGGTGGCGCGATCGGGACCGATGCGGTAGGCCAGCGCCCGCGGTCCCTCGGCGAACTCGGGGCGGATGGCGCTGGCCAGCGCCTGGCGTTCGGCATTGGAGAGCTTGAGCCGGGCGCCGACCGCCTCGTTCACGGCGGCGTCGGGCGGGAGCACCGCGGCGAGACGGCGGACCGGTTCCGGTGCCAGTCCCGCCACGGCTTCGTGTCCGGCGAGCGCAGCAAGGCGTTCGACGCCGGCCGCGTCGATCTCCGGCACCACCGGCTTCAGGATATCGCGTTCGACCATCAGCCGCAGGACACGCACTGCATCGGGCGCGACGAGCAGCTTGAGCAATTCGTCGCGAATCCGCTCACGCGAGAGTGCCATCAGATCGTTGGCGCGGGCGGTGCAGGCTTCGAGCGCTTCCGCATCGGGCGTGTCGCCGAAGCGCGCGAGGAAACGGAAGAAGCGCAGGATGCGCAGATGATCCTCGGCGATACGCTGCAACGGATCGCCGATGAAGCGGATGTGCCGTTTCTCAAGGTCGGCGAGGCCGCCGAAATAGTCGAAGATCTCGCCCGTCTGCGGATCGGCGTAGAGCGCGTTGATCGTGAAATCGCGGCGTGCGGCATCCTCGCGCCAGTCATCGGTGAAGGCGACGGTGGCGCGGCGGCCGTCGGTCGAGACGTCGCGGCGCAGCGTCGTCACCTCGATGACCGTGCCGCTGCTCACCGCGGTGATCGTGCCATGCGCGATGCCGGTGGGGATCGCCTTGATCCCGGCACCTTCGAGCAGATCGACGACATGAGCAGGGGCATGCGGTGTCGCCACATCGATATCGGTGACAGGCAAGCCGAGCAGCGTGTCGCGCACGGCGCCGCCGACGAACCGGGCGTTGCCGGGGCCAAGCGTCGCGGCGAGGCGGTCGAGACCGGGCTGGCGCCGCCAGGACGCGTCGGGAAGGGTCATCGCATCCACCTCAGCCGCCGCGAGAGATTGACCAGCATCGCTGCGGTCGCTCCCCAGATGCGGTAGTCCCGCCATGCGATCTCATAATAATGCCGGTCCCGTCCCTGCCATTCGACGCTGGTTTCGACATGGTTTGCAGGGTCGAGGACAAAGTCCAGCGGAACCTCGAACACCGCCGCCACCTCGGCGGGCTCCGGCGTGAAGACCAGATCAGGGGCGATCACGCCGACCACGGGCTGCACCTCGAACCCGGTGATGGTTCGATAGGGATCGGCCTGGCCGACCAGATCGACCGCTTGCGGCGACAGGCCGATCTCTTCGCACGCCTCGCGCAGCGCCGCCGCCGTCGCATCGGCATCGTCCGGATCGATGCGGCCGCCGGGAAAGGCGATCTGCCCGGCGTGACGGCGCAGCGAATCGGTGCGCTGGGTCAGGATCACCCCTGGCGAGGGGCGGTTGGTGACCGCGACCAGCACTGCGGCGGGGGTCGGTACGCCGTCGCTGTCGGCGGTCACGTCGCGCAGGTCACCCGACAGCAATACGGGCACATGCTCTGCCGCGAGCGCGGCGCGAAGGCGCTCGGCAAGCGTCATGCCGGCTCGATCGGGAAAAAGGCGCCGCGGCTCCAGATCCCGGGCGGGTTCGAGCCGTTGTCGAGTGCGAGTGCTGCGATCTCGTAATAGAGCGTCCGCGCGATCAGCGCCTCAAGCCCTGCGCGGACATGCAGATAGGGGTGGGGGCCGTCGTCATGCTCTTCGAACCGGATCGCATGATCAGGGCCGGCCGGGATCAGGTCGCCGGTGTTGAGCCGGAAGGCGATCTCGGCATCCGCACCCGCTCCCTCGACCTTCATCTCGACCGCGACGAAGGGCGCGTCCTCGACATCGATGTCGAGCTTCTCGACCGGGGTCACCAGCACATGGCTGCCGTCCGGCTCGCGGCGCAGGATGGTGGAGAAGAGCCGCACCATCGCCGGGCGGCCGATCGGCGATCCCTGATGAAACCAGGTGCCGTCGCGCGCGATGCGCATGTCACTATGCCCGCAATGCTCTGGATTCCAGCCGGCGACCGGCGGCAGTTTCTGTTCGTCCGCCAGCCGCGCGATCTCCGCGAGGGAGAGGCTGGCGAGATCGGGTTGGGACGGCATCGGCATTGCCAAGCCGTTAGGCGCTTTTGCGCACGCCGGTAAAGAGTTCGGGGGTAAAGAGTCAGCGCGGCCCGACGATCCCGGCACGGTCGGGCGCGCCGTTGCGTGCGAGCAGGCGGCGCTGCTCGAACGGGCCGGGGAGGCGCCACTGGCCGGTCGCCTGCGCATCGAAGCCGAACTGGGCGTAATATTCGGGGTCGCCGATCAGCATCAGCGCTTCGTTGGCTGCCATCTCGATCGCCTTCCACATCAGCGCGCGGCCGATGCCGATATTCTGGCGTGCGGGCGAAACCGCGACAGGCCCCACCATCACCATCGGGATATGGCGGCCGTCGTCGCCGGCAAGCGCGACGGGCCAGCACTGGATGCTGCCGACCAGCGCGCCGTCTTCGACCGCAGCGAAGCTGAGCTCGGGAATGATCCCCATCCCTTCCCGCACACGATAGGCGGTGCGGCCATGGCGATCCGTGCCGAATGCCGCGTCGAGCAGCGATTCGACCTCCTTGGCGGACACATCGGCAAGTGGCACCAGATGGAACAAGCGGCAAAACTCCAGCGCGCCCGGGGGTGGACGCCGGGGGCGCGCGCCTTTAGCCGCGATATTTCACGGACTCAAAGCGATTCCGATCGGAGACCCGCGATGAAGCTCTACGATGCGCCCTGGGCGCCGAGTCCGCGCCGCGTGCGCATCTTCCTCGCCGAAAAGGGCATCGAGGTGCCGCGCGAGGCGGTCGATCTGCGCAGTGGCGAGCAGCTTGGCGACACCTATCTGCAAATCAATCCGCGTGGTGCGGTCCCGGCGCTCGAGCTCGACGATGGCGAGGTGCTGTGCGAATCGGCGGCGATCTGCCGCTATTTCGAGGCACTGCACCCGGAGCCGCCGCTGTTCGGCACCAGCGCAATCGAGATCGGGCGCATCGAAAGCTGGACCCGCCGGGTCGAGGGGGATGGGTACGCCGCCGCGGTCTATGTGCTGCGCAATACGGTGGCAGCGTTCAAGGATCGGGCGATTCCCGATGCTGGACTCGCCGTCGTGCAGATTCCCGAACTTGCGGCCCGTGGTGCCCAGATGTGGGACGGGTTCACCCAGGCGCTCGATCAGCGGCTGGCGGACCGGGAATGGATTGCGGGCCGCGGTTACAGCTTCGCCGACATCACCGCGCTGGTAACGATCGATTTCGCGCGAGCGGCGAAGCTGGCGGTGCCCGAGCGGCTGGTGCACCTTGGCCGCTGGTATGCCGAGGCGTCGGCGCGGCCGAGCGCGTCGGCGTAGGGACTTTCCGCCGCCGCGTGTTCTGCTATGGGCGCGGCATCCTTCCGGAAGGCATGGTTTCTTGCACGATCTTCTCCAGCTCCAGGTCCGCGATTTCGAGGTTCAGGTTCTCACCGGTATCTATTCCGAGGAGACCCACCTCCCGCAGCCGCTGCGCATTTCGATCACTGTCGACATGGCGCCGCCCGAGCATTTCGCGCCCAATACGCCGCTCAGCGCATCGAAGAGCTATATCGACCTGAAACATGCGGCATCCGCGGCCCTGCCGGAGGGTGTGCATTTCACGCTGATCGAGGGGGTCGCGGATCACATCGCCGACACGCTGTTCACCGGCGACGCGCGCGTCCAGCGGGTTCAGGTGGAGATCGTCAAGCTCGCCATCGCCGAGGCGGACGAGAAGATCGGGATCACCCTCGTCCGTTACCGGCGCTAGCACCGCGATGCGCCATCAGGCGCGGATAGAGAATGCCGGCCTCAGCGGCGGACCTGCACCAGCCGGAGCTCGACCGGCCGGCCCGGCGGCGGCAGCGGATTCCGGGTGTCGGTGATCCAGGCAAGCTGGCCCTGGCCGTCGAGGATGCGCGCCGAAACGGCATAGCTGCGTCGCGGTTCGATCCTGACCGGATCATAGCTGAGCGAAAAGGCGAGCGGGACCTGTCGGCCTTCGGTCTTGATTTCGGTCTGGGCGATGGTGACCGAAGGCGCATCCATCAGCGACACGTCGCTGACCGTCACGATCAGCCGCGAATCGGCCGGAAGGGCGATCCGCTCGCGATAGGTGGCGGTGCCGCTCAGCGTAACCGCGCCGGGTTGCGGCGTCGTGGCGCAGGCAGCGAGACTCATCAGCAGCGGGGCGATCGGCAGGACGCGCATGGCTCCATCTCCTCTTCAGCCCGCCGGTCAGGTCAGGGACGGCACGGGCCGAGCTGCTGTAGCACGAACCGGTAGTCTTCGCGCGCAAGTCCGGCATTGGCGGGCTCCTCGCTCGCGGTACTCGCCGGCGGGAGCGCGCGCGGGAGGCCGCAGGCGAGGCGATACCAGAGCAAGGTGTCGCGCGGCGGCGGCGCGGCCGCGTCGTCGACTACCTCGCCCAGCGCGACGGCCCAGCGGCGCTGCTCGCCGGGGCGGCGGAGGATCGAGAGCGAGATCGGCGCGCCCGTCGCGGTCTGGACGAAAATCTGGGTCTCGCCCTCTCCCGGAAGCGTGCCGGGGACATGGAAGGCATTGCCGAGGCCGGTGATCGCCGGCGGCGCATCGGGCGCCACTATTTCCTGCACCACCCGGCGCGTGAGCGCGTCGAGATCCGCCGACCAGTCGCGCTGCGAATCGAGCGTGGTGAGCTGAACCATCGATGCCTGCCCCGTAACGGGACGGGCGAACAGGAGGACGCGGCGCTTGTTGAGCTTGGGAAGCTTTCCGCGGGCGTCGAGCGGCACATCGACGACATAGCCGACCCGGGTCGGCATGGCGCCCGGCGCGCGAATCAGCGCCAGCACATCGGCCTCGACATAGAAGCGGACACGGCCCGGAGCGACGTTCGCGGCTTCGGGCCCCTTGATTCGCGCCGCGCTCCGGACCTGCGCGTCGAGCAGGACGGGGGAATCCAGCACCAGATCCGCAACCTCGGCATAGGGCGGAGCGATCATTGCGGGCTGCGCAACGGTCTGTGCGGTGGCGGACGTTAACAATTGCGGCGAAGTTGCGGCAATCGCGGCGGAAAGCGAAATGAAACGGGTCCGGAACATGGCGGGCAGGCTAGGCGATTATGGTAGCGCCATACAGAAATATTTCTGCCACGGGCGGATTATACGTTTATTGCGTCCGACAAAGCGTTTGCGTCACGCAAATCGCCGCGATAGGACTCGCGCCTCTGCCGGTGGTCGTATGACGACCGCACGGTCGAGCCACGCCGATAAAGATGCCAAGGTGCCGGGCAACGGCGCGGCCGAATGAAGGAGTTAAGTTGCTGAATGGCCTACGCAGATCGTGATGTAGGAGGCAGCCGTGTCGTCGCGAGTGTGATCGTGGCGATCATTCTGGCGGCATTGGGTTACGTGTTCGTAACCGGCCTCGCTTACAAATATATCAAGGAAAAAGCGGAGAAGATGGACGTCTTCGATATCGAAGAGCCGCCGCCTCCGCCGGAAGAGGTGCCGCCTCCGCCGCCGCCGCCCGACACGCCGGTTCCGCCGCCGCCGACCACGGTCGTCGTGCCGCCGGCCGTTGTTCCGGTGCAGAGTCAGGCACCGCAGATCGCGACGACTACCGTGATCCCGCCGAGCCAGCCGCCGACGCCGCCGGCTCCGCCGGCGCCGCCTGCGCCGCCGCCTCCGCCGCCTCCCCCGGTGATCAGCAAGGCTGCAGCCGCCAAGGGCAATCCGGCGAGCTGGGTGACCAACGACGACTATCCGCCGTCCGCGCTGCGCGCAGGCGAACAGGGTTCGGTCGGCATCTCGTTCAACGTGAACGCACAGGGCCGAATCGAAGCCTGCTCGGTCAGTTCGTCGTCGGGTTCGTCCGCGCTGGATCAGGCGACCTGTCGCCTGGTCGAACGCCGCGGCCGTTATTCGCCCGCGCTCGACGCGGCCGGAAATCCCACCAATGGCGGACGCAAGTCGCTCCGTTTCCGGTGGCAGATCCAAGAGT
>Ga0247822_10002180_pt1 | contig 12378 bp, 9 predicted proteins | sample 13C_Cellulose_Da_FD_192423 | JGI IMG/M metagenome (GOLD analysis project Ga0247822, IMG submission 192423) | Soil microbial communities from agricultural site in Penn Yan, New York, United States - 13C_Cellulose_Day30 | ecosystem: Environmental > Terrestrial > Soil > Agricultural land | place...
TCCGTCCTCCCGTCCGGCCCGGCACGCGATCTGACACTGGTGGACAGGTACGAGGACGGACGCGCACCGGGCCGGACGGGAGGACGGATGACCGACGAAATCCTCTGCTCCGCGTGCGGCCGGACTCCCCCGGACGGGAGCCCCCTGCTTTGGGACCAGCAGACCTACTGCGTCGAGTGTCTCCAGACCGCCTCTCCGGAGCTCTCTGAACTGGCCGCCGCCGGAGGGCCGCTGGAGGAGACCCTCGAACCGGAAGCGATCCAGACACGACATTTCGTCCGCTCCATCCGGACGCCTTTCCTGGCCGTCGGTCTGGTGTTCACGGTCCCGTTTGTTCCCTTCATGCTGATCAAGGGAGACATCGCGCTGGCGTTCTTCTGGACGGCGGGCGTGGCCCTCTTTGTCGGCATGCTGTTCGCGGTGGTGACGGCGGGAGCGGGCGGGTCGCAAAAGTACAACGTGCCGAGAACGGTCTCGGTCGAGGACGGAGAGTTCATTGTCACGACCCGCGGGAAGCGGAAGTCGTATTCTCTCCGGGACTGCCAGTGGAAAGCGGGCTCCACCCAGTACGACCCGCTGGTCTATCAGTATGCGGGCGTGCAGACCGGCATCGCTGTCCGGACTCCGAACGGGTTCGTTGCGTGCGGTCTCACGCCCGAGCGCCTCGCGCTGTGGACGGCGTTCTTCCGGCTGACGCGATTGCCGGAGTTCACCGTCCCCGGCTGCTTGCCCATCGTGGGCGCGTCGGCGTTCGGTCTCGGCATCGGCGGTGCGATCGGCCTCGGGATCGGCTCGATTGCCGCCTTCGTCACGAATGTTCCCTCCTGGAAAGCGGTGGGAGGATTCCTCGGAGCGATCGACGGAGCTTGCGCGGGGATGATGTACCGCAGCTGCGACGCATCGGGCCTGAAAGAGGCGAGAGACTCATTCCACCCGGCGGTGCTCGCGGCGCTCTACCTCCTCGTGGGACTCAAGGCCACACGAGGGATGGACGTCACGACGCGGATCGTCTGCGGGATCGTCAGTGTCCTCCTCGGAATTCTGGTCGGCTGGGCCTGCCAGCGGAAACTCGACGTCGTCGAAGAACAGCGACGAAAAGCCGCCTCTCCAGGTGAGCCGGGCGACTCCACCGAGCCGGGGTGATCGACTCCACGCGAATTGCATCAGCCCGGCACTTCTGTCGACCCGGCCTGGGCGTTGGCGGGGGATGGATCGAACTGCCAGACTATCCAGGATACACGCCTCCCTCCCCTCACCCGCTGCGGTCGCCTCGTTTGTTAGAACCAGGACTCACTTACCCGACTATACGACAACTTCGCGGTGGTTCTGGTATTGCTCCTCGTGCTTATTGATACTGGAGCTGTCGCCGTGAAACTGAAGATTTGCCTCATCTTGGGACTTTTGGCGATCGCCGTTGCTGCCGGAGCCTTAAGGGGTTTTCGTGCAAAGCGCGAAGTGGCATGGTTTGAGAACAGAAAGGCGTCCCTGCAAAGTTGCCTTGCTTTCGCGCAAGAGCAATCTCACGATTTCGGCGACGTGCCATTGCCACTATTCCAGGAGGGCGAGAACTGGCGAAAGCGAATGACGTCCTGGTATTGCGCCCGCAACACCGGCGAACCACTGTTTAACAACAAGGGCGAACTTTGCGCGAATCTCTTTGACTATCGCGGCGCGGACACGGATCCCAATCAGTGCGGAATTTATGCCGTGAAGTATGAAGGAAACGAGAGCGTGATTCGCTTCGATCGAGGACCACGTGTTCCGGTGTTCGTCTACGTTGACGATCAATCCCAACACGTTTTTGAGAATGTTGATTTGACTCCAAAGCAGATCGCCGCCATGTCGCTGTTGCCGACCCAGATAATTGCAGTGGATGCAAATCGAACGACGTGGGTGATTACACCGGACGAAGAGGGCCAGTTGACGCCGCACTGATTGCGTTTGCCGTTGCTGCAGAAAATTTGCAGTCAGATGCCCAGAGCTTCCTCCGGCTCCCGCGAACATGACCACGCAAAGCTGTGGCCATGTCATCCTGCCGACTCCCACGAACCGGCGTGATCGACCCGTAGCAGCGTACCACGGGGCTGGCGGCGATGGGATCGGTGATCGGGAGCGAACTCAACGTCAGAGTCCGGCCCATGATAGGTCGCCCGCGTTGTCGGCGTTGCTTCCTTGCCGAACGATTCAAGCGACGAAGGACACTAGAACCGTTCGCGACGCCCATGGGCAGAGCCTCCGCGGCATGCCACCCGACCGGCGTTTCCGTCTTGAGGTCGTCGAAGATGGCGGTGCCCATCGGACGACTGAACAGAATCGTTCGTCGATTGACAGGTCTCAACGCTCTCCGGACACTTTCTGAGTCTGCCAACTCTCTCTCTAAAGGGGCCAATATGCGTCGGATCTCGCTCTGTCTACTGGTTTGCTCACTGGCGTTCCTGGAGGCGGCTCCCGCCGTAGCCGATATCGACGTTAGAAATGGCTTTGCAAGGCGCCGAGCGCGTCGCGCTGGATACGGAACGTTCGGCACGGGCGTCGGAAACACATACGGGGGCTCCCGGCGTGGATACGCGAGGTCCCACGGACAAATCGCCGACAACGGCTTCATTTATCAGCCTGGCAGCGGAAGCCATGGATTCCAGCATGGCACCACGGCGGGATGTGGCTGTCACTAGGACTTCCTCCCGCGAATTTCGACCCACAGGTTCACCGCCACTCGGACGCAAACTAGAGTGGTTAGGTGAACCTGTAGAACGTGCTCTATGGCCGACTCTGGTACAAGCTTCTCGCGGAAGGCACGCCGGCAGAACTTTGCCGCGATCGTGCCCCGGACGTGTTTGCCGCGGTAGAAGCTCGCGCGTTCCGTCGTGACCCACGCGACGACCATCTCCTCGCCTTTCATCCAGACGTCCACGGTCGTTTGATCGGCTGCCATCACCGTACCTCACCTTCGCAAGGTGTGGCCGGTGCGGGTAAGCTGTCCGGGATTCCCTGTTCTCCAACCACACGGAGGGGCCGGTTATGAAAAAGGGTCTGTGGGTCCTGACGATTCTGGGAGTTGTCGCTGGCATCGCCCACCTTCAGCTGACGGCGCAGGAAGCCTCCCCTCGACGGCGATTCATTTCGACAGTCGACTCCGCCAGTCCGATGGCAAGCGTCGCGCCGGCTTCGCCTGGGGCCACCGCTCCGGCGCAGGGGGGCCTCTCGGTGGCCGATGTGCCGGAGAAAACTTCGGGCGAGGCACTGGGGGCGGAGCCGTTTGCTCCGGAGCCCCGAGGTGAACAGCCTGCTTCGAAGACTCCCCGCAAAGAACTGACTGCTCCCGAAATGCGTCATTTTCTCAAGAGCTGGCATGCCGAAGAAATCGATCAGCTCAATCACGAGGCGATTCGGAAGCGATTTGAAGAGGAGCGAGGTCGACGGGAGGAAGCCCTGCTGACCGCGCGGCTCGACGTGATGGAGAAGGAACTTCTGGCCATTGCCCGGGCATACCCGAGTTCGAAGAACGGCAAACGAGCGGAGCGGGCCTACCAATCTCTCATCAAGGCAGACGATTCGCCGCCGCCGCGCCCTGCACAAGAGTTCCGGCTTGAGTCGAGTCAGAAGAACAATCCAGAGAAGCCGGCTCCGCCGTTTGTGTCTCCGATCCTCCTTGAGTAATGGCACTTGGTTCATCAGTTCGCGTCCGCCTTCTCGGCAAAGGCCTTCAGCAGCGCGACGTGGACGACGCGGCCGCCGGTGCCGGACTTGCGGACGTGACCGACCAGGTGGGAGCTGACCTTGGGGCTCTGAGAGAGCGGGAGCTCGATCGCGTCCGGGTTCGTCGAACGGTCGACCTGGTCGCCGAACTGGAGCTCGAGCAGACGCAGACGCGTCTGCTCGGCTTCGGTCGAGGCCTCCGCCTTCCGCGTCTGTCGGTCGACCGCCCGGTGCCTTTACTGGCAGCTTTGGGCCAGCAGTGATCGGACGTTCGACTTCAATCCAGTATTGCCGGTCAGAGCATCAGCACCGTCATGCCGGAGACGTCATGTTGGCGGGGAAACGATGCCATCCGTTTTGCTCTCGAGCGGCGGGGCTCTTCCCAGGCTGTCCACGACCTTGTGATCGCGTGCCTCAAGCGGCGGCATCACTTTGCCAGGGACGCGCTCACGAGCTCTTCGTCGTTTCGGAGGTAGATCGACCTGTTCGCGAACGCCGGGTGCGACCAGACGACTTTCCGCTGCTGGGCGCTGCCGGTCGGTTCGATGAGGTGCGCCCGGCTGAGCTCGTGATACCCCTCCCGGTCGAGGCGGGCGATGATCAGGTCTCCCTGCTCGTTGGCGAGGAAGAACCGGTCTTCGTGCCGGATCAGGAACGCGTTCGCCCACCGCTCGGACTTTCCGCCCGTCGCTTCGTAGGTCATCCACAGCCGCGCTCCGGTCCGGGCATCCAGGCCGCGGAGCTCGCCGTAGCTGCAGACGCCGAACACCACGTCCCCGTCGAACCACGGAGTCGGCATGATCGAATGCAGGCCGTCCGTGTTCTTCTCGCTCTTCCCCTTCCGCTTCCAGATTTCGCTCACACTGCCGCCGTCCTCCGAGAGCTTGAGCAGCCGCGCGCCGTCATAAAAGGCGGTCAGAAAAATCTCGTCGCCGGCGAGTCGCGGCATGGGCGTCGTGAGGCCGAAATTGATCTTCCACTCGTGCGTCCAGAGGACCTCGCCGGTCTCGGGTTCGAGCGCGCTGAGGCCGTCCGGGTGGAACGCCAGGAGGATGCGGCGGCCGCCATGTTCGATGATCAGCGGAGCGCCGTAGCCGGGACCGTGGGCCGAGAGAGAATCGACCGCGCGCCACAGCTCGGCCCCGGTCCGTTTGTCGAACGCGACGACCGTCGATCCCTTGCCGCCGACGAGGCAGATCAGCTTGTCGCCATCGACCAAGGGATGCGCCGCGAAGCCCCACACCGGCGCGTTCTGCAGGTGGAACTCCTTCAGGAGCTCCTTCGACCAGAGAATCGCGCCGTCCGCCACTTGGAAGCAGAAGAGGTGCCCCTGGGCTCCGAGCGTGTAAACCCGGTCGCCATCGACCGTGGGGGTGCAGCGGGGACCGGCGGGATAGCTGACCGTGTACCGGCAGTCGTATTCGTGCTTCCAGAGAACCTGCCCGTTCACCTCATCGAGGCAGAGGACCCGTTCGGTCGCGTCCGACGTCCCCCGGACCTGGCGATCGGTGACATAGACCTTGCCCGCCGCCACGGCGGGGCCGGCATAGCCGCCGCCGACCGGAACCCGCCAGCGGACCTTGGGGCCCTCCGGCGGGAAGGCCTCGAGGATTCCGGTTTCCCGCCAGACGCCGTCCCGCTTGGGTCCCATCCACTGGGGCCAGTCGTCCGCCACCGCCGTCGCGGCGGACGTCAAAACCATCGCCGCCGCAGCGAACATCCGAAACATCGCCACTCCGGACCGACTTCGCATCACACCACCCCGCTGAGGAACCAGCGTCCCGCTGGACTGGGTGGCCGTCGGGACGATCGGTTGCGCAACGGCAACTTAGCCGGCGGGGCCAGTTCTCGACAGACCAGCGTCCCGCTGGACCGGGGTGGCCGCAGGAGCGATGGGTTGCGCAACGAAAGCCCAGCCGGCGAGGACGGTTGCCGGTCTTTCACGGGGCAGTCGCTGAAGCCGGTCGTCCGTTGTGGCTTGGACGGTTCCGCGAGGGGAGCGCCTCCGGCGAGGGCAGGGGCGAGCCCCTGCACCCCGGCTGGCTTCGCGGAGTTCGGCCGCCTGGATCCCGACGGGCGGGACGCTGGTTATTCGCCGCTCCCGTCCTGCGGTGCGCTGGTTTCCCGCAGGAGGCGCTGGAGCATGGCCGGCTCGACTGGTTTGACCAGATGGCGGTTGAAGCCCGCCTCCGTCGTCCGCCGGCGGTCCTCCGCCTGTCCCCAGCCGGTCAGGGCCACGAGCGTGATGCCGACACCCCACGGCTGCTGCCGGATGTGCGCCGCCGCCTCGTAACCGGTCCGCTTCGGCATCCCCAGGTCCATCAGGATGAGGTCCGGACGGAACGCCTCCGCCACCTCGATCCCCTCGTCGCCGTCGTAGGCGGTCGCCGCCTCGCAGCCGAGCATCCGGACGAGCTTCGTCAGCGTGTCCGCCGCCGGACGGTTGTCGTCGACGACGAGGACCCGCAGACCGCCGGACCGCCATTCGGACTGCGGCGACGCCGCGTCGGAGGGGGCCTCCTGCTCCTCGAGCGGGATCGGGAGCCGGACATGGAACCGGCTGCCGCGGTCCGCCCCATCGCTCTCGACCGCCACGTCGCCGCCGTGCATTTCGGTCAGCCGCTTCACGAGCGTCAGGCCGATCCCGAGCCCCCGGTACCCCTTCTCGATCGGCCGCTCGATCTGGGTGAACATGTCGAAGATCCCCTTCTGCATTTCGCGGGGGATGCCGATGCCGTTGTCCTCGATCGTGATGACCGCCTCGCCGTTCTCGCGGCGGACCGTGAGGCCGATCGTGCCCCCTTCCCGGGTGTACTTGGTCGCGTTGTTGAGCAGGTTCGAGACGACCTGCGCCAGCCGGGTCGGGTCGGCGGTGAGGACGATCGGCTCGCCGGGGAGCGTCACCGTCAGGCGATGCCCCGCCTCGTCCACCAGCGGCCTGGCCGCCTCGACGGCGGTCTGGATGATCTCCGCCAGGTTCGCGCGGCACAGCCGGAGCTGGAGCTTCCCCTGGGAGATCCGGGAGACGTCGAGGAGGTCATCGATCAGCCGCACCATCTGGAGAGTCTGCCGCTCCATCATGCTCCGGGCGTCGTCGATGATCTCCGGGTCGTTCCCCGCGATCCGGATCAGCTCGAGGCCGGTCCGGATCGGAGCGAGGGGATTGCGGAGCTCGTGCCCGAGGGTCGCCAGGAACTCGGTTTTGCGACGGTTCGACTCCTCAAGCTCGCCCGCCAGGGTCTGGAGGGCGTCGGCCGCCTTCTGCCGCTCGGTGAGGTCGAGCATCGAGCCGACCATCCGCCGCGGGTTGCCGGCCGCGTCCCGGACGATGTGCCCCCGGTCGAAGATGAAGGCGTAATTGCCGTCGCGGCGGGCGTAGCGGTATTCATCGGTCCAGAACGATTCCTGGCTCTCGATCACCGCGTGGATCCCGTCGACGACCCGCCTGCGGTCCTCGGGATGGATGTGCTCGTACCACCAGGTGGCGTCGGCGCCGATCTCGTGGGATTCGAAGCCGAAGACCCGGCGGACCCCTTCGTTCCAGGTCACCTCGTTGGTCTGGAGGTTCCAGTCCCAGATCGCGTCGTTCGCGGCGTTGCCGACGAGGCGGTACCGCAGCTCGCTCTCGCGGATGAGCTGCTCCGCCTGCCGCTGCTCGCTGACGTCCCGGAAGATGAGGACCACGCCCAGGATGGTGCCGTCGGCGTCCCGGATCGGGGCGGCGCTGTCGTCGATCGGCCGCTCGGTCCCGTCGCGGGCGAGCAGCAGCGTGTGGTTGGCGAGGCCGACGATGACGCCTTCGCGAAGGACCCGCTGGACCGGGTTCTCGACGGGGCGGCGGGTCCCTTCGTTGATGATCGGGAAGATCTCTTCGAGCGGGCGGCCGTGCGCTTCCTGCGGCTCCCAGCCGGTCAGCGACTCGGCGACGCCGTTGAGGAAGATCACCCGGCCGTCGTTGTCGGTGGCGACGACCGCGTCGCCGATGCTCGAGAGGGTCACCTTGAGCCACTCCCGCTCCTTGCGGAAGGCGAGCTCGGCCGCCTTGCGGGGGGTGATGTCCATCAGCACGCCGATGAGCCGCTCCGTCCGGCCGTCGGGACCGGGGACCGGCTGGCCGTGCTCCTCGACCCAGATCGTCTCGCCGGTGTCGGGGCGGATCATGCGGAACTGGCAGACAAAGGCTTCGCAGCGGGCGATCGCCTCCTGCAGGTCGCGGTCGTGGGCGACGCGGTCTTCGGGGTGGACCAGGTTCGCCCCCTGGTTGCCGCGGTGGATTTTCTGCGGACCGGGGAGGCCCAGGACCTCCGCCGCGTTGGCCGAAAGGGTCACCTCGTCGGTGGCGGGGACCCATTCCCAGGCGAGCATGCGGGCCGCCTTGAGGCCCAGCCGCAGCCGCTCCTCGCTCTCCCGGACCACCTGGTGGGCCTCGTGCCGAACCTGGGACATCTGGAGGTGGGCGTGGACGCGGGCCAGCAGCTCGCGGGCGCTGAACGGCTTGACGAGGTAGTCGTCCGCCCCCGCACCCATCCCTTCCACCCGGCTCTCTTCGCCGGCGCGGGCCGAGAGGAGAATGACCGGCAGCTCGCGGGTCGCCGGCTCGTCCCGGATCGCCTTCAGGAGGCCGAAGCCGTCGAGTCGGGGCATCATGACGTCCGAGAGAACGAGCCTCGGCGGGCGCCGGCGAAGCCGCTGGAGGGCCGCCTCGCCATCGGAGACCGCTTCGACCTCGTACAGGTCGGAGAGGAGCCGGACGAGGTACTGCCGCATGTCGCTGTTGTCGTCGGCAATCAGGATGCGGGGACGGTGCGTCGACCCGCTCCCGCCTCCGCTTCCGGCCGGGAGGTCTCGCGCCGCGCGGGGCTCGCTCTCCGGCGCGGGATCGCCGAACAGTCCGGCCGGCTCCGCGGGGGCGCTCCAGTGGAGCGCCTCTTCGACGAACGAGGCGGCGGTCGACGGTCCGTGGCCCCGCTCGTCGGTTCCCGGGCCGATGTGGTCGGCGGGGAGATGGTCCCGGCCAAGGGGAATCCGGACGACGAACGTCGTGCCGACGCCGAACTCGCTCTCGGCGGAGACCGTGCCGTGGTGCTGCTTCACCAGCTCCTGCACGAGCGCCAGGCCGATACCGCTCCCTTCGTGCGTCCGGCCCCGCGCGTTCTCGACGCGGTGGAACCGGTCGAAGAGCTTCGGCAGCTCCTCGGCGGGGATGCCGGTCCCGGTGTCCCGGACCCGCAGCACGACCGACTCCCCTTCCCTCCGGAGCGAGAGCGCGATCTCGCCGGCGAACGTGAATTTGAACGCGTTCGAGAGGAGATTGAGGACGATCTTCTCCCACATGTCCCGGTCGACGTAGACCGGCTCCGCCAGCGGCGGACAGTCGACCACGAGCCGCAGCCCCGCCCGCTCGACCGCTGACCGGAAGACGCTGCCGAGCTCCGCCGTCTGCCGCGCCAGGTCGGTCGGCTGGTAGTGAGACCGGTTCCGCCCCGCTTCGATCCGCGCGAAGTCCAGGATGGCGTTCACGAGCCGCAGGAGCCGCGTCCCGTTCCGCTGCACGAGATCGAGCTGCTCCCGGACCGGACCGGCCAGTTCCCCCTGCTCTCCCTGGAGCAGGTCGCTCACCGGGCCGAGCATCAGGGTCAGCGGGGTCCGGAACTCGTGGCTGATGTTCGAGAAGAAGGTCGTCTTGGCCCGGTCGAGCTCCGCCAGGGCCTCCGCCCGTTGCCGCTCTTCTTCATAGGCGCGGGCGTCGGCGACGGCGTTCGTGATCTGACCGGCGAGGATGTCGAGAAACCCCCGGTAGCCGTCATCGAGCGGCCGCCGCGGACTGATCCCGGCGACGAGGTAGCCCGCCACCGCGGTCTGTCCCGGCCGTGCGAGCGGCAGCACCAGGGCCCGCTGCGGAGGCTCGGGCCACGCCCCGCACGGCAGCGGACCGAACCGCTGGACGAGGTCCGTCACCTCGACCGCTTTCCCCTGGTCCCGGACTTCGGCCAGGGGCCACGGCGCCTCGGGGTCGCTCAGGACGATCGTCTGCGGCGCGCTCCGGTGGCTCCCGGGGAGCCCGGTGCTCCCCGCCAGCGTCACCGCCGCCCCGCCGTCGATCGCCAGGTACAGGAGCGAGAAGGCAACGTCGTATGGGTTCCCTTCGAGGATCCGGATCGACGCCTCGCACGCGCTCTCGACCGACTGCGTCGACCCGAGCACTCGCGACCCCAGCTCCCGGAGCGTCCGGAGCCGCCGCTCGGCGATCGTCCGCTCGGTGTCCTCGGTGACGACGCACAGTATCCCGCCGATCCGCCCCTGGTCGTCGAGGACCGGGCTGTACGAGAAGGTGTGGTACGTCTCCTCCGGGAACCCGTTCCGCTCCAGGAACAGCAGCAGCCCTTCGTCCCAAGTCGCCTGGCCGGTCTTGAGCACCGACTCCGCCCGGGGACCGACATCCGCCCAGATCTCGGACCAGACCTCGCGGGTCGGCCGCCCGAGCGCCCAGGGGTGCTTGGGCCCCAGAGTCATCCGGCCGTAGGCGTCGTTGTAGAAGAAGGTGAAGTCCGGCCCCCATCCGAGCCACATCGCGTACCGCGAGTCGAGCAGGATCTGCACGGCGGTCCGCAGGCTTTGCGGCCAGGCGGCCATCGGCCCGACCGGCGTCCGGCTCCAGTCGAACCGGCGGGTCCGGTCCGCCATCTCGCTCCCGTGGGCCACACTGGAGATGGGGACCATCGACTCATCTGGGGTCATGCTGACAACAAACGGTTGGAGATCAGGGATCATCCGGCAGATGAGGGGGAAGCCCGATTCTAGAAGGGCCTTCCGGAAACTGCATCACCGGGGCTGCACGCCTGACGAGCAACGGGTATGCCTCTCAACAGGAACTTTGGATCACCCCCACGCGGATCGTGACCGTCGCCGACCGGCGGAAGAAGTCGACGCAGCCGGACCGGGCCATCTCCGGGAAAGATCGGTCGATCCATGTCTTCGACATTCCATGACCAGACCGCAGCGGCAGCGTCTCCGGCTGCCCGGTCTGTCTTGGCCCGGGGGCCGCGGAGGTCCGGGACGAGGGTCGAGCCAGAGGGGCTGACGGAATCGCACGTTGACGTCCGCTGGCGGCAGCAACATCATGGCGCCGGCGTTGTGCGTCGAGCCTGATGAGGCCGAGAGGGGAGGACGCGGATGAGCCGAGCCCTGATCGTCGTCGTAGCCGGTGCATTGTTCGGGGCGATCGGCCTCGGGTCGGCCTACGGATTGTCGTCCCTCCGGATTGCCGGCCAACGGCCCGATCTCGAACGGCTGGCGATGGTGTTCCTCCCCGCCCTGTGGGCCGCGGCGGGGGTGGCCGTGAGCGTCGCGATGTCGGCGGGAGACCGCCGGAGCTGAGCGGGCCTACCGCTTCCCCGCGGCCGGGGAGCCGATGGAGGTCCATTTGTCGTCCGGGGCCGCGCTCCGGTACCAGCACTCGCCGGTAGTGGTGTCGACCAGGAACACCGTGGAGTAGCCGCCGCTGGGGGGCCGGGGAACGACTTCCATCTGATAGCGCGTCGGCAGCCCCGCGGGGCCGGGCTCCTCAGCGGCCGCCGGCGGGGAGGTGGACCAGGCGGCTCCCATGATGGATGCCACGAGGAGCGCGGAGACGAGGACGGACGATCGTGTGGACATGCGAGGCCTCCGGGTGGGTTGCCCGGACTCCAGCACGTCTCACGCCGCGGCGTTTCGTCTTTGACGCAATAGGCCGCTCGAAGCTCCCGAAGGACGGGCGCGACTCAATTGGGAGCGGTCGACACCGGGACCAACTGGCCGTTCTGCATCCGGTCGATCCGTTTGGCGACGCGGTCGACGACGCGATCCCCTTCTTCCAGCTCGAACGCCGCGACGTCGAATCGCTCCTCGGGAATCGGCGAGTTGACGCGGCTCGTGACGAACTGAAACTCTCTCCCGTGACTGAGCGTCCCTTCGTCGTCGAAGGCGGTGTGGACGTACCGGCTCGGCACGAGGGACTCGCCGGCCGTCTCATACTCCCAGACGGTCGCCTCCACGACCGTCCCGTCCACTTCACGAAACATCCGAGCCGACTGAGGCAGACAGCCGCGGTCGAGACTCAGCGTCAGCTCCAACGTCAGCCGGTCCTCGGGCCGGTCAGCGAGATAGTTCTTGCGGATCAGCAGCGTGGACGAATCCGGCGACCGCCAGACCGAGAGGAGGCGGGAGACCTTCGGGCTGCGCACCTGCCCGGCGTATCGACTCAGCAGAGCGTCGATCCGGTGGCCGCCGGTTTCGAGCGTGATCGTGGGGTCGATCAGGAAGGAATACATCCGGACCTGGGAAGCGCTCTCGGGCGCCTCGCGGTTCACGTAGCGTGAGAGGGGCTGGTCGGCCGTCACCGAGCGTGGGAATCCGACGAAATCGCCCGCCAACTCATCCGGCCACAGGGTGTCCATCCCGTCGGGGCGGACGATCACCTTGACGCGCTGGCGGTCGTGGGAGGTGGAGATCCGCTGCGTCCTTCGATTCCGGAGCGTGGTCGGCTCGACGTTCTCGGACTCGGAGAAGAGGGCGGAGTTCTCCCGGTCGTACCAGAACCGGGCCCGGGCCCGCCGCTCCCCCTCGACCACGTCCTTCACGTTCTCCGGCGTCCCCTCGCCCGTCGCCGTCGATCCCGAGGATGCGGGGGCGGCGGGGGCGGCG
>Ga0247822_10002183_pt1 | contig 12372 bp, 10 predicted proteins | sample 13C_Cellulose_Da_FD_192423 | JGI IMG/M metagenome (GOLD analysis project Ga0247822, IMG submission 192423) | Soil microbial communities from agricultural site in Penn Yan, New York, United States - 13C_Cellulose_Day30 | ecosystem: Environmental > Terrestrial > Soil > Agricultural land | place...
CGATTTGGCTACTGCCTCAGAGGCTGATGATTTGTCCGAGCTGTCTTTGGCGCTTGATGAGTTGGAAACCGATACTCTCCCGCAAGACGTTGAGGTGAAGGCTGCGTCAATCGAAGATGAGTTTAATTTTGATCTTGATGACGATCTGGAGTTGGAAGATCCTGCGCCGGAAGAGCGAGTTTTGGCTGCAGTAACACCAGAATCTGAGTCGTTGGATGTCGCTGCAGATGACTTCAACCTGGATATGAATGTTGATGATGTTGACCTTGCTGCGCTCGATCACGAAATGGAGAGTCTGGATGTTGATTTCGATGATGAGTTGCTTGCTGAAAATACTGCGGTAAGCGAATTTGATCTCGATTTGGATGACGACTTCGAGCTGGCCGATGCCGCTGCTGAATCTTCAGATAGTGATTTGTCGGTATCAAGCCTGAACCTGACTGACAATTTGGATAATCCTGGTTCGACGGAAAGTTTTGATCTGGAAGAGGATTTGGCAGATTTTAATCTCGATGAATCTGTAGTTGCGGTCGATAGTGAGACCCTGGCTGATGAATTGGAGGCGGATGAGCTGCCTGATTTTGGTCTGGAAGAGGTTGCACTTGAAGATGATAGCTTTGATCTCGCCGCGCTTGAAGATGATTTAAATGAGCTTGATTCAACTGGGCTTTCCGGAAACGATTTTGCAAATACTGATCTTGCTGTTGATTTGGAATTGGATGATGAAATTCCAGCAGTGGCTGAGTCTCCAGTCCAGGAAGCTGCGCCGCTGGATACAGATGATCATGAAGAGGATTTGTTTGCGCAGGCGTTGTCTGATTTCTCGGGCGAGTCTGACGAGATCGATTTGAATGAGTTCTCCAGCGATGAAGCTGCGTTAGCTGACCTCTCAGATGATGATATGGATGCTGAGTTGGACTTCCTGGCTGATGCGGATGAAGCTGCAACCAAGCTGGATCTTGCTCGTGCTTACATTGATATGGGTGATACTGAAGGCGCGAAAGATATCCTTTCTGAGGTGATGGGTGAGGGTAGTGATGAGCAGCGTAAAGAAGCGAGTGAGTTGCTCGGCCGTATAGGTTAATTTTTTGTTTTTAAAAAAGCCTTGCATTCAGGTGCAAGGCTTTTTTATTTTGTATACCCCTATTTTTATGGTCCATTACTGATGAGTCAAAACTACGTTCCCGCTTCAAAGCCTTATTCTCGTAATGGTGAAGTAGTTGCTGATACCATCTGGCCTGAGGGAATGCATCGCATTGCGTTGGGTGTTGAGTATAAGGGGACTGATTACCACGGATTTCAGGTTCAACCCAGTGGTGTTAAAACGGTGCAGCAGGCACTTGAAAAGGCGCTTTCCTTTGTGGCAGATGAGCCCGTAAGTCTTGTGTGCGCTGGGCGAACAGATGCTGGTGTGCACGCGACCAATCAAGTGATTCATTTTGACACCCTATCTGTAAGGCCCGAAAAAGCCTGGCTGCGCGGCACTCGACCGCATTTGCCTGATTCAGTCAGTGTTCGTTGGGTGAGGGAAGTTGTTCCCCAATTTCATGCGCGTTTTAGCGCACTAAACCGCACTTATCGCTATTTGCTGACGGATGCAAAAGCGCCCTCCGGGTTGCTTCATGATCAGGTCACATGGTCATCCCGCTCGCTGGATGTAGATGCGATGCGGGAGGCGGCAAACTATTTGGTCGGGCAACATAATTTCACCTCTTTTCGTGCGACCCAGTGCCAAGCTAAAAGTCCGGTTCGACATATTGAATACCTCCATCTTGTTCGGCGTGGCGATTTAATTGTGCTGGAAGTGCAAGCTAACGCTTTTTTGCATCACATGGTGCGCAATATCGTGGGCGTTTTGATGGCGGTGGGCACTGGTGATAAACCAGCGAGCTGGGTTGCTGATGTCTTGGCTGCGAAAAGCCGTAGTGCTGGTGGTGTCACCGCCAAGCCATTTGGTCTGTACTTGGTCGGGGTCGATTATCCTGCCCAATTTGACCTGCCTGTGAGTCCGCCAGGGCCATTATTTTTTGCTGAAGCTCTCGGTGGTTTTGCGTCGGAAGGCTGAATCTGCAGCCGCAGGTTTGCGGCTTTTCGCTATAAGTTCTGTTATTATCCCCGCCTAATTTTTGATGCATTTCCCTTTTTTTGATTCTTGCTGAGTATCAGTAGTTTGTAACTGGAGAGCACTGGATTGTCCCGAGCACGTATAAAAATCTGTGGTATCACCAATGTTGATGATGCGCGAGCTGTCGCCAATGCTGGTGCTGATGCCTTGGGTTTAGTGTTTTACGCTGCCAGTCCACGCGCAGTCACTATCGAGCAAGCGCGGGAGATTGCAATGGCAGTGGGGCCGTTCACGATAGTGACCGGTTTGTTTGTCAATGCGGACCCAGCGTTTATTGAGGCTGTTCTTGCGCAAGTTCCACTGCAATTACTGCAATTCCATGGGGATGAAGCGCCGGACTATTGCGAATCGTTTCGGCGCCCTTATATGAAAGCAGTACGGATGCAGCCTGATGTTGATGTAGCGTCCGTAATTACTAATTATCCAAATGCATCCGGAATCCTATTGGATGCGTATCGACCTGGTGTACCTGGTGGAACCGGTGAAACTTTTGATTGGGGACGTGTCCCACTGTCGTCATCAAAGCCAATTGTGCTTGCCGGAGGACTAACTCCATCCAACGTTACTGAGGCTATCCAAGCTACCCATGTGTATGGGGTGGATGTGAGTGGCGGTGTTGAGTCAGCGCCCGGCCAAAAGGATCATGGCAAAATAATATCTTTTATCAATAACGCTCGGCTTGCCGCATTTTGAATGCAAACCCAAGCCAGCTTTTTACAGGTGATTAAACGGTGAGCAATACTGAGCAGTATTCTGGCATTGATTACAGTGCTTTTCCCGATACGGAAGGTCACTTCGGCCCCTATGGCGGCCGCTTTGTTTCCGAGACGTTGATATACGCTCTCGATGAACTTCAAACTATCTACTCAAATTTGAAGGATGATCCTGGCTTTCAAGCTGAGTTCGACAAAGACATGGCTCACTATGTTGGTCGCCCATCACCTTTATATCTTGCAGAACGTTGGACCCGTGAACTTGGCGGCGCGCAGATTTATCTAAAGCGCGAAGACCTGAATCACACCGGCGCGCACAAAGTTAACAACACAATTGGCCAAGCGTTGCTTGCAAAATTCACCGGCAAATCCCGCGTGATTGCAGAGACTGGTGCAGGCCAGCATGGCGTTGCTACTGCAACTGTAGCGGCGCGTTTGGGATTGAAATGCCGTGTGTATATGGGTGCTGAAGACGTGAAGCGCCAGGCACTTAACGTATATCGTATGAAACTGCTGGGAGCAGAAGTGTTTCCGGTAACTTCAGGTTCGCGCACATTAAAAGATGCGATGAACGAAGCCATGCGCGATTGGGCAACTAATGTGGATGATACTTTCTACATTATCGGTACCGTTGCTGGCCCGCATCCTTACCCACAATTAGTTCGCGATTTCCAATCGATCATTGGGCGCGAAGCGCGTCAACAATGTTTGGCGCAAGCTGGTCGTCTGCCGGACGCGCTGGTTGCTTGTGTTGGTGGTGGCTCTAACGCAATTGGTTTGTTCCATCCTTTCCTCACCGACGAGTCGGTAAAAATGTACGGTGTTGAAGCCGGCGGTTTGGGGATTGAAACGGGCAAACACGCCGCGCCACTCAATAAAGGTATTCCAGGTGTTTTGCACGGAAACCGCACTTATTTGATGGAAGATGAGAATGGTCAAATCATTGAAACCCATTCGGTTTCAGCCGGTTTGGATTATCCTGGTGTTGGTCCTGAGCATTCCTGGTTGAAAGACATTGGCCGTGTGAATTATGTGGCGATCAATGACGATGAGGCCTTGGCTGCATTCCGTAAAGTAACCAAAACGGAAGGAATTATGCCGGCATTGGAGTCTAGCCATGCATTGGCTTATGTGGAAAAACTAGCGCCGACAATGAGTAAAGACCAAATCATTATTGCGAATCTTTCTGGTCGCGGCGATAAAGATATTTTGACCGTGGCAGGATTGGACGGGATTACCGTTTAACACCGTCAGGCATTAACAGGCTTTTAAGAAATCGCTGCTGCGGCGGCAGATATAATCAGGAATTTTCGATGAGTCGTATTTCCCAGCACTTGAGCCAAGCCAAAGCGGCGGGCAAAAAAATATTAGTAGCTTATGTGGTCAATGGCGATCCTTATCCGCAAGCAACTTTGCCAACTATGCATGCGTTGATTGAGCAAGGCGTGGATGTAATTGAGTTGGGCGTGCCATTCTCTGATCCTATGGCAGAAGGCCCAGTCATTCAAAAAAGTCATGAGCGTGCGCTTGAGCACAACATCAGTTTGAGAAGCACTCTTGAGGTCGTTAAACAATTCCGCGCTACCAACAATGTCACTCCAGTGGTATTGATGGGATATGCCAATCCGGTCGAGCGCTTCGGTTACGCTGAGTTTGCCAAGGCTGCAGCAGAAGCGGGAGTTGATGGTTTGCTAACGGTAGATCTTCCACCTGAAGAAGTTGTGGTATTAAAACGCGAACTGGATGCTTACGGCCTGGATAATATTTTCTTGCTTGCTCCAACTACCACAGTGGAGCGCGCGCAAAAAGTTGCCAGCCACGCGAGTGGGTTTCTTTACTATGTTTCACTCAAAGGTGTTACCGGCGCCGGCCATTTGGACGTTAGTGCAGTAAAAGAAAAATTGGACAGTTTTGGTCAATTAAAAGATCTGCCTGTGTGCGTAGGTTTTGGTATTAAAGATCCAGCGACTGCAAAAGCGGTTGCTGTATTAGCAGATGGTGTTGTAGTAGGAAGCGTGCTGGTCGATAAAATGGGCAACATGGCAGATAAAAGTGCCGAAGAAATTGCAGCAGCTGTTGGTGATATCGCCGGCAGTATTCGCGCAGCTATAGATTCTATTTGATAGTTAAAATTTCCGCTTGCTTGTTTCGGCAAGCGAGCCTACTCCATTAAATTGAAATAGAGCACAGAGAAGCAACCATGAGTTGGTTAGATAAAATTATTCCAAGTATTTCCCGCACTGATACCAAGCGCAGTAATAAAGTGCCTGAGGGGTTGTGGGAAAAGTGTCCTAAATGCGACGCAGTTTTATATAAGCCGGAAATGGAAAAAACACTTGATGTTTGCCCGAAGTGCGATCATCACATGCGTGTTGGTGCTCGTTCACGTTTAAATATGTTTTTGGATCCGCAGAATCGCCAAGAGCTAGCGACAGAGGTGGAACCAATTGATCGTCTGAAGTTTAAAGACGTTAAAAAATACAAAGACCGTTTGACTGCCGCGCAAAAAGAAACGGGCGAAAAAGACGCATTGGTTGCGATGCGGGGTGAATTAAAAGGCATGCCCGTTGTTGCGGTTGCTTTTGAGTTTGCATTTCACGGTGGATCTATGGGCTATGTGGTGGGCGAGCGTTTTACTCGTGCTGCAACCATCGCACTGAAAGAAAATATTCCGTTTGTGTGTTTCTCCGCTACCGGCGGCGCACGTATGCAGGAAGCATTGATTTCATTGATGCAAATGGCTAAAACAAGCGCCGTTATTGAGCGCTTGAAGATGCAGGGCACTCCCTACATTTCGGTGATGACTGACCCTGTGTACGGCGGCGTTTCTGCAAGTCTTGCATTGCTGGGTGATTTGAATATCTGTGAGCCAGGCTCGCGTGCTGGTTTTGCTGGTCCTAGCATTATCGAACAAACTATTCGTCAAAAATTACCCAAAGGTTTCCAGCGTGCGGAGTTTTTGCTGGAGCACGGTGCTATCGATATGATTATTCATCGCCGTGATATGCGTGACAAACTGGCGTCATTGCTGGCAAAGTTTATGCGTAAAGCCGCTGTGTAATTATCGCCATTTTCCGATTATTTTTATGCAATTAAATTCGTTATCTGCCTGGTTGGAGTGGTTGGAAAAAAACCATCCAACCGAAATTGATCTTGGCCTGGGCCGAATCACTTGTGTTGCAAAGCGAATGGAGTTGTTAACGCCTTCAGCAACGGTAATCACTGTTGCTGGTACTAATGGCAAAGGTTCCTGCGTAACTGCTACTGCAGCACTGCTTGGCGCTGCAGGTCATTCAGTCGGTGTTTACACCTCCCCACATCTACTTCACTACAACGAGCGCATTGTTGTTAATGGCAGTCCCGTTGCAGATGAAGAAATTTGTTCAGCATTTGAATCTATCTTCAATGCATGCCAGCAAATTTCATCCGATCATCCCGATCCTGTCAGCCTGACGTATTTTGAATACGGTACTTTAGCCGCACTGGAAATTTTCCGGCGCCGACAAGTAACGGCGGTGGTATTAGAAGTAGGTTTGGGCGGGCGTCTGGATGCAATTAATATTGTTGATGCTGATGTCGCCGTTATTACCAGCATTGCACTTGACCATATGGATTGGTTAGGCGATAACCGCGAAGCGATTGGCTATGAGAAGGCGGGAATCATGCGCGCAGGCAAGCCAGTGGTGTGCGCGGATTTTTCGCCGCCGCAATCGTTGCTGGCTCATGCGCACAATCTCTCTGCTTCGCTGCATTTAATTACGCGTGATTTTGGATATTCGGCCACCAGTGAGTCAGCGTGGGATTGGTGGAGCGGTAGCATAACGTTTTCTTCCCAACCACTGCCGCATCTGCCTTTGCCGAGTTTGGCTGCAGCGTTGCAAGTGGCTACTATTCTCGGCTTGGATTTATTGCAACTGGATGCATTTTCGCGCGTAGCTGCGCTACGTGTTCCCGGGCGTTTTCAAACGTTGCAGTGGCGTGATCGAAAAATCATTTTGGATGTTGCCCACAATCCGGCTGCAACAGCATATCTCGTTGAGCGCTTGGCAGCAGGAGTCGCTGCTAATGCAAAAGTTCACGGCATAGTGGCGATGATGGCAGATAAAGATCGTATGCAAAGCCTTAAAAATCTTGCCGGTCATATTAGTAATTGGTACATCGCCGACTTGGCTCATATCCCGCGTGCCGCAAGTGTTGAACAATTGCAGCAGAATTTGGTCGATCTAGGGCAGGGTTGTAAATTTTCAGGCTCGGTAGTCGATTGTTTACATGCTGCCTATGAGAATTCTCATCCCGGTGATTGTATTCTTGTGTTTGGTTCTTTTTATACGGTTGCTGCTGGTTTGCAGGCATTAGATTCCGCGTCAGCCTGATCGGTTTTCATCTCGGTTCATTTTATATAACACGTTTTTGTGCAGAGGTTTTAGGTGAGAGAATCCGTAAAACATCGATTGATAGGCGCAGCGGTTCTTGCGGCGATTGCCGTACTTTTCTTGCCGAGTTTTTTCAAGGATCGCCAACAGTATCAAGTTGATACCAGCTCTCACATTCCAGGCCGCCCGAGTATCACTGCGGTGGGCTTCAATGAGCCAAAGCGACCGGAGGGAATTGAGTCTGCACCTGCACCTGAATCTATGTTTGTACCGGACGAAAGCGAAGCCGTCACCCAAATTCCTCCCGCAGAGCAAGTCGCTGCGCCTGTAGCGGAGGTGACATCTTCAGCCGCATCTGTAGCATCTTCGAAAGCCGCTTCTAGCATTGCGTCAGTTCCCGAGCTTCCATTGAACGCCCAAGGTTTGCCAGATACATGGGTGATTCAAGTGGCAAGTTTGAGTGCGCAGGAGGGCGCCAATAAATTGCGCGACCAATTGCAGGCAGAAGGCCATAAAGCTTATGTACGAGCTGTTCCAAGTGCCAATGCGACTATTTATCGCGTGTTTATTGGCCCAAAGCAGGACAAGGCACAGGCAATTGCGATTAAGACTCAATTGGACAAGCGCTTGAAAGTGAATTCGCTTGTTTTACCCTTCAAACCCTAAAGCCATAATCCTGCGCCTCTGCTAGAATGCGCGCCTCTGTAAACCACTCATCAATGATTTTGGAGCGGGCGAGCGAATGATTTGGGCTGATTGGGCCATTATCGGGATTTTTTCCCTGTCCTGTTTAATCGGCTTGATTCGTGGTTTTGTGCGCGAGGCCCTTTCATTAATAATCTGGGTTGCGGCAGTTCTGGTTGCCAGAGTCTTTGGCGGCCAACTTGAAATTCTGCTGATCGACCAAATTGAATCACCCTCTGTAAGAATAATGACAGCCTATGCTGTTTTATTTATCGCTACTCTATTACTGGGCGCCATGCTGAGTTATCTCATCGGTGCCTTGGTGCGTGCCACCGGTTTGTCTGGCACTGATCGTCTCCTGGGAATGGTTTTTGGTGCGGCGCGCGCGTTTATTATCGTGATGGCGTTATTGATTGTTTTGCCCGGTTTTATTCCGGTCAATGAAGAAGAGTGGTGGCAACAGTCACAATTAATTCCTCATTTCCTCGCATGTGAGGAGTGGGTAAGGGCGGCTTACGACCAGATCAGTCAGTGGTTAATGACACTGTTCGGCAGTGTCGAAAGCGGTCAAAAAGTTTAAAGTTGTTAATAGCTATTGAGGCGAACTTATGTGCGGCATTGTAGGTATTGTGGGTAAACGCGATGTGAATGTTCAACTTTACGATGCGTTGACCATCTTGCAGCACCGCGGTCAGGATGCCGCTGGTATGGTCACCTGCGAAAATGGACGCATGAGCCAGCAAAAGGCGAATGGTCTGGTGCAGGACGTATTTAGAACGCGTCATATGCAGCGCTTGCTCGGCACTATGGGAATCGGGCACGTTCGCTATCCAACGGCGGGTAGTTCAGGCCCAGCACTGGCTCAACCTTTTTATGTGAACTCCCCTTACGGTATTGCCCTTGCGCACAATGGCAACCTGACCAATGCCGATAAACTCAACGAAGATATTTTTAAAACTGATTTGCGCCACGTTAATACTGACTCGGATTCAGAAGTGTTGCTCAACGTGTTTGCGCATGAGCTGCAGATGCAAGGCAAACTTAATCCGACGGCAGACGATATGTTTGCTGCAGTTGCCGGCGTCCATAATCGTGTGACTGGCGGCTACGCGGTAGTTGCTTTGATCGCTAATTACGGCTTGGTTGCGTTCCGCGATCCAAACGGTATTCGCCCATTGGTGTACGGCAAACGTCACTCGGAAGAGGGCGGTGTTGAGTATATGGTTGCGTCTGAAAGTGTTGCGCTTGATGTTCTGGGTTTTGAATTGATTGGCGATGTTGCGCCGGGCGAAGCTGTTTATATCACTGAAGAAGGCGAGCTCAATCGTCGTCAATGTGCCAAGTCTCCGCGTTTGACGCCATGTATTTTTGAGCATGTGTATTTTGCCCGTCCTGATTCAATCATGGATGGAATTTCAGTGTATAAGGCGCGTTTGCGTCAAGGCGAAAAGCTGGCAGAGAAAATTCTGCGTGAGCGCCCGGATCATGACATTGATGTGGTTATTCCTATTCCGGATACCAGCCGTGTTGCAGGTCAAGCGTTGGCGCAAAAGCTGGGCGTGAAATTCCGTGAGGGCTTGGTAAAAAATCGTTACATTGGTCGCACTTTTATTATGCCTGGTCAGCAGCAGCGTAAAAAATCAGTGCGTCAAAAGTTGAATCCAATTGAATTGGAATTCAGAGACAAAATTGTATTGCTGGTAGATGACTCCATCGTACGCGGTACTACTTGCCAGCAAATTATCCAAATGGTACGCGATGTAGGCGCGAAGAAAGTCTATTTCGCTTCAGCAGCGCCAGCGGTAAAATATCCGAATGTATATGGCATCGATATGCCAACAACAACGGAGTTGATTGCGAGTGGCCGCAGCGAACAAGAAGTGTGTGAAGAAATTGGCGCTGACTGGCTGATCTATCAAGATCTCGAAGATTTAATTGCTGCATCTGCCGAAGGTAATAGCAAAGTAACCGAATTCGATTGCGCCGTATTTAACGGCGAATATTGTGCTGGCGATGTTACTCCTGAATATTTGGAGAAAGTTGCAGCTGCGCGTAACGACAGTGCTAAATCCGGCAAAAAATCCGTTAAACAAATGGAACTGCCAATTGGTTTACACAACGGTGCGGCACGCGGATAAATTATTGAGTTGATGAGATGGAAAATTTTGACGAGCATTTAGCTGAAGATCCGCTGTTCGGTGCAGCATTGGATACGCTCGCCATTCGCGCCGGGCAATCGCGCTCGCACGAGGGTGAACACAGCGAAGCGTTGTTCCTTACTTCAAGTTATGTTTTTGCCAATGCTAAAGAAGCAGCGGATCGCTTTTCCGGCGAGCAGCCGGGGAATGTGTACTCGCGCTACACCAATCCAACTGTACGTATGTTTGAAGAGCGTATTGCTGCATTGGAAGGTGCAGAGTCTGCGGTCGGCACTTCATCTGGTATGGCTGCTATTTTATCAACCTGTATTGCGTTGCTAAAATCGGGTGACCATATTCTGTGTTCGCGCAGTGTATTTGGTACAACAACGGTTCTCTTCACCAAGTTTTTACAAAAATTTGGTGTGACAACAACGTTTGTTAATCCAACGGATTTCTCGCAGTGGGAATCCGGTTTTACGCCCACTACCAAATTGGTATTTGTTGAGACCCCGTCCAATCCATTGTGCGATGTGATTGATATCCAACGTCTTGCGGACTTAACTCATGCGCAGGGGGCGTTGTTGGTAGTTGATAATTGCTTCTGTACTCCTGCGCTGCAAAAACCATTAACGTTTGGAGCAGATTTAATCATCCATTCCGCAACTAAATATATTGATGGTCAGGGGCGTTGCCTCGGCGGTGTTGTCGCCGGTGCAAAAAAATACGTAGATGAAGTGCTCGGGTTTGTTCGCAGTGCTGGTCCGACCATGAGTCCATTTAATGCCTGGGTATTTTTAAAAGGCTTGGAGACGTTGCGTTTGCGGATGGAGGCTCATTCGCGCAATGCATTGGAGTTGGCGCAATGGCTTAATGCGCATCCAAATGTTGAGAAAGTATTTTATGCTGGCTTACCAACGCACGTTGGATACGAGTTGGCTGTCAAGCAACAATCTGCGTTTGGTGGTGTTCTATCGTTCCGCGTAAAAGGTGGACGCGATGAAGCATGGAAAGTAATTGATGCCACTCGCATTATGTCGCTTACTGCTAATCTGGGCGATACCAAAACGACTATCGTCCACCCGGCAACAACTACGCATGGTCGTTTATCGCCAGAGCAAAAAGCGGATGCAGGCATTACTGAAAACCTGATTCGTATTGCGGTGGGGCTGGAAGATATTGGCGATTTAAAAGCCGACCTCGCACGTGGTTTAGGCAATTACTAAAGGATTGTGAGGGTGGGGCACAAAAAAGTGTTCTTGGGTCTTGTCCTTGCGAAGTCACCTTGGTAAAGTGCGCCCCCTGTCACCCGTAAGGGTTATTATTTTAGGACTATAGCTCAGTTGGTTAGAGCACCACCTTGACATGGTGGGGGTCAGCAGTTCGAGTCTGCTTAGTCCTACCAAAATTTTTAAAAAGCCGCTTTTTAGCGGCTTTTTTATTGTCTGAATTTTCCGCCTTTCTGTATACCCTTGAATTCCATGTGGCTTACCCCATCTAGTGGACATCTCCGCCATTACTGGCGGCTGTTATTCGTTCACACCTTTGTGCATGTACCCAGGAGTTAGAAAATGACCGTTGATGCCCGCAAAGAAACCCGTGGTTTCCAAACTGAAGCCAAACAATTGCTGCATTTGATGATTCACTCGTTGTATTCAAACAAGGAAATCTTCCTACGTGAGCTAGTATCCAACGCATCGGATGCTGCTGATAAGTTGCGCTTTGAGGCAGTTTCAAATGGCGATTTATATGAGGGTGATACTGAATTAAAGATTCGTATCAGTTTTGATAAAGATGCAAAAACACTCACCATCAGCGATAACGGCATTGGTATGTCACGCGATGAAGTGATTGAGAATCTGGGCACTATCGCCAAATCAGGTACTGCACAATTTATGCAGAAATTATCTGGCGACCAGAAAAAAGACGCGCAATTAATTGGCCAGTTTGGTGTTGGTTTTTATTCGGCATTTATTGTTGCCGATAAAGTTGTAGTAACTACCCGCCGTGCTGGCGCTCCTGCAACTGAAGCAGTGCGTTGGGAATGTACAGGTGATGCGGAATTTACCGTTGAGTCAGTGGAGAAATCTGATCGCGGTATGACCATTGAATTGCATTTGAAAGAGGATGCATTGGAATTTGCTGACCACTGGCGTTTGCGTTCAATTATCAAAAAATATTCTGATCATATCGCCATTCCGGTTGTTATGAAAAAGCAAACTCCGGCAGGTGAAGATGCTGCAAGCGCAGAGCCGGAAGATGAAGTCATTAACACCGCAACTGCACTTTGGACTCGCTCACGTTCTGATGTGACTGATGAAGAATATAAAGAATTTTAC
>Ga0247822_10002185_pt1 | contig 12367 bp, 14 predicted proteins | sample 13C_Cellulose_Da_FD_192423 | JGI IMG/M metagenome (GOLD analysis project Ga0247822, IMG submission 192423) | Soil microbial communities from agricultural site in Penn Yan, New York, United States - 13C_Cellulose_Day30 | ecosystem: Environmental > Terrestrial > Soil > Agricultural land | place...
CCGCATTGCTCCGCGCCCAGGGCCGGACCGGGTTCGGGTAACGGGTGGAACCAATGACCTTCACGACGGAGTCCGCGTGTCCGTCGGCGGCTGCGGGGCTGGGCAGACCGAAGAGTAGGCCGAGGCTCAGCACCGTCAGTGTTGCTCTCATGAGGACGCCCCTCGTCAATACAAGAGTCCTGGCGACCGACCCCGCGGCGCGCTGTCCGACTGTCCAGGCAGTATCACCGGTCCCGGGCGGCCGTGCCACCGAAAACGCAACCGGGGGCCACTCGGCCCCCGGTGTGTAGATCGTTAGACTTCCGCCCTACTGCTTCGTCGCGATGGTCCGCGCCAGCGGCTGGATCACGTTCGGGATGACGTGGTCGGTGACCAGCTCGTCCAGCAGCCGCCGCTGGTTGTGGTAGCTCTCGACGAACGTCTTGTACGGCTGCTTGCCCCAGAACTGCCGCACCGTGAAGTAGACGCTGATCGGGCTCTCCGAGAAGTTCCCCGTCCGCACCTGGTACGCCGTCGTTCGTGTCTCGACAGTTAGCCTGGCCTGGAGCTGGCACGCCTCGTCCAGCGCCAGCATCATCGACGGCTGGTGGTTCAGCACCCGCCCGGCCGGCAGCTTCGCGAGGCTCTCCAGCGGGCCGCCGCTCGCCAGCGCCTCGGCCACCACCTCGTCATGGTTGCCGGCGTACAGGAAGTCGAAGTAGTACACCACGTCCAGCGAGTCGGCGTCCAGCCCGCTCACCCCCAGGTGATACGGGGCCATCTCCAGCAGCCGCTCGTTCTGGTGGTCCGCGTCCTCCAGCGCCGGCGGGTTCACGAACCCGGAGCACAGCCGCCGGTTGTCCAGCGTCACCCAGCGGTAGCTGCCCGAGTCGCGGTCCTCCTCCAGGGCGTACTCCTTGTCGTCGCGGCGCTCGAAGTCGGTCATCTTCGGGAACTGCTTCCGGATCGCCTCGAAGAAGTGCAGGACCGTCTCGCGGTTGGTCGGCATCTCGGCCTTGCTGGCCAGGTACGCCGACACCCCGAAGTCGTCGCTTAGGGAGCCGTAGGAGTTCATTGACGGTTCCTTTCGTCTGCTCGCCGCACGGTCGCGGGCGGACCGCGGACGCCGGGCGGTTTTCGATCGAGAAGCTACTGGCCAACCGGACGTGTTGGGGCGGCCGGCTCGCCGTCAGGGATGTACCATTGTTCGATCGCACCACCCCGGATTGCAAGGTCCGAGGGCGAACTGGTACGGGTCTATCCTCAAAGATAGGACAAGTTGCGCGGGTTGCCGTACTTCCTCCTGGGACCGCGGCCGTCCCGGCCGCATCTCTCCACCCGGCGGGGGCATTCCCGTCTAGGCCGGAAGGCCTCCGACCGTGTCTGCCAGAGCGGCCGGGACGGCCGCGGTCCCCGGAAAAAGCAGAACCCGGACGCCCACCCCCTCGGCGTCCGGGTTCGCGGGGTGGTTCACAGCCGTGCCACTCAGGCGGCGCGGGCCAACTTGGCGACCGGGGCCGGGATCCGCAGCTCGGACTTTTCGGTCCACTTGCCGGCGTCCGGGGCGCCCTGCCACTGCTGGAGGCGGATGGTGGTGACGCGCTCGCGCTCCTCCTCATCGAGCAGCTCGGCGAACGACTCGGTGTAACCGGCCCGGACCTGGGTCGAGGAGCGGCCAACGAACAGCAGGGCCTCGACCTCGCCGTCGAGAACCGCCACCGCCCGCCAACCTTGTGCCTTGGCTTCCGTCTGGATGAGCATCGCTGGTCCCTCCTGGACACTGGGGTAGGAGTCGCCGTCTTGGCGACCGGGCTAAGGTGACGAAATCGGCCCGCCAGGTCAAGGAAAAATCCGCGCAATCGGCTCGAATTGTCTCAAGTCAGCGGGCCCGATAGACGATACGGCCGCGGGTCAGGTCGTAAGGGGAAATCTCCACCTTGACCCGGTCCCCGGGAATGATGCGAATGAAGTGCCGCCGCATCTTGCCGGCCACGTGAGCGATCACCTCGCCGCCGATGTCCAGCTCCACCCGAAACTGGGTGTTGGCCAGGGCTTCTTTGACCCGCCCCTCGACCTCGATCGCTTCTTCCTTGGGCATAACGCCTCCGTACCGGATCGCGCCGCCAACGCGAAGCGCCCAGCCGGGCCACACGGCCCTGACGACTGGGCGCTACCGGTCCTACCAATTATACGCGAGCCCCGGACGCTAACGAGGGGGCGTCAGATCGCTCCTTCCCGTCGTTAACGCACGGGGGGCCACCGGTTTGGGTCCGGCTCTGTGCTAGTAGCGGTCGCCACCGCCCTCGCCGTAACCGCCACCGCCACCATAGCCACCACCTCCGCCACCACCACCGCCGTAGCCTCCGCGTCCACCACCGCCACCGCCGTAGCCGCCGCGGCGACCGCCGGCACCACCTGCTCCTCCTCCATACCCACCGCCGCCGCCGGCTTCCCGGGGCTTGGCGATGTTAACCGTCAGTGGGCGGCCATTGAACGCCGAGTTGTTCAGGGCGTCGATGGCGGCCTGAGCTTCCGCCTCGCTGGCCATCTCCACGAAGCCGAAGCCACGCGAGCGGCCGGTCTCCCGGTCGGTGATGACCTGAGACTTTCCGACCGTGCCATACTGTACGAACAGTTGGTAGAGGTCGTCCGAGGTGGTTTGCCAGGGGAGATTGCCAACGTAGATGTTCGTAGCCATGCGCGGGCCGAGTCCAAACCCGACCGCGTGCCGGCGGACCGCCAGGGCCCCGCCGAACGTTCGGACGGGTGACCATCCCTTGACAGACCGAGCAACGCGGCTCGCCCTAACGGGGCCGGGCGAGTGGCCCAATAATATGAGCGAGTCAAGACCAAGCCAAGCGATTTTCCGAAAAAACCTCACTTCCCGTCTGGCATCGCAAAAGTCGATGCGCAGAACGCAAAAGGGGTCGCCAGCTTACCCGTCTTCACGAGCCGGTTTTAGTGCGTCAGCGTCCAGGTCGAGCCGGTACAGAACCTGGTTATAGTTGTACCGCGGCGTCTTCGCCGGGTTTCCCGAGAAGTCGTTCGTGTACGGTCCCTCGAAGTGGATCGTCCGGCCGCCGTCGCGGTCGAGGAACTGGTGGTGGCAGACGTTGTAGAACGTCTGTCGGTCGTGCGTCACGACCCGGACGGCCTTGCGAAACGGGCCGGTCGGGTGCTTTGCCTCCGAATACCACACCTCGCCGAGCAAGGATGGCTTGCCGTAGATCTGCCCGGCGACCTGCACCCACGCCTTGCGGTGCGGGTTCCAGCGCACCGTCCCGCTGTGGAGTGTTACCCGTTCGCCCGGGGCCGCCGCGTCCGCCGGGCAGAACCGAGCGTCTTCGGGCCGGATCTTGCCGGCCTTCACCCACTGCTGCTCGGTCGCGGAGTTCACCGGCGGCAGCTCCTTCTGCCAGCGCCAGTCCGGGCGGCCGTCCGCCGTCAGGGCCGGCCCGGTCGGCTTGCCGTCCTTCGCCCCCGCGGCGCATGTGAACGCCTCGTACCGCGTCGGGTCGAGCACGTCCTTTAACGTGGCCGGCACCCGCACGTTCGGCGTCGGGCTGCCGAAGAGGAGCCAGCGCTTGCCGTCCTCCTCGTGGAGGATCGGGTGCCCGGACGGCCGCCGCCACGTCTCGGTCAGCGGGAGTTGACTGGCCGATTCGAAGACCGCCTTCGTGTCGTCGAAGACCGCGACTCCCTGCTCCAGCTCGCCGGTGAGCCCCTTCCGTCGGGAGTAGTGGCCGACGAGCCGGTCGGCCCCGGTCTCGTCCGGCACGACGCACACCGCGCCGATCCACACGACCCCTTGCGGCCGCTCGGCCAGAGGCATCATCGCGCGGGCGAACTTCGACTTCGGGTCCACGAAGTACTCGAACGCGATGCCGCCGGCCGGGTCGTCCGGGACGGCGCTCGTCGCACCGGCCATGCGGAAGAGCCCGAGTGGGTAGTCCATTCTCTGGGTGTCGCCCCAGAACCAGTACACCTTGCCGCGGTGGACGGCCGCCTGAATGGAGTCCTGACCGGCCACCCGGCCCGCGCCGAGCGGTTCGGGCAGCGGGGTCTTGTGACCGAGCAGGACGCTGTCCCGGTACAGCCCCTCGCCGGTCAGTCGGCAGAGCCGCTCGGCGACATTCTTGCGGGTGATCTTGATCTCGCTGACCTGGCCGACCCGTGGCGTCACCCGGGCACCGACGATCCCGAACCCGTCCTTGCGGGCCTCATAGCCGTGACTGCGGACGGTGAAGAAGATCAGCCGGTCCATCAGCCCCGGCTCGTGGAACGCGACCCGGCCAGCGTTGTCCGTGACGAACGTCAGGCCGTTGACCGTCTCCAGCTCGACCAGCGGCACCCCCCGTCCGGTGGCGGCGTCGGTCACGCGGATCTCGGCATACGGGTCGGCGGCCAGTGCGACCGCCGGGCAGAGGAGGGCGGCTGCGAGAACGAGTCGGCGCATGGCGAGACTCACCGGGACGGGGTCGGAAACGAGCCGGGCGGGCGGCCGGATGACTCCAGCCGCCCGCCCGGTGTTGTACGGATCAGCAAGCTCAACCGACCACGGCCAGGACATCGTCCTCGGTCATGACCAGATACTCCTTGCCGTCCACGTTGACCTCGTTGCCCGCGTAGCTGGTGAACAGCACCTTGTCTCCGACCTTGACCTGGAAGGCGGCGCGCTTGCCGTTGTCCAGCGGCTTGCCCTCGCCGACGGCCAGCACCTTGCCCTGCTTGGGCTTCTCCTTGGCGGTGTCCGGCAGGATGATCCCGCCGGCGGTCTTGTCGTCCGCCTCCAGCCGCTCGACCACGATCTTGTCGTTCAACGGGACGATGGTCATCGCCACTCCTCGGGAATGGAAGTCACGGCCCGGCCGGCTCGGCGGGGGGCTCGCCGTACGCCTGCACCAGTGCCCGGGCCAGGGTGTGCAGCACGATGTTCTTGTTCACCGGCTTCGGGATGACGCTGAACACCTGGGCCGCAAACGCCTGCCGGATCAGCTCCCGGGTGGCGTCCGCCGTTACCAGGATCGCCGGCAGCAGGTCGTTTAACAGCCGCACCTGCTCCAGCGCCTCCAGCCCGGTCATCCGCGGCATGTGCATGTCGAAGATGGCCAGGTGGACTATCTCGACCCGGACGATGTCGATCGCCTCCTCGCCGCACGACGCCTGCAAGGTCTGGAAGCCGCGGTCGGCCAGTAGACCAGACAGCGTCTCCCGCGACCCGCGGTCGTCGTCGGTGATCAGGATCGAGTACGCCCGGCCGGGTTCGACCGGGGTTCGCGCTTCCGCAACCATCCGCTCACCTCCCCGGGGCGTCCCACAGGCATACGCCGCGGACAGATCCAGGACGGCACGGACCCGAAGTCCCTCGGGAACAGAACATCTGGCGAGGGCTCATGCAATCCCGGTGCCGGTCAACGCCGGCTAATCAGCCTAGCTCATTCTACCCGTTGAGTCGTAACCGGTTAAGTCCCGGTTCCGCGTCCGGGAAAGGGTGCCAGAGATGGCCGCGGCTGTCAAGCCGGCCGGGAGCGGGTGTCAGGGTGGCAGGGGCCGTGGCGAGCCGGGAGCGTCAGCGACCGGAGGGCGAACACGCTCCAGTCGCTGACGCTCCCGGCTCGCCGGTCACTTGCCGAGCCTCGCCGGGTCCCAGTCGGCGTCGGTCGTCCCGGCCGGGGCCTTGAATTGCGTGAAGCTGTAATACTCGATCTCGCGGCCGGCGAGATCCCTGGTAACGATCAGCACCGGCAGCATGTACGACGGCGAATCCGCCTTCGGGTCGAAGAACACCTGTCGCGAGCCGCCGCCGGCGATCACGTCGCTGCCGGCGTTGTTCGTGGTGATCTCCACCCCTTCGAGCGGGTACGGGTACTCCGGCCGCTTCACCTGGCCGAGAGCCTTCGCCTCACATCCGCCCTTCTGGCCGTGCGACTCGATCGCCTTCTGGAGCCCCTTGATCGTGCGGCTGAGACCGGCCTCGTAGATCCGGTAGCGGCTCTTGGCCGTCGCCCGGCTGTCGTCGGGGCTCATGCTGGTCTTGTACCCGACCCCCACGAGCCGGTTGTCCCCCTTGCCGGTGATCAGGTGGATCTCGTTGTCGAACCGACCCTGGACGTACATCACCTCGCGGCCCTGACCGGCCTCGCTGAGAGTCTTCATGTAGACGCTCAACGGTTTCTGGCGGAAGCGATAGTCGATCTCGTTTTTCGGGAGTTGCTTGCCTTTGACGACTTCCTGTGAGACCAGCCGGCACGCGAAGTCCGGGACCTCGGCGTAGCGCTTCGCGGAGGCGTCTACCAGCTTGCGAACAGTGGCGAGGGAGTCACCAGCCGGGGCTGCCGGCTCGGCAGTGGCTGCGGGCGGTGACGGGGCCGGGGGAGTCGTTGGTGGCGTCTGGGTCGCGGGCGTCGTGGGCGGCGGCGGGTCCTGGCGTTCGTCCCGCCGTTCCTCGCGGCGTTCCCGTCGATCCTCGCGGCGCTCCAGACGCTTCTTGCGGTCCGCGTCCGACTCCGGGACCAGCCCGCCCGTCTGAACGAGCGGCGAATCGGAGACGGCCGGCGGCACCCCGGCCGGCGGCTCCGCAGCAGACAGCGGGGTCGGTCCGCCGTCGGGCATCGGCGGGACGATCCCGTTCAGGGCGTCCGGCTTCGGCGGCGCGACCGGAGGTTCGGCCGGCGGCTGCGGCGGAGGGGTCGGCGGCATCGGGGAGGCGACCGGCGCACGGGCCAACTCCCGCGGCTGGCCCGGCACCGTGCGCAGGTCGCGGCCCGTGTCCCGGCGGGCCTGGCCGCGGGTGCAACCCCCGAACACGACGACCGATGCGATGAGGGCGACGGGGAGAATAGTCCGGCAGAAGATCATGAACGGCCTCCATGCGCGGTCGGGTCCGGGCCCCGTCGGAGCCGGACAGACCCGCGCACCATACCGCAGCGCGCAATCGTGGGCAACCCCACGACGCGGGGGAAGGGGGTAACTTGCGCGTTCGCCTCATCACCCGGGAGCAACCCCGCTCGGGTGATGAGGCGAGTGAGAGAAGTCGAAGCTACGCCACGGCCAGCGCCTGGCCGGCCTCCTTGCGACGACCGGCCTCGGACGCCGGCCGCAGCCGCGGTTCGCAGCCCGGCGGGAGCGTCGCGTCATACAGCGGGTCGCCCGGCTCCGTCCGGTACACCCCTTCCAGCAGCCCAGCCGCCACCCCGCGCAGCCGGTCCGCGTCGAACGCCGACGCCGGCAGGTCCACCGGCTTGACGAACAGTTGCAGCGGCACCGACGGGCCGTCGTCAGTCGCGCAGTTCGGGGTCATCAGCTCCAGTCCGTCGATCCACAATCCACCGACCTTCCCGAACAGCCGCACCCGCGCCTCCCACAGCTTCCAGTCGTCCTCCGGGGCATCCGGCCCGGGCTTGTGGCTCTCCCACACGACGAACGGCAGGGGCTCGTCGATGGCACAGGCGTCCGCGGCCAGCACCTTGAACATCTGGTGGTACAGCCGCGTCCCGACGCCGCGCTTGCGGGCCACGTCGGCCACCCCGATGTAGCACAGGTAGCCGCCGTACCCCGGCAGGTGCGCGCCGTAGGCGAACCCGGCCAGCGCGGTCGGGTCGGTCGCCCGCTCGGACGGCGTGGCGACCAGCAGGTGCCGGTTCCACGCCCCCGGCCGCCAGCCGACGCGGCCCTTGATGCTGCGGGCGATCCACCCCCACGGGATACGTTCGTCGGGGTGCTGGGTTAGTTCGTAAAGCCTCTCAGCGGCCCGCACCAGCGGGTCGCAAACGTCCAGGGCCTCAAAGCAGAAGATCCGATCCGACCGAGACATGGGGCACCTCAAGCCCGGCGGTTGTTTCGCCGGGCACCGCATTCTACCCACCCCCCGCGCGGAATCTGGTTCCGGCGGCGGTCGGGTTTGCGGTAAGGTCGGTCCCAGGTCCGCGTGCGTTCCGCCCCAACCCCACGAGCCCGGAGACGGTTGCGATGGCCGCCCCACGACCCGGCAAGTTCAGTTACGACTACCCCCGGCCGGCCTTGACCGTGGACGTGGTCATCTGCACACGAGATCTTCATCCGCGAATTCTCTTGATTAAAAGAAAAAGCGATCCTTTTGCCGAACGATGGGCCTTGCCAGGCGGTTTCGTGGATGATGGTGAGACACTATCCGACGCGGCCCGGCGCGAGCTGAAGGAGGAGACCGGCGTGGCGGTCGAGGAACTGGAGCAACTCTACACGGCCGGCGACCCCGGCCGCGACCCGCGCGGCTGGACGGTGAGCGTCGCGTTCCTGGCCCGAGGTGATGCGAAGAAGCTCAAGGCGAAGGCCGCCGACGACGCCGCGGACGTGGGCTGGTTCCCGCTGGACGAGCTGCCGCCGATGGCGTTCGACCACGCGATGATTGTGCAGCGGGCGCGGGCGCGGCTGGAGGATCGACTCCCGTAGGGTGGGTCGAGTCTTCGAGGCCCACCGTCTTCGGGCAGGGGGGCCCCCCAAGACACGACCCACCCTACAAGAGCGCCGCCCTCACCTCCGCGACGGTTGCGTACTCGATCCCCAGGCCCAGCGCTTCCGCCTTCGCCGTCGCCTGGAGCAGCCCCGCGTCCGGGATGTCGATTCCGGCGGAAGCGTCGTCCGCCATCCACACGTCGAAGCCGGCCAGTCGCAGGTCCCGCGCCGCGAAGAAGCAACAGATGTTCGCCGCGATCCCGCACACCACCACCCGCCGCACGCCGGACGCCCGCAGGAAGTCCGCGAACGCCGGGTGCTGTGCCGTCACCGCGTACGCCTCGAAGTCGGGGTCGTAGCCCTTGCGCCAGACGGCCGAGAAGCGGTGCGTGTCCAGCCCCGGCAGGAACTCGGCGCCCGGCGTTCCCATGACGCAGTGCGGCGGGTACAGGTCGTCGCGCCGGCCCCGGAACGAGCAGTGGTCCTGCGGGTGCCAGTCCTGGGTGGCGTCGATCCGGGCGAACGGCAGTGCCAACAACTCGTTGACCCGCGGCACGATCGCCAGCCCGCCGGGGACCGGCAGCTCCGCCAGGCACAACTCGGTGAACCCTTGTTGGGCATCGACGACGAGCAGGGAGGTAGTTGCGGGGTCGAGTGAGTTCATGACCGGATGATACTCCCTGGGACCGCCACGGATACAACAACCGAAGGACGAAGGCCCAAGGACTAAGGACGACACGCCATGAAAGTCGGGCTGGTCGGGTACGCCGGGTCGGGCAAGAGCACCGTCTTCGAGTGGCTCACCGGGGTCGCCCCGGACCCGGGCAAGGTGCAGCAGGGGCAGGTCGGTACCGCGAAGGTCCACGACGAGCGGCTGGAACGCATCGCCGAGAAGTACAACCCCAAGAAGCTCACCTACGCCGAGATCCAGTTCCTCGACACCCCGGGCCTGATGGCCGATGACCGCAAGGACAACCCCCGCCGGCTCGGCATCCTCCGCGAGGCCAACGGCGTCGTCGTGGTGCTCGACGGGTTCACCCGCACCGACCTGGCAAACCAGCTCAAGAAGTTCCGCGAGGATCTGCTGTACGCGGACCTGGAGATCGTCTCCAACCGCGTTCCGAAGGTCGAGGCGGGGCTGAAGAAGGCGAAGCCGGCCAAGGAGCGCGAGGCCGACGAGGCCGAACTCGCCCTGCTGAAGAAGGTGGTGGCGGCGTTCGAGGCCGGCACCCCGGCGTCGGCTCAGGGGTTCACAGCCGACGAGGAGAAGGCGCTCCGCAGCTTCCAGTTGCTCACGCTCAAGCCGGAGACGGTGTTCGTCAACCGCGGCGACTCCGGGCTGGCGGACCCGCTGCCGGCGGACCTGCTGGCGCTGTCGCCGACGGCGGTGGAGGCCCCGGTCAAGCTGGAGACGGAACTGGCAGCGCTGGACGACGAGACGCGGCAGGCGTTCATGGCCGACCTGGGGCTGACCGAGTTCAGCCGCGACCGGGTGATCCGGGCGATCTTCTACGCGATGGGCCGGGTGGTGTTCTTCACCGTCGGCCCGGACGAGTGTCGGTCGTGGCCGCTGGACCAGGACTCCGACGCGGTGGCCGCCGCCGGCTGCATCCACAAGGAACTGGGCGAACGGTTCGTCCGCGCCAATGTGATCGGGTTCTCCGACTTCGAGTCGCACCACTTCTCCGAGAAGGAGTGCAGGGCGAAGGGGCTGGAGCGGACCGAGGGCAAGCAGTACATCGTGAAAGACGCCGACGTGGTCCACATCCTGGCGTCGAGCTGACAGCGAAAGCGGTCCGGCCTCCGGCCGGATCGGAGGCCGAAAGCGAAACGGGGGCCCGTGTGGGCCCCCGTTCAGATTGCGTTGCGACCGACTACTCAACCAGTGCCACGTCGCGGATGCCCGGGGTGTCCACCGGCGTCCAGTCGATGCTGAACTGACCGTTCCCCATAACGATCATCGTGTCGGCAATGTACTGCGACCCGATGAAGTCGCCCGACCCGTTGCCGCTGATGTCCAGCGACCCGCCAGCGGCGTAGAAGGTCCCCTTGATGTCCATCTTGGCGTCCACCCCGGTGGCCGGGTCGATGGCGTCCGAGCCGGTGATCTTGATCGTGTTGGTCGAGTCCCGCCGCTGCCAGATGGTGATCCCCTGGTAGGGACCTGTCTTCATCGGGGTGAGGACGCAGTTCCCCTGGCCGGTCAGGTCGATCACGTCGCTGTTGGAAAGCGGGTCGTTGTAGATCATCACTTCGTAGCCGACGAGACTACCCTTGCCGCTCCAGGAGAAGCCGCCGCCCTTCATGTAGTAGATGCCCGGCTCCAGGAAGACGCTTGCGTCGGAGGTGATGCTCACGCCGCCGTAGTAGAGGCCCGGCTTGAGGGTCCAGTGGTTGTGGGTCTTCTGCCACTTCTTGGTGCTCTGGACCTGCATCTTGGACGGGTCCGGCGGCGGCAGGTAGGCGAGCGGGTCGGGGATCGGCTCGGTCCCGGTGTTGATCGGCCCGACGAACCCGCCGCCGGTGAACCCGCCGGTGACGTTCAGGGTGGGGGAGCCGAAGGTCCCGTTCCCGTTGGTGATCGCCGCCTCGGTGTTGTTGGAGTTGACCTGGACGTTGGACCCGGTGACGCCGATGGTCCCGTTCCCGCCGGCGTTCAGGGCCGACTTGTCGTCCGGGTCGAGGCAGAGGATAGCGTTGCCATTCGTGGACTTCCGCCCGCGGCCAACCGCCCGGGCCCGGATCGGGACGGGCTCGGTGCTGCCGAAGATCTTGCTGAAGTACCGGGCGTGGTCACACTTGATGATGACCTCGGCATACGCCTTCTTACCGACGTTCGGCCCGCTGGTCGGCGGGATGCTCACCTCGACGGTGGTCCCGTTCACCCCGTGCTCGAACCCGTTGCGCTTGGCCGTCTCGAGCGCCAGCGCCCGGGCGGTCCCGTTGACGTCGGCCCCCTTCTCGATCGCCCAGTTGTAGTACAGGTCGCCGGCGGCGGCCATCGCGGCCGCGTCGGAGGCGGCCTGGACGTGCCGCCGCTTGTCCTGGAGCATCCCGCCGTCCACCGACAGCGAGACGCACGCCAGGAGTGTCACCAGGCTGACCGCGGCGGCCACCACCACGTTCCCGCGGCGGCGGCGATCATTGCATGCGCGCATGGCAGGCTCTCCCTAGTAGTGCATGCTCGAGACGGACGTACTCTTGAGCGTCACCGGTCCGAACAGTAACGCGTCCCACTTGTAGGTGACGGTCACGATCACGTTGTTGGTCACCGGCACCACCTGGTCGTTGCGGACCACGGTGTGGTACGGCCTCTGGTTGATGTCCCAGGTGACCGAGCAGGTCATCTTGCTCGGGTCCATGGAGGTCGCCCGGGGGCGGATCGCCTTCTCGTAGACGTCGTTGGGGGTGGTCGCCGGCTGGCTGTTCTCGGTCGCCCAGTTGTACCCGTGGACGGCGGCGTACCGGGAGCCCTCGCGGGCGAGCTGTGCCACCTGCTGGTAGCGGAACACCGCGATCGCCCCGAGGATCAACCCGAACAACACCAGGAACAGCGACGGGTAGATGATCGCCAGCTCGACGATGGTCGCCCCGGGACGGCGGGCCGGCCGGCGAATACCCCTGCGGACCAACATGACGCTCCCCCTTCTCGCGGCCTAGAGGCTTTCCAGCGGGGCAACCTTCGCCCGCACCGTCCGGGTGATGGTCTGAGTCTTCGGAACCCCGGGGAAGTTACTGATTGTGTCGAACTGCATCGACACGGTCACGGCCACCCACACGGGCTTGTTGGTGACGGGATCGACGGTCGTCGCCTGGCTGACAGTCGGGGTCGGGCTGAGTCCCGGGGACTCGGCCAGAGAGGCGGCCTGCACGGTGGTGTACCGCGACTTCATCCGCAGCTCCTCGTCGGACGCCCACAGGGCGCCGGACCGCGCGCAGTCGTTGACGCACTGGCTGA
>Ga0247822_10002186_pt1 | contig 12363 bp, 13 predicted proteins | sample 13C_Cellulose_Da_FD_192423 | JGI IMG/M metagenome (GOLD analysis project Ga0247822, IMG submission 192423) | Soil microbial communities from agricultural site in Penn Yan, New York, United States - 13C_Cellulose_Day30 | ecosystem: Environmental > Terrestrial > Soil > Agricultural land | place...
GGTCTCGTTCTGATAGAACTCGGCGGTGTCGATGTGGCGGTAGCCGGCCCGGATGGCCTCGTACACGGCGGCCGCCGCTTCGCCATCGGGGATGAGATAGGTGCCGAAGCCGAGGTAGGGGATCGTCACGTCGGGGGCCAGGTCTCGTCCGCGCTCGTTGCTCATGGGTTCCTCCGGTCGTTGCGGTTGCTGTCGATGAGATGACCTTACGCACGCAGCGGGCACGGCGCCTGCCCGAAGCTCCTTGCTTATTGCCTATTCCTGGCGTCCGAGACAGTATCCGGCATGTCACGAGCTCGCGCCGATCGCCTCCCCCCCGGACTGATCGAGCGATGTGACCGCGCGCTTCGCCGCGCTCCCGAGTTCAACCGAAGGACGCCGACCTTCGTGTCGCCCCTGCCCGGCCTGCAGCTGCTCGGCCACCCCGTGCGCACGGAGTTCGAGGCGACCCTGTACGAACCGGTGGTGTGCGTCGTCCTGCGCGGCCGCAAGGAGACCACCTTCGGCGACCGCACCTTCGACGTGGGCGCGGGCGCGTGCTTGCTGGTCAGCCACGACCTGCCGGTGGTCTCGCGCATCATCGAAGCGCCCTACCTGGCGCTGCTCCTCGACGTGAACCTCGACACGCTGCGCGGCCTCTACGACGAGCTCGGCGCGGCGTCGCTCGACAAGACCGACGCGCGGGCGCTCGAGGTCCACGACGCCCCGCCGCCCTTGCTGGACGCGCTGGGGCGCTACGTGGCGCTCGCCGACTCCGCGACCGACGCCCGGGTGCTCGGCCCGATGCTCGCGAAGGAGGTCCACTATCGCCTGCTCACCGCACCGTTCGGGGGCATGCTGCGCAGCCTCATCCGCTACGACAGCGCCGCGAGCGCGGTGGCGAAGGCCATCGCCCAGATCCGCCGCCGCTTCCGCGAGTCGCTCGTCGTCGCCGAGCTCGCCCGCGACGTCGGCATGAGCGTCTCGGCGTTCCATCGTCAGTTCAAGGCGGTGACGGCGTCGTCGCCGCTCCAGTACCAGAAGGAGCTCCGGCTGCTCGAGGCGCGGCGGATGCTGAAGCTGGGCACCGTCTCGGTCTCCGCCGCCGCGTACGAGGTCGGCTACGAGAGCCCCAACCAGTTCAGCCGCGAGTACGCCCGCAAGTTCGGGCGGCCGCCGAAGCACGACGTGGCGAGAGGTGGCGCGAGCCGGCGGACCGAGACCTCGCTGCCGACCTGACCGACGCCGTCACCGGCCCCCGCGCGTGCGCCCTCGCCGATGGAAGCGGGCCTCGGCCTGGGCCTCTGCTGCAACACGCCCGCAGCCGCGCCCACGCCTAGGCGAACAGATCGGGGCGCGTCGCCGCGTAGGCCTGCATCGCGCCGATGAACGCGCGGGCCTTGGGTGGCGCGGTGCGAGCGCTCGGCGTGATGATCGAGATCGGCCCCGAGACCGGGCGGTAGCCGCCGGGCTCGAGGATGCGCACCTCGGGATGGGCCAGCGCCGTCGTGCGGTGGATGAACGCGATGCCGATGCCGGCGGCGACGAGCTCGCCGCTGACCATCTTCGACGAGACGGTCGCGCGAGGCGCCGTCAGCGCGATCGTGACGCGGTTGCCGGCCTTGCCGTGGACGAAGGTCCACTTCGGACGGCGGCGTCTCGAGCGGCCTCGGCCGCTGGCTCATGCCCGTGGTCGGGCTCTACGCGGCGACGAAGTGGGCGGTCGAGGCGCTCGCCGAGACCTACCGCTACGACCTCAAGCCGTGCGGGATCGACGTCTCGATCGTCCAGCCCGGCGCCTACCCGACCGACTTCGGCTCGGGCAGCCCCTTCGGCGCCGACCAGGACCGCGCGAACGGCTACGGGGTGCTCGCCGGTGCGCTCGACGGCTTCGTCCAGCGCATGCGCGCCGCGCACGACGCGCCCGGCGCACCCGACCCGCAGGCCGTCGCCGACGCGATCGTGGCGCTGGTCGAGACCCCGGCGGGGCAGCGGCCGCCGCGCGTCCGCGTCGACGCCTCGAACGAGCCGTTCACGGCCGCCCTCAACGACGCCCACGCCCAGATCCAGCGCCAGGTCCTGCAGTCGCTCGGCATGGGCGCGCTCGCCGACTGAGGCCGCACGGCGGCACGGTGCCCACGGCGTGACCTGGTCACCGCTGCTTCGACCGTCCGCGCTCCGGCGGAGGCGCCGCCTCGTCGAGGCTGGCGAGGAAGGCCTCCGCCGCGCCGTGGACTCGATCGCGGTCCCCGGTGGCGAGCAGGTCGAGCAGGAGCCCGCGGAGCGTCGCGATCACCAGCGTGGCCCTGCGGGTCGCCGTCGCCGGGTCGGTGGCTGGTCCCTGGGCGTCGCGTAGCGCGCTCATCCAGTCGGCCACGACGTGCTCCAGGAAGTCGGCGAACTGCTGCGGCGCCTGGAGCGCGCGGCCGTAGACCGCGAAGAACAGCCTGAGCTCCGCGCCGCGTCGCGGGTCGGAGGTCAGCGTCCAGGCCGCCCGCGCCGCCGCCGCCAGATCGGGCTGCTCGCCGATCAGCTCGCGGCTGGCCGCGAGCGTGCGCTCCCGCAGCCGTCCGAGGATGGCCTCGAGCATCTGCTCCTTGGCGCCGAAGCGGTGCACCAAGGTCGTGGTCGAGACCCCGAGGGCGGCAGCGACCGGCCGCCAGGACAGATCGGAGAACCCGTGCTCGACCGTGTAGTCGACCACCGCGTCGAGCAACTCGGCGCGCCGGCGATGGTCCACGGGGCGGCCCGCGGTCGCTGCATCCCGTTGTTTGTCCCGGCTTGACATTATTCGAACGATCGTACAAAGAATGGGTGCCGACATCAAGGGCCTCACCGCCCGCTCGGCACACATCCGGAGGTATCCATGCGCGTCTTCGTCACGGGAGCGTCAGGCTGGATCGGCCGAGGCCTCGTCCCCGAGCTCATCGCCGCAGGCCACGAGGTCACCGGGCTCGCCCGCTCCGAGGCCGCGGCCCGGGCCCTGCGGGCTGCCGGGGCCGACGTCCGCCGGGGGTCACTCGACGACCTCGAGATCCTGCGCGACGCCGCGCGGGCGGCGGACGGCGTCGTCCATCTCGCGTTCAAGCACGACCTCGCCTTCGCCGGCGGCTTCGCCGCGGCCACCGACGCCGATCGCGCGGCGATCGAGACCTTCGGCGAGGCCCTCGCCGGCACCGACAAGCCGTTCGTGATCGCGTCCGGCATCCTCGGCGTGCTCGGGCTCCCCCCCGGCGTCGTCGTCACCGAGCGCGACGGGCGGAGCACGGCGGCCGGGGATCGCGACGGCCCGATCAGCGGCGCCAGGGGCCGGATCGCCAACGCCGACTACACGCTCGCGCTCGCCAGCCGCAAGGTCCGCGCCTCCGTCGTGCGGCTTCCCCCGGCCACGCACGGCAACGGCGACAACGGGTTCATCCCCGCGGCGATCCGCTTCGCGCGCGACAAGCGTGCCGCCGCCTACGTCGGCGACGGTGCCAACCGCTGGCCGTCCGTCCACCGCGACGACGCCGCCCACTTGTTCCGCCTCGCGCTCGAGGCCGCGCCGGCGGGGTCCGTGCTGCACGCGGTCGCCGACGAGGGCGTGCCGATCCGCGAGGTCGCCGAGATCGTCGCCTCACGTCTCGGCGTGCCCGCGGTCTCCGTCGCGCCCGACCAGGTCGGGGAGTACCTCGGCTTCCTCGGCGGCTTCTGGGGATTCGACGGCCCCGCCTCGGCGCAGATCACTCGCGACCTGCTCGGATGGCAGCCAACCCGCCCCGGACTGATCGCCGATCTCGAGGACGGTCACTACTTCGCCTGAGCGCCGCGACCACCGACAACGGTCACAGCCCGAGCTCCCGGCCGAGCACCTTCTTGACGAAGCCACCGGCCTGCTCGGCGGCCACGAGCTTGCGAACGCGCTCCTTCACCTCGGCGCTGCTTCCCTGACGCTCGGCCGCGGCCAGCGTCGCGCGGTAGGCGTCCCAGACGTCGGCGCCGGTGATCTCGTAGCCGTAGCCCTGCACCAACCAGTAGAGCGAGAGCAGCCCCGCGCCGACCGCGAAGGCGGGCTGTTTCTCGGCGCAGTCGCGCGCGGCCCGCGCGAGCGTCTTCGGGTCACACGGTGTCCGGCTGGCGAGGGCGAGCGCCTCGTCGTAGAGGCCGGCGTCCTTCGCCGCGGCGAACCACTTGCCCTCGTCGCCCGGCGTGGTCTTCACGAGGTCGCCGAGGATCTCGCTCGCCGGCTTGTGCGGGTACTTCTTCGTGACGGCGCGGAAGGTCGCGAGGTAGGTGCCGGCCCGGTTCGCTCGCAGGCCGTACCGCGCATAGGCCTCGTCGAGCATGCCCGACGACAGCAGCACGTCCTCACAGAGCCGATCGATCGCGAGGTCGCTCGCCCACGGGCTCCTGCAGCTCTCCGCGTAGCGTAGCGCTTCCGCCTTCTTGCCCTGCGCCGCCAGCGCCTTCGCCGCCCACTGCTTGTAGTCCCACAGGGTGCGCTCGACGTCCAGCAGCGCGATGAGCTCGTCGTATCGCTCGGCGCGGTAGAGCGCGCTGAGGCACGCCGAGGTCCCGTGGAAGATGTGGCCGACCTCCCGATCGGGACTCAACGCCATGCGTGTACTGCCGATGAGCCGATCGGCCCACACCGACGCGAGCTCCTTCGACGCGCACAGCTCGCCCCAGTAGTCCGCCAGCCGCTCGATGTACGGGATGAGATCCGCCGCGTGCGCCTCGAAGAGCCGCTCGAGCCAGTGCTCACGGGTCTTCGGGTCGGCGGGCGCACTGGCGATGATCGGCACCAGCTCCTCGATCGCGTTGTTGACGGCCGTGCCGATCGAGCCCGAAGAGCCATCGACCTGCTCGATCGCCGCCGACACGCGCTCGAGAAAGCCCACGGCGCCCTCGGCCGCGACGACGGGGTCCTTCTTCGCGACCTTCTTGATCTCGGTGACCGCCTGCTTGATGCGCGTGATGGCGGGCTGCGATCTCCAGCCGAAGGCGCGGCCACGAAAGCGGGCCTTGAACTCCCACTCGTGGGCCTCGCCCGCGGGCACCTTTCGCTTGCTGGTCATGACGCTCCGACACCTGCCCGCGATCGCGTGCCCGCGCGCCCGACCGTCACTGGCCCTTCACGGGCGCGCGGCGGCGGCTCGGGGCCGGTCGCTGCTCGGCCCACGTCAGGAGCTCGTCGAGCGCCGGGCAGAGCGCCTGGCCCCAGTCGGTCAGGTGGTACTCGACCTTGGGCGGCACCTGCGCGTGGACGATGCGCGCGACGATGCCATCCTGCTCGAGCTGCCTGAGCTGCTGGGCGAGCATCTTCTGCGAGATGGCGGGGATGGCGCGCTCGAGGTCCGAGAAGCGCAGCGTCTTGCCGCCGAACAGGTGGAAGAGGATGACCAGCTTCCAGCGGCCCTCGAGCATCAGGATGGCGTCCTCGATGCCGCTGGCCGCCGTCGCAGGCGTGTGATGGTCGTGCTTACCCACGGCTGCGTACTCCACGGTTCGTGCGTTCTGGCATGATTGATACCAGCTTCTGCTCGTCGGCGCCTTCGAGCCCGCTCCGGGCGTATCGTCTCGGGGCCGTGCCCATCACGCGCTTGAACGCGGTGCTGAACGCGTGCTCGGACTCGTAGCCGAGCGACGCCGCGACCTGCGCGATCGTGTCGTGGCCGCGGACGAGCTGCTCGGCTGCGAGCATCATCCTCCACCGCGTGAGGTAGCGGATCGGCGTCTCGCCGACCCGTTCGCGAAAGCGCTCGGCGAAGATCGACCGCGACATGCCAACCCGCGCAGCCAGCTCTTGCAACGTCCAGCGATACGCTGGCTGGGCGTGCATCGCGCCGAGCGCCGCGCTCAAGTGGGGATCGGCGAGGGCGGCGAACCATCCGACGTCGTCCTGGGACCGCTCCGCCAGATAGAGGCGGAGCGCGTGCACGAGCATCATGTGCGCGAGCTGCTGCGCCACCAACGACGAGCCCGGCCGGGCCTCGCGCAGCTCCTCCATCATGAGCTCGATGGACCATCTCAGCCGCGCGCGATCGCCCGACGTCTCGACCTGCATGAGCGGCGGCATCGTTCGGAGGAGGACCTCGGCGTGGCGACCGCTCACCTCGAAGCGACTGCCGACGAGGAAGACGTCGCCGCCGCCGTTGTAGGTGACGACCTCTCCGCTGCGGTTGGGGTCGAGCACGTCGCTCGCCCGCTTCGGAGCCGCGGCCAGCTCGCTGCCGATGGTCACCGGACGCCCCGTGGGCAAGACGAAGCAGTCGCCTTCATGGAGCTGCACCGGCGCATCGATGCCTTGCATCGCCAGCCAGCACGCGCCCTTGATGACGGCGTAGCACTTGATGCGGCCCGCCAGGTCATCGAGCGTGAGCGCCCAGGCGCCGCCCGCATCGAAGCCTCCCGTGATGTAGCTGCGAGGCTTCAGCAGGGACAGGACTTCGGAGAGTGGGTCCATGGGCCTTCGGACGATCGCGTAAAGAACGGCGACTTCCGAGCATAGAGCGTCCGGCTGGCCCTTGCTAGATCGCGTGGAGGCCGGCTCGAAGCGACGAGCCCCGACAAGGAGCAACCGGATGAAAGCTGTCGTCGTGAGCGCATTTGGCGCCCCACCTTCGTTCCAGGACTTCCGTGCGCCGGAGGCCGGCGACGGCGAGACGGTGGTCACGGTTCATGCGACCGCGCTCAGCCCCATCGTGAAGGGCCTTGCCTCGGGCAGGCACTACGCCAGCGGCACGTCCGCCGGGTTCGTGCCGGGCGTCGATGGGATCGGGACCGACGGGACGAGGCGCGTCTACTTTCTCTTCCCGAAGGCGCCCTTCGGCTCGATGGCCGAGCGGTCGCTCGTCGCGCGCGACATGATCGCGCCGGTCCCCGAGACGCTGGGCAGCGACGTCGCGGCCGCCATCGCCTCGGCAGGGCTGGCGTCGTGGATCGCCTTCTCGCGGAGGGCCAAGCTCCAGCGAGGCGAGACCGTGCTGGTCGTCGGCGCGACCGGCGCTGCGGGCGGCATGGCGCTCCAGACGGCTCGCCACTTCGGCGCGCGCAAGATCATCGCGGTCGGTCGCAGCCAGGCGCGGCTCGAGCGACTCGACGCCGACGTGAAGATCGCCCTCGACGATCACGCCGATCGTGCGCTGCGAGCGCAGTTCGACCAGGGGGTCGACGTCGTGCTGGACTTCGTCTGGGGCGAGCCGGCCGCTCGTGTCTTGCGCGCCGCGACCCAGGACCGTGGCTCGCGCGCCGGAGAGCCCCGTCTGCGCTACGTGCAGCTCGGCACCTTGGCGGGCGACGCCATCTCGATCCGCGGCGACATGCTGCGCAGCACGGGCCTCGAGCTGATGGGCAGCGGCATCGGTAGCGTCGCCGTCAAGGAGCTCCTCGCCGGAGCGGGCGAGTTGCTCGCGGCCGCGCCCGTCGCGGGGTTCACGGCGCCGTTCACCCGCGTGCCGCTTCGTGCCGTCGCCGACGCCTGGAATGGCGACCCGACCGTCCGCTACGTCCTCGTGCCGGAACCGTAGACCGCCAGTTCGCTGGCCACGGCGTCGAATCCGGACGCGCCGGCTTTCCCTGGATGTCACGATTCACTGACAAGCAGCGACATCATCTTACGGAGATCGCGCCGCGTGAGACGCGACTATCTCCAGCATGAAGCTACGGTTCGCTCTCGTCTCGCTCGTCGCCATCGTCGCCTGCAAGAAGAAGGAGCAGGAGCCGGCCAAGCCCGCCGAGCCGCCCCCGGCTCCCGCGCCGGTCGTCGTCGACGCCACGGCCGCGGCGCCCGCTCCGACCCCTGACGCCGCCGAGGCCACCGCGCCGGCGCCGACCACCACGCCGCCTCCGGCGCAAGCCGCGGGCCTCGAGCTCGACGGCCCGTACGCGTCGATCGCCGACTACTGCAAGAAGGTCAAGGCCACCTTCAAGAAGGACGCCTGCTTCTCGCAGATGGACAACATGGAGATGTGCGCGTGCGGCGCCGTCACCAAGAACGACATCACCGGCAAGCTGTCCGCCGGCGGCACGACCTCCAACCTCAAGAAGGCCACCCTGGTCGCCGTCGCCGACAACGCCGCCGACTACGTCCACTGCTCGCTCGCCATCCAGATGGCGGACGGCTGGCGGTTCGCCCACCGGCTCTTCCCCTGTAACGCGGCCCCGATGTCCCACGACGGCGGCGTGACGGTGAAGGTCAAGACCTTCGACCTCAGCCAGGACGTCGCCGCCCGCACCGAGACCCTCTCGCTCGCCTTCATCTCCGACGACGGCGGCGCGAAGACCGAGCAGTCCCTGACCTGCACGCTCGGCCCCGCGGAGGCCGCGCCGCTCGCCTGCACGGCGCTCGCGACCAAGTAGCCGGCCGCACCGCAGCCGCCACCTCGGCGCCCGGCCGCCGGCGCGCGTGGCGCCGAGGTCGTCAGCGCTCCCACGGGCGGAGCAGGAACACGTGATCGTGGGATCCGATCGCGAGGGTACCGGCGCCGAGCGCGACCGTCCCGGTTTCGATGGCGGACGTCAGCGTGCGATCCGCTCGCCAGCTCGAGCCGGACCGCGTGTACAGCAGGACCTCGGTGCCTCGGCGCGCTTCTTCGTCGATCCATACGCCGACGTGAGTGGTCACGGCGAGGTGGTCGCCCGACAGCGAGAGCGCGATGGCGAACAGGCGCCAGCCGGGACCTGCGCGCAGGCGCGGAGCCGGATCGGCGAGCGCAGCCTGCTCGCTCCACGCGGTCCCCGATCGCGTGAACACGTGCACGCTCGCCGTCGCGCCATCGGGCGCGGCGTAGCCCACGGCGAGCGTGTCGCGCTCGAGCGCGAGGCCGAACTGCTGGAAGATCCCGCGACCTCGATCGTCGGTGGTCCGGATCGGGAGGGACAGGCGGGCTTGCTCGGTCCAGCTCGCATCCCGACGCGCGTAGACGTAGACGGCGGGAGATGGATCGGCGGTGGTCCCCTTGGGGGCGCCGACCACCAGCGTGTCCCCGTCGAGCGCGAACGTGACCTGGGTGAGGTTGGTCCTCTCGAAGTCGCCCAGCGTGGCCGTCGAGCTCCAGGTTCCGTCGCGGCGCTGGTACACCTCGATCACGGGGCGGCGCGACGGGCTGGTGGCCTGGTACACCGCGAGGGTGTCGCCCGACAGCTCGAGCACCGAGCCGAAGAACGACTTCTCGGCGCGGCCGCCAAGCGTCGCCTCCAGCGCCCAGCGCCCGCCGTCGCGCCTGAACACGTGCACGGCTCCGGACTGGCTGGTCGTTTGGGCGACCGTCGCGCGTGGCGCGCCGACCGCGAGCGTGTCGCCATCGAGCGCCAGGACGCTCCCGAACTCGTCGCGTTCGTCGCCCTTCCCGGCCGGCGACGGCAGCGTCCACGTGGCTCCGCCCCGCTCGCGGAGGAAGACCTTGCCTTGCCAGGGCCCCAGGATCCCGACCGCGAGGCGGTCGCCGTCGAGCGCGATCGACCCGCGTTGCCGAGAAACCAGGTCATCGAACGGGAGCGCCTCGCAGGGAGTGTCGGTGACGGCGAAGACGCGCTGGCACTCCTCCCGCGAGGGCGCCGGCTCGACCTCGGGCGCCGGCGGCGCGGGATCCTCGATCGCCGCCGGGGATCGCGGCGGTGCCGGGATCGGCGTCGCCGTCCGCGACCGCGAACCGAGCGCGACGATCAACACCGCGGTCGCCCCGAGCGCGAGCGCACCTCCCAGCGCGGCCTTCACGAGCGCGTGGCCACCGGGTTTCGCCGCAGCGACGCGGGCAGGCTTCGCGGCGGCGGCGGCGGCGCGGGCGGGCTTCGCGAGCGCGCGGCGGACCGCGGCGACGTCGGGGAACCGGTCCTCGACGATCGGCTCGACCAACTTCTCCAGCACGTCGGCGAGCTCGCGCGACACGTTGACGAAGCGCCGGAACTGCACGCGCGAGCGCTCGACCGGGAGGCCGAGCACGTCGCGCTGGGACAGCGCGGCGATCATGGTCATCCCGAGCCCGTAGAGGTCCGACGCCGGGACCGGACGACCGGCGAGCTGCTCGAGCGGGACGAACCCGGCGGAGCCCACCATCGTCCCGTCGGCCGCGGCGGCGTCGACGGCGACCCCGCGCGCCGTGTCGAAGTCGATCAGCACCGGCTGGGCGTCGGCGAGCTCGCCGCCGTCGGGCACGTCGAGCAGGATGTTCGCCGGCTTGATGTCGCGGTGGAGGATCGGCGGGGAGAACCCGTGGAGGTAGTCGAGGATGTCGAGCATCCGCTCGAGGAACGTGCGCGCCGCGCGCTCGTCGAAGCGAAGCCCGCCGGCGAGCGCGTCACGCAGGTTCTGGCCGCGGTGCAGCGACTGGACGAGCACGAGCCGGGTCCGCCCGCCGGACGAGAGCTCGAAGGCGTCATGGACCTCGGGGATCCCGCGGTGGCGGAGCCGGCGGAGCAGCGGCAGCTGGCGCTCGAACAGCTCGACCTGCTTCCAGTCGCCGACGTCGGCGAGGTCGAGCACCTTGAGCGCGATCTCGCTCCCCGCCTCGGTGTCGAGGCCGCGGAACACGCGGGCGGAGCCACCGCGTGCGAGCGGCTCGAGCACGCGCCACCGCCCGTGCAGGCGCGTCGGCGTCCCGCACGTCGGGCACGGCGCGTCTTCACCGGTCGCGCGCGCGACGCTGGTCCTGCACGCGAGGCAATAGCTCCCCTCGGCCATGCACTACCTTATCCGATCCGACGTCGCGCGATGCTCGACGATCGAAGAGCGTCATCCGGAACGTCGCCTGGAACCGGTCCTTGAGCGACCGGGTCGGTCGAGCGGGAGGCGCTGGGCGATCCACCCGTTGAACGCGCGCCAGCCGACGAAGCCGCTGGTCGCGCGCCCGCTGGGGAGCGCCGAAGTCGACGCCGACGATCATTGCGGCAGCTCGGGCGGATAGGTCATCCCTTCCAACGAGAGGCGCCGCGTCCTCCACGGCGTGTGCTCTCCGTCGGTCGCCTCGAGCCAGAGCCCGTTGGAGACGACGACGTGATCGGCAAGCGCGAGGACGTGCTCGATCGTCCCGCCGAACGTGCGGACGCAGGCTCGCGTCTCGGGATCGATGACATAGGCCTGGCCGCCGGCGAACACGATGAGGTCGTGCGCCGCGGGCAACGCCACCACCGCGTCGAGGGCGCTCGCCCCCCGCTCGAAGTTGCCGATCCACGCCCTGCCGTTCGACGGCGTGAGCTCGACCACCAGTCCCTCGCGGTGCGTGCCCTGACCGGTCGCGCTGAAGCCAAGGGCGGGTGCTCCGTACGGCGGCAGCCCGTCGAGTACGCGGTAACGCTGGGTCGACATGCGCGGGTTCATGGCCGTCACCCGGCGGCGATGCGATCGAGCAGCTCGTCGAGCAGCAGCCGCTCACCGGGCGAGAGCGTCGTGGTCTCCCCGAGGGCGGCGCGCAGGGCGATGGCCGCGCTCGCCGGCCCACCGTGGCGCACCGCGGGCTTCGACGTGGTGATGGCGGCGATCGCGGCCTCGCGCGCCGCCACCGAGAGCCCGGCGTCACGTTCGCGCTCGGGTTGGCCGAGCAGCATCATCACCGTGCCGGTACCGGCCGCGCGCATCAGCGCCACGGCTCGCTCCTCGCTCACCCGCAGCAGCCCGGCCGCCGCGACCCGGTTGATGCGCGAGCGCAGGAGGTCGATGCCACCCTCGGCTACCCGCGTGAGCCTACCCGGCTTCGGGTCGGCGTTCAGGATCGAGAAGATCGCCGGGTGCTCGAGGCTGAACTCGACATGGAGGTCCCATCCCAGCCGCAGGTCATCGAGCGCATCCGCTCTCGGAGCCATCGCCTTCTTGCGCGCGACGAAGCGGGCGAGCACATCTTCCGCGACCGCCTCGAGCAGCCCGTCCTTGTCGCCGAACAGCCGGTAGATGGCCGGGGCCTGGACCCCGGCCGCGTCCGCGACCGCCCGGGTGGTCAGCGCCTCGCGTCCGCCCTTGGCCAGCAGGCGTGCCCCTTCAGCGATGATCTTCTCGCGTGCGGCCGTCATCTCGTTAGCGATGATATCGCGTTCTTGATAGCGGGACGTTCCAGTGATACCGTCTCAGCGTTATCATCGATAACACACCAAGGAGACCGGCATGATCGTCGTCACGGGAGGCACCGGGAAGCTCGGCCGCGCCATCGTCGAGCAGCTGTTGAAGCGCACCCCCGCCACCAGCCTCGGCGTCAGCACCCGCGACCCCGAGCAGGCGCGGGCCTTCATCACCGCCGGCGTCCGCGTCCGCAAGGCGGGTTACGACGACCCCGAGGCGATGCGGCGGGCCTTCGAAGGCGCCACCCAGGTGCTGCTCATCTCGTCGAACGCCGCTGCCTTCGGCAAGGATCCCATCGCCCACCACGAGAACGCCATCGCCGCAGCGAGGGCGGCGGGCGTGAAGCGCATCGTCTA
>Ga0247822_10002187_pt1 | contig 12362 bp, 17 predicted proteins | sample 13C_Cellulose_Da_FD_192423 | JGI IMG/M metagenome (GOLD analysis project Ga0247822, IMG submission 192423) | Soil microbial communities from agricultural site in Penn Yan, New York, United States - 13C_Cellulose_Day30 | ecosystem: Environmental > Terrestrial > Soil > Agricultural land | place...
CATCGAGGCCGACATCGGTCCGGGCTGGGAACTGGTCGCCGTCAACGACCGCGCCGCCTCGGCCGAGGTCCTGCGCGACGCCGTCACCGCCGCCAAGGGCACGGACAAGCCGATCAGCCTGCTGCTCAAGAACGGCGACCGCTACCGCACCGTGGCCTTCGACTACCACGACGGCCTGCGCTACCCGCGTCTGGAGCGCATCCCCGGCACGCCCGACCGGATCGGCGACATCCTCAGTCCGCGCCGTCGCTAAGGCGCGATGAACAAAGAAGCGGCCCGGGAGCGATCCCGGGCCGTTTTTGCATCTAGGCCTTCAGCAACTTCAGCAGCGCATCCGCCGTCTCGCGCGATGAGGCCGGGTTCTGCCCCGTCACCAACGCCCCGTCCGTCAGGACATAGGAGGCCCAGTCCGCGCCCTTGCTGTAGCGCCCGCCGTTCGCCGTCAGCATGTCCTCGACCAGGAAGGGCACGACCTCGGTCAGGCCCACGGCGGCTTCCTCGCTGTTGGTGAAACCCGTCACCGCCCGCCCCTTCACCAAGGGCTGACCATCCGCCCCCTTCACGTCCTTCAGCACGCCCGGCGCATGACAGACGAAGCCGGTCGGCTTGCCCGCAGCGGCGAAGGCTTCGATCAGACCGATAGAGACGGGGTCATTGGCCAGGTCCCACAGCGGTCCGTGACCGCCGGGATAGAAGACCGCGTCGAAATCCTCGCCCCTGACGTCGGCCAGCCGTTGCGTGCTCGCCAGTGCAGCCTGCGCCTCGGCGTCCGCCTTGAAGCGGCGGGTGTCTCCGCTCTGGGCGTCCTCGGCGTCGCTCTTGGGGTCCAGCGGCGGTTGCCCGCCTTTTGGCGAGGCGATGACGATCTCGGCCCCCGCATCCTTCAAGGCGTAATAGGGGGCGGCGAACTCTTCCAACCAGAAGCCGGTCTTGTAACCGGTGTCGCCGAGTTGGTCATGCGAGGTCAGGACCATCAGGATCTTCATAGGGGCGTATCCTTGTGTGAGGCTGCACAGATGGTTCCGGCCCGGCCGCCTCGCCAGTCGCGTCCAAAAGAAAACGGGCCGGAGGTTTCCCTCCGACCCGTTCCTTGAAGTCTGAGCCTCGGCCCGAAGGCCGAAGCGCAAAATCCGATCTTACTTGATCTGGATCTTGGCGCCGGCTTCTTCGAGCTTCTTCTTCAGCTCTTCAGCGACTTGCTTCGAGACGTTCTCGACGACGTTCTGCGGAGCGCCTTCGACCAGGTCCTTGGCTTCCTTCAGACCCAGGTCGGTGCGGACGCCGCGGACTTCCTTGATCACGTTGATCTTCTTGTCGCCGCCGTCAACCAGGACAACGGTGAACTCGGTTTGCTCTTCAGCAGCTTCAGCCGGAGCAGCGGCGCCGGCGACAGCGGCGACGGCGACCGGAGCGGCGGCCGAGACGCCCCACTTGTCTTCCAGCAGCTTCGACAGTTCAGCGGCTTCCAGGACGGTCAGAGCCGACAGTTCTTCAACGATCTTGGCGAGATCAGCCATTTTAGTCTTCCTTCGGTAGGATGAGGTTCAGAGAGATATGCAGAGATGACGAGGCTTAGGCGGCGTCTTTGGTCGCGTACGCGTTGAAGACGCGAGCCAGTTGGCCGGCGGGTGCTTGCAGAACGCCAGCGACCTTGGTCGCCGGGGCTTGCAGCAGGCCGATCAGCTTGCCACGCAGTTGGTCCAGCGACGGCAGCTTGGACAGGGCGTCGACGCCAGCAGCGTCCAGCACCTTGTCGCCCATGAAGCCGCCGATGAGCTTGAACTTGTCGTTGCCCTTGGCGAATTCAGCCGCGACCTTCGCAGCGGTGACCGGATCAGCGGCGTAGGCGATGCCCACCGGACCCTTGAACATGTCGTGGTAGGCGCTGCCTTCCTCGACGCCCAGCGCCTTGAGCGCCAGACGGTTCTTCACCACCTTGAACGCGCCGCCTTCTTTACGAAGGCGACCACGCAGGTCTTCCATCTCCGCAACGGTCAGACCCAGGTTGTGGGTCACGACCACGGCGCCCGCGTCGGCGAACACGCTCTTCAGCGATTCGATCGACTCGGCTTTTTGTGCGCGGTCCATTGCGGTCTCCAGTTTTGGTATTCGCCGCCAGGCTAATTCCCGACGGCGGATTTGGCATAAGCGCCATGCATCGCTGCACAGCGTTCAGGCCGGTCTTGTTGTCCGAAGGAAGCGTGGCCTGTCCGGCCGAGAACGGCTGAACAAAGGTCTTTGCATCCCCATCTCCCCACGGCGCCAGAGGGCTCTCTGGACGATTATGACGAGGGTGGCCCCCACGTCCCGAAGTTCTCGGACAGGATCCGCCACGGCCGAAGCCTTGACGAGAAGCCGCGCTCTATACAGGTCTGGGCGAGGAAATCAATGGCGGTTGGGCTTGGCGGCCGAAGTCGCCTTGGCGGGCTCGCCCTCGCAGTCAAACTGGCCGCAGAACTTCGTCATGATCTCCATCATGAAGCTCTCCTGAAACTCCTGCATCGCAGGTTCGATTTCGACACTCACTTCCAGCTGTTTACGCGCAACATTTTGTCCCAGGGGCGTCTCGTAGAAGGCGATCATCGCCGTCAGTTCGGCTTCCGTAAACAGTTCCGCATAGGCTGCGGCCGTCGCCGCCATCAGCGGACGCATATGGGTCTGTATGATGGGCGCCGTATGCCGCCTCAGCCACAGGACCTGTTCTTCCGGCAGGCTTTCATTCAGCCCTCCGAAGCCCTCATCGATGGCCCGCTGCAGGACCTTGTCCATTCCGTTCGCCGAGAGAACAACCAGCCTGTCCGCAAGGGCAGGACGCGGATTTTCCTGGGCATGAGCGGTCCCTGCGAGCAGCAGGGCCGAAACGGCGACGATCAGATTCAATTTTTGCATGGCCCCTCCAGAAAGGAGGGCATACGTTCAGAAACCGTCGTTCTTCGCAAGGCGAAATGGAGTTCCGTCAGGCAGAGGGCCTGAAGTCCCGGATCAACTGCGCCAGATCGTCTTCATGCACCGCCTCCGCCGCCTCGCCCTGCGGCATCCAACGGCGCTCGCGCTGCAGGTCCTCGGGCCAGGCGCCCAACTGGATCAGGACCTCCAGCGGATAGACAGTCACGGCGCAGGCCTGCACGACCCCGGTCTTCAAGCGCTTCCCATAACGGAAATGACCGATCGGCGTATCCAGGATTTCGCCCTGGACGCCGGCCTCTTCATAAGCCTCCTGCGCCGCCGCTTGCGGATCGGTCTTGCCGACCATGCGCCCCCCCTTGGGAATGACCCAGCGGCGTGTCTCACGCGAGGTGATCATCATCACCTCGACGCCGCTCTCACCCTGTCGCCAGGGCAAGGCCGCGACCTGGCGAGTCTCGGACGTCTCTGTTCTCGCCGGCCCCGTCATCAGGTCAGGAACAACCCGCCAACGAAATAGAAGATCGCGCCGATGGCGGCGGCGGCGGGCATGGTGATGAACCAGGCAGTGACGATGCTACGCGCCACGCTCCAGCGCACGGCCGAAACGCGCTTGGCCGCGCCCACGCCGACAATGGCGCCGGTGATGGTGTGAGTGGTCGAGACCGGGATGCCCATGCTGGTCGCCGCGAACAGGGTGATGGCGCCGCCCGTCTCGGCGCAGAAGCCTTGCTGCGGGCTAAGACGCGTGATGCGCGACCCCATGGTGTGAACGATCTTCCAGCCGCCGAACAGGGTGCCCAGCGCAATCGCTGCCTGACAGGTGATGACCACCCAGAAGGGCACATGGAACTCGCCGCCCAGCATCCCGCGCGAATAGAGCAGGATGGCGATGATCCCCATGGTCTTCTGCGCGTCATTGCCGCCATGGCCGAGTGAATAGGCCGAAGCGGAAACGAACTGCAGTCCGCGGAATATCCGGTCCGCGAAGGCGGGATTGGCCTTGGCGAACAGCCAGGACACGATCAAGACCAGCAGAAGCGCCAGCAAAAAGCCGATGGCCGGCGACATGAAGATGGCCCCTACCGTCTTCAGCACCCCGGCGATCACGACGGCGCTGGTCCCGGCCTTGGCTATACCCGCGCCCAGCAGACCACCGACGAGAGCGTGCGAGCTGGACGACGGAATGCCGGCGATCCAGGTGATGACGTTCCAGCTGATCGCCCCCATCAGCGCGCCGAAGATCACCTGATCCGAAATCACGTCGGGCGAGATGATCCCCCGCCCGATCGTGTCGGCCACATGCAGACCGAAAAACAGGAAGGCGATGAAGTTGAAGAAGGCCGCCCAGCCGACCGCGTAGATCGGCGGCAGGACCCGCGTCGCGACGATGGTGGCGATCGAATTGGCTGCGTCGTGCAAGCCGTTCAGAAAGTCGAACAGCAGGGCGACGCCGATCAGGAAGACCAGGATCAGGAGGGCGTGATCCATAGGACCCTACAGGTGCTCGACCAGAACGCCGTTGATGCGGTTCGCCACATCCTCGAACCGGTCGATGATCTTCTCGAGGTGATCATAGACCTCGCCGCCGATGATGAACCACAGCGTGTTGCCGCCGGTCATGTCGTGGCGGTGCAGTTCGTAAAGCGCCTTCATCCCCTCATCGTACAGGGCGTCGCTCTGGCTCTCGAGGCGAGCGATCTGTTCGGTCAGTTCATTCAGACGGTCGTGATTCTTGCGCATGGCGGGCAGCAGGGATACCGCCTCTGCCGTCAGGGCGCCGCACTGGACAGCGATGTCGGCCAGTTCACGCATCTTGGGAGCGAACTCGCGCATTTCATACAGGGTCACGACCTTGGCCGTCTTCTGCATCTGATCGATGGTGTCGTCCAGAGAGTCGGTCAGACCGCGAATGTCCGAACGGTCAAACGGGGTGATGAAGCTGCGCCGCACCGCGAACAGGACCTCGCGTGCGACTTCATCTGCCTCGTGCTCGTGATCAACGATCTTCTGGCACCAGCCGGGCGTGGCCTCGCCCCCGTCGAGCATGCCGCGCAGGGCCTCCGCTCCCTTCACCAGGGTAGCCGCGTGGGCGTCGAACAGGCGGAAGAAGTTGTCTTCCTTGGGCAGCAGCGCCTGGAACCAGCTCAGCATCAGTCGTCTCCGAAAGGGCCGCGCATGGCGACTGCGCCCCAAGACCGGAATTCCCCCCCCGCCGTCAAGCCGTCCGCATACGGAAATCATGGTTTCCCGCAATCCGCGTGACAACTGCCTTGCAGCGCAACATTACTGCAAGTTCATGCTTGTGGCCGCAATGGGGAAGCGCGCATGCCAGACTATAGTCCAGCGCAGGAGCAATTCCTCATACGGGCCGGTCAGGCCCTGGCCCGCCGAGACCCTCGGCAGGCCCTGGCGTTGCTGGACAAGGCGGACGCCCTTGGGCGGACACATAACGCCACCCTGAACCGCGCCGTCGCGCTGCGCCTGCTGGGCGACTATCACAGTTCGCTCGCTGTTCTCGACGACGCCCTGGAGATGCGGCCCTACGATTTCGCCGCCCTCCTGGCCAAGGGAGCCATGCTGGAGAAGATCGGCCAGCCGAAGGCGGCGGTCGACGTCTATCGCAATGCGCTGAAGATCGCCCCGCCTCGTTCGGACTGCCCCCCCGCCGTCGTCGTCCAGATGGACTACGCCGCCCGGATGATCGATCAGCACGCGCGGGCCTTGGGCGACTTCATGCGACAGCGGCTGGCCGGCCTGCGCGCCGAAGTCGGCGCCGCAGCCCTGGACCGCTTCGACGAAGGTCTCGACATCTATGCCGGCCTGATCCAGCCGCCCAAGCAACAACCCCTGCTGCTGAACTACCCTCGCCTGCCCGTCATCCCGTTTTACGATCGCAGCCTCTTTCCCTGGCTCTCGACCCTTGAGGAGGCGACGGCGGTCGTTCAGGAGGAAGTCACAGCGCTTCTGGAAACCGCTTTTGATGAGTTCGCGCCCTATATCGCCTACCCGAAGGGCGCGCCGGTCAACCAGTGGGCGGAACTGAACCACTCGCGCAAATGGAGTTCGCTGTTCCTGTGGAAAGACGGCGAGAAGCAGGATGCGGTCTGCGCCCGTTGCCCCCGCACCGCCGCCCTGCTGGAAAGCCTGCCGATGGCGGATCAGGACGGGTTCGCCCCGACGGCGGTCTTCTCGGCGCTGGAGCCACACACCCATATCCCGCCGCACACAGGCTCATCCAATGTCCGGTTGCTGGCGCACTTGCCGCTGATCCTCCCCGGTCCCGCCCGATTCCGCGTAGGCAACACCATCAGGTCCTGGGAAATGGGCAGGGCCTGGGTGTTCGACGACACCATTGAACACGAGGCCTGGAACGAAGCCGACAGCTTGCGCGTCATTCTGATCTTCGACGTCTGGAACCCCTATCTGGACGAAAAGGAAAAGGTCCTGATCACCGAGATGATGAAGGCCCAGCGTGAGTTTCTGACGGGCTAGGCTGATCGGCCATCATAGGCGATCTGGGCCATACTGACTTCGGGCATTCGGGTCTCGGCCCAGTCGATCACCGGCTGCAGCGCCTGAACCAGGGTCCGGCCCAGCGGCGTGAGGGCATAGGTGACGGACACGGGAACCGTAGCTTCGACCGTGCGCGTCACCAGCCCGTCCCGCTCAATCTGGCGCAGGGTCTGGCTGAGCATCTTCTGGGACACGCCCTCGATGCGACGCTTCAGGGCGTTAAAGCGCATCGGCTGTTCCGCCAGGGTAGTCAGCAGCAACACCGTCCACTTGTCGGCAATGCGATCCAACAACAGCCGGGTCGGACAGTTGGCGGCGTAGGCGTCGCCACGCCAGACGCCGGACGCGGTTTCCGCCGGGTGACCAGATGAGATTTCGGTGCCTTCTTGCATGGAAACTATCCTTAGCACACTTGGTACCTGTTAGTAACTTATTGGAGCCCCATCATGAAAGTCACAGTCCTCGGCGCCAGCGGTCGCGCAGGATCAGAAATCGTCAGGGAGCTGGTGCGTCGCGGCCATCAGGTGAAGGGCGTGGCCCGCAACCCAGGACGCATCCCCACGGACGCCGGCGTCACCGCCGTCAGCGGCGACGTGAATGACGCCCCCGCCTTGCCCGCCTTGCTCCAGGGCGCCGACGCCGTGGTGAGCGCCATCATGTTCACGGACACCAATCCCGAAACGCTGATCGCGGCGGTCAAGGAAGCTGGAGCTCCCCGCTATCTGGTCGTCGGCGGCGCCGGGAGCCTGGAGGCCGCGCCAGGCCTGAAAGTCATCGACACCCCTGACTTCCCTGAAATCTACAAGGCCGAGGCAGCGGCGGGCGGTCGCTTCCTGGATCGCCTGCGTCAGGAAACCGACCTGGACTGGACCTTTCTGTCGCCCTCGGCCGTATTCGACGGCGGCGAACGGACCGGCCAATTCCGCCTGGGCGGCGAGACCCTGCTGGTGACCGCCGACGGCCGCAGCGCCATCTCTTTCCCCGACTACGCCATCGCCATGGCCGATGAGATCGAAACGCCGAAGCACAGCCGCCAGCGCTTTACCGTCGGTTACTGAGCAAATGCGGGCCTCAAGTAGCGCTCAGCGCGATAGGCCCCAGCAAAGAAAAAGGCCCCGGAGATTGCTCTCCGGGGCCTTCGTCATTTCAGCGCAGGGCTTGAGATCAGACCAGCGACGCCGGATCGACCTTGAAGCCCGGGCCCATCGTCGACGAGAGGGTGATGCGCTTGACATACGTACCCTTGGCGCCGGCCGGCTTGGCCTTGTTCAGGGCGTCCACGTAAGCCTTGACGTTGGCTTCCAGGGCTTCCTGCGTGAAGGAGACCTTGCCGATGCCGCCGTGAGCAATACCGGCCTTCTCGACGCGGAACTCCACGGCGCCGCCCTTGGCGTCCTTGACGGCCTGGGCGACGTTCGGGGTCACGGTGCCGACCTTCGGGTTCGGCATCAGGCCGCGCGGACCCAGGACCTTACCCAGACGGCCGACCAGGGCCATCATGTCGGGCGAGGCGATGACGCGGTCGAAGTCCATCAGACCACCGTTGATCTGCTCGTACAGATCTTCGGCGCCGACGTATTCAGCGCCGGCAGCGCGGGCTTCATCAGCCTTGGCGTCCTTGGCGAAGACGGCGACGCGGACGTCGCGGCCGGTGCCCGACGGCAGGTTGACCACGCCGCGGACCTGCTGATCGGCGTGACGCGGGTCAACGCCCAGGTTGACGGCGATTTCCATCGACTCGTCGAACTTGGCCTTGGCGTTGTCCTTGACGAGCTTGATGGCGTCGGCGAACGGCAGGAGGTCCTGCGTGACGCCGGTGCGAGCCTTGTGAGCCTTGGTTTGCTTGGCCATGGATTAGCCCTCCACCACTTGGATGCCGATCGCGCGGGCCGAGCCTTCGATGATGCGCATGGCAGCGTCGATGTCGTTAGCGTTCAGGTCTTTCATCTTCGCTTCAGCAATCTCGCGGACTTGCGCCTGCGTGACCTTGCCGGCGGTCTCACGACCGACGAGCTTGGCGCCCGACTTAATGCCGGCAGCCTGCTTCAGATAGAAGGTAGCCGGCGGGGTCTTGGTGATGAAGGTGAAGGACTTGTCCTGATAGACCGTGATCACGGTCGGCAGGGGCGTGCCCTTGGCCACCTTCTCGGTGCGAGCGTTGAACTCCTTGCAGAAGCCCATGATGTTGACGCCGCGCTGGCCCAGCGCCGGGCCGATCGGGGGCGAAGGCGTGGCCGAACCGGCCGCAACTTGCAGTTTGATATAGCCGAGAATCTTCTTGGCCATTGGTCTCTCCTATGGATGACCCCGACGGAAACCGAAGGGGCCGGTGAGCCGTGGTCTGGCATGGCTGCCTCCCACGGATTTGCCGCCGATCGACTCACGAGCCGACTGGCGAAGGCGCGCGTTTAGCAGGGCGACCCTGTAAACGCAAACGAGGGCCGCTGATGCGGCCCCCGAATGTTTGAACCGAAAAAGTCCGGCTTAGCCGCCGGTCTTCTCGACCTGATTGTATTCCAGATCCACCGGGGTCGGGCGACCGAAGATGGACACCGCCACGCGCAGGCGGGCGTTGTCTTCGTCGACGCTCTCGACCTGACCGTCGAAGCTGGCGAACGGACCGTCGATGACCTTGACGGTTTCGCCGATGTCGAAGCGGATCGTGGGCTTCGGACGCTCGACGCCCTCTTCCACGGCGCCAATGATGTTCTGAACTTCACGCTCCGAAACCGGCAGGGGCTTGGTGCCGCCGGCGGCGCCCAGGAAGCCCGTGACCTTCGGCGTGTTCTTGACCAGGTGATAGGCGTTGTCGGTCATCTCCATCTTCACCAGCACGTAGCCGGGGAAGAATTTGCGTTCCGAGTTCACCTTGCGGCCGCGACGGATCTCGACGACTTCCTCGGTCGGAACCAGGATTTCGGAGAAGGCGTCTTCAAGGCCCTGTTGTTTCGCCTGCTCACGCAGTTGCTCTGCGACCTTCTTTTCGAAGTTCGAGTAGGCGTTGACGATATACCATTTGTGGCGGGGATTGGCCGCCGGCTTGGGCGCTGCATCGCTCATGTGCGCGTCTCCTTTATTGGCCGAGGCCGAGAATGAAGCGGGACGCAAAGCCCAGCCCCGTGTCGACGATCCAGAAGAAGGCCGAAGCGACGAGGACCATGATGAAGACCATCACGGACGTGATCCAGGTCTCCTTGCGGCTGGGCCAGACGATCTTGCGAGCTTCAGCGCGAACCTGGCTGAAGAACTGGGCAGGAGATGTCTTCTTCTTGGGTGCAGGCGCATCAACAGCGACCGTAGCTGCGCCTTGCGCGGCGGCTGCGGTCTGGTTTCCCACGGTGCGGCGACCGCCGGGGGTCTTCGCCTTGGCCATATGACGTCTCTTCAACCTCTGGAACCTGTCGCCTCACATGGGAACTCCCAAGCGACCGCGACAGGGGGAATGGCAGGAGCGGAGGGACTCGAACCCACGACCCTCGGTTTTGGAGACCGATGCTCTACCAGCTGAGCTACACTCCTAGTGTCCCGGACAAAGATCAATGCGCCGTGAGCAAGCTCGACGGCGCTAACCTCGCCAGAGGGGCGCATATGCCTGACGCCCGACGGCATTTCAAGGGGCGTTTCGCGATAACCACCGACAGATGCGCAGGTTTGTTCAGAACAGCCGCGCCACCGCGCTGGGCTCGTAGCTGACACCGTGCACCACGCGGTCGGGATCCCCGATCGAGAAGGTCTGTGCGCGGCTACGGCCGCCGATCACGGCCACGGCCTCGACCTGTTCGGGAATCACCTTCACCACCGCCACCGAATCGCCGCCGGGCGCCCAGGGGCTGATCTCCGGAGAACGCCTGATGATCAGCTCGTTCAGACGCTCGACCTCGTCGCCGTCCGTCACCTCTTCCGCCCGACCGTCGATGGACAGGCCAACCGCCTCCCCTTCCGCGGCCACACCGCGCACGGCCACGCCCACCCGCGGGTCAGCGATGATGTTGCGCAACTTCTCGCTGTCGCGGGCAGTGACGAAATAGAGGTTCAGCCCGTCGTTCAGATAGCCAAGCGTGCTGGCCTGGGGCCGTCCATCGGCGCGGTTGCTCGCCAGGGTCATCAGCTTCTGTCCGTCGAGCAGCTTCAGGATGGCGGCGACCGCCGCTCCGTGGATCGGGATCGCGCTGGGTGCTTCTACGGTCATGGGGCTGAACTCCTTGGCTGAAAGAACCTGCGGCGAGGCCGCCAGGTTCACCTTGACACAGATCAAGGCGACAGGTCCCCAAGGGAGCGAAATGGTCGCATGACCGAGTCACACCTCATGCAGGACGCGCCGCGCCTGGACATCCTCCCCCTGACCGAGGCCGAGGCGCCCGCCGAGTTCGCCCTGGCCCGGCTGTGGCGGCCCGAACTGGATGCGGAGCAATGGCGCACCTTCCTGCACGACTGGCGCGCGGCGCCGGACAGCCGCGGCATCCTGAGTGCGCGTAGCCAGCGGGGCGGTGTTCTGGGTTTCGTCAGCTGGTGGCGACAACCCGATCTGGAATATGGCGAGACCCTGTGGGCCGGCCCATTCGTGGTTCGCGAGATGGGTGTGCGTCCCCTGGTGCGGCAGAGCCTGGCGATCGAGCTGACCGCCCTGGCTCATCGGCTGGGTGCAAGGCTGCGCTACGCCGAAGACTAGGACAGCCTGCCCACTTCGAAAGCGACGCCCGTTCAGCTAGGCTGCAGCGGAATGCTGGAGCCGACCATGACCGCCCGTAACGCCGCCCTGGCCGAAGTTGCAGACATCCGTCTGGAAGACGTGCATCCCTGCTCGACTTGCGGAGCGCGCCCTCTGGGCGTCTGCGCCGACCTGAAGGGTCATGAGCTTCAGAGCATGGCCTGCGCCAGCGAAACCGTTTCGGCCCAACCGGGACAGGCCCTGTTCCACGAGGGCGATCCCAACCCCTTCGTCTTCAACGTCGTTGAGGGTGCAGTAAAGTTGTATCGACTGCTGCCCGACGGCCGCCGTCAGATCACCGGCTTCCTGTTCCAGGGCGACTTTCTGGGCCTGGGCGGACGCGGTCCGTCCAGCTTCACCGCCGAGGCCCTGACGCCGCTCAGCGCCTGCAGATTCCGGCGTGGCGACTTTGATCAATTGCTGAACGCCCTGCCCGCGCTGGAGCACCGTCTGGTGGCCATGGCCGGCGACGAGTTGATGGCGGCGCAGGAGCAGATCGTTCTGCTGGGCCGCAAGACGGCGCGCGAACGCATCGCCAGCTTCCTGACCCGGCTGTCGGCGCGCCAGGTGCAACTGGGCGGAGAGGCGGGCCGCGTCCATCTGCCGATGACGCGCCTCGACATCGCCGACTATCTGGGGCTGACCATCGAGACGGTCAGCCGGGTCTTCACCCAGTTCAAGACCTCTGGCCTGATACAACTGCTGCCGAACAACGACGTGGCCCTGCCCGATCCCGAGACGCTCAGGGCGCTGGGCGAAGGCGCCGCCTGAGCCGAAAAGAATGATCGAAAGCATCCCCTGACGGGCGAAGGGGGCGCGAGCTGACGTCCCGCACCCCCGCCCCGCATCGACGCGAAAGTTCTCAGAACTTCCGGCCGACGCCCACCGACACGACCCACGGATCAAGACTGACGCTGCTCTTCAGCGCGCCGCCGTTGATTTTGGCGTCCGTGTCGAACCACACCTTCTTGGCGTCGACGTTCAGCGTCCACGGGCCGGAGATGTTCCAGTCCGCGCCGGCCTGCAGCGCCACGCCGAAGCCGTTGTCCAGATCGACCTCGAAGCCGTTCTTATCCTCGCCGTCGAAGAAGGCCATGTAGCTGACGCCGGCGCCGACATAGGGGCTGACGGTCGCATTCGGCGTCGGGCGATATTGCAGCGTCACCACTGGCGGCAGGACCCAGGTCTCGTGCACGGCCACGTCGGTCGCTCCACCCCTGGCGCGGACCTCATG
>Ga0247822_10002189_pt1 | contig 12360 bp, 11 predicted proteins | sample 13C_Cellulose_Da_FD_192423 | JGI IMG/M metagenome (GOLD analysis project Ga0247822, IMG submission 192423) | Soil microbial communities from agricultural site in Penn Yan, New York, United States - 13C_Cellulose_Day30 | ecosystem: Environmental > Terrestrial > Soil > Agricultural land | place...
GCAGCCGCTGCGCCACCGCCAGCAGCCCCGCCAGCGGCCACGCCGCCTTCTGCAGCACCCAGACCAGCACCGGCCCCCACTGCGCCACCTTCAGCTGCCGCACCCCCGCCAGCGGCTGCTCCGCCACCGCCCACGCCAGCAGCGCTCGCGCCGTAGCCCGCAGCGAACATGCCTGCGATGACCCGCGCAGCGTCGTGGCTGGATTCGCTCCAGCTGGTGTCGATGCCCGCGTCCGCCGCCTTGTCAAACGTGGAGCCCGTGGGGCCACCCCATTGGTTGATAATGGGGTCGTAGTCCTCACCCGTGATCTCGCCCCACATCTTGGAGCTGAAGGGGTCCGCCGCGCCCAGGAAGATGCGCTCCGGGTCGTCACGGATCTTGTCCCACATCCCCTTGAGGTTGAACTTCTCGAAGTCCCACATGTCGGAGAAGCTCATGGCAGTGCTCCGTAGTCAACCATATCGAAGCCAGATGCGTGCCGGACGACTGCATGGGGGTAGACACCCTTCACCTCATCCGCCATCACGCCCACGGCCCTCTCGCCCCACACGTAGGTGAACGAGTACACGCCCAGGCCATCGGGGCGCGTGAACAGCTTGACGATGTCTTGCTTCAGACGGCGGTCCGAGAAGTTGAACAGGCTGGGGTTGGACAGCGCTGCGCCGCCCAGACTGAACAGGCCGCCCCACATGCCGGAGTTCGCCGAGTTGCTGGCGTTGGACGAGTCCAGCTGGGCCTGATAGCCCATGTTCGCCGCACCCAGCAGGTTGGTCGTGTCCGCACGCTGGCTGTTCGTGTACGTGGGCATCTGCGGGTTGGCGACTTGCTGTCCGCTCTGCAGGGCATTCAGTTCGTTGAGAGGCTGGCTGCGCTGCTGTTGCTGCTCGGCCAGCCACTGCTGACGATTCTGATTGTTGAACTGGTTGGCGCTCAGCTGGTTGCTGAAGTTCTGGTTGGAAGCCAGAGCATTCTGGTTGAAGCCCTGCTGCTGCGCCTGATTGGCGAACTGGCTGGACTGCAGATCCTGGTTGAACATCGAATTGGCTTCGTCGCGGCCAGCAGAGATCGCAGCCAGCTGGGCCCGATTCTCTTCGTCCGAGAGGTTGCGCATCTCGTTGTTCCAGGCCTCGCTGCCCCGGGTGATCCCTTGGTTGGCGAGCTGAGTCTCCACCGCGCTGCGGCGTTGCTGAAGCTGGGGCTGCTGAAGCTGCTCGACGGAAGATTGAGCTTGTTGCCGCCAGCCCCCAGCCGTGTCATTCATGCCTTGCTGGATGCCCTGCCCGCCCACGAGCTGATCGCCAGCGTTGATGTTCTGGGACTGCTGGGGGCCCCCGCTGTAATCCATCGGGCGTTGGAAGTTGCCCACTGCCTGATTGGCGAGCGACTGCGCGCCGCCCTGCAGAGTGGACTGCGTGGCTTGCTGCGAGTTGAGGGACTGCTGCTGGGCCGGGCTCAGGTTGATCTGAGTGGACCAGTCATTCGGGTCGTTGGGGTTCTGCTTCCAGGTCTGGCTGCCCCAGGGCGTGTAGACGTCAGGACGATTGGCCTGGGTCTGCCCCTGGGTGTTCTGTTGCGACAGCGCAGATTGCTGCTGTGCCAGACCCCCGTAGTCCGGGGAGGGTGGAGATGAGCTCTTGCTTCCCATGAGTGCCTCGTAGGTAACGACATTCTTGCGCCGTGAGCTGCAGGAGGATCAAGTCGTCTCCTTCCAGCCCCGCACCGGGGAAGCGGTTAATTTCCTTGAAGCCGCACCGCTTGTCAATGTCCAGGGCTCTCTCGTTGGAGGAGCTCACTGGGGCGAACACATGGCTGAGTCCGCAAGTGACAAACGGGAACTGGAAAATAGCCCGCAAGAATGTTCGATCGATCACTGAGGGATCGTCGATGGCACTGTGCATCATGCACGTCCGACCGGTAAAGGCATTGTACCCAATAACCGCCCGAAGACAAGCGTTTTGTACTTTGCCGATTGCTCGGAAGTCGCTAGACCAAGCCGTTCCAAGCCGTGAGTTCATGAACGCCCACAGCTTTTCTACCGGCTCGGATACGATCAAATGGGGCCCCCGCTCGCCAGCATGTAGTCGATGGAGGTGAGCACAGAGTCGCCCACGGTGGAGGTCACCATGGCCGCAGCTCCGGCCCAGCCGATCGCCCCCACGCTGGTCCACTCGCTGAACACCTTCTGCCCTCCGCTCCACATGGCTGCGTCCCAGATGGAAACGTCCCACAGTGCGGAGGTTGGATTGGTGTAGACGGGGGTGCCCGTGGGGTCTTCGATGTCGTAGTTGACGTTAACGCCCAGGGAGATGTTCGGGGCGTCCGTGGCGAGGAAGTTAGCCCGCGCCATCAGGAACTGCTTCTCCAGCGCAGGGCTGTCGAACGTGTTGAACGCGGGCATGATGACGCCACGGATGCCCAGCCCGGTGGACGCGCCGTACGCCACGTTGTCGAAGAACCCCGTGAAGAGAATGTAGACCTTGCCCGTTCGGCTGCCTGCGAAGGTGTAGCCAGATTGACTGCCTAGCGTGTAGATGGGAATGTCGTTGAACACCGTCCACTCATTCAGTGTGGTGCTCATGGCGTACTGCTTGTTCCGCACCGCGCCGTAATCCGGCACGTTGACCAGCATGAGCCGCTCGCTGGGGTGAATTAGCGCCTGCCATCCACGTTCCGTGAAGCTGGCGCGCAGGTCTTCCCCGATGGTGGGACGAATCTTGCTGGAGTATTCCTTGCTGCTGGCCTGGAGCAGCGCCGCACCGCCCCGGGTGATGTAGCTCATGGGGAAGATGCCGTCCGCGGACACCAGGATCAAGTCGCCGCCGTACTGAACGGCAGCACGCCGCCCCACGGGGATCTGCCCCACGTACCATGCGCCCACGAGTGAGAACGTGGCGGCGCTGGCTGGGTCCGTGCCCTTGTAGACCAGAATGTCCCCGTTGGAGCCCACGGCCACCAGGAAATCATCGATGCCTTCACCGGCGTCGATGGTCCAGTTGGCCATGAAGGACAGGTGCCCACCGTGCTTGAACATGGGGCCGAAGTCGATCGACGCCGCCACGCCCGCGAATTGGTCCACGGGGAGATACCACGCCTTGGATGAATTGCGCTCCGTGAACCACGCGCGCCGCTTCCACATGGCAACGTGCACCAGATCGTTGGGGTTTACGCCGCTGATTTGCCCGGCCCCGCCCCCAGCTACACGGCGCAGCCACGCCGCGCCATCGTAGGTAAAGTAGCCGTCAGCTTCTGAGCACGCCAGCAGGAACGACCCGCCGGTGGTGGTCATCATCGTATGGTTGAACCAGCCAGCGTTCGTAGCCCCGCTCAGCGCGATGGCGGACACGGGGGAGTTGGTCTGGCTGGTAATGTCGTAGATCGCTGCGTCCGTCGAGCAGAACAGCTTGCCCGGCATGGAGGTCGGGTCCGTGAGGAACGCCCCACCAGGGATGATTGTGGTGGGGCTGAAGTAGCCCATGATCCCGCCCACCGGTCGGTTGGCGGGGATGTTGATAGCCCACTCGCGGTAGCCCTTGCGAGCACGGACCCCGTAAGTGTCTGGAAGCCAGTTCACCAGACTGACCGCGTCCATAGGGGGCATGGACGCGATCGCGTCGCGCGTGTTCAGGCCCCCGATAGGCGCGGGCACCGACTTGATGACCTGCGTCTGCGGGAACTGCTTCTTCGGTCGGAGTGTGGGTCGGAGCAGCATCTCAGGTCCCGTAGCCGGTGTCAGGGATATTCAGCACACCCAGGTACGGGAAGCCGCCCGCGCGGCGATCCAGCGACAGGGTACGCCCCGGAGTGTCCTTGCCGCGCGCCTTGTCCAGCAGGTTGTCGTAGACCGCCTGCTGGCGCGTAGTGTCGAACTTCTTCTCCGCCATCCACATCAGCTTGAGCCCCGCCTTGAACAGCTGGGGGTCGTACAGGATGGTGTCGTCGTTGTTCTGCAGGTTGTCGCGCCGCGTAGTGCCGTCAGCGGCCACCACCCACCCACGAGTGACGTACGGCAGCACGATGGTCTGCACGGTGCTGGGGGCCTCGTAGAAGACCACCTCTCCGTCCTGCACGCGGAACAGCATGGTGAACGTGGTGCCAGCGAGTTGGCGAGCCTTCAGCATCTGCCACTCGTATTCCCGCAGCGAGCCGATGGCGGGCAGGCGGGTCGTCTGGTTCCACTGCGCGTCCTGGATGAAGCCATTCCAGTCGTCTGGCAGTGGGTAGTTCGGCACGCCCGGGGACGTGGTGATGGTGTAATCGCGAGAGGTGAACTGCCACCCCTCGTCGATCTCGTCCAGGAGCATCTGGCCGACTTGAGTGGCCAGGACCCACAACTGCTTCGCAGTGGGGTTCTGGCTGTCCGCGACAGACCCCGGTGGCGTGAGCCCCAGGATCTTCATCACGTCCTGCACGGCCTGTGAGCCCGTGATGGTGCGTTCAAAGTCGGCCATTTTGCCTCCTTACTTGGCCTTCGCCGGAGTGGCGGCAGCCAGCTTCTTCTCCATGTCCGCCAGACGCGAGGCGAGGTCAGCGACCTGGATCTGCGCGGCTTCGCGGGCGTTCTTCTCGGTTTCCAGGTCCGCCTGCAGGCGCTCCAGCGGAGCAGCGCCCTTGGTGAATTCCAGGAAGACCTTGGCCTTCTGCTTGAAGGTCTGCAGGCCCGGCACCCGGCCCACCACGGTGTCGTTCGCCTCGGCGAGCTGCTCCACGGTGTAGAAGCCCAGGTAGCGCATTTCCTCCACGAAGGAAGGGCCGACAGCGCCCCACTCACCGAGCGGGGTGCCTTCCAGCAGTCCGGATTCGAGATGCTTCTCGTAGCTCTGGTAGGCTTGGCGGAAGCGATGCTTGTCGTCCTCGCGGACGGGTCGGTTGACGACGTTGTTGCGGTCCCCGCGGACACGGATCTCGACCATGATCGTGTCCACGAAGATCGCACGGCCTTCCTCGACCGACTTGGCTTCGTCCTTCAACGCTTGCTTGTAGAAGCGGACAGCGAGGTTTTTGTCCTGCTCCGCCTGCTGCGCGTTGAAGATCTCGTGGTTGTAGTCCAGTTCTTCCATGATGAGTCCTATTCAGTTTTGGTTGGAATTACGGGGCGACTGCCCACGTTTGATCGCCGGCCACCATCGCGCGGCCGGAGCGGTTGAGGTAGCCACCGCTGACCACGGCGCCGTCTGCCACGGCGCCTGCCGCCTGGAGACGGCGAGTGCCCTTGTTGGCGCTGAGCGGGTTGGTCGAGCCCAGCATGATCGCACGGCTGTTGAGCCCCACCGTGACGGTGACGGTTGCCAGAGTGCCCGCGCCGGGGCCGCTGCCGTCCACGACATTTCGGGCGTTGGCCACGTTGAAGGTCGGGGCCGAGGTGAATCCCGAGCCCGCACGGATCACTCGAGAAGCCACCAGCGCGCCACCCGAGATCGTGAGCTCGAGTTCAGACGCACTGACGGGCTGACCACCAGAGGCATCGCTGCCCAGCCGGTAGGTGCCGTTCGTGTAGCCGCTGCCGGCGACGATGACAGGGGGCTCCTGGACGATGTTGCCCGTGTTTGCGGCCGACGAGGCAGTCGCGCCGCCGCCGATGTGGTTGGCCGTGGCGTCAGCTGCCGTGGCGGTGAAGTTGGGGTTAGCCGGGCCGCTGTTGCTGGAGCCGATGCCGATGCCCGTGTTCAGGCCTCCGACGTCGTTGCCGCCAGCACGGGAAGCGAAGGCTCCGTCCTTTGCGAAAGTTGCAGGCATGTGATTCTCCTAGAAAGAAGGGGACGCAGCTGAGTGCGGCGTCCCCTCAAGCCGGGCCAGGACGGATTAGGTCTTGGTCAGGCGCCCTTGGAACTGCGCGCCGCTGCACGTCATGTTGCCAGCCCAGGCCAGGATCTGCACTTCAGCGTCCTGGTTGATGGAGTAGCGACGGTTCGGGTTCAGCGGGACCATGTTGCGCTTGCTGTGCGGGCGGAACGACAGGAACTTCGTGTTCAGGAAGAAGCACGTGTTCGAGGTGGCGAAGCCGCCGATGCCGCCGTCCACCACGACGTCTGCGTCCATGAACTTGATGGTCGGGAAGCCGAGGTTGGCCTTGGCCGGGTCGGTGAAGCGTTGCTGCGGCTGCAGCGACGCCATGTACATAGACCAGAACAGGTTGTCCATGACCAGCAGGTTCGGACGGTCCATGCCGCGGATCAGGGAGACCCACATGGCGTTCATCGCGCCTTGGATGGTGCCTGCCGTCAGCGCGCCGCCAGCAGTGAACTTCGAGCGCCAGAAGGCCCAGGTCGCACGGTCGATGCCGCCGTAGGTGCCGGTCGCGGGGACCAGGGGCACCGCCGCGTCCAGACCCACGAGCTGCTTGCCGCCCGCGCCGGTGCCATCGCTGTAGATGCCCTGCGCGATGAGGTTGGCCATCGAAGCCTCGCCCACCTTGATGCGCTGCTCCATCAGGTCGATCATCTGCTCGGGGCCACTGTTGCGGAGGTCGTCCAGGCCGGACTGGATGATGGGCACCGCAGCCTGCTTGATGTCGAACTGCGCGGCGGACAGGACGTCCTGCGCGGCGACCGGCAGCAGGTCGTAACCCGAGTACCAGCCGACGTTGCCGTTCTCGGCGAAGCTCAGTTCTTCGTAGATCAGGGAGCCGCCGCTGAAGGTGCGGACGTTGCCCTTGTCCTTGATGTACGTCAGGAGAGCGTTGTTCTTCGTGACGTTGTCTTGGATCTTCTTCGAGCGCTTTTCGATCGTCGTGGTGACGATGTCGCTCACGTTCGGGAATGCCATGTTTTTCTCCTAGGCAAAATGAATGATTACCGACGATTCTGGAGCTGCTTCATCGATGCCAGCACGGCTGATCGAATGTCATCTCCTTCTTCATCACTTCCACTTTGCGAAGGTGCACCATCCCCGGATGGGCTGACCGCCGCGTTTCGAGCTCGCTGGGCCGCTGCTGTGTGCTGGGTGGCCGTCTGCTGAGCTTGCCGACGTTGGAGCAGAGGTCCAATCGTCGGATGCGCCAGTGTAGCACGGGTGTAAGCAGTTGGCAAGTCCAATTGTTGGCCCCGGTTGGCGGCGAGTTCCAACAGGTCCGCCACGTCCTCACGGACATCCTCGAAGAACTCGTTCTTCGGGTCTGCGGCGAACTGCTCGATGCTCTGCTGGGCTTGGGACGTGATCTGCTGAGTCTGCTGGTCGCGCCGTTGCTGGATTTCCGTCATGAACTGCTGCACCGGGGCCAGCTTCTGCTCCAGCATCTGCATCATCGGGTCGTTCTGGGCGTGCGGCCGATACTGCTGGCCTCCGTTCAGCCGATTCTGGATGGCTTGGTCCAGCATGCCGATGTCGATACCGTGCGTGAAGATCAGATCGGCGATGGCCGCAGCCCGCTGAGGCGCCGGGGCCGTGCGAATAAACGCCGCAGTCTTCATCGTCTCCGCGATGGCTTCGATCGGATTGCTGCCAGCCGCCTGGATCATGGGGATGTACGGCTGCATCGTCTTCGCCACGTTGGTCGCGAAGGTGCGCATTTCCGATGTCTGGGCGAGCGTCTGACTGATCTCGCGCTCACGTCGCTGGATGGCCTGCTGGTGGTGAGGCGACATCTTGTCCCAACCCTCGCGCTCCTCCGGCTTCCAACTCACCGGCGCTTTGTTCTGCGGCGCGGCTTGCTGCTGGGTGGCGTCGGTCTTCGCTTCTTCCGTTCCCTGTTTTTGATCCGCAGGAATCTCGTCCTTTGCGGGGGTCTTGGGCGCGAATTTTCCGCTGGCGTCTCGCTCGCGCTGGGTGGGTTGCTGCTCGGTTCCGGTGTCTTCGGCTCCGAGGTCGAGTTCTTGCTGTTTTGGCTCATCATTGGTCTCCAGAACGGGGTCATTCGTGTTCTGGTCCTCACCTTCGTTCATCGAGGTGTAGGTGGCCATCAGGTCGTCGCGAAGGTCGCTCATATTCACTCCTATTCAGTTTTGGTTGGGATTAATCAGGCTGTGCGACAGCCGTCATCACCTTTTCGGTGAGTTCTTTGCGCAGCTCGGTGTCAGCGGCTTGCCCGGTGCGGTACGCTTGCCGAGCGTCGTGCGCCTTACCCCAGCTGGACGAGAAATCGTCAGCGGTGGTGAGGCCAGATGTGCGCATGAACTCGCGATGGCGGGTTCGGGATGAAAGGTCCTCGCCATTTGGCCCACGGAGATTTTCGTAGTGCCGGTCCCCGGCGAGGGCGTTGGAGAGACCCGCTGCGGGCACCACACTGAGTCTTCGCCCCATGGGCCCGTGATCATCCGGGCACTGGGGGACGTCTGGAGCGCGGCAGTACGACGAGATGGACTGGTAACGCGAGTCCTGACGGCCGCAGGACTCGCACTGATAGTCGTAGGTCGGCATTTCATCATTCTCCTTGCGGTTTTGGTTCTGGCAGAGGCTCCGTCATGATGTCCTTGGCGCCCTCCGCTTTGATTTCAATGATGCGGTTCTTGGTCTGGTTGTTGTCGATGGCGATCTGGCTCTTCGCCTTGGCCTGGGCCTCCAGCATGGGGTCCTTCTCAGGCTTCTTTTCCTCCTTCTGTTGCTGGTTCGGCGGGGGCATGCCAATCGCTGCCTTAGCAGCATCGTCCAGCACCGTTTCGATGTCGTCGCTGCCACGGAAGCTGGCCGTCACCCACATGATGATCTTCAGGATGTACGGCACCGCGCCCGGCATGCTCATCGCCATCTGCGCGCTCTGGCTAAGGAACTGGCCCACGGCCGTCAGGTACTGGATACGCATTTCACGCTCGGCCGTGTAATCGGCCATGGAGAGGCTTTCCTCGCTGATTTCGATGCGCCACTTGCTCGCGTTCCAGTCCTTCAGCAGGTCGATGGCTTGGTCCGCGAACATGGCCGATTCGGTCATGTCGATCAGCGACTGCTTGGCGATCTGGTCGGGCTCGAAGTGCTTGGAGATGATCTCGCATTTGATGTGCATGGCCTCGCAGACGAACAGCGCGACCGCCTGCTGTGTGAGACGCAGGCGAACCGAGCTGTACTGGGCCTTTAGCTTCTGCGCCCCCAGCGTTTCACGGGGGTTGGAGCCCCCACGCATGATGTCGCTGATGCTCGTCAGCTCGTAGATCTGCTGAACGATGAGCTGCCGCTGGATGACGAGCTTGTCCAGCACGTTGGCGACCATCTCCACCGGGAACCAGTCCACGGCCTTGGCCATGCCCCCAGCTTCGCTCAGCACAGCCCACTTGTCCACGGGGATCATGGCGAACTCGCTGCCCGTGATCATCCTGGCCAGCGCGGCGTTGTCCTTGTCGTACGCCCCCACCACCCGCAGCGCCTTCGTCAGCGTGTTGATGCGGTCATTCAGCGTGTCCAGTTCCTCGTACTGGTCCTGCACCATCACGTAGTCCGCTCGGGGGTACAGGCTGTTCGTGGTGTGGGTGGCGAGCAGCGGCTTCGGCACGGGCCAGAAGCCGTCCAGCTGCAGGGGGTCATCCTTCGGGGCAGCCAGCTCGGTTTCCGTGCCCACGTGGACGAAGTACACCTTGTTCGTGTCCTCGCACCAGATTTCGAACACCTCCAGCCGCCCCTTCTCGAATCCCTTGGGATAGCCGTGCTCCGCCAGCTTGGACTTGGCGTTTTCCTTGACTTCCTTGTACTTCTCCTCCCCGAACTGCTTGACGAAGGCCTTCTTCTTCATCCAGATGCGCCGGGCCACCCACCACACCTCGCCCCAGGTGCGCGCGGGGGACCAGAAGAAGTCCCGCCAGTGAACGTAGTCCGTGACCACCTTCTGGTCTACGATGCGCTCGCCCTCGTAGGCCGGCTCCAGCTCCACGTCGGTGTCCATGCCCGACATGGGGTCCTTCTCCATGATCGGGGGCAGGGAGACGGGCTCCAGCACGTTTTCCAGCCGGAGCCACACTTGGCCCAAGCCGGGGATGAGCCGGTCCTCCACGCTGTGCTGGAAGGACTGGTGCATGTCGCTGTCGTCGCCGTCCAGGCCCAGGGACAGCATTCGTTGGAAGATCAGAGCCGCCGTCCGCGCGATGTCGTCCTTGGCATCGTCGTGCTGCCGCTTCACGATCGGCTTGGGCGGCGTGGCGTAGAGAGCCGATTGCAGAATCTGCGTATTCGCCCAGAAGACGTTGTATTTCCGCGCGCCGGTCTGTGCCTCGCCCACGATGCCGTCGCCGTCACGCTCGTCCAGATACCGCTTGACGATCTTGTCGCCACTGTCGCGGAACTTGTCGTTCATTTCCTTCTCGACAGTATTGATCTCCTTGGCCCACCACGCACCCGAGTACTCGGCCATGGTGTCATTCTTGTCATCGTCACTCATAGTCGATTACCCCGTTTCGGTTGTGTGTCCCAGATGTCGTCAAGCGCGAACCCGTAGTGTACGCCCGGCCCCGTAGGGTCGACAATACCCGCGCGCATCCCGCTACGTGGGCCCGTGTCATGAACCCTGCGGTTGTGGACGATGGCGTCGTAGCGGAACGTGTCCGCAAAGTGACTCGACCAGTCGTGCACCGGCTCATCAGTGAAAACCTTCCGGTCTTCGTCGTATTTACGGTGGTACGACTTCAGCGCCAGCACGAGATCCTTCGTCCGGTCCTTGTTGAAGTAGTAGTGGGGGAACGATTGTCGCGCAGCCGCGATGCCATCAAGCAGAGACAGCTCAGGGATGATTTTCGGTCGCAGTTTCGCTGCAATGAACTGCTCGACAATGGATTTCCCAGTCTGCAAGCTCTTGGCCCTGGCATCGTGGGGGAGCCAGATGGTGCCCATCCGGTGCCCAGTCAGGGCGAAATACTCCTTAATCTCGCGAATGTAGTCCCCGATAGGCTTCAGGTTGTCGTAAATGCACTTATCGACCAGAATACCGTCCGGGCGCTCCTGTGTGAAGTTCGCCACGGTCAAGTCACGGTATCCCAAGTCCATGACAACGTCCACTGGCAGGCCCTTCTGCGCATGGTAGTCGCCAATCCTGCCCTCCTGCTCCATCTGCTCCATTTGCCGGGCATAAATCGCCCCGCGGACGGACGCTTCAAAGGAGCAGAGCATTTCCTGCGCGTACTGCTCGGGGTCCATCATCCCCTTCATCATCAGAAGGTCGTCTTCGGGGATGATATTCGTCGCGTTCACGGGGAGAAATTCCGTGAACCAGTCGTCTTTCTCCAGGGCATCGTACCACATATCCCGGAAGTGGTTCGGCCCGTTCGGCGTGCCCATGAAAACCGCCCACCCACGCCGGTCGATTAAGGTGGGCAGCAGAATTTCCTTCCACGTGGACAGTTTCATGTTCCCAAACTCGTCCAACGCAAGGCCATCCAGGTAAATGCCCCGGAAAGAGTCTGGATTGTCAGCCCCGTACAGCGTGATTCTAGGGGCGTTGGGCAGAGCCAAGAGCTCGACAAACAAGCCGGACTCGTTAATCTTCGGCTGGAACGGGGCGGCGTACTCCTTCAGGTACAGCCACGCGATATCCTTCGCCTGTTTGAGGAATGGGGCAACGTATGCGTACCGTGGGGATGGACGTGTGTTGTACGTCGCCCTCTCGATGATGTCGTTGATGACGCTGACCGTCTTTCCGGCCCGTCGGTGCGCCACCAGCATCGCCCACCGCTGCTTCCTACGGTGAAAACGATTGAAGTACGGCCGGATGCGGTACTTACTCTGTAGGATCTGCACGGACGGGCTCCACGAGTTCAATCACATTGTCACTCTCGGGGTGCTCATCCAGCTCCGTAAGGGGGATGGCGTGCTGGATGACGACTTGGCCCGCAGAGCCGATATTGATGGCCGCGGAGGGGAGCAGACGGGAGTAGAGGGGGTAGAACTTGTCCGGGTTCTGGTTGGCCCAGAGGGCGAGCCGCTGCACACCCCCGATCATTTCGAAGGCCCGTGCGAAGGAATCCACGACTTGCTGCCGAGAGAATCCGTCACGCTTCTTTGTCAGGGGAGGGACGGGGCGCGCCTTGGACGCTTCCGCCGCGATGATGTCATACGCCTTTTCGTCATCTGGTTCCATGAGCTGGCTCCTATTCAGTTTGCGAGGATGCTACCATGAAAGTAGGTCTTTTGACAAGTCTTGTTACAATTAGACTTCTGGCTCCTGCCAGAAAATTCTCGAATTTCTGTACTTCCATTTCATCTGCCCGCGCACACGTACCTCGAATATCAGTACTTCCATTTGAGTCGACCGTAGGTGTGAACCTCCCCTGCAGCTTTTCTTGCATGTGCGTGGTGGCTCATCTCCCCCGGGTCCGACCGCGACGCATCCAAGAACGAAGTGAGCACCCACTTCGTCTCTTCCCGAAGTGAGCACCCACTTCGTCGTCCGGACACGACGAGCACAGACGCAGAAAAGCCCGCCGAAGCGGGCTTTGTGGGCAGGGGTTGGGT
>Ga0247822_10002190_pt1 | contig 12357 bp, 5 predicted proteins | sample 13C_Cellulose_Da_FD_192423 | JGI IMG/M metagenome (GOLD analysis project Ga0247822, IMG submission 192423) | Soil microbial communities from agricultural site in Penn Yan, New York, United States - 13C_Cellulose_Day30 | ecosystem: Environmental > Terrestrial > Soil > Agricultural land | place...
GGCCGACAGCGCCGCGACCGCGACCACCGCGACCGCGGCGATCCACCGGCGGCGACGGCGCGGCGGCGGGCGCGCCAGCACCTCGTCGGCGAACGGGGTCTCGGTCGCCAACGGCGCGGTGCCCGCGGCCAGGCTGGCCCCGCTCGGCGCCGAGGTCGCGGTCGCGGCGCTGTCGGCCGGCGGCGGCGCGAACGCCTCGATCGGCGCCAGCTCGGTCGCCTCGGCGAGCCCGGCCCGCAGCGCGGCCCACGCCTCCGTGATCGACGGCGGCCGCTCGGCCGGCTCCTTGGCCAGGCAGCGCGCCATCGCGTCCTCGAGCGCCGGCGGGACGCCGCGCGCGAACCGCGCCAGCGGCGCCGGCGCATCGCGCTGGGCGGCGAGCAGCACCTCGACCACGCCGTCGCCGTCGATCGGCTTCTTGCCGGTGAGCGCGACGAACAGCGACGCCGCGAAGCTGTACACGTCGGAGGCGGTGGTCGCCCGCCGCGAGCTCTGGGCCTGCTCGGGCGCCATGAAGTGCGGCGAGCCGAGCACGTCGCCGGTCTGCGACGCGTCGCCGTGGGCCAGCACCTTGGCGATGCCGAAGTCGAGCAGCCGCACCACGGTGACGTCGTCGCCGTGCTCGGCGACCATGATGTTGTGGGGCTTGAGGTCGCGGTGGACGATGCCCTTGGCGTGGGCCGCCGCCAGCGCCTCGGCGACCGGCGCGAACACCTGCACCGCCGCGCGCGGCGACAGCGGGCCGGCCTGGACCAGCCGCTGCGCCAGCGACCGCCCGGGCACCAGCTCCATGACATAGAACGGCTCGCCGCCGGGCAGGCGGCCGGCGTTCTCGATCGCGACGATCGCCGGGTGGCCGATCGTGTAGATGAGCTGGGCCTCGCGCAGGAAGCGGTCGACGACGCCGGCGTTGCTGGCCCGCTCCGAACGCAGGACCTTGATCGCCACCTCGCGGCCGAGATCCTCGTGGCGGGCCCGAAAGACCGCGCCGAAGCCGCCGGCGCCGAGCTTCTCGACCAGCCGGTAGTTCAGGACGGTCGCCCCGCACAGGTGGTCCACGTCCCCGCAAATCTAGCAGCGCCGGCGCGCGACCGACAGCTGCGATGGGCCGGCCATGGCCGCAAGCACGGGTTACAGTGCCGGCCTTCACCACGTCCTGCCGCCCCGCGCGCCAGGCCCCAGGAGTCCCCGAGGAGTCCATGACGAGCCATCGCCTCGCCCGCTACCTGCTGCTCGCCCTGCTGGCGTCGTGCCGCACCACCCCGAGCGCCACTCCGGCCGCACCGGCGCCGACCGCGCCGGTCTCCGACCCTCCGACCGCGCCGCCGCCGCGCCCGGCCCTGGCCGAGGTCGCCCGCCTGACCGCCAAGGCCGATCAGGACGTCCTGCTCGCCGCGTGGACCGGGCCCTACGGCGGGGTACCGCCGTGGGACAAGGTCCAGGTCAGCGCGTTCCCGGCGGCGTTCGGGCTCGGCATCGAGCTGCAGCTCGCCGAGGTCGAGGCGATCGCGTCCGATCCCGAGCCGCCGACCTTCGCCAACACCATCGGCGCGCTGCAGGAGGTCGGCCGTCACCTCGACCGCGCCGAGACCCTGTTCTCGGTCCAGGTGTCGAGCCTCAACGGCCCCGAGGTGCAGGCGGTCGACCGCGAGTGGCGGCCCAAGCTGACCGCGGCCACCGATCAGATCACCTTCAACGAGCGGCTGTTCGCCCGCGTCGAGGCGGTGTACGCCGCCCGCGAGACCGCCGGGCTGACCCCGGCCCAGCGCCGGCTGGTCGAGCTGACCTACGACCGCTACGTCCGCAGCGGCGCCAAGCTGACCGCGGCCCAGAAGGCCCAGCTCGGCCAGCTGAACCAGCAGCTGTCGGTCCTGTTCAGCGACTTCGGCAACAAGGTGCTGGCCGACGAGGACACCTGGATCGTCCTCGACAAGCCGGCCGATCTCGCCGGCCTGCCCGACTCGCTGCGCGCGTCGTACAAGGCCGCCGCCGACGAGCGCAAGCTCGCCGGCAAGTGGGTGGTGGTCAACACCCGCTCGAGCGTCGATCCGTTCCTGACCGCGTCGACCCGGCGCGACCTGCGCGAGAAGGTGTGGAAGGCGTTCAAGAACCGCGGCGACAACGGCGGCGCCAGCGACACCAACGCGATCATCGCGCAGATCGTCAAGCTGCGCGCCGAGCGCGCCGCCCTGCTCGGCTACCCGACCCACGCCCACTGGCGCATGGCCGACACCATGGCGACCGATCCGGCCAAGGCCCGCGAGCTGATGATGCGGGTGTGGCCGGCGGCGGTGGCGCGGGTGAAGCAGGAGGTCGCCGACATGCAGGCGATCGCCAAGAAGGAGCGCGCCAAGATCACGATCGAGCCGTGGGACTACCTGTTCTACGCCGAGAAGGTGCGCAAGGCGAAGTACGACCTCGACGGCGGCCAGCTCAAGCCGTACTTCGAGCTGAACAACATGATCGCGGCCTCGTTCTGGATGGCCGAGCGGCTGTACGGCCTCGGCTTCACCGAGGTCACCGGCAAGGTGCCGGCCTTCCACCCCGACGTCCGGGTGTGGGAGGTGAAGGATCAGGCCAGCGGCAGGTACGTCGGCCTGTTCTACGGCGACTACTTCGCGCGCGCCGGCAAGCGGTCGGGCGCGTGGGCATCGGGCTACCAGGGCCACGAGGTGCGCGGCGGCGCGGTGATCACGCCGATCACGTCCAACAACAACAACTTCGTCAAGGGCGCGCCCGGCGAGCCGGTGCTGATCTCGCTCGACGACGCCGAGACCCTGTTCCACGAGTTCGGCCATGCCCTGCACGGCCTCCTGTCGGAGGTCGAGTACCCCGGCCTGGCCGTCACGCCGCGCGACTTCGTCGAGTACCCGTCGCAGGTCCACGAGCAGTGGGTGCTGAGCCGGCCGGTGCTCGACAAGTTCGCCCGCCACTACCAGACCGGCGAGCCGATGCCGCAGGCGCTGGTCGACAAGGTCGAGGCGTCGAGCAAGTTCAACCAGGGCTACGCCACCGTCGAGTACCTGGCGTCGGCGATCGTCGACATGGAGCTGCACACCCTGCCCGGCGGCGTCGTCGATCCCGACGCGTTCGAGCGCGACACCCTCGAGGCGGCGGGCGCGCCGGCCCAGGTGGTGATGCGGCACCGGCTGCCGCAGTTCAACCACCTGTTCACCAGCGACAGCTACTCGGCCGGCTACTACAGCTACCTGTGGTCGGAGGTCATGGACGCCGACACGCGCCGGGCGTTCGCCGAGGCCGGCGATCTGTTCGACCCGGCGACCGCCGACAAGCTGCGCCGGTTCATCCTGGCGCCCGGCAACTCGACCGATCGCGCCGAGGCCTACCGCCAGTTCCGCGGCCGCGACCCCGACGTCAGGGCGCTGCTCGAGAAGCGCGGCTTCCCGACCGGCGATTAGCCGACCGTGGGCCCGGTGTAGCGGGCCCGGGGCCGCAGCACCGCCCCGGTGTCGCGCTGCTCGAACGCGTGCGCGATCCACCCGGCGCTGCGACCGATCGCGAACAGCGTCGACGCCCACGACGGCGGCAGATCGAGCGTGCGGACCATCGCCAGCAGGGCGTAGTCGAGCGTGGGGTGGAGGCCGGTCAGCTCGTGGCCCAGCTCGGCCACCGCGCGGGCGCGCTCGGCGCGGCGGGCGGCCGCGCGGCTGCGCGGCGCCGGCAGGCGGGCCAGGATGATCGGCGTGCGCGGATCGCCGGCGGGGTAGAGCGGATGGCCGAAGCCGGGCAGGCCGTCGCCGCGGGCCAGCCGCGCCGCCAGCGCCGCCCGCAGCCCGCGCGCCGGCAAGTCATCGAGAAAGCCGTCGATCCGATCGGAGGCGCCGCCGTGGCGCGGGCCGGTGAACGCGTAGAGCGCCGCCCCGACCGCGGCGTGCAACTCGGCGCCCGCCGAGGCCGCGACCCGGGCGGCGAACGCCGATGCGTTGAGCTCGTGATCGGCGCTGGCGATCAGCGCGGTCTCGAGCACGGGCTCGGCGGCCGCGCCGATCCGGGTGCCGGCGGCGATCGCGGCGGCGATCCGCCGGCCCGACGCGAACCGCGCGCCGGCCGCCGCCGCCAGCCCGACCACGATCGCGCGCGCCCGCTGGTGCTCGAGCTCGCGCGCGGTCCGCCACCGCGCGCGGTCGGCGAGCGCGATCGCCGGCAGCGCCGCGATCATGCGCCACACCGGGTGCTCGATCCGAGCGCCGGCCGGCGGCCGAGGCGGCGCCGGCCACGGCCACACCGGCGAGGCCTGCCACAACAGCTCGGCGACGTCCTCGAACGCCAGCCCGGCGTCGATCAGCGCACCGATCGGCCGGCCGCGGTAGGCAAGCACGCCGCCGTCGATCGAGGTGATCGCGCTCTCGAGCACCGGCTCGCCCCAGCGCAGGGCGCCGGCGGCGACCGCGCCGTGGCCGCGGCGGGCCGCGCTGCGCGCCGCCAGCCGCCGCACGTCGTCGGCGACGTACAGCCGCGCCCGGCTGTTGCCGACGCGCACCGAGCGGACCAGGCCGCGGCTGACGTACGCGTACAGGCTCGGTCGCTTGACGTCGAGCAGCGCGCAGGCCGCGGCGGCGTCGATCATGCCGTCGCCGAGCGCAGAAACATTGATGGTCGATTCAATCTGGTCGGCGCGATGGTTCGAGCGCATGGATCCAGACAGGAGCCTGCCATGTCAGAAACATTGATCGACAATCAACCTGTACCGCTGCCGCGAGTCGACTTCGGGGTGACCGCCGGCGACTACGCCCGCCACCGCCAGGGCTACCCACCGGCGCTGTTCGATCGTCTGGCCGCGCTCGGCGTCGGCCTGCCGGGCGACCGGATCGCCGACCTCGGCACCGGCACCGGCAGCGCCGCCCGCGCGCTCGCGGCCCGCGGCGCCGTGGTCACCGGCGTCGATCCGTCGCCTGCCCTGCTCGCCGAGGCGGCCCGGCTCGCCGGGGCCGACGGGCTGGCGTGCTCGTGGCGTCACGCGACCGCCGAGGCGACCGGCCTGCCGACCGGCGGCTTCGACGCGGTCACCGCGGCCTCGGCCTGGCACTGGTTCGATCGACCGCGCGCGGCCGCCGAGGCCCGCCGCCTGCTCCGCCCCGGCGGCGCGCTCGCGATCGTCCAGCTCGACTGGATGCCGGTGCCGGGCAGCGCGGTCGCGATCACGCTCGAGCTGGTCGCCCGCCACCGCACCACGCCGCTGCCGCCCGAGGTGGCCCTCGGCGTCAACGGGATCTACCCGTCCTGGCCCGAGGACCTCGCCGGCGCCGGCTTCGGCGACGTCGAGCTGTTCGGCTTCGACGTCAGCCAGACCTACACCCGCGACGGCTGGCGTGGCCGCATGCGGGCGTCGTGCTGGGTCTCCACCATGCCGGCGGAGGCCCAGGCCGCGTTCGAGGCCGACCTCGCCGGGGCGCTCGCGGCGCTCCCCGAGCCGATGGCGGTGCCGCACCGGATCTTCGCGATCGTCGGGCGCGCGCCACGATAGGCCGGCCCGCGGCCGGCTCCGGTCCTACTGCTGGTAGACGCGGACCCAGTCGACCCGCATCTGGCGCGGCCAGATGTTCGGGTCGACGCCCCGGGCGCCGCCCCAGTCACCGCCGACCGCCAGGTTGAGGATGATGTAGAAGTCCTTGTCGAACGGCCACCAGTCGTCGCCGCGGTACGGGTTGAGCGACGTGTAGTAGCGGACGCCGTCGACGAACATGTCGATGCGCTCGGGCCGCCACTCGAGGGCGTAGACGTGATAGTCGGTGGTCACCCCGCCGACCACGGTCGACGCGGTGCGCTGCTCGGTGCTCTGCCAGTTGTAGGCGGCGGCGTGGGTGGTGGCGTGGATGCGATCCTGGTCGTAGCCGACGTTCTCCATGATGTCGATCTCGCCGCACGCCGGCCAGCCGCGGCCGAAGTCGTCGGGCATCATCCAGAACGCCGGCCAGGTGCCCCAGCCGCCGGGGTTCTTGATGCGGGCCTCGATGCGGCCGTAGCGCCAGCTCGCCTTGCCCTGGGTCTTGAGGCGGGCCGACGAGTACTCGTGGCCCTGGAACCAGTCGCGGCGGGCCTCGATCAACAGGTCGCCGTCCTCGACGCGGGCGTTCTCCCAGCGGCTGGTGTAGTTCTGCAGCTCGTGGTTGACCCAGCCCGGACGCTGGACCTCCCAGCTCCACTTGCTCTCGTCGATGCCGGCGCCGTTGAACTCGTCCGCCCACACGAGCCGCCACGGCGGCGGGGCCAGGCCGATGCGGAAGGTCTCCCAGGTGTCGAGCGCGGCACCGTGGGCGTCGACCGCGCCGCCGCCGCCCTCGAGCGCCGAGACCCACCGGCCCGAAACCAGGGTCTGCAGGCCGACGAGATCGCCGTCCTGGATCGCGCCGCCGCCGGTGCGCTTGACGATCCGGAACATCTCCCACTCGAGCTGGTTGGGGCTGGCGGCATTGACGGTGCTGCCGCCGCCGTCGAGGGCCTGAACGTAGCGGCCGTTGTTGACGCGGAGGAGGATGAGGTCCCCGCTGTCGAGGGCGCCGTCGTTGGGATCGAGGATCGTGAAGGTCTCCCAGTCCTCGGCGGTGGTGCGGTTGGCGTTGACCGCGCCGCCTCCACCGTCCTCGGCGACGAGGTAGTGGCCGGTGAGCTGGGTGCGGAAGGTCGCGGTGCGCTGGGTCAGCGCGATCGGCTCGGGCGGCTCGCCCGGATCACCCGAGCCGACGCCGTCGGACTCGAGAGGTGCGTCCACGCATCCGACCAGCAACAGACACGACAAGGAGGCGGCTAGCGCGCGATAATGCATTGCGCGCACGCTATAGGCTGAAGTTGCCACGCGATAGCGTGAAGGAATCTCAGCCGTCGCAAATTCCAGCTCGCGCGCCAGTACCTCGCCACTGGTGAGGTACTGGCGGAGGCCGCGAGCTACTGCTGGTAGACGCGGACCCAGTCGACCCGCATCTGGCGCGGCCAGATGTTCGGGTCGACGCCCTGGGCGCCGCCCCAGTCGCCACCGACGGCGAGGTTGAAGATGATGTAGAAGTTCTTGTCGAACGGCCACCAGTCGTCGCCGCGGTACGGGTTGAGCGACGTGTAGTAGCGGACGCCGTCGACGAACATCTCGATGCGGTCGGGCCGCCACTCGAGGGCGTAGACGTGGTAACCGGTGGTGACCCCGCTGACCAGGGTCGACGCGGTCCGCTGCTCGGGTCGCTGCCAGTTGTAGGCGGCGGCGTGGGTGGTGGCGTGGATGCGATCCTGGTCGTAGCCGACGTTCTCCATGATGTCGATCTCGCCGCACGCCGGCCAGCCGCGGCTGAAGTCCTCCGGCATCATCCAGAACGCCGGCCAGGTGCCCCACCCGCCCGGGTTCTGGATGCGGGCCTCGATGCGGCCGTAGCGCCAGCTCGCCTTGCCCTGGGTCTTGATGCGCGCCGACGAGTACTCGTGGCCCTGGAACCAGTCGCGGCGGGCCTCGATGACGAGGCTGCCGTTCTCGATGCGGGCGTTCTCCCACCGGCGGTTGGTGTAGTTCTGCAGCTCGTGGTTGACCCAGCCCGGGCGCTGGACCTCGTAGGCCCACTTCGACTCGTCGATGCCGGCGCCGTTGAACTCGTCGGACCACACCAGGCGCCACGTCGGGGGCGCCGGGGTCAGGCCGATGCGGAAGGTCTCCCAGGTGTCGAGCGCGACGCCGTGGGCGTCGACCCCGCCGCCGCCGCCCTCGAGCGCCGACACCCACCGGCCCGACACCAGGGTCTGCAGGCCGATCAGATCACCGTCGTTGATGGCGCCGCCGCCGTTGCGCTTGACGATGCGGAACAGCTCCCAGTCGAGCTGGTTGGGGCTGGCGGCGTTGACGGTGGAGCCGCCACCGTTGACGGCCTGGACGTAGCGACCGTTCGACGCGCGCAGGTGGATGAGGTCGCCGCTGTCGAGGTTGCCGTCGTTGAGATCGAGGATCGTGAAGGTCTCCCAGGCCTGGGCCGCGGTGCGGTTGGCGTTGACCACACCGCCGCCGCCGTCCTCGGCGACCAGGTAGTGGCCGGTGAGCTGGGTGCGGAAGGTCGCGGTGCGCTGGACGAGCGCGATCGGCTCGGTCGGATCGCCGGGTTCGCCCGCCACCCCCGAGCCGACGCCGTCGGACTCGATGGGTTGGTCCACGCAACCGACCAGCAACAGACACGACAGGGAGGCAGCTAGCGCGCGATACTCCATACGGGGACGCTACCGTCGCGCTTTTGCCGCTCGATGGATTGAACGGTTCTCAACGGTGGTCATTCTCGATCACGCCCCGTCGACACGCGTGCGCCGGCTAACCGATCCGGTGACCCTCGCGCGCCCCGAACACGATCCGGTTGAGGCCGTGCAGGAGGCCGCCGACGCCGAGCACGATCAGCGCGTAGCCGAACAGCGCGGCGCGCAGGAGCCGACCGAACAGCAGCACGATCGCGATGCCGACAAGGATCGTCGGCACCGCGGCGGCGATCTGCCAGGCGCCGCGGCGGCGGGTGAGCGACCGCTCGCCGCGCATCATCGTGCGCAGCTCGGCGTCGACCTCGCCGGGTGAGAAGCCGCCGGCGATCAGCGTGGCCTTCACCTGGTCGATCGGGTGTCCCCACGCCATGCGGGCGCGGGCGTCGTCGAGCGCGCGGGCCCGGGCCTCGGCCGACGGGGTCGTCGACGACGCCCACCCGTCCGCGGGCGACGGCGCGGCCGACTGCGGTGGTGCGCTGACCGCGAGCTGGTAGCGCCCGATGCGGAGGCGATCTCCGCGCACCAGCCGGGTCGGCTCGGCGAGGACCAGGCCGTTGACGTTCACCGGCGCGCCGACCGGGATCAGGTGCCAGCCGTCGGCCCGGGGCGCGATGCGGGCCGCGCATGCCGGCGCCTGCGGGTCGGCGAGCACGACCGTGTTGCCGGCCGCGCTGCCGATCGAGACCTCGCGATCGTGGAGGCGCAGATCGGGCCCGCCGGCGGACGCGACCAGCAGCAACGGCGAGGGGAGGCGTCCACGCGCGGTGGCCATCGCCCACTACTACGCCGGTCGCGCCCGCCGCTGCCATCGAGGACTCCAGCAACGAGCGGCACGATGTGCCATCCGCGATCGGGAGCGCGGCAGCCCCACCAGCCGTCGAACGGTGTCCACGCCGGGTCATTCGGGGCTCGCCGGGCTGAACGCGGCGCACAGCCGCACCGGCTGCGGCCGATACCTCGGCTGGCTCGGCTCGCTGCACGCGAGGAAGACCGAGCCGCGCTTGTTGCCGTTCAGCCGCAGGTGGCGACAGCGGTGGCACATGCTGTCAGGGAACGGAGGCAGGTCGGTCACCCCCGGAGTCTAGCGCCGGCTATGTTCCGCGGGATGACGACCCAGCCGACCCGCCCGAGCTCCGCCGGCGCCGGCGCGCTGCGCACGCCGGAGGCCCGCCGCTACGAGGCGAGCACCGAGCTCGGCCGCGGCGGGCTCGGACGGGTCGCGCTCGCCCACGATCACCGGCTCGGCCGCGAGGTCGCGATCAAGCAGCTCGCCCACCCGAGCCCGGCGACGCGCGCCCGCTTCGTGCGCGAGGTCCAGCTCACCGCCCAGCTCGAGCACCCCGGCATCGTCCCGATCTACGACGCCGGCGTCGGCGACGACGGCGAGCCGTACTACGCGATGCGACGGGTGTCGGGCGAGACCCTGTCGCAGCGGGTGGCCGCGGCGACGACCGGGCCCGACCGGCTGGCGCTGGTGCCGCACGTGCTGGCCGCCGCCGAGGCGGTCGCCTACGCCCACGACCGCGGCATCGTCCACCGCGATCTCAAGCCGTCGAACATCCTGATCGGCGCGCGCGGCGAGACCATCGTGATCGACTGGGGCGTCGCCCGCCGCACCACCGATCCGCTCGCGCCGGCGCCGGTCGCGATCGCGCACGCGCCGACCGCGCCGGTCGCGCGGCCGGCCGGCGACGGCGACGCCGGCTCCGGCGATCGCCCCGCCGACGAGACCTCGAGCGCCGCCGCCGACGGCGCGACCGAGGTGACGCCCGACGACGGCGTGACGCCGCCGACCGTCGACTCGGACGTCGTCACCACCGCCGGCGAGGTGGTCGGCACGCCGGCGTTCATGCCGCCCGAGCAGGCGGCCGGCGCGGCGGTCGACGCGCGCGCCGACGTCTACGCGCTCGGCGCGACGCTCTACCACGTGCTCGCCGGCTCGGCGCCCTACGGCGGCAGCGGGCGCAAGGTGCTGACCCAGGTCGTGGCCGGCCCGCCGGTGCCGCTCGGCGAGCGCGCGCCCGGCACGCCGCCCGAGCTGATCGCGATCGTCGAGCGCGCGATGGCCCGCGCGCCCGAGCAGCGCTACCCCGACGCCAGCGCGCTGGTCACCGATCTGCGCCGCTTCCTCACCGGCCGCCTGGTCGGCGCCCACCAGTACCGGCCGTGGTCGCTGGCGTGGTGGTGGCTGCGCCGCCACCGGGCGATCGCGCTGGTGGTCGCCGGCGCGGCGCTGCTGCTGGCCGGCATCGGCGTGGCCAGCGTGCTCGGCATCCGCGACGAGCGCCGGGTGGCGCGCCACGAGCGCGATCTCGCCGCCCGCAGCGCCAACCGGCTGCGCCTGCTGCAGGCGCGCGCCGAGCTCGAGCGCGATCCCACCACCGCGGCGGCGTGGCTGGCCAGCTACCGCATCGAGCCCGATCAGGTCGCCGAGGTGATCCGCGTCGCGTCGGCGGCGGCGCCGTCGGTCGCGGCCGATCTGTTCGCGATCGACGGCTCGACGGTGCTGCGCATCTGCACGTCGAGCGACGGCCGGTTGGTGGTCGGCGTCGATCGCGCCGGCGACGTCCACCTGTGGGACCGCGGCCGCGCGCCGGTCGCCGCGGTGAAGGTCGGCTCGGTCGGCGAGTCGCCGGCGAGCTGCCGGTTCTCGGCCGGCGACCGCGCCGTGCTGGTCATGGGCCGCAAGGGCGCGCTCGGCGTGGTGGTGCTCGCGACCCGGGCGTGGGCGCGGTCGCCGCTCGAGCCGGTGCGGCGGGCGGCGTGGGCGGGCGAGCGCCTGGTGGTGGCCACCAAGGACCGCATGTACGTGATCGACGACGTCGCCGCCGGCGCGGCGCCGCGCGAGGCCGGGCCGACGCCGGGGACGGTGGTGTGGATGACCGACGGCCCCGACGGCCAGGCGGTGGCGATGACCGGCCTGGACGGCTCGGCCACGGTGTGGCCGCTGGCCGGTTCGCCGCGGCCGCTGGCGCGCCACGCCCGCCCGCTGTCGTCGATCGATCTCGCCCCCGACGGCACGGTGGTGACCGGCGCCGCCGACGCGGTCAAGCTGCACGCCCCGGCCGGCGGCGTGCGCACGACCGCGCTCGACCACGGCCACGACACCGTGGTCATCACCGCGGCGATCGCCGGCGGCGCGATGTTCGTCGACAGCACGACCCGGCGCCTGCACCGGTGGCGCGGCGACGGCGCGCCCGAGGTGATCGCGACCGACGTCGTCTACGACTCGCTGGCGGCGTCGCTCGACGGCACCCGCGTGGTGTGGGCGACCGGCGACGGCCTCGTCCACCTGCTCGACACCACCACCGGCGCGATCCGCGACCTGCGCGGCCACGCCAGCGGCGTCCGCGACCTCGCGATCAGCCGCGACGGGCGCACGATCGTCAGCGCGTCCGAGGACGCGACCATCCGGGTGTGGGCGCCGCCGCCGCCCGACGGCGCCCCGCTGCCGGCCGCCGCCGGGGCGATCACCATGGTCGCCGCCACCCCGGGCGCGCGGATCGTCGCCGGTGACGATCGCGGTCAGGTCACGGCGTGGCAGGACGGAGCCGCGCACGTGGTCGGCGCGCTGGGCGGGCCGATCGAGTGGGTCACGGTCAGCCCCGACGGCACGCGCATCGCCGCCTCCGCCGGCCCGCGCCTGACCGTGTGGCGCGGCGCCGGCGCGCCGCCGTACGAGCTGACCCCGGCCGAGCCGGAGATGCCGATCGGGTTCGCCGCCGACGGCCGGGTGATCACGCTGTCCGACGACCGCCGGGTGCGGGCCCGCGACGACGCCGGCGGCGCCGACGTGCTGGTCGAGGCCAAGGCGCCGTTCACCGGCGGGACGGTCACGACCGACGGGCGGTGGGCGGTGGTCAGCGCGTTCGACGGCCTGCGCCTGATCGAGCTCGGCGGCGCCGCGCCCGCGACCGCGACCGTGCTGACCGGCCCCGACGTGACCACGTTCCGGATCGCGGTGTCCGCCGACGCCCGCCGGGTCGTGGCCGGCACCGGCGCCGGCGCGGTGTGGATGTGGACGATCGGCGGCCCCGCCGCCGGCACCCAGCTCGGTCAGCTGCGCGGCAACATCACCGAGCTGGCGTTCTCCGCCGACGGCGCCACCGTCGCCGCCGCCGA
>Ga0247822_10002191_pt1 | contig 12355 bp, 8 predicted proteins | sample 13C_Cellulose_Da_FD_192423 | JGI IMG/M metagenome (GOLD analysis project Ga0247822, IMG submission 192423) | Soil microbial communities from agricultural site in Penn Yan, New York, United States - 13C_Cellulose_Day30 | ecosystem: Environmental > Terrestrial > Soil > Agricultural land | place...
TCCGTAGATGGTATTTGCCCGCCAAACGGCGGGTTTAAGATTGGCTGCGAGCGTTGGTCACAGTGCCCGCGGGGTGCCGGACCGAAGCCGGTTCGTCGCTGAGACCAACTCGAAGATTGACAGGTATACTGAGCGGAGCAACTTGATCACCGGCCAGATCGTCAGCGGGACGGTTGAACCTGTGTGACGCTCCCTCGCTCGTGGCGAGACCGCTTCACCGGGTTCGCCGCCCCGAGAGGTCAGCCATGCCTGACCACGCTCCTCCGCACGACCAATCCCCCCCGGCGCGTGAGCCGAAGGGCATCGACGCCACCACGGACCTTTCCGGTTCCGAACCCGCGGCCTCACGCGCGACTGCTCCCGGTGCGTCCCCGACGCCGCACGCCGAACGGTACCGGTTGCTCGCCGAGATCGCCCGCGGCGGCATGGGCGTCGTCTGGTCCGCGAAGGACACCACGCTCGGCCGCGAGGTGGCGGTCAAGGTGCTGCAGAACCGGTACGCCCCCGGCTCGGGCGTCGCCCGCCGCTTCGCCGACGAGGCCCACATCACCGCCCAGTTGCAGCACCTCGCCATCCCGCCGGTCCACGACTACGGCACGCTGTCCGACGGCCGACCCTTTCTGGCCATGAAGCTTATCAAGGGCCGAACCCTGGACGACCTGCTGCAACAGCGACCCGACCCCGATGCCGACCGTGGCCGGTTCGTGGCCGTCTTCGAGCAGGTCTGCCAGGCCGTGGCTTATGCCCACGCCCACAAGGTGATCCACCGCGACCTGAAGCCGTCCAACGTCATGGTGGGCAGCTTCGGCGAGGTGCAGGTCATGGACTGGGGCCTGGCCAAGGTGTTGTCGGGGACGGTCGATCCCGCCGCCCCCGACGCCGATCCGGGGGAGACGGTGGAAGGCACCGCCGTTCACGGCTCGGACGCCGATGGCTTCGAGGTGTCGTTCACCCAGGCCGGCAGCATCCTGGGGACACTGGCCTACATGGCGCCCGAGCAGGCGGCGGGCGAGGTCGGCAAGGTCGGCACCCGCAGCGACGTGTTCGGGCTGGGGGCCGTACTCGCGGTGATCCTGACGGGCCAGCCGCCCTACGCCGGGGCCGACACCGCGTCGGTGCGGGTGATGGCACTCCGCGGCGACCTGTCTGCGTGCCTGGCGCGGCTGGACGACTGCGGTGCCGAGCCGGAACTGGTGGCGCTGTGCAGGAGATGCCTCGCGTTCGACCCGGCGGACCGGCCGCGGAACGCGGGAGCAGTGGCCGAAGAAGTCGCCAACCTGCGGTCTGCGGCCGAGGAGCGGGCGCGGGCGGCGGAGAAGGAGCGGGCGGCGGCCGAGGTGAAGGTCGCCGAGCAGAAGAAGCGGCGGCGCTGGCAGCGGGCGGTTGCGGCGGCGGTCGTGGTGATCCTCGCCCTCGTCGGGGGCGGGGCGTGGTGGATGGACCGGCAGGCAGCCGACCGCGAGAGGGAGCGCGCGGTCGCGGCCGAGCGTGATCGGCAGGAGGCCACGGTCGCGCTTGCTCTCGCGGAGGAAGTGCTGGCGGCGGGGGACTTCGTGGCAGCGGACCAACCCCTGACCGTGGCCGAGGGTCGGCTCGGCGCGGAGGGACCGCCCGAATTCGCCGCCCGGCTGGCGACGGCGAAACGGGACAGGGATCTGATCCGCGGACTCCGCGAGATCGAGGAGCTGAACTACTCTCCGGGCGGCACCGCCGGGGAACCAGCCGAGATGGCCAGGCGCTACCAGGACATCTTCGCCCGCTACGGTCTCGACGTGCGTGGCGAGAAGCCAGCCTTGGCGGTCGAGAGTGTGCAGGCGTCCCGCGTGTCGGCTGCGCTCAAATCGGGTTTGAGCGAGTGGCTTCGCATCGACCCGAAGGGGCCGCACGTCCGCGAGCTTCTTGGCCGGCTCGACCCGGATCCCGACCGGACGGCGATTCGAGCAGCGATTCAAGCTGGCGACAAGGCACGCCTGAGTGCGCTGGTCGTCGCGCTGGACGGATCGAAGGTGCCCACTTGGTTCGCGGCGTCGATCGGGTTCGATTCGATGGTGCCCCAGGAGGAGGGGGTGCGGCTGATGGCCGCTGCCTGGCGGACTCACCCCTCGGACTACGTGCTGGCGTATCGGTGCGGCCGCCGCCTATGGGGAACCCAGAGGATCGATGAGATGCTCGGCTGGGCGAAGGTGGCGGTCGCCCTGCGGCCGGAAAACCCATTTGCCCACGGTCTGCTCGGAATGGCATGGCAGGCGAAACGCAACTGGCCCGAGGCGGAGGCGAGCGCCCGTCGGGCGATCGAGCTGGGCCGGAACTATCCCAGGCACGCCTGGACGTGGGACCTGGCGAACATCCTTCTGGATAAGGGGGACTACAAGGGAGCGGAGGCGAACTACCGCGCCGCTCTTGCCATCAATCCGACTGCCGGACTCTACTACAACCTGGGAGTGGTCCACCAAAAGCAGGAAGACTTCGTTGTGGCCGAGGACTGGTTTCGAAAAGCGGTCGCGGCAGACCCGAAGCGGACCTATTTCCGCGAGGTACTGGACAATACCATCCAGATTCGGGAATACCTGGAGAAGGTTGCCGCGGGCCAACTCACTCCGCCCAATGCGGTCGTCGCGGTTCGGGCGACCAAGGTCCCCCGACACCCGTCGAGACGTCAGTACACACGGGCAGTGAAACTGTACTCCTGGGCGTTCGAAAAAGATCCTGCCTTCGCGGATGACCTCACGATCAGGCACCGCTACGACGCCGCCCGCTGCTCTGTCCTGGCCGCCGCCGGCAAAGACAAAGACATGCCCATAGTCGAGCCGGCGGAGTGGAGCCGCCTGACCGGCCTGGCGCTGAAGTGGCTGCGGGCCGACCTCGCCCTGATGACCGCCCAGGCCAAGGACCCGCAGCGGCAGCGCCTGGTCGGGGAGTGGCTCGCGGGCTGGAAGGAGGACCCGGACCTGGCCCCCGTCCGCGACCCGGCTTCGCTGGCGGCGATGCCGCCGGCCGACGCCGTGGCGTGGCGGTCGCTCTGGCGCGACGTGGACGCGCTGCTCGCCTCGATCGGTAAGTGAGGACGCCCGGACCCGTTACCGACAGTCCCTCGCGGCCCCGCCGCGCGGGCCCCGGGTGCTACTTCGACGGCGGCTCGGCCTGCCGGATGACGCGAAACCCTTGCAGGTCGATGAATTCGACGCCCTTGTCGAGTCGGGTGAGCAGCACCCGCACCCGCCGCGTGTCCGTCGCGGGGAACGCACTCAGCCGGTTCCCGGGCCGGCCCTGGAACACGATCTGCCACTTCCCGTCCACCTCGACCTCGACGGCCATCCGCAGCCCGTTGCCGTCGCCTGCCATTCGCAGGTCGATCCCCCGCACCGGCACGGCCTCGGACAGCTCCGCCACCAACGTGAGCGGGGCCCGGACGTCCGCCGGGAAGACGACCCGGCCGCCCGAGGTGCGCTCGAAGTCCTCCAGCGGGGCCCGGTTGACCGCCACCTCGTTAACGGTGATGCGCTGGGTCGGGACGACGGGCAGCGGCCCCGTGACGCGGACGGCCGCGATCCGGGCCTCGAACCACTGCCAGCCGGAGGTGAACCCGAACTCGCACTCGGTCCCGGCGGGCACCGCACCCTCCTCCGGGGCGACCCACGTCTTCCGTCCCTGCGTGACCGTGAAGGACATTGCCGGCGTGGCGGCGCTGACGAACTGCCCGCCGGGAAGGGTGAACGAGCCGTTCCAGCCGCCCAGGTCGCGGTGCAGCCGCCCCTTGACCCAGACGACCCGGTCGTTGACCACGTTGCGCCCCGTCTCGCCGTGGCCGGCCTCGCCGCCGGCGACGACCGGCCGTTCGTACTCGAACGCCATGTCCGCGACCTTGTAGCGGACACGCGCCACCAGGGACACCGGCCCCTTGGCCGGGCCGCTCACCACCTGCTCCTGGTGGGTGGTCTGCCAGCCGTCGTCGCCGCAATCGGGTTTGATCGGGAAGGTGACCGGCAGCCTGCCGACGAGTTCGAAGCCGCCCTCCAGGGGCAGCGGCGAATCCTTGCGCCAGGCGGCGCGTTCGGCCGGCGTCGCGCCGCAGAAGTAACCGGCCAGCGGGTGCTGCACGTCCAGCCCCACCTTCCAGCGGCCGACGTTGTCCTTCTTGTTGTCGTCCGGCAGTAACTCCGCGGTCAGGCGGAGGTCGATGCCGAGCGCCATCTCCGCCAGGTACTGCTTCTGGAGCGCCGGCACGTCGGCGAGCGTGAGGACCTCGCGGGCCGTCGGGGCCGCCTCGGCCTTCAGGAAGTCGTAGAGCTCGGCGCGGGTGTCACGCCCCTTGCCCATCGCGAGCAGCTTGGCTAGCCCGTCGCGCAGGCGCGGGGCCTTCGGACCCAGGACCGCCGCGGCGACACCCCAGTTGCGCTGGTAGTAACCCAGGGCCACCGCGTCCTGGTGGCAGACCGGGGGCAGGTCCGGGAAGCTCTTCGCCCGCCACTGCGGCGCGCCCGTGATCGCCAGGTTCCGCTTCGTGGAGTTGAGGACGACCAGGTAGGCCCCCCCGCGAAGATAGGCGGGCAGCAGGCTCTCGCCCCCCTGGTACTCCAGGCGGTAGGAGTTCTGGCAGAAGCCGCCGTCGTGGCAGCGGAGCATGGTGAGCTTCCAGGACAGGGCGGCCCAGTGCCGCTTCAGCGCGTCTGGGCTGACGGCGCCGGCGGCCAAGAGGCCCCAGGTCGTCGAGAGCGACTGGCAGGCGTGGCCCTGGTCCATCCCGCCCACCGCGCCCTTGGCGTACGTGGCGCTGCAGTTCTCGGTGAACAGCCGCGGCCCGCCGTGGATGAGCGAGGCGACCAGGTACGGACCGTGCCGACCGGAGTAGGTGCATCCAGCCTCCAGATTCGGCTCGAACTTCCTGACCCAGTTGTCGCGGCCGTAGGGGACGAAGCCGTCCGGCGCCAGTTCCTGGGCGCGGGCGAGCATTCGGTCGACGAGGTTCGGCTCGGCCTTCACCGGGGTCAGGCTGGCCACGGCGAACGCCAGGGCGGTGTGCGACCCCCCGGTGGAGACGCCGCCGCCGCGGTAGCCGGGGTTGTGGCCGTGGCCGGCGTTCCAGTCGCCGTAGACCATCTCCCCCCGCAGGCGGTCCACCTGGCTCTGCAGCGCGACGAGGACGCGGTCGTCGTGCGTGCGCAGCCAGTACTCCGAGAGGAAGATGATCCCCATCGATGTGGGGATGGCCCAGGCGTCCTGTGGACAGCGGAAGGCCAGGTATTCGGCGGCCTTGCGGATGTGGCCGTCGTACGCGGGGTCCCCCTGGGCCAAGAGACCCAACGCCGCCCACGCCGTGTCGTACCCGTTGTGGGTGTAGCCGCAGGTGCGCTGCCACGAGCCGTCGGGTTGCTGCTGGTCGGCCAGCCACGCGGCCGTCATGCGGGCCACCATCACGCTCTTGGCATCCTCGGAGGTCGGCGCGTGCGGGCCGTAGGCACCGATCCTGGGGATGTCGAAGGCCACCACCCGGTGCAGCGATTTCAGGTGCGGGGGCAGCGCGCCTGTCAACTCACGCACCGTGACGCGGACGCGGTACCCCAGGGCCGGCTTGCGACACACGACGGTGGCCCGGAAGCGGTCGTAGCCCGTCGGGACGGTCCAGGTCAGGTGGCCCGGCGCGTGGGACCACAGCGATTCCGGGACGGCTTTGCCCTTGTACGCGATCTCCTTCCCGTCGTCGTCCTGTCCCCGCCGGATCTGCCCCCACCCGGTGGCCTGCGACAGGCGGCGAACGTTCGAGAGGTCGAGGGTGCCGACCGGTCCTTCGAGCCGCGGCCGGATCAGGTCCGCCCAACAGCTTCCGTTGTGTTCGCGGGTCAACTCCAGCAGCGTCGTCAGTTCGTCCCCGGCGGCGACCTTCGCGTCCAGTTCCACCTCGGTCAAGCCGCCCTGGCGCAGCTCCCCGGTGACCTGTGCCTCGCGCACCACTGCGGCCGGCGGCGCGGCCGGCCGCGGCACCGGCTGGCCGTCGGCGGGGCGGATCACGTCGAACGCGACCCGGCCGCGCCCCTCGGCGGCGTCGAGCCGCTCGCCGGCGTCCATTTCCAGGCCCCGTGTCTCCTGGTGCTTCGACGCCGGCCGGTCGAGGTGCAGCGCCCCGCCGGTGACGAAACGCTGGCCGTCCATCGCCACGAGCAGGTCGCCCGTGCGGAGGTGGCCGTCCGCCGGCGAGCCGGGAATGACGTCCACGACCTCGAAGGAGTCGAGCATCAGCTCGCCCTTGGCATCCAGTAAGCCGGCCGGCCAGGCCCGGCGGAACGCGGCGAAGGAGCCCCAGGTGCGGTCGTGCATGCGGGTGCGAATGCCGAGCGGCCCCCAGGTGATGATGAAGTTCTGGGCGCTCTTGTCGTCGTCGTCGTCGAACCACGAGAAGCCCGCACCGCCGGAGTAAGGCGTGGGATGGCGGCGGTCCCAGGTGTCGTGATCGACCTTGGCGACGGCCTTGACCCAGGGCGCCAGGTCGAAGTCGGGGCCGGTCTCGGGGCGAGACAGGATGAAACTCGGCCTGGCCACGTACACCGGCACCGCGGGTTGAGGGGCCGGCTCTTTCCCGGGCGGTTCCGACGTCGGGCCGGGAGGCCGTTCCTTCACCGGCGGTTCCGGTGCTGGCTTCGTGGGCGACGGCCCCGCTGCCTCCGGTGCCGGCACCGGCTGGGGGGGCGGGTCGCCGGTCGGCGCCTCGGCCACGTTGTCCGGGTCCGGTCGGGGCTGGTCGCGGAACAGGGAGTACGCCGCGACGGAAAGGGCAAGGAACACGAGCATGCCCGCGAGGCCGGCGATCCACGCACCCGTATTGCGGCCGGCCGACGGCGCACGCCGGCGCCGGGTCGGTCGGTTCTGCGACGTTCGTTCCAGAGACGGGGCGGATTCGGTCTCTGAATCGGGGACGGCCAACCGGTGCTCGCACTTGGGGCACGAAATGCTCTTGCCGGCCAAGTGGTCCTTGACCCGTAAGGCCTGACCACACGGACACTGCAACCGAATGGTCATCGTCCACCCCCAAAACTCGGAAATGGTCCGGTGCCGACGTCGGTGAAAGGCCACTCTGCACGCAAGGACCGGCAACTCGCGAATAACGCCCCGGGGCTCACTCCCGCGCCGATCGGAGGGCCGGTGCGCAACTTCGCCTGGGGAAAGAGCCGGAAACGGCGAGGCGCTCCCGATCTCCGGTCGCTGGTAGGTGGTCGCCTATTGTCTCGTCAGAGTATCCTGCGCCCCGTCGCCGGCCGCTAATCAATTCGCGGCCGCCCGTCGTCGTGAGGAGTTGACCGGCGACCGCGGACGGCCGGCAGTCGTCGGATTCCCGCCAGAGGCGGGGATTCGGGAGGGGTAGCTCCGCGACTGCGCCGCACGCAGAGGGCGACGCGGCGTCGATTCGGGTGCCGTCCGCCGGGCGGGTATCGATCGTCAGTGCCGCACCGGCGACTTCACCCGTCCCGGCATCTGGCGAGTCCCATCAGTGGGCCGGCGGCTCTCGTTCCCGAGCGACTGTGGGGGTTGCTCCAGACGAGTCGGACGTAACGCACCCGCTGCTGTCAGGGTTCGGCCCTTTCGCTCTTCGGTCACCTCGCCCGAAGTCGTCGAACCGGTTCGGGCTGCGTCCCGATCCGGTGAAGCACCCCGGGTCGGACTCGAACCGACGACACACAACCGTTTGGTGCGGTGGCCGACAACCGGCCGGATCACCGGGTCAATGCCGGGCCAGCGCCGGCGGGTTCGCCCCACTGGGTCGGACCGGGTGACGGATCGATACCGAGCCTCCGATGGCTAAGGCCAAGCCGCGTCCGGGCGACCGTCATGGCCGCCCGGACACAAGTACTCAGCCGCCCGCCTCAGCGGTAGGCCGGTCGCCGCCAGGGTCGCCTTCGGGCGAGTTTGAGACGGATGTCGCGGTTGACCAACGCCACGCCCGCGGTCAGAGCCAGGGCGATCGCGAACGCCCACCACGACTGTGCGATCGCCCCGACCGCGGTCGCCACGCCGACGCAGCCCAGAAAAGCGAGTTTGTTCAACTTTTCTCTCGCGCCCATACCACCCTCCTCCTGTTTAGCGAGTTCACTCAGTCGATCGACCGCCGTGGACGATCAACGACCTTTCCCAGGTCGAGCGACTTTCCCCGGGGCGGGAAGCGGCCTCGGCCTGGAACCCGACTCCGCCTTGCCGACCGGCGACGCGCCGGACCGGTCATTCGCCAGGTCGGCGACAGCCGCCAGCACTCCGGCCAGCGGCCGGTCGGACGTCAGTTCAGCGGCCCGCCGACGGAGCTCGGCGGCCACGTCCCTGCGGCCGGCAGCCTCGTGCCGGTCGGCCTCGGCGTGCAACCTCGCCCGTTGGTCGGCGGCCCGGGCGTGGAACCGCGCCTCCAGCCAGACGGCCGCGTCGGCCAGGAGCATCGCCCGCACCCGGCGGGTTACAACTTTCAGCAACCATCCCATGTCGAAGCTTCCTCCCTTGACGTCGCGGGCGTGTCAGGCAGACTGCCTGACACGCCCGCGGTGGTTGACACTGGGTAGTGTCGCCGCTCAGGCGACCGCCGGGGTGCCGCACACCGTCCGCCCGGCCCGCGCCAGGGCGATCGCCCGGCGGGCCAGGTCGGCCGGGTCGGCGACCCCATCCAGGTACAGCTGCCACCCGAGCCCGGCCGCCTCGGCGGCCAAATCGTCGCGGGTCTGCGGACAGCGGACCGACCGGAACGCCTGTCGGCCCAGCGCCCGGAGCTTGCGGTACACGGGCAGGAAGCCGCTGGCGGACGCGGCCGCCCCGGTCGGCGGGGTGGTGATCGGCATGACCGACTCCTCTTGTTGATTGATGGGTAACTGGACGGGGAGCATCCCCGTCCCGGACATGGTGCCCTCGCGGGCGTGATACCTGGCCGACCCGGCCCGGGTCGGCCAGGCCTCTACCGGCCGATGTTCAGGGACCTCAGCCGCGACCACACCGATGACAGTGCTTGCTTCTCCCGCCGCGTCTGCTTGAGCGCGGCCACCAGCCGGCCGGCGCGCTGGGCCGCGTCGGCCAGGGCGGCCCTGAGCCCCTCGGCCTCGGCCAGCGGGTCCGGCCCGTCGGCCGGCGGCGGCCCGGGCCGGGCCGCCGGGTCGTGACCGTTCGCGTCACGGGGTCTCGCCTTCACGTCGATCCTCCTCTCGGAAGTGGTGGGAGTGCCAGGCCGGGCCGGCCCGGCGGTCGAGGTCCGCGCGGCCCCGGGGGTCGGCATGACAACCGCCGACGGGTCGAGGGGCAGCGCCACGAACGTCCGTTCGTCCCCCTCGGCCACGAGCGGCTTGCCGTCCGATGCCAGCCGGACGGTGTGGCACCCGAGCGTCAGCACCCGGGCCAGGACCGCGCGGTCGAGGGCGACCCGGGCCGGCGGGCCGGCCGCCGGCGACCGGGCCAGGTACAGCTCCCGCACCGCCCCGGCGCCGCCGTCCTTCGCCCGGACGACGACCCCGCCGTCCAGCTCCAGCGTCACCGGGCGGTCGGACTCACCGGCCCCCGGCAGGTTGGGCAGGGCGGCGAGCAGGGCCTGCGCGTCGCGGCCGTCGATCCCGGTGACGCTCGGTGCGGGCGGCCGGGGTACGACCGCGGCCACGTCCGGGTACCGGCCGCCCGGGTCGGCCGGCAGCCGCACGGCCCACGGCCCGGCCGCGACGACCAGGTGCGACGCCGTCCGCCCGACCCGGACGTCGGGTTGCCCGGCCAACTCGGGCGCGCCGAACACCGGGGTCGCCGGCACCAGGACGTCGTCGGCGAACGGCAGCCGGAGCCCGCCCCACAGGAGGGCCTGTCGGCCGTCGGTGCCGACCACCTGCCCGGCCCGGCCGCGGACCTGGACCCGGTCGAGGGCGAAGCGGGTGGCCTCCCGCGCCGCCGTTCGGCCGCACTCGTGCAGGGCAGCCAGGAACTCCGGCGCGACCCGGGCGAGTTCCCCGGGCGGGTCGGGGACCCGGTGCTGCTTGCCGGGCAGGACCGCGTCGAACGGCATCGTGCGCGGGGTGCCCCGGTCGGACCACCGGGCGGTCCCGCGCAACTTCCGGTCGACGGCGAGTTCGACCGGCTCGCCCGTCGCGCCCTCGACGGCCTCGAGTACGGTCATCGGGACGACCAGCGTCTCGTCCCCCGACCGGGATACTGCCGGAGTGGTGTGCACCAGCTCGACCTCGCCGGCCCGTGTCCAGAGGGTAAGGGCGCCGGCCCGGGACTGAAGGACGACCGGTGCGGCCGGGCCACGCGGCCGGCCACTGACACACTTGCGGCCGACGACCCGGAACCGCCGGGCCAGGTCACGGGGGATCACAATCACGTTGAACTCCTCTTCGGGGATTAGGCTCAGTCCACGCGCCACCCATCGGCGAGCAACGCCTCGGCCGAGTCGTAGCTCCCGCGCGGCAGCGCGAGCAGGCGACTGAAGCACAGTGGGATGACGAACGCATTGGCCAGGAACACTGTGGCCGAGAAGCCGGTGACGCCGAAGAGGCCGCGGACGTCCACCCGGCAGCCACACTCCTCGTGTCCGCGGCTGCGGCGGACGAGCGGCAGGACCGGGTACAGCGGCCACCGCCGCGGGTCGGTCACATACAGCAGGCTGCGGGCGTGGTCCGGGTCGAACATCCGGGCCCGCCAGTCGCGGGTCATGGGAGGCCTCCGTGCGGGAGTGGAAACAAACGGGCCCGGCCCGACGGCCGGGCCCGGGAACGGCAGTGGCGGCCGTTAGGCGCAGACGCTCACGCGGCGACCGAACGGCGGTCGAGACAGACAGGCGCCGACCACGGCCCACAGGACGGGCGGGGCCGGGAAGCGGTCCGGGAAGCGGGTCTCCAGGTCCGTGAGGCAGACGACACACGACGGGGACAGGTCCGACCGGTCGAGCCAGTCGAAGACGCAGCGGTGCGACGTGCCGCCTCCACCGACCGGGTCGAGGACCAGCTCCCCGTCGCCCGACCGCCAGGTCTGCACCTTCTGGACTTCCGTGTCGTGGTAGAGCACGGTCACCGCGCAGTCGAAGGCGGCCAGGATGCCGTTGACCTCGGCGGCGAACACACCCAGCTCCCGTTCGCCGACCGAGCCCGACGTGTCCACCGCGATCACCACGTCGCCGAGTTCCTCGGAGTGCAGGCCGGGCAGGTAGAGCCCCTGCCACAGGAACCGGCGGTTGGGCCGGACCCACGAGTAGTCGTTGCGGGCGTGGCTGGCCACGAACTCGCGCAAGACCTCCCGCCAGTCCTGTGGGGGACGTAGAACCCGGTCCACCGTGCGATTCAAACCGGCGGGCAGTTCGCCGCGACCCCGCGCCGCCTGCTCGGCCTGGGCCACCGCCACCTGCCATTCCGCTGCGGTTCGCCCGGCACTCGCCGGCGAACCGGTGAGTGGATCGGCGACCGAGCCGCAGCCGCCCGGGTCGCCCGGGCGCTGCTCGCCGTCTCCGTCGCCGGACTGGATGCTGTCCGACGCGGTGGGCTGAGGGACCGGACCGAGGAGGGCGTAGTACTCGTCGGCGGACCTGCCCGGCGGCAGGTGGGCGTACTTCCCCGCGCCGGGCATCAGCCGCGACGCCGGCAGCGCGAACCCGGCCTGGACCAGGAGCGGGTTGACCGCCAGGTCGCAGGCCACATTCCATTGCGTGGCGTCCCTCGCTCCGCGCCGACCCGGGTGGGCCAGCGCGCAGTGCATGACCTCGTGGGCCAGCACGCCCACCAGCTCGTCCGGGCTCAGGCCGGCCACAAACCGGGGGTGGTACGACAGCACCCGCCCGTCGGTGGCCATCGTCTCGCAGTCCCAATCCACCTCGGGGGTCAGCCGCAGCACGAGGCAGGCGAAGAAGGCGCTCTTCGCGTCGCGGCCGAGGATCAGCCGGCCCCGGGCGGCCGACAGGGCCCGGCCCGCCCGCTCGGCTACGGCCTGTCGGGCGGCCTCGGCCTCGATCACCGCGAACGGGTCGTCTCGATTGGGAGTCATGGGTCACCTGGGAACGAGAAGGGGATGTCGGTCTCGAGCGAGGCCGGGCGGGAGGTCAGCCGGCGCCGGCGGGGACCGCCGCCTGGGCCTGCGACCCGAGCAAGAGGGCCGCCGTGGCCGCGGCCTGGTCGGCGGCGTCCACGACCCGGTGCAACTCGGCCAGCCCGACGCTGAGCAGGTCCTCGTACAGGAGTACCTTGCCGCGCAGCTCGGCCGCCTGCGCCTTCCGGGTCTCCAGGGCCCGGCCGCCGAGGTCGCCGGCGGCGACCTCGGCGCGGATGCGGCCCGCCTCGGCCCGCACCTCGGTCACGACCGCGTCGCGCACTGCCCGGACCGCGTCGGCGTCCAGCCGGTGCCGCAGCAGGTACACGGCACTGACCCT
>Ga0247822_10002193_pt1 | contig 12352 bp, 9 predicted proteins | sample 13C_Cellulose_Da_FD_192423 | JGI IMG/M metagenome (GOLD analysis project Ga0247822, IMG submission 192423) | Soil microbial communities from agricultural site in Penn Yan, New York, United States - 13C_Cellulose_Day30 | ecosystem: Environmental > Terrestrial > Soil > Agricultural land | place...
CGCCCGCCAGGATCACCAGGAAGAACAGGCCGCTGCCGCCGCCCGGCAGGTCGAGCAGCTTCATCAGGCCGGCGAGGGCGGACAGCATGCCGAGCACGGCGACGGTGGTGCCGGTCATCGTCCCCCGCCGGATCTCCAGCGCGACGGCGCCGACGGCCAGGGCGCCGACGAGGGCGGCCACCAGCGGGGCATCGCCGGCGTGGGCCTGGCTGGGCAGGGCCGAGGACGGCAGCCAGAACGGGTAGAGGAACGCAGCCACGCCGATGACCAGGACCAGCAGGTAGACGGCGGCCGAGCGGGCCCGGCCGAGCAGGCTCGGGTGGCTGCCGATGAGGAGCGGGAGGTGCTCGTCGGCCTCGGGGCGCGCCGCGGTGGCGGTCACGGCGCCGGCTCCGTGGCGGCCGGGTCCGACGTCGGCGCGAGGACCGCTCGGACCTCCTCGACGGTCAGCAGCGGGGGCAGGACCCGGAGCACCTGCGGCGCGAACAGCGAGTCCGCGAGGACGGTGCGGGCCTCGCCGTGAGCCACGACGTCGCCGTCGCCCAGCACGAGGACCGTCGTGGCGACGCGCGCGGCGAGCTCGATGTCGTGGGTGGCGAGGACCACGGCGCCGCCGCCCGCGGCGTGCTCGCGCAGGGCGTGCTCGAGCGCGTGCCGGGATGTGGCGTCGATGCCGCGGGTGGGCTCGTCGAGCACGAGCACCGGGGCGTCGCCCACGGCCACGGCCGCGATGGCGACCCGCTGGCGCTGGCCGACCGAGAGGCTGCGCGGGTGGCGGTCGGCGAGGTCTTCGAGCCGGAGGGTCCGGAGCCAGCGGTCGACCGCGGCCGGGTCCCGACGGCCGAGCAGGCCGAGGGTGGCCTCGACCTCGCCGCGCACGGTGGAGCTGAACAGGAGGGAGTCGGGTTCCTGGGGGACGTAGGCCACCGGCACGTTCGCCTCGACGGTGCCGCCGGTGGGCGCGTCGGCGGCGGCGAGGGCGCGCAGCAGGGTGGTCTTGCCCGAGCCGTTGCGGCCGAGCACCGCGACGATCTCGCCTTGGCGGACGGTGAGGTCGGTGGGTCGGAGCACCGTCCGGGGGCCGTGGCTGACCGTGACGCCGGTGCCCGTGAGCAGCAGCTCGCCGGCGGCCTCGGCCGGCTGCGCGGCGACGACGGCAGCGGGGAGGTCGGACCGGCGCGCCGCGTTGCGAGCATCCCGGACGGTGAGCGGCGGCGGGTCCCAGCCGAGGAGCCGGCCGAGGTGGGTGACCGGCGGGGCGCTCGCCAGGGTGGCGAGCACGTCGTCGGGCCGGCCGTCGGCGGCGATCCGCCCGGCCTCGACGAGCAGCGTCCGGTCCGCGAGCGGCCCGGCCCGGTCGAGGCGGTGCTCGGCGAGGAGCACGGTGGTGCCGAGGTCGTCGTTGAGGCGGCGCAGCGCCGCCATCACGTCGTCGGCGCCCTGCGGGTCGAGCATGGAGGTGGGCTCGTCGAGCACGAGGATCTGCGGTCCGGCGGCCAGCGCGCCCGCCACCGCGCACCGCTGGCGCTCGCCGCCCGACAGCGTGGCGGGGGAGCGGTCGCGCAGGTGGGCGACGCCGAGCGCGTCGAGCACCTCCTCGACCCGGCGGCGCATGAGGGCGGCGTCGGACCCGAGGTTCTCCAGGACGAACGCGATGTCGTGCTCGACGTGGTCGACGACGAACTGGGCCTCCGGCGTCTGGTGGACGAACCCGACGACGTCGGCCAGGTCGCGAGGCCGGTGCGTGGTGATCGACCGGCCACCGGACACGACGTCACCGGTGAAGCGACCGCCGCTGCTGTGCGGGACCAGGCCGTTCACCGTGCGCAGGAGGGTGGACTTGCCCGAGCCGGACTCGCCCACGACCAGCACCACCGACCCGGGCTCGACCTCGAGGTCGACGGGGCCCAGCGAGGGCGGCGCGTCCGGGTAGGCGAACGACGCGGCGCGCCAGGCGACGGTGCCGTGGTCGCGGCTCACGAGACGCCCGCCAGGTCGGGGGCCGGCGACGGCCTCGTCGTCGCCGGGGGCGCCTCGGCCACGGGGACGGGCGGCACCAGGACGGGGATGGCGAGCGCGGCGAGGCACACCACCGCGGCGAGGGAGAACGACGGGAACCGCAGCGGGTACGCCGTCCAGTAGAGGGTCTCGTCCCAGACGGCGGCGAGGATCGTGAGCCCCAGCGGCGCCAGGAGCACGCCGGCGCCCACGGCGACGTCGAGACGGGTGAGCCGGCGGGGCCGGTACCGGGCCGTGCCCGACGAGCGCGACGCGAGGACCACCGCGGCCAGCAGGGTGACCACGCCCACGGCACCGGCCACGATCGCGGCCGCGGACGCCCGGCCGATCAGGGCGATGAACGACCCGCCGAGCGAGAGCATGGCCACCAGCCCGAGCCAGGCCGAGGCCCGGTCGCCTCGGCCCCGGGGCTGGCGGGCGAACCCGCGGGCGTCCATCGACTCGGCCAGGGCGACGGCCCGTTCGAGGCCGGACTCGAGGATCGGGACCGTGAGCCGGACCAGACGGCCCCGCCGCACGACCCGGCCACCGGTGCGGGCCCGGTCGGCCTCGCGCACGTCGGTCACCGCGGCCATGGTGCTCGGGACGAACGCCAGGGCGACGGTGAGGATGAGGCCCGGTTCGTGGAACGCCCGCGGTGCCGCCTGCACCAGCTCGTGGTGGGAGGCCACCGCGTTGAACACGCCGAACGCGCCGAGGATGCCCACCACGGCGAAGGCCTGGGCGGCGGCGTACAGGACGATGTCGCCCTCGATCGTGCCGCCCACCGTGAAGCCGCCCAGGATCTGGGGCAGCGTCCCCTGGGGGAGCGTGAACCAGAGGTGCTCCGGCGGGCCGTCGATGGCCGGGCTGTGGGTGGTGAGCGCGGTGAGCGCGACGCGGAGGAGGGCGAACACCACGCCGAGGCCGACGAGGATCGGGAAGGCGCGGGCCAGCGTGGTGTCGAGGCGGTGCGCGCTCACGACGAGGAAGCTGATGGCGAGGACGACGGCCACGTAGAGCGGGTTCGGGGCGATCTGCACGCACGCTGCGGCCGCGATGGCCCACACGAGCCACGTCACGGCATGGAGCGGGCTGGTGGTGCGCACGATCGGTACCCCGGAGGGGCCCGCACGGGGTGTGCCGGGCCGGTGGACGGCGGGAGGGCGGCGGCCGGGAGGATTGACCCGTCGCCGAGACGCACCGTACGGTGACAGCCGGTTGAGGTCGTTGGCAACCCGGACGTTGCCGACGGGCGTGCACGCCAGTGCACACAGGGGAAGTCGGTGAGAGTCCGACGCTGACCCGCAGCTGTAACCGGTCCCACGAGGCCGGGAGCCAGGTGACCTGCCTCCACCCCGACGGACGCCCGGTCCGCCGGTCCCCACGCCTCGTGCTCCCACGAGGCCCCACCGGCCCCCGCGGAACGGGGCCACGGAGGAAGCATCCATGTCGATCCGTCGATTCGTCGCCGCAGGCCTCGCCCTGTCGCTGACCGCCCCGTTGCTCGGCACGGGTCCCGCCGGTGCTGCGCCGGCCGCCGACCCGGTCGTCACCAAGGCCAAGGCCTGGCTGGCGACCCAGCAGAAGGCCGATGGCGGCTTCGAGGTCGCCGGCGTGCCCGGCTTCGAGACCCCGGACGCCGTCGCCGCCCTCGCCGCCGCCGCCCAGACCGGCGTCGAGTGGGATCCCGCCGCCGCCCGGGCCGCCGTCGAGGCCCAGGACAGCAGCGGTGGCAAGGACCCGCTCGACTACCTCGACGACCTCGTCGACAACGAGCTGGATCCGACCACCGCGGCCGCCGCCGGCCGCGCCGCCAAGATCGTCCTGCTGGTGGCCGCCCCGCTGGGCATCGACCCGACGGACTTCGACCCGTCGAACGACTCGGCCTCGCCCGTCGACCTCATCGACCGCTTCACCTCGCACGAGAGCGGCGACGGGACCTACGACCTCACCTTCAACGGCAAGCTGTTCGCCGCGCTGGCCCTCCGCTCCAGCGGCCGGGCCATCCCCGACGGCCTGATCGACCAGATCCTCGCCGCCCAGCGCCCCGACGGCTCGTGGGACTACACCGGCACGCCGAACGACCCCTACGGCGGCAACGACATCGACACCACGTCGACGACGCTCCTCGCGCTCTACGCCGACGGCCACGACATCGACGAGCCCGCCCTCACCGCCGGCATCAGCTGGCTGGCGAAGCAGCAGGGTGCCAGCGGCGCCTTCCAGGCGTTCGGCGCCGATGACCCCAACGCCACCTCCATGGCGACCATCGCGCTGAGCGCGCTGCACATCGACGTGACCACGTCGGCCTGGCGCACCACCTTCGGTGCCCCGGTCACCGGCACCTACAAGAACCCGTACACCGCCCTGCGCGCCATGCAGAACGCGACGGACGGGCACATCAACAGCCCCAACGACTCGCCCGAGTACGGGACCAGCACCTTCGCCACGACCCAGTCGATCCAGGCGCTGACCCGTCAGTTCCACCTGCGGGGCGCCCACGAGGTCCTCCTGCGCGACTGGGCCACCAAGCTGGCGTCGCCCGCTGCTGCCCCCGACAGCACGTCGGCCATCGACCTGATCAACGACGCGCTCGGCACCAACACCTCGGTGCAGTCCGCCCGCCTCGCCGCCACCACGGCGGCGGTGAACGGCCAGAAGGGCCGGGAAGCGGCGGCGGCCGACCTGTTCCAGCAGGTGTTCAAGCGCACGATCGACCCGTCGGGCCGGAACTACTGGTCCACCAAGCTGATCACGATCACCCGACCGGAGATGCTCGCCCGCACCACCGGGTCGGCCGAGTTCTACCGGAAGGCCGGCGGCACCATCCCGGCGTTCGTCGACGCCGCCTACCAGGCGTCGCTCGGCCGGGCCGCCGATCCCTCGGGCCGTGCCTTCTGGATCAAGCAGCTCCAGAACGGCCGCCACGTCGAGTCGGTCGCCCGCAGCCTGGTGAAGAGCAACGAGTACCGCCGCACCGAGGCCCGCAACGCCTTCCAGCGGGTGCTCGAGCGCCAGCCCACCACCGCCGAGCGCGACACGTGGACCGCCAAGCTGGCCACCACCCGCGTGGAGGTCCTGCTGGCCCAGCTGGCTGCGTCCGCCGAGTTCTACGACGTGACGATCTCGTGAGCCTGCTCGTCCCCCGTCGCTCCGGTGGCGGGGGACGCCGGCGACCGCTCGCGGTCGCAGCGGTCCTCGTGGCGCTCGCCGCCACGGGCACCGTGGGCACCCCGTCCGCGGGCGCCGCGCCCGAACGCCTCGCCGCCACCGGCGGGTGCCGCGCCGTCGGCTCCTCCGACGCGCCGAGCGGCGGCGGCCCCAACCGGGCCACCGTCGTGGTCGACACCGGCTCCGGACCGGTCTGGTCGGCCTGCATCTCGTTCAGCGGCACGATCTCGGGCATCGAAGCGCTGGAGCGGGCCCAGGACGTGATCACCGATCTCGACCCCGTCTACGACCAGTACGGCGGGCTCGGCAAGGCGGTGTGCAAGCTGCGCGGCGTCGGCACGGCGCCGCCCGACTGCCTCGGCAAGTCGGCGAGCTCGTGGTGGCTCAGCATCAACGGCCAGGTCACCGGCAAGGGCGCCAGCTCGATCTCCGTCAAGGACGGCGACGTCGAGGGGTGGCGCTACGGCACCGGCGGCACCCCGCGCGCCGCCACCGAGGGCACCGAGGCTGCGGCCGCGCCGCCGCCCACCCCGACCACGAAGCCGCCGGCCGCCACCACCCAGCCGCCGGTGGCCACGACCCGCCCGTCCGGGGGCGCGATGACCGGCTCCACCAAGCCCGATGGCACCCCGGCCGACCCCACGACGACCCGCCCCGGCGAGACGACCACCACGAAGCCGGGCGAGACCACCACCACCGCCGAGGGTGCGACGACCACCACCACCATCGACGACGGGGGCCACACCACCCAGCTCGCCAGCTCCGGCGGTTCGGGCGACGAGGGCTCGAACGACGGCCGCGGCGAGTCGGCCGCCGGCGCCGCCTCGACGAGCACGGGCTCGACCGACGGCGACGACAGCTCGGGTGGCAGCTCGCTGCCTGCGGCCCTGGGCTTCGCTGCGGTCATCGCTGCCATCGGCGGCGGTGCCGTCCTCGTCCGGCGCCGCCGGGCCCACGCCGCTCCCACCCTGCCCGCCAGCTGACCCCGGACCCGGTGCGGGCCCCTCGACGCGGGTCCGCGGTGGGGGGTCAGCGGCGGTACTCGGGGTTCTCCCAATCGAAGCGTTCGCCGTCGTCCCACGCCGAGCGCTGGTTGCCGTACGCCGGGATCCCTCCGGCGTCCCGCAGCAGCTTGGCGAGGTGGAGCAGGTTCCACGTCATGAACGTGGTGTTGCGGTTGGTGAAGTCGTTCTCGGGCCCGCCCGAGCCGGGGTCGAGGTACGACGGGCCGGGCCCGGCCTCGCCGATCCACCCGGCGTCGGCCTGCGGCGGGATCACGTAGCCGATGTGCTGCAGCGAGTAGAGGACGTTCTGCGCGCAGTGCTTGATGCCGTCCTCGTTGCCGGTGATCAGGCAGCCGGCGACGCGCCCGTAGTACCGGTACTGCCCGGCGTCGTTGAGCAGGTGCGAGCTGCCGTAGAGCCGCTCGATCACCTGCTTCATGACCGAGCTGTTGTCGCCGAGCCAGATGGGTCCGGCCAGCACGAGGACGTCGGCCGCCCAGACCTGCTCCTGGATCGCCGGCCAGTCGTCGGTGGTCCACCCGTGCTCGGTCATGTCCGGCCACACGCCGGTCGCGATGTCGTGGTCGACGACCCGGATGCTCGTGGTGGCGACGCCGTGCGCCCGCATGATCGCCGCGCTCGCATCGACCAGGGCCTGGGTGTTGGACACCTCCGGCGACCGCTTCAGCGTGGCGTTGAGGAACAGGGCCCGGAGCCCGGTGAGGTCAGGAGCCGTCCCGTCGGTGGTGCTCATGCCCGCAAGCCTTCCAGCGATCGGCGCCGCCCGCTCGGTGGATCCCGGGTGAGCCACCGATCACTCGGCTACGTTGCGCGACGAGGCGGCGCACGACACGGGAGCGGACCGCATGACGGGAAGTCCGGACGCAACGGCCACCCCGACCGGCACGGACCCGGAGTCGACCGCGGGCCACGCCCGCGTCAGCGTCGGCACCCTCACCGCGATGGTCGTCGGCGGCATGGTCGGCGCGGGGGTGTTCTCGCTGCCCCGCCGCTTCGCCACCGAGACCGGGGTGTGGGGCGCGCTGATCGCCTGGACGATCGCCGGCACCGGCATGTTGATGCTGGCGTTCGTGTTCCAGGCGCTGGCCATCCGCAAGCCGAAGCTGGACTCGGGGGTCTACGCGTACGCCAAGGCCGGGTTCGGCGAGTACGTGGGCTTCTTCTCGGCGTTCGGGTACTGGGCCAGCGCGTGCGTCGGCAACGTCACGTACTGGATCCTCATCATGTCCACGCTGGGCGCGCTCGCCCCGTGGCTGGGCGAGGGCAACACCGTCCCGGCGGTGGCGCTGTCCACCGTGGGGATCTGGCTCTTCGCCGTCCTCGTGCTGCGCGGCACCGAGGGCGCGGCGGCCATCAACCGGATCGTCACCGTCGCCAAGGTGATCCCGATCCTGCTGTTCGTGGTGCTGTGCGCCGTCTACTTCGACTACGACGTCTTCCGGGCCAACCTGGCGGGCACCGGCCTCGGCTCCACGTTCGACCAGGTGAGCGGCACGATGCTCGCCACCGTGTTCGTGTTCCTCGGGGTCGAGGGCGCCAGCGTGTACTCCCGCTACGCCCGACGGCGCGAGGACGTGGGCCGGGCCACCGTGCTCGGCTTCGTCGGCGTGCTCGCCACGTTCGCCAGCGTCACGATCGTCTCCTACGGGATCCTGCCCCGGTCCGAGATCGCCGAGCTCCGCCAGCCCTCGATGGCCGGGGTGCTCGAAGCGGCGGTGGGCGGCTGGGGCGCGGTGTTCGTCAGCGTCGGGCTGATCGTGTCCGTGCTGGGCGCCTACCTCGCTTGGGCGCTGATGGCCGCCGAGGTGCTGTTCGTCGCGGCGAAGGACGACGACATGCCGCGGTTCCTCGGCCGGACCAACGGCGCCGGGGCGCCGATCTCGGCGGTCGTGATGAGCACGATCCTCGTCCAGATCATGCTGTTCGTGACCATGGCGTCGGAGAACGCCTTCGACTTCGCGCTCAACATGACCAGCGCGCTGACCCTGATCCCGTTCGTGCTCGCCGCGGGGTACGCCCTCAAGATCGCCTTCCGCCCGGACGAGGACACCGTGCCCACCGACAAGCGCACGAAGGAGCTGGTGACCGCAGCGCTGGCCACCGCCTACACGGTGTTCCTCCTGTACGCCGCCGGCCCGAAGTACATGCTCCTGTCCTTCGTGATCTACGCCCCGGGCACGGTCCTCTTCGTGCTGGCCCGCCGCGAGCAGGGCCGGAAGCTCTTCACCGGATCCGAACCGGTGATCCTCGCCGTGTCGATCGTCGCTGCCGCCGTCGGGGTCGCTGGCCTCGTCGGCGGCTGGATCACCATCTGAACGGAGCAGCCCCGATGGCTCACCACACCGTGCGCACCCCCACCCGCCGCCTCGCTGCCGCCGGCCTGGCCCTGGCCGCCGCGGCGGCGCTCGCGTCGTGCGGCAGCCCCACCGACAACGACACCCGGAGCGCCACGGCCGGGCTGCCCGACACCCTCCAGTCGCTCCAGGCCGAGACCTGGGTGCTGGACCCGTCCGAGACGACGCCGGCCGTCGACACCGAGGCGACCATCACCCTGTCGTTCGGCGACGAGCGGCTCCAGGGCCAGGCACCGTGCAACGTCTACGGCGCCCCGTTCGAGCTCGAGGGCGACCACGGCATCGACATCGGCCCGGTCACGTCCACCATGGCCGCGTGCGACGACCTCGATGCCGAGCGGGCCTACCTGGGTGCGCTCGAGGAGGTCGACGAGGCCGACACCGTCGACCCCACCCGGCTCGTCCTCGAGGGCGACGGCGTCTCCCTGGCGTTCGACCGGCTCGACCTCGAGGAGGCCATCGCCGGCACCTGGACCATCACCGCCCTGCGCACCGGCGATGCCGTCAACAGTCCCGTCGAGGGCACCGAGCCGACGCTCACCTTCGGCACCGACGGCACGCTGTCGGCCGATGCCGGCTGCAACCCGATCGCCACCACGTGGAAGCTCGACGACGCCGCGATCACCTTCGGCACGGCGGCCCAGGGGTTGAAGGCCTGTCCCGAGCCCGAGGGCGTCGACCAGCAGGAGGCGGCGCTCGCCGCCGCCCTCGGCCAGGCCGCGCGCGTCGACATCACCGACGAGCTCACCGTGCTCGACGAGGACGGCCACACCCTCATCACCGCCACGAAGCAGGCCGAGTGACGCCGCGCGCCCACGGGTGGACCGAGCGGTGACCGGCGAGACGCAGCGCGCCATCGACGAGGGTCACGACCGGCCGGCCCGCGACATCACGCCGCCGTCGCTGTTCGACTCGGTCCTCCCGCTCGTCACGCTCGTCGGGCTCATCGCCGGGGCCCTCGCGCTGTTCGGCCTCGACGCGCTCGACGGGCCGGTCCAGGTCGCGCTCGTGATCTCGTGCGGCGTCGTCGCCCTCATCGCCTTGAAGAACGGCTACCGCTGGGACGACGTCCAGACCCACGGCCAGTCGGCCCTCTCGTCGCTGTCCACCGCGGTGTTCATCCTGCTGGCGGTCGGTGCGCTCATCGGCACGTGGAACCTGTCGGGCACGATCCCGACGCTCGTGTACTACGGCATCCAGATCCTGGCGCCGAGCTGGTACTACCTCGCCACCGCCCTGATCTGCGGGGCCATCGCCTTGTCGATCGGGAGCTCGTGGACGACGGCCGGGACCATCGGCGTGGGCCTGGTCGGCATCGCCACCATGATCGGGGTGTCGCCGGCCATCACCGCCGGCGCGGTCATCTCGGGCGCCTACCTCGGCGACAAGACGTCGCCGCTGTCGGAGACCACGATCCTCACCGCGCAGATGGTGAAGGTCGACGTGTACGACCACATCCGCAGCCAGATCTGGACCTCGATCCCCGCGTTCGCCATCGCCTGCGTCGTGTTCGCCATCCTCGGCGTGGCCGGGCCGCCGGTCCACAACGAGATCAGCACCACCATCGAGCTCAACTCGCTCAACGGGATCTACCACATCACCCCGTTGAACCTGCTCCCGCTGGTGCTGCTGGCGTACCTGTCGATCCGCAAGGTGCCGGCCGCGCTCGCGCTGATGATCTCGGCGCTCTTCGCCGGGCTCCTGGGCGCCATCCTCCAGCCGGATGTGATGGCCGACTTCGTCGCCTCGATCGGTTCGTCGCACACCGGGGTGGCTGGGTCCATCCAGGGCGTGTGGGCGGCGATGGCCAACGGGTTCCAGATCGACACGGGCATCGCCGAGATCGACCAGCTCCTGTCCCGGGGCGGCATGGCCAGCATGCTCCCCACGTTGTGGCTGATCATCGGTGCGGTCACCTTCGGCGTGCTGCTCGAGGAGTTCGGCCTGCTGAACCGGCTGATCGACCCGCTCATCAGCGCCGCCCACCGCACCGGCACCCTGTTCCTGTCGGTGTTCGCCTGCGGGTTCGGGCTCAACGTGTTCGCCGGGGATCAGTACATCGCCCTGGTGCTGCCCAGCCGGGTGTTCCGGGCGACGTTCACCGATCGGGGCCTGGCCCCCACGAACCTGAGCCGCCTGGCCGCCGACAGCGGGACCGTCACATCGCCGCTCGTGCCGTGGAACTCGTGCGGCGCGTTCATGGCCGCGGTGCTGGGCGTCTCCACGCTCAAGTACGCCCCGTACGCCGTGTTCTGCTTCGCCAGCCCGATCCTGAGCGTCGTCTACGGCTTCACCGGGTTCCGGCTCGAACGGATCGCCGCCGACGAGGCCGTCGCGGTCGACGCCGGGTGACGGCGCCGGACCGGCAGGGTGGTGCGCCGCGAGCTGCTCGACGCGGGCCCTGATCCGTCCGACATCGGCGACGTCACCGGCGCCGTGGACGAGCTGAACGGGGTGGGAGGCTGAGCCGCGTCAGCCGCCCGTCGCCGGCTCGTAGCGGACGGTGAGGCCGCCCGGGCCGCTGGTGAGGATGATCCGTCCGCTGGTGGGTACCGAGCCCGGAGCGTCGCCGACGATCGCCGTGGCCGTGCGGACCACCTCCTCGGGGATCGGGTTCCCCCAGCCGAGCCGCGTGGGGTTCGTGGCGACCGCCAGCTCCCCGGTGGGCTGGAACGTCGTGACCTTGCCGCGGTCGGTGACGTAGCGGGCGATGGCGGCGGGGCGCCCGTCGAGCCAGAACTCGGCCCGGGACCGGGTCGTCGGGCCGTTCTCGACCTCGATCGTGCCGGGCCGGGCCGGCGTCGGCGAACGTCGGAGCTCCAACGTCCGGGTCCCCTCGGCGGCCAGCCAGCGCTCCCCGAGCCTGGCCGGCACGGCGTCCGCGGGGTGCCCCGCGAAGTCCGACAGGAGGATCGAGGCGCCGTCACCGACCCACCAGCGGATGGTCCGGGTCCCGCCCTCGTCGAGCTCGAGCGTCTCCCACACGAGCGGGAGGACGTCGACGTTGTCCCGGCCTGGAGGGGAGAACGCCGGCTCCTGCGGCCAGAACAGCACCAGCGAGACCGGCGCGCCGGTCTGGTTGACGACCACGAGGCTCGCATCCGGGGTGGCCTGGTTCACGATGAGCGACGGCTGCTCGAACGTCGCCGGGATCTCGCCGTGGAGGGTGCGGTACCCGTGGGTCGCCACATCGGTGTCGGGGTCGTGGTCCATGGAGGTCAGCTCGACCACCGCCTGCCGGGGTTCGCCGTCGACCTGGAACTGGAGGACGGCGTTGGTGCCCGCGTCGCCGAACGCGTCATCCCAGGAGCCGTCGAGGTCCTCGGTCGCCATGCTGGCCAGGTCGCCGCCCCGGCTGTCGTGCGCGACGAGGACCTGGTCGTCGACCCCGGTGAGGGTGAGCACCCCGTCCGCGGCGGAGCCGGCATCGGCGGTGAGCGTGAAGGACCCGCCGCCGTCGATCGCCGCCGGTGCGACCTCGGTGGGGGTGCGAGGCGCGGGGGAGGCGGCGTCGGCATCGTCCGGGGTGCGGGAGCACGAGACGGCCAGGAGGGCGGCGACGAGGCCCAGGGCCGCGAGCGGGCGCCGCCCTGGGCGCGGGCGCAGATCGGTGCCGGCCATCGGTCAGCCCCCGGCGGGCGGGGCGTAGGCGAACGCGTAGCCCCCGGCTGCGCTGCCGGTGATGGTGATGCGGCCGGCCTCGGAGCCGGAGCTCGTCGGGCGGATGACCGTGGCGTCGGCCAGGACCTGCGCCGGGACCACCTCGCCTTCGTCCAGGCCGCTCGGCAGGATCCCGATCGC
>Ga0247822_10002194_pt1 | contig 12352 bp, 11 predicted proteins | sample 13C_Cellulose_Da_FD_192423 | JGI IMG/M metagenome (GOLD analysis project Ga0247822, IMG submission 192423) | Soil microbial communities from agricultural site in Penn Yan, New York, United States - 13C_Cellulose_Day30 | ecosystem: Environmental > Terrestrial > Soil > Agricultural land | place...
AGTAGAGGCCGCACGGGCGGTGCAGGTTGTTCCACTGCGCCTCGTATTTGCCGTTGCCGTCGAACACCTGCACGCGGTGGTTCTCGCGGTCGGCGACGTAGACCCAGCCGTCGTCGTCGGTGGCGATGTTGTGGGCGATGTTGAACTGGCCGGGATCACTGCCCGACTCGCCCCACGACATGATCAGCTTGCCGGCGGGCGAGAACTTGTGCACGCGCGCGTTGCCGTAGCCGTCGGAGACGTAGATCTCGCCCTTGGGAGAGAGCGCGGTGTGTGTGCAGCGGTGGAACGGCTCGCCGCTCATGAAGGGCGCGGGCTTGCCGGGGATGCCGATGGTGAGATCGATCTTGCCCTCGGTGGTGCAGCGACGCACGGTGTGGTCGCCGTCGTCGGTGCAGTAGAGGGTGTCGTTGGCGTCGATGGAAAGGCCGTGGGCGCGCTTGAAGACGCCCTCGCCCCAGGAGCGCAGGAAGTTGCCCTCGCGGTCAAACACGATCATGGGGTGCTCGCCGCGGTTGAAGACGTAGACGCGGTCCTTGCTGTCGACGGCGACGGCACCGACGTCCATGAACTCCCAGCCGTCGGGCAGCTTGGCCCAGTTCTCGATCACGCGATAGCGATGCTCGCCACTGCCCAGCACGGCCGACATTGCGGTCCTCCTTCGTGTCATCCCGGTGCTTGTCACCGGGATCCACCGCGCCGCACGCTTCGACGCTGGTGGATGGCTGGATCCCGGGCACAAGGCCCGGGATGACTCAATCGATGGGAACGTAGATCGAGCGGCGCATCTTGCCGGCGACGGCCTTGGAGAGGTGGCCCTTGCCGCTAGTGTCCTCCACCAGCAGCACCTCGCCGGTGCCGATGGTGCGCACCTCACCATCGCTGGCGGTGATCTGCATGGCGCCGTCGAGGTTGATGACGTACTGGCGCCGCGGCGCGGGATGCCAGCCGAGGTCGTAGGCGGGGGACGCCTCGCCGAACATGATGCCGCTGGCCGGAAAGCGCTTGGAGTATTTCGTGGCGTTGCGCTCCTCGACCCACTCGACCTCGATGTCGCGGAAGTGCGTCTCGCCCTTGTCGTCGACGTAGAGATTGTGGACGCGCATTCGCTCCTCCCGGGCCTTATTCTGCAATTCGTTTTGCAGGAAGACTGCTACGGGAGCGGGCGCGGGCGCAAGCCGCGACGTCTGCAGAGGTGCCCCTCAGGCCGCGGCGAGCTCGATGGCGACCTCGCCGCAGCCATCGATGACGCCTTTGAGCGCGTGGCGGCCGGTGAGCCAATTCATGCCGATCAGGCTGCCGGTTATGACGACCTGGCCGGCGGCGAGCGTCTTGCCGCGCGCGGCCATGGCGGGCGGCAGCAGCTGCAACGCGCCGATGGGATCGACGCTCTTGCCCTCGTTGTGCACCCGGCCGTCGACCAGCAGGCGGCCGGGGCGCGCCACGAGGTCCTGGCCGCGCCAGCCGGCGATCTCGGGGCCGACAACGATGCCGAAGTTATAGATGCAGTCGGCCAGCATGACGTGGCGCGGCTGGGCGATGGGCTCGATGCGGGCCTGGCACAGCTCGAACACGACGTGGGCGGATGCGACGGCGTCGAGCACCTGAGCGGGCGTGGCACCGGCCGGAACGTCGGTCCCCATGCGGAAGGCGATCTCGAGCTCGATGCCGGCGGGCCGATTGCCGACGACGTTCCATGTGCCGCCGGCTGCCACCTGGCCCGAGTGCAGGATCGGGGCGTAGATGACGGGGCCCTGCGGCACCTCCATCACCTTCCAGGCGATGACCGGCGAGCCGAGGCCGGCCGCGACCTTGTCCTGGATGGCGAAGCCGTCGTCGAAGTCCCTCGGCAGGTTGTCGCCCGTAAGCGGGGTGCGGGTGCCTAGCAGCCGCGCGGCGACGATGCGGGCGGCGATGGCGAATTGGCGGTCGTCGGGACTGGGCATGGGCGGTCTCGGATCGATGGTCGGCGGCGGCAACCCGCACGGTAGCGCGCGATACACGGCTCTGCCACATCGCCGTGCGAGACTTTGCGGCCGGAGCGCCTATCAGATATAAGCGCCGAAAATTCCACGAGCTTTGCAATGGCAAAATCCGGCAAGGACAACAAGGCCCAGGCGCGCCTGCCCAAGGGCTTCGGCGACGCGAGCGCCGACGCCCTGCGCGCGCAGTGGCGCATGATCGAGACGATTCGGCGCGTCTACGAGTCCTACGGCTTCGAGCCGCTGGAGACGCCGGCCATCGAGTACACCGAGGCGCTCGGCAAGTTCCTGCCCGACCAGGACCGGCCCAACGCCGGCGTGTTCTCGTTCCAGGACGAGGACGAGCAGTGGCTGTCGCTGCGCTATGACCTGACCGCGCCGCTGGCGCGCTACGTGGCCGAGGGGCTCAAGGAGCAGAAGCTCTCGCTGCCGTTCCGCCGCTATGCGTTCGGCCCCGTGTGGCGCAACGAGAAGCCGGGGCCGGGGCGGTTCCGGCAGTTCATGCAGTTCGATGCCGACACGGTGGGGACGGACAACATCGCGGCGGATGCGGAGATCTGCATGCTGGCGGCGGATACGCTCGAGGCGCTGGGCATTCCGCGCGGGCAGTATGTGGTGAAGGTCAATAACAGAAAGGTGCTGGACGGATTGATGGAAGTGCTTGGCCTTGGCGGCGATGCGAAGGCGGGGCAGCGTCTTACTGTTTTGCGAGCGATCGACAAATGGGATCGCTTGCGCCACGAAGGAGTCCGTCAGCTATTGGGCGAAGGTCGCAAGGATGAAAGCGGGGACTTCACGAAGGGCGCCCAGCTTCAAGCCGATCAAATTGAAGCCATCCTGTCGTATCTGGGAAGTAGGTACGCAGTCATGGGCGCCGGGGAAAATGCGTCTGGTTGGTCGGCAAGTTTTGGTGCCTGGAAAAAGCTAGTCGGTGGTTCGGACAATGGACAGGCAGGGGTTGCTGAGCTTGAACAAATGGCATCCCTGCTGTGGGCCGCGAACTACAGATACGATCAAATCAGCTTTGACTCATCCTGCGTCCGCGGACTGGAGTATTACACCGGCCCCGTGTTCGAGGCTGAAATCACCACCCAGATCAAGAACGAGGACGGACAGCTCGTGCGCTTCGGGTCGGTGGGTGGAGGCGGGCGGTATGATGGGCTGGTCGAGCGGTTCCTGGGCACCAAGGTGCCGGCCACCGGCTTCTCGATCGGCGTGTCGCGGCTGCAGGCGGCGCTCGCCGCGCTCGGCAGGTCGGATGCAGGCGCAACCGGTGGGCCGGTCGTCGTGCTCGTCATGGATAAGGGCGAGCTGCCGGTTTACCAGAAGTTGACGCAGACCCTGCGCACCGCCGGCATCCGTGCCGAGATGTACCTGGGCACGGCCGGAATGAAGGCGCAGATGAAGTATGCGGACAAGCGCGGCGCCCCCTGCGTCGTGATCCAGGGCGGCGACGAGCGCGCGAGGGGGGAAGTGCAGATCAAGGACCTGATCGAGGGCGCCAAGGCTGCCGCCAGCATCAAAGACTCCAAGGAATGGCGCGAGGGACGCCCGGCGCAGGTCTCCGTGGAGGAGGCGCGCATGGTCGAGGCCGTGCGCGAGGTGCTGGCGCGGCACAAGGCGTAGAGATCATGCCAACCTCGCGCTCGCCAGCATCATCCCCACCAGGAACGCCATCGAACTTGGCTCGCCGGTTGGTATCAGATCGATGGTCGAGATGGGCGAGCTAAGTCCGTGGCGTTCCGTCCTCCCCCCTCGAGGGGGAGGCGCCTCAACCGCCGAGGCTCACTAAACGCATGGCCGCGGAAGCCGCACAGAACGTGGAGGCCCTCAACGCGCAGGCGCAGCGCCTGATCGCGACCTTCACGCGTGCGGGCTACGAGCAGGTGGCGCCGAGCGTGATCCAGCCGGCGGGGCTGTTCCTGGACGTGGTGGGCGAGGAGCTGCGCGCGCGCACCTATGTGTTCACCGATCCCGAGGGCGAGGAGCTGTGCCTGCGCCCGGACCTGACGGTGCCGACCTGCCGGCTGCATCTGGCGCGGCATCCGGGCGGCCGCGTGGAAGCCCGCTACTGCTACAACGGCCCGGCATTCCGCTACCAGGCGGGCAGTACCGACAGCGCCCATCCGCGCGAGTTCCGGCAGGCCGGCATCGAGTCGTTCGCTGCCGCCGACCGCGAGCAGGACGATGCCGCCGTGCTGGCTCTGATCGCCGAGGCGCTGCGCGAGACGGGGCTGGAGCGCTTCCAGCTGAGCCTCGGCGATCTCGGGCTGTTCGATGCGCTGCTGGATGCGCTGCCCATGCCGCGGCGATGGCGGCGGCGGCTGCACCACCATTTCTGGCGGCCGGAAGCGTTCCATGCCGAGCTGGTGCGCCTCACCTCGCGGGCGGCGTTGCAACCGCAGGGCGTGCCGCGCGACCTCATCGATCGCCTCGATCCCGAGAAGCCCGAGGAGGCGCTGGTGCTCGTCGCCGAGCACATGGACCGGGCGGGGCTCGAGCTGATCGGCACGCGCACGCTGGAGGAGATCGCCGCGCGCGTGCTGGCCGAGGCGGCCGACGCGCGCGAGCCGCCGCTCGAGCCGCAGACGGCGGCGCTGATCGAGAGCTACGTGGCGGTGCGGGCCCCCGCACGCGACACGGCGCGGCGGATCGAGGAGCTGCTGGGCCCGCACGGGATCGACCTCGGCGGGGCCCTCGATGCCTACCGGCGGCGGCTCGACCTGCTGGAGGGGCTGGGCGTGTCGACGTGGGACGCCACGTTCTCCGCCGAGTTCGGCCGCAACCTCGAGTACTACACGGGCTTCGTGTTCGAGATCAGCGTGCCAAGACTCGGCCCGCGCAGCCCGGTGGCGGGCGGCGGGCGCTACGACAGCCTCGTCTCGGATGTCGGCGCGCCCTCGCCCGTGCCGGCCGTCGGCTCGTCGATCCACACCGAGCGGCTGCTGGCGGCGCTGAACGGGGACGCGCCCGGGGGTGTACCAGGGGGTGCACCATGAGCGACAAGCTCGTCCTGGCGCTGCCCTCCAAGGGCCGCCTGATGGAGCAGTGCGCGGAGATGCTGGCCAAGGCCGGGCTGGTCGTGGTGCGCTCGGGCTCGGCGCGCGGCTACAAGGCGGAGATCAAGGGGCTCTCCGGCGTGGAGGTGAACTTCGTCTCCTCCGCCGAGATCGCCCAGCACATCAAGAACGGCACCGCACACCTCGGCATCACCGGCGAGGACCTGCTGCGCGAGACGATCGCCGACTGCGACGAGCGCGTGGCGTTCCTGAGGGGATGCGGCTTCGGCCACGCCGACGTGGTGGTGGCCGTGCCCGACTGCTGGATCGACGTGCGGCACATGGCGGACCTCGAGGAGATGGCGGCGAGCTTCCGGCGCCTGCACGGGCGGCGGGTGCTGGTCGCCACCAAGTACATGAACCTGACGCGGCGGTTCTTCTCGGGCCGCGGCGTCACGGGCTACCGCATCGTCGAGAGCTTCGGCGCCACCGAAGGCGCGCCGGCGGCGGGGCTGGCGGAGCTGATCGTCGACATCACCACGACGGGCTCGACGCTGCGCGCCAACGGCCTGCGGATTCTCGACGACGGCCTGATCCTGCGCTCGGAGGCGAACCTGGTGTCATCCAAGGTTGCGCAATGGACGCCGGGGCTGCGCGCGATCGAGCGCGACGTGGTGGCACGGCTGGCGGCGTAAGACGCTCGCAGTCACGGCATCCCGCAAGCTCGAGCATTTCGCGCCTGCGAGGCGCGGCCAACATCAGCCGGAACCTCTCCCCTCTTGCGCTGTTGTCCCTGCACGCCGTGGAAATCCGTCTCAACGTGCAAAGGAAAAGAAACGCATGAAGATCGCAGGCAGCATCCTGGCAGCGGCCATCGTGGCGCTCGCAGTCCCGGCCGTCGCACAGACAACCCCCGGCAGCGGCGCGGCGAAGATGTCCGCGGCCGAGTGCACGGCCGCATGGAACAAGCTCGACGCCGCCAAGGCGGGTAGCGTAGCGCAGGCCCAGGCCCAAGACACCGTGACCGACTTCAAGGCCGCGGACGCGAACAGCGACGGCAAGCTGACGCAGGCGGAGTTCACCGCCGCGTGCAACAAGGGGCTCGTCACTGCCTCCGTGCCCAACACCGGCTCGCGCGGCATGACGGGAACGGATACCCCGACGCCGAAGAAGTAAGCTTACGGCAGATCGCAAAAGCGGGTCCGGCGGTCCCTGCCGCCGGACCCTCCGCGCGTCGCGTATTGCAATGGCGCTATCCAGCAGCCGCGAGGCGGACGACCTGCTTGCCGGTGTTGCCGCCGGACAGCAGGTTGATGAGGGCGGCGGGGGCCTGCTCGAGGCCCTCGGCGACGGTCTCGCGGTACTTCAGGCGGCCGGCGCGATGCCAGTCCATCAGCTCGCCGAGCGCCTGGTCGCGACGCACCAGATGGCTGCCGATGCGGAAGCCCTGGATGCGGACGCACTTGTTGAGCACGGCGCCGAAGTTGCGCAGGCCGCGGCCGTCGCCGGCGTTGTACTGCGAGATCTGCCCGCAGACGGGCACGCGCGCATCGGCGTTGAGGTGCAGCAGAACCGCGTCGAGGATGTCGCCGCCGACGTTGTCGAAGTAGATGTCGACGCCCTCGGGAGCGGCCTTGGCGAGCGCCGGCCCGATGGGGCCCGCCTTGTAGTCGACGCAGGCGTCGAAGCCGAGATCGGCGATCACATGGCGGCACTTCTCGGGCCCGCCGGCGATGCCGATGGCGCGGCAGCCCTTGATGCGCGCGATCTGGCCGACGGCGCTGCCGACGGCGCCGGCTGCCGCCGAGACGACGACGGTCTCGCCGTCCCTGATGCCGGCGATGTCGACGAGACCGACCACGGCGGTTGCGCCGGACTGGCCGAGGAGGCCGAGGCTGAGGGAGAGCGGTCTCAGATCCGGCGGCAGCTTGCGCAGGCCCTTGCCGTCGAGGACGACGTGCTCGCGCCAGCCGAACGCGCTCTGCACTGCGTCGCCCGCCTTGAAAGCGGGATGGCGGCTCTCGATCACGACGCCGGCGCCGCGACCGATCATGACGTCGCCGACCTTCAGAGGATTGGCGTACTGGCCATGGCCGCCACCCATCTGCCGGCGCATGTAGGGATCGATCGACAAGTAGTGCGTGCGCACCAGCACCTGGCCGTCGGCGGGCCTCGGGATCGGTGCCTCGACGAGGCGGAAGCAGCCCGGCTCCGGCATGCCGTCCGGCGCCTTGACGTAGATGAACTCACGATGCGTCGCCACGGCGAATGCACTCCCTGGTTTCTTGCTATCAACCCTCTTGCGATCGTCGGGGACGATGACACCGCGGGATTGCCGTGGGAAGATGCCGGCCGACCGGCGCCTCGCAACCGGAGACATCAGAGGAACCACGGCCATGGCGGCAGAGCGCAGCGTCGACACCGGCACCGAACAACTGCTGTGCTCGATCCGGCATGGGGTGGCGGCGCTGACGCTGAACCGGCCCGAGGCGCGCAACGCCCTGTCGCCGGAGATGACGCCTGCGCTCGAGCGCACGATCGCCGCCTGCGATGCCGACGACACGGTCAAGGCGCTTCTCGTCACGGGAGCAGGCACGGCCTTCTGCGCCGGCGGCAACGTCAAGGGCATGGGGGACCGCCGCCCCGGCGCGGACCAGAGCCCCGACGAGCGCTATCGGATCATGCGGGCGAGACACCACGGCATCGGCGGCGCGCTCTACGCGCTGCGCAAGCCGACGGTGGCGGCCCTTCCCGGCCCGGCGGCGGGGGCGGGCCTCGCCATCGCGCTCGCGTGCGATATCAGGGTGGCCGCGGAGAGCGCGTTCGTGAGCACGGGCTATGTCGGGGTGGGCCTCAGCGGCGACTACGGCATCGCCTGGCTGCTGTCGCGCGCGGTCGGCCCGTCGCGCGCCCGCGAGCTGCTGCTGACCAACGAGCGCGTGCCGGCGGCGCGGGCGGCGGAGCTCGGCATCGTGCACCGCGTCGTCGCCGCCGAGGCGCTGCGGGAGGAGGCCTTCGCCCTGGCACGCAAGCTGGCCGAGGGGCCGAGCATCGCCTTCCGCTACATCAAGGACAACCTCGACGAGGCGATGGAGATCAGCTACGCGACGGCGATCGACCGCGAGGCCGAGCGCATGCTGCGCGCGCAGGGGAGCGAGGACCACAAGGAAGCGGTGCGGGCGTTCGTCGAGAAGCGCAAGCCGACCTTCCAGGGCAAGTGACGTTGACGTCTGCAGCAAGCAAGGAGTCCAGCCATGACGGCCAAGTACATTCCAAGCCCGCGGGACTGGGTGCGCGAGCAGGTCGAGCTCTACGAGAGCAGCGGCGGCACCAAGGGCACGACGCTGCGCGACACCGGCCTGCCCGTGATCATCGTCACGCACAAGGGCAACAAGACGGGCGCCACCCGCAAGACGCCGCTGATGCGCGTCAAGGACGGCGACAGCTACGTGCTCGTCGGCTCGCAGGGCGGAGCGCCGAAGGACCCGGTCTGGGTGCACAACCTGCGCGTCAATCCGCAGGTCGAGCTGCGCGATCTGACTGTCGTGCGGCCGATGCGCGTGCGCGAGGTCGAGGACAAGGCCGAGCGCGATCGGCTGTGGGCGCTGGCCGTGGCGGCCTTCCCGCCCTACGCGGAGTATCAGACGAAGACGGCGCGGCAGATCCCGGTGTTCGTGGCCTCGCCGTAAGCGCAACTCGCCGGAGCGGGCCAAATGATAGTCGACGTGCGCACCTACACGCTCGTGCCGCGCAGGCTCGCCCAGTACCTCGAGCTGTTCGAGAGGCATGCGCTCCCGGTGATGCAGCGGCACGGGCTGGAGCTGATGGGCTACTACACGAGCCACATCGGCCCCCTCAACCAGGTCGTGCACCTGTGGCGCTACGACAGCCTCGCCGACATGGAGAGGAAGCGCGCCGCACGCGGCGCCGACCCGGCCTGGGGCGAGTACCTGGCGATGACGGAGGGCATGGTCGCCATGCAGGAGGACAAGGTCATGCGCCCGACGTCGTTCTCGCCGGGGCGCTGAGCCGGTACGCTGTTGACCACGAATTTGTAGGACGCCCGGCGCTGGGCGGCTCCGGCCGCTCCGGGCGGCGTTGGAAATTGCGCATCCACCGCATTGATGCCATGTTGGCTGTCAACGGCCGGACCACAACCGCCGACTGAGCAGCACATCTAGGGAGAAAACCAAGGAATGTCTCGCATCACCTATCTCAGTGCCTTTGCGCTCGTGCTTGCGGCAGCGCCGCTCTCGGCTCCAAGCGTGCTGGCGCAGGACGCAAAGCTGCCATCCGCTCTGACACTCACGGCCTACGACACGGGCTCCTCCGGCTTCAATATTGCGGTCGCCGTCGGCAAGACGCTGAAGGACAAGCAGGGCTCCGATGTGCGCGTCCTGCCGGCCGGCAACGACGTCGCGCGGCTAGCACCCTTGCGGGCCAATCGCGCACAGGCCTCCGCCATGGGCATCGGCAGCTATTTCGCGCAGGAGAGCGTGTTCGAGTTCGCGGTCAAGGAGTGGGGGCCGCAGCAAATCCGCATCATGATGTCGGTCACCGACTGCAATGCCATCTCGCTCGGCGTCGCCAAGGACACCGGCGTCAAGGAGGTGAAGGACCTGCGCGGCAAGCGCATCGGCATGGTGGTCGGCTCGCCGGCGCTCAACCAGAACGCACTCGCCGTCCTGGCCTTCGGCAACCTGGCGCGCACCGACGTCAAGCTCGTCGAGTTCTCGAGCTACGGCGCCATGTGGAAGGGAATGGTCAACAACGAGGTCGATGCGGCCATCGCCTCCAACATCTCGGGCCAGGTCAAGGAGGTCGAGACCTCGCCGCGCGGCATCGTCTTCCCGCCCACCCCGGCCTCAGACAAGGAAGCGTGGGCGCGGCTCCACAAGATCGGCCCCTACTTTCAAGCTCACAAATCGACGTGCGGCGCAGGTGTGCCGGCGGGGGGCTCGGTGGAGCTTCCCTCCTACCCCTACCCGATCTTCATGGCCTACGCCTCCCAGCCCGCCGATCTCGTCTACAATCTGACCAAGGCGATGATCGCCAACTACGACCTCTACAAGGATGCGGCGCCGGGCGCAGCCGGCCTCGATCTCAAGCGGCAGAACCTCGCCTGGGTGCTGCCCTACCACGAGGGCGCGGTGAAGGCCCTGAAGGAGGCGGGCGTCTGGAAGGCCGAGCACGAGGCCCACAACCAGAAGCTCGTCAAGCGCCAGGACACGCTGGTGGCCGCCTGGGACAAGTTCGTGAAGAGCAGCCCGCCTGAGGACAAGGACGCCTTCACCAAGGGCTGGATGAGTGCCCGCAAGGCGGCGCTTGCCGGGGTCGGCATGGACCCCGTGTTCGAATAGGGCCCGGCCGTGGTGGGCATGCCCAGCGCGATAGCTTTCCGTCAAGAATGGCGCCGACCCGCAAGGTCGGCGCCAGGCCATCTCCGGGACAAACCGGAGAGGGACACGCGAGCATTCAGGAGGGCCCGTGTCGCTTGCCTCCGACAAGGCCCAGCCGGGACCGGCTAGGGTCGAATTCGCCGATCCGCACGCCGCCACGTCCGCGTCGTCCGAAAGCGAGGCGACGCGCGTGCGCAAGCTCGCCGGCGGCTGGCGCTGGCTGCTGGTATTCGCCACCGCCGCCACCATCCTGCTGTGCATCAACCAGCAGTTCACGCTGCGGTTCTTCATCGGCTACACGCAGCTCAACACCGAGTACTACTACCTCCTCATCCTGTGCATGCTGCCCTTCACGTTCGTGATCTTCCCGGGGAGTACGAGGGCGCCGCTCGACCGGGTTCCCTGGTACGACGTGGTGCTGTTCCTCGCGACCATCGCCAGCGCCTTCTATTTGATGCTCAACGTGCGCAAGGCCGCGGAACTCGGCTGGGAGTTCGGCGGCGCGCCGTTCAACGTCATCGCCGCGGGCCTCGTGATGTGGGCCCTGCTGATGGAGGCGCTGCGCCGCACCGGCGGCTGGAGCCTGCTGATGAGCGTGTTCCCCTTTACCGTGTACCCGCTGTTTGCGGAGGCGAGCTGGCTCGGACCGCTCAAGGGCAATCAGTCGACGCTGGAGCAGGCCACGGCCTATCACGTTCTCTCCAGCGAGAGCCTGCTCGGCATCCCGATCCAGGCGTTCGCCGAGACCGTGATCGGGTTCCTTGTGTTCGGCACCGCCCTGATGCTGACGGGGGCCGGCAAGTTCTTCATCAATCTCGCCTTCGCCCTGTGCGGCACGTTCCGCGGCGGCGCGGCCAAGGTCGGCATCTTCGCCAGCGGGCTGCTCGGCATGATGTCGGGCAGCGTCGTCTCCAATGTGCTGACCGCCGGCACCATGACGATACCGACCATGAAGCGGACGGGCTTCAGGGCCTCCTACGCTGCCGCCATCGAGGCCTGCGCGTCGACCGGCGCGGTGCTCGCTCCGCCCGTGATGGGCGCAACCGCCTTCGTCATCGCGCAGTTCCTCAACATCAGTTACGGCGAGGTGGCGCTGGCCGCCATCATCCCGGCCGCGCTCTACTACCTCGCCCTCTTCACCCAGGTCGATGCCTACGCCGCCCGCAACGGCCTCAAGGGCCTGCCGCGCCGCGAGCTGCCGAGCGCCTGGCTGACGATCAAGGAGGGCTGGTACTACCTGCTGGTGGTGGCGCTGCTGATCGTCATGCTTCTCCACTTCAAGCGCGAGAGCCACGCTCCGTTCTATGCGACCGCGCTGCTGCTGGTGCTGAACCAGCTATTCTCCAAGGACCAGCGCTGGGGCCTCAAGACCATCGTCAACTTCCTGGAGGTCAACGGACGCACGTTCGTGGAGCTGGCCGGCATCCTGGCCGGCTGCGGGCTGCTGATCGGCGCCTTCTCCATGACCGGCGTCGTCTCCAGCCTCGCCAACGACCTGCTGCGCATCGCCGGCGAGAACGCCTTCCTGCTGCTCGCCATGTGCGCCATCACCAGCCTGGTGCTGGGCCTCGGGCTCACGACAACGGCCTGCTACATCTTCCTCGCCATCCTGGTGGCGCCCGCGCTCGAGAAGCTGGGCCTCAACAAGATGGCCGTGCACATGTTCATCTTCTACTGGGGCATGCTGTCGGCCATCACGCCGCCGGTCGCCATCGCCTCGTTCGCGGCAGCCGGCATCGCCGGCGCGCCGGCCATGAGGACCGGCTGGGAGAGCATGTGGGTCGGCAGCATCATCTACTTCCTGCCGTTCTTCTTCGTGCTCAATCCGGCGCTGGTGCTGCAGGGGCCCAGTCCCTGGCTGCCGGCGCTCGGCCTCACCCTGCTCATCGGCATCGGCACGCTCTTCATCTGCGGCGGCATCCAGGGCTACCAGTCCGGCATCGGCGACCTGCGGCGGGCCGGAGTGCTGGAA
>Ga0247822_10002195_pt1 | contig 12348 bp, 10 predicted proteins | sample 13C_Cellulose_Da_FD_192423 | JGI IMG/M metagenome (GOLD analysis project Ga0247822, IMG submission 192423) | Soil microbial communities from agricultural site in Penn Yan, New York, United States - 13C_Cellulose_Day30 | ecosystem: Environmental > Terrestrial > Soil > Agricultural land | place...
CGGACCCAGCCAAGATCGAAGCCGCCCGCAACTGGATCCGCGGCATCGTCGCGGAACCGGAGCCGGGCACAATCTACACCGGCAAGGTCGCGAGCCTCGTCGACTTCGGCGCGTTCGTCACCTTCATGCCGGGCAAGGACGGCCTGGTGCACGTCTCGGAAATCAAGAACGAGCGTGTCGAGAACGTCCGCGACGTCCTCAGCGAAGGCCAGGAAGTGAAGGTCAAGCTCTTGGAGGTCGACCAGCGCGGCAAGGTTCGCCTGTCGATGCGTCTAGTCGACCAGGAGACTGGCGAAGAGCTTCCGGACACCCGCCCGCCGAGGGAGCCGCGTGAAGGCGGCGACCGTGGCCCGCGCGGTGACCGTGGCGATCGCGGCGGACGCGGCGACCGTCATCGCGGCGGCCGCGACGACCGTGGGCCCCGCCGTGACGGCGGCGGACGCGGCGGCGACCGTGACCGTGGCCCGCGCGGCGAAGGCCGTGGCGACCGCGGCGATCGTGGCCCGCGTCGTGACCGCGAAGGCGGCGACGAAGGCCAGGCGCCCGAGTTCGCTCCGGCGTTCCTGACCGGCGGCGACAAGGAAGACTAAGCGCTTCCTTCGTCAACCAAAACGAGAAGGCCTCGCGGGGAACCGCGGGGCCTTTTTGTTTCATGTATCAGATGTGTGACTGGTCTGCCGGAACGTCCTCGGGAAGCGTTGCAGCACCTGTTTCGCCGCGGCAGCTGAGGTCCGTCCCGAGGCCATAACAGGTCATGGAAAGCGAACCCATCGCGTAGCCCCGAACTACGGGATTAGGCTTTTCTCCGGCAGCGGCTGCCATGCCGGCAAGGTAAAGCAGCGGAATGAAGTGATCGGGTGTAGGCACCGCCAGGTCGAAGTCGGGGTGATCGATCAGCCGCAATATGTCGGAGGCATCGTCCGCCAGTTGCGACACGGCGGCCTCGTCGAACCGCTCGGCCCAATCATATGCCCGTCCGGCTTATCCCACTGTACCCGGCGAAGGTTGTGCGCGACATTGCCGCTCGCGAGAACCATGATGCCGCTCTCGCGGAGTGCAGCCAGCTTCGTTCCCAGCTTAACGTGATAATCGAGTGGCTTGAGCGCATTGATCGATAGCTGGACGACGGGCACGTCCGCATCTGGGTAGAGATGGGCAAGGACGCTCCAGGTGCCGTGGTCCAGACCCATTGGTCATTATCGAGGCCGCACCATATCGGCTTGACCGCTTCGCTCACCTCTTGCGCGATCTCAGGCGACCCCGGCGCAGGATATTCGAACTCGGACAATGCTGGTGGAAAGCCGTAGAAGTCGTGGATCGTGCGCGGGCGAGGCATGGCAGTGACCGCTGTCGCCCCGAAAAACCAATGAGCGGACACGACCAGCAGCCCGCGAGGCCTCGGCAATAGCTCACCCATTCTTCGCCAAGAGTCCGTGAACCCGTTTCGCTCGAGCGTGTTCATCGGGCTCCCGTGGCCGATGAACAATGCGGGCATCTTACCCATAGAAGGTTTCCTTCAGAGCGCCTCGACGTCCATAATGCTCCAATGTCCGCCTTCGACCCAAACCGGGATCATGTTTGCGCGATCGCTCAGATGCTACCGGACCGCGCAAAGGGGATAGGCGAACTCGTTGACAGGCCGCCGGCGAGGATAATAGCTTAACGACGCTTCTCGGGGTGCATTGGCATTTGGGCCGAAAGGGCGATGCCTACCCGCTGATCAATTCAGCAGGAGTCCGCCCATGCCGTCGATCGAAACCTATCGCAAACGCGCCAAGCTATTGGTTCGCTGGCATCGTGAACGGAACTACTCGGTCGGAGGGAAAATCCGTCAGATCGAACGCTTTCGTCATCTCACCGATGCCGAGGTGCTGGAGATGGCCATACCGCTCACGCTGGCTCAGGAGGCTGTCGCGGTGGAAGCGGGCTTTCAAAACTGGGAAGCACTTCGGAATGGCAATGTCGGCGATGAGCCCGCGCGCGGGCCGACCGCAAACTCGGTCCTGATGTCTTCCGTGCCAGTCCTGTTCGTCAAAGACGTCACGAAAGTCGCCGAATTCTACCAGGAAAAGCTCGGGTTTCACGTCGACTTCCTGCACGGCAAGCCGCCATTCTACGGATCGGTCTCTCGCGATCGAGCGTGTCTGCACTTGAGGTTCGTCCACCAGACGAATTTCACCGAGCTGGCCGAACGCGAAAGCTCCCTGGTCCTCGCGACGATCGCAGTGGACAACGTGAAAGCCCTTTTTGACGAGTTTTCCGAAAAGGACGTCGACTTCCCGCAACGCCTGGTCCGTCAGGCCTGGGGTGGCCTAGACTTCCAGGTGCGCGATCCCGCCGGAAACGTGATTTCCTTTGTACAAAACTCACGGGCAGCGGAGTCAGAGGCGTTTCGAGGTACGACTTAGGCCCCTTTCGACCCGTGGTCGAAATTCAGGACGTTGCAAGTTATTTGGCCATCCGAGCCGCCCTGTCGTCCGTCTACCGGAGTGCGAATTCACCCCTTACTTCGGAAGCTCCTTTTGCCCATCAATCTGAAATGAAGTTTGAACGCCGTGTGGCATCGGCAGACCTGCTCGTGCATGCGGCTGACCTCCACCAATCCACACGTTGACCCGGCCAGGACGGATAGTGCGAACTCCCGCCGAGTCCACGAAGCTGAGACCGCGATCCTTCAAGCGGAAGGTCAGCGTCTTGGTCTCCCCTTTGGTGAGATGAATTCGCTGGAAGCCCTGAAGCGAGCGAAGCGGAGCGCCACTCTCCCCCGGATGCGTGACGTACACTTGCGCTACTTCATCACTGTCCATTCCACCCATGTTCGTTACGTCGACTGAGATATCCACAAACCCATCGGCCGGCACGACTGCAGATCTGAGCCGAAGATTGGCGTAGTGGAAGCGCGTGTAGCTCAGGCCGTGGCCGAACGGGTAGAGCGCCTCGCCCCTGAAGTAGCGGTACGTGCGCCCGTCCATCTTGTAATCGCCGAAGGCCGGCAGCTGATCCGCGGAGCGGTAGAAGGTGACGGGCAGGCGTCCCGCCGGGCTGTAGTCACCGGCCAGAAGTTGCGCGACGGCATGGCCGCCCTCGCCGCCAGGATACCAAGCTTGAACGATCGCCGGAACGTTGGCGTCGGCCCAGTTCACGCCCAGAGCGCTTCCACTCATCAGGACGAGGACGAGGGGCTTGCCGGTCGCTTTGACGCGTTCGAGCAGCCGCTGTTGGGGAGCGGGTAGGTCGAGGCTCGTGCGGTCGCCGCCTGCGAAGCCGGGGGCCTCTACGCGCATTTCCTCGCCCTCGACGCGCGCGGATAGACCACCGACGAAGACGACAACGTCGGCCTTGGCCGCCAGGCCGACCGCTTCGTCTCCCTTGTCGTTGGGCTCGCTCCAGACGAGCTGCTGCTGGCCGCGAGCTCCGCGCTGGAAGCCTTCGACCCGGATCGGGTAACGCTTGCCGCGTTCCAGTCGGATCGAATTCGAATAGATGGAGGGCGCGTCGCCGACGCCCCATTCGTCAACGACCAGCTTGTCGCCGATCCATACGCGATAGCCATTTTCGCTGGCGAATCGAAACCGATACTCGCCGCTTTCCGGGGCCAGGATCGTGCCAGTCCACCGCATCGAGCTTGCTCGGTCGCCGGTCCAGTTGACTCGCGCCGTGCGGTCCGTGCCGGTCTTCACTGGCGTGCCTTCCAGGTTCACGCCGTTGAACGTCTCGACCTTTAGACCCGGCGCGGAGCATTGCATGTCGATGCAGAAAGCCGTCTCCGGCACAGGCAATTCGGCCGGACCGATCAGGCCCGTCCCCTGCGAGTAGAGAATCTTCGAATTGGGGAAGCGCGCTTGGATTCCGGCAAGAACGGTGACCGGCTTCGACGGCGTCCCGTAGTAATTACCCACAAGCGTGTCGAAGCTGTCTGCGTTCGGCCCGATGACCGCGATCGTTCGCGGCGCGCCCTTGAAGGGCAGAAGATTGCCCTCGTTCTTGAGCAGCACCATCGACGCCTTCGCCATGTCCAGCGACACTGCATGGTGCGCGGGCGTGTCGTAATCTTTCGCGGTAATCTGGCTGTAGGGGTTGGCGGCCGGGGGGTCGAACATCCCCAAGCGGATGCGCGCTTCCATCAGGCGTGTGACCGACCGGTCGAGCACCTTCTCGGGAAGCAGTCCCGACTTCACGGCTTTGACGATATTGTCCGCGTCGGTGGTCAGGTTGTTGCGGTAGTCGCCGCAAATCAGGTCCATGCCGTTCTTGAAGCCGGCGGCCACGCCTTCAGGCGCGGTCTTGGTGTAGGCGAGCGCATCGGGCCGATAGATGTTGGCCGCAGCGCCGCAGTCTGAAACGATATAGCCCTGAAAACCCCAATTCTTGCGGAGGTAGGTCTGCTGCAACAGTTCGCTGGCGCAGCCGGGTACACCGTACACCGCGTTGTAGACGCACATGATCGACCGGACGCCGCCCTCGATCACGGTCGCCCGAAAAGCCGGGAGGTAGGTGTCCTCCAGGTCGCGCTTGGACGGGTAGACGTCTTCCTTATGCCGGTTCGATTCAGGCCCGCTGTGGACTGCGAAATGCTTCGAGGTGGCGATCGCCTTGAAGTAGTTTGGGTGATCGCCCTGTAGGCCCTTGATGAAGGCAATCCCCATGCGGGACGTCAGGTACGGGTCTTCCCCATAGGTTTCCTGCCCACGACCCCAGCGGGGATCGCGGAAGATGTTGATGTTGGGCGACCAGACTGTCAGCCCGCGATAGAAGTCGCTTCCGCCATTCCCGTGCAGCCGCTCGACATATTTCGCTCGGAATTCCGTGCTGATGACGTCCGCGACTTGCCGCATGCGTTTCTCGTCCCAGCTTGCGGCCATCCCGATGGCTTGCGGGAAGACGGTCGCGATGCCTGCGCGGGCGACTCCGTGGAGGCCCTCGTTCCACCAATTGTATTGCGGTACGCCAAGCCGCGGAATCGCGGGCGCGGTGTGGCCGACCTGCGCCGCCTTTTCTTCCAACGTCATCTTCGATGTCAGAAGCTCGGCGCGTTGCTCCGTCGTCAGCGTCAGATCCGTCGCCTGGGCCTGGGCGGCGACGCTCGCCGCCATGAGCATCGGGGTCGACACTAACGTAGAAAGTACGGCGGCTCTCATGCGAGCTCCTCTCAAAAGGTTAGCGCTAACATCGCCCAGCGAGCCCCGAAAGTCACGAGTGCAATCGAGGATTGCTTGGAGTGCCGAAGATCGTCGTGCGCGAGGCCGTCATGCCGGAACTTGAAGATGAAAGCCGGGCGTCGATTGCCGTGCCAAAAAGACACAGCGCATACTTATCTCTGAGTGGTCGGAACCAAGAAGGTTACTGTCGTTTGAGCACGCGGCTTTGAGTGTTCTGGCCGACGTGTTGGGGCGTTCTCCTCAGGTACGAGGTCCTGCGTGAAGATGCTTGTATCGGACCTGCAGACATCCCCGCCGCTCGTGCGGTTTCCAACGCAGACGATGCTATCGACGGGCGGAGTGCCGCTAATGCGTGCGGGTAACGACCCGTGAATAGGCGCCAACAGGCCTGAACAGATCCAAACTGATAACAATTGCGGGGAGTCCCAAGAATGCCAACTATCACTGGAACTGACGGCACGGACATTCTGTCCGGCGGAGCCGAGGCTGACACGATCCTGGGGCTCGGAGGCAATGATCAGTTAACCGGCAACGGCGGCAACGACACTATCGAAGGTGGGTCGGGCGACGACATTATCACCGGCAGCAGCGGCAGTGACACCCTGACCGGCGGCTCGGGCGTCGATGCCTTCAGGGATACGATGGCTGGCCTGAACGGTGACAGGATTACGGATTTCCTGCCGGGTGATCGCATTCAAATCACGGACCTCAACATCCAGAATGCGAATATCGGGATCAGCGGATCTGCGATCACCTTCAATGGCAATTCGGTCACGGTCGACAATCTCGGTCCGGGCCGCCTGATCGTCCGTGAAATCACGGGCGGCGGTGTGGAGATTCGGCTCCAGAGCATCGCTCGCAACGACTTCAATGGTGACGGGCGCAGCGATATTCTCCTGCGTAATGATAATGGGGCAGTTTCTAACTGGCTTGGGACAGCAAACGGCGGCTGGTTCGACAATGCTGTAAACGGTGGGTCCAGCGCTCCAGTGTCCTGGCACATGGCAGGAACCGGCGATTTCAACGGCGATGGGCGCAGCGACGTGCTCTGGCGGAACGATAATGGGGCCATTTCCAATTGGCTTAGCACCGCAAGCGGAGGATGGACCGATAATTACGCCAATGGCGGGACCAGTGCGCCGACATCCTGGCAAATCGTCGGTACCGGCGATTTCAACGGAGATGGCCGCGATGACATGGTCCTTCGCAACGACAATGGCGCGATCACCAACTGGCTCGCAACTCCGAACGGCGGGTGGTTCGACAATTACCTCGTCGCCGGCACCAGTGCTCCTACGTCGTGGAAGATAGCGGCCACCGGTGACTTCAACGGGGACGGGCGCGACGACCTTCTGCTGAGGAACGACAATGGAGCGATCACTAGCTGGTTGGGCACCGAAAACGGGGGCTGGTTCGACAATTATTTGAACGCGGGCACGAGTGCTCCAACCTCTTGGCACATCGTTGGGACTGGCGACTTTAACGGCGACGGCCGCGACGACATCGTGTTCCGGAACGATAATGGCGCAATCACGAATTGGCTGGGCCAAGCCAATGGTGGGTGGTTCGACAATTATCTCAACGCAGCCACTAGCGCCCCTACGTCTTGGGAAATTGCTGCGACCGGTGACTATAACGGGGACGGGCGCGACGATATTCTGTTTCGGAACGACAGTGGCGCAATCACAAGCTGGCTCGGCACCGTTAATGGCGGTTGGTTCGATAATTACTCGAACGCAGCCACGAGTGCCCCAACCTCTTGGCATATCCAGCCCGATGCCTTGTGGTTCTAATGGGTGAGACAGTCTCGTTTCTGAGGTAAGTCTGCCTCGTGCGGTAGTATCATAGCTTGGCCGCACGTTTTTGGCCTTGACGGTCGCCCCGATGAGAAAGGCCCTGCGATCGCTCGCAGGGGCCTCGCTCATTGGCGTTCGAGGTCGATTAGACCGCGGATGCCATGCGCTGCTGCGACGAGCTGTGCCCGCCGTTGCGGTAGAGGATGTCGCGGGCCTGGTCGGCGCTGATGCCGGCCGCGCCGGCGTCGACCGACAGGAACACGCCGCCGCTGTTGATGCGCTCCTCGTAATATTTGGAGTCCTCATCGCTTACGCCATGCTTGGCGAGGAGGCCCGACAGGCCGCCGGCCAGTGCGCCCGCACCGGCGCCGATCGCAGCGGCTTCGGGAATTGCGCTCGAGGCGATTGCACCTGCGGCAGCAAGCGGGCCGACGCCGGGGATGGCGAGCGCCGCAATGCCGAGCAATGCGCCGACACCGGCGCCACCAAGCGCACCCTTCAGGGCACCCTCGCCCTTTTCCTTCACCTCATGGGTGTCGGCATCGCCATAGTCGCCGGACTCGCCCGAACGGCGGGCGATGACCGAAAGAGCGCTGTCAGGAACACCGGCCTGGCGAAGTTCCCGGGCCGCGGCTTCCGCTTCCGAGTGATCGTCGAACACGGCCGAAATCAAATTCTCATTCATCATGTGCTCCAGAATTGTCTGATCCCCGCTCCGGGTCTCGAACGAACTCCGTCGAGCAGGCGTTCCTACGGCTGTTCCGCTTGATCGGCGGACTGAGCTCACAACACTCCGAGCGTCCAGCCCTCCGTCCGCGCGATCTCCGGCGTCAGTCCTTCCGGCGTAAATGCTTGCCGCTCGGTCTTCGCCAGCGCGCGCATTCCGGCGGCGGTGACGAGGGCGTCGGTCTGGTGGTCGTTGGGCTCGAAGCTGAGGCGCACCGGCCTGCTGCCCAGTCCCGCCAGCGCTGCATTGAGTGCCGCGCGGGTACGGAGCTTGGTGCCGGTCATGCCGGCACGGCGGAGGTAGATACGAGTGTAGATTTCGACGACTGCGCTGCCGCGTTTCGGAAGCGGATCCATTGGGAAGATCGCGACCTTGCCGTCGATCCGATGGAGGAGCCGCATGCCCGAGAAGCTCGCCTTTGCCACTTGCGCGGCGCCGATCGCGTCATAGGCGCTGGCCGTCTTCCGCCCGCCCTGCGCGTTCAGCCGCGCATCGCACTGGCGGAAGCGCACGAAGTCCGCCTTCACTCCATCGGCGATGCCGAAATAAAAGTGCCGGCGGTGTGCGGTCTCGAGGAAGCTCGCGGCGCCGAGGTCCTCGTCGTCGCACTTCGCCTCGACATAGGCCCAGAACTCGCGCGCGGTCTTCGGCACATTGGGCTCGCCGATCAGATACTCCCCGCGCTCGATCAGCGGAGGGGCAAAGCTGAAGTCGAAGCCGAACAAGGTCGGCTCCTTCGCCGCGCGCTTCAGCAGCCAATGCAGCACTTCCTCGCGCGACCAGACATGGCCAGGGCGGACGAGCCGAGGCGGCGCATCGCCCCGCGCTTCCGCGATGGCGATGCCCTTGTGCTTCCTGCCCTTCGCGCCGGACCAATCGATCGCGACGAACGCGTCAAATTGCGGCGTCACACCAGCGGCGGCTGGCGGTCGTCCTCAGGACCCGTTTCCGTCGGCTTACGCAGGCGAGGCGGGGCAGGGCGGCGAGCCGGGGGCAATTGCTCGTCCGACCAGCGCTCGAGAATGCGCGCCGCCGCGTCGCGTCCACCAAGGCCGAAGGCGATGGCGCACGCCACGGCCGCCGACCCGAGGATCAGGCCGAACGCCATCATCACGATCTGGTCGGCAAGGCCCATGAAGGTCAGGCCGATAGCCGTGAACAAAGCGATGATCGCATATTTGATGATGGTCTGGGCGTAGCTCGCCTCGCCGGTCGAACTGCCGACAAGGTTCGACAGGATGCGGGCGAGGAAGATGCCCGCGACGATGATGACCGTGCCGAAGATGACCTTGCCGCCAAGTTCGGTGATCTGGATCAGCAGCACTGCGACAGCATCGCCGCCAAGCTGCCGCGTCGCTTCGATCGCCGCGCCGAGCAGGATCGCGGTCATGGCGATGGCACCGACGACCTTCGACGGATTGGAGTTGGCCGGCATCACGCCCAGCGCGCGGACGCTATTGTCGAAGCCGAGGCTCGGAAGAACCGTTTCCAGCATCGCCTTGACCCAGCGGCCGATCAGGAAGGCGATGGCCAGCCAAACCAGTGCCGCCAGCACGCGCGGAATGGCGAGGGCGATGGTGTTGAGCATGTTCGTCGCCGGGTCGGAGATGGCGGAGATCTGCAGGATCTGCAGCGCGCCGATCGCGGCAAAGATGATGATGATCGCCGACACGGTCACGCCGACGGCCTTGGCGATCGAGTTCCGCGCAGGGGCGGTGCCTTCGGCTGCCACTCCTGTTCCATCGACCGCAAGCGGCGCCTCGCCGATCGGGATGCCCGCGCGGCTGAACAGCTTTTCGAGGTTGAGCGCGCCGAGCGCCGCCTCGATCACATGACGGACGATCCGCGCGAGGATCAGGCCGGCGAAGAAGAACACGCCCGCGCCGAGAAGCCGCGGCAGGAAGGCGAACACCTCGTTGCTCATCGTCGTTACCGGCGTCAGCACTCCGGCAAGGCCGAGCGGCTGCAGCGCGGCGATCAGTCCTACGAGCCAGACCAGCCAGTAGGCGAGACGGCCCAGCTCAGTGCCGACGGAATCGACGCCCGCCTGCGGATGACGCTTGAGCACCGGCATGCGGTCGACGAGCTTCGCCACCGCCCACTGCACCGCCTTCGCGACGAAATGCGTCGCGACGAGAATGAGGATCGCGAAGATCACCCGCGGTCCCCATTGGAAGACCTGGTCGCGCCAGTAGGCTGCAGGCGGGTTGGTGTCGTACATCTTCAGGCTCCCCTATTCGCTGCTCGTGTTTCGCCTCTGCCGAAGCTCGTCCCAATATGCGATGCGCTCGCGGATCTTCGCCTCCAGGCCGCGATCGGCCGGCTCGTAAAAGGTCTGCGGCTCCATCTCTTCTGGCCAATAGTCCTGGCCGGAAAAGCCCTGATCGGCGTCATGGTCGTAGGCATAGCCCTTGCCGTAGCCGATGTCTTTCATCAGCCGCGTCGGCGCGTTCAAAATATGCGCGGGCGGCATGAGCGAGCCGGTTTCCTTGGCGCTTCGCCAGGCGCTTTTCTGCGCCATGTAGGCCGCGTTCGATTTGGGTGCGGTCGCCAGATAGAGGCAGGCCTGAACGATCGCGAGCTCGCCCTCGGGTGAACCAAGGAAGTCGTAGGCATCCTTGGCGGCAAGGCACTGCACCAGCGCCTGTGGGTCGGCGAGACCGATGTCCTCCATAGCGGCGCGCGTGAGGCGGCGAAGGACGTAGAGCGGCTCCTCGCCCGCGACGAGCATGCGCGCGAGATAGTAGAGCGCGGCCTGCGGATCGGAGCCGCGCAGGCTTTTGTGGAGCGCGGAGATGAGGTTGTAATGGCCCTCGCGGTCCTTGTCGTAGACCGGCACGCGACGGTGCAGCAGCGCTGCCATCCCGGCGGGATCGAGCGGCTCGTCCAGCTCAACGTCGAAGAGAGTCTCGACCTGGTTGAGCAGGAAGCGGCCGTCGCCGTCCGCACTGGCGATCAGGGCGGCCTTGGCGTCAGCGGTCAACGGGATCGGGCGACCGACTTCAGTCTCGGCGCGGCTGATGAGAATACCCAGCGCTTCCTCGTTGAGCCGTCGCAGGATCAGGACCTGGCAGCGAGAGAGAAGTGCGGCGTTGAGTTCGAAGCTCGGGTTCTCGGTGGTGGCGCCGACGAGAGTGACCGTGCCGTCTTCGACGAAAGGCAGGAAGCCGTCCTGTTGCGCGCGATTGAAGCGGTGGATCTCGTCCACGAACAGCAGAGTCCGCTGTCCGGCCCTCGCAGCGGTCTTGGCTTCGGCGAAGATCTTCTTGAGGTCGGCGACGCCGGAGAAGACGGCGGAAATCGGCACGAAGCGTAGGCCGACTGCATCCGCGAGCAGGCGAGCGATGCTGGTCTTGCCGGTGCCCGGCGGACCCCAGAGGATCATCGACGACAATTTGCCGGCGGCGACCATCCGCCCGATCGCCCCGTCCGCTCCGGTCAGATGTTCCTGCCCGACGATCTCGTCGAGCGCGTTCGGGCGCAGTCGGTCGGCCAGCGGCGAATGTGCCGTCACCTCCGGCTGGGCGCGCTCAAGCTCTTCGTCGCTGAACAGGTCGGCCATCGCGGGAGGCCATGGCGCAGCAAAAACAAAATTGCATCCCCCACTTGTCCGAGATGTAGCTAAGATATATCTTAGATGCATCGAAAGGAATGATATGAGACACAAACATTTTGGCTGCCATCCTCGCGGGCGCATCGAGATCGACGTTCCGGAAGCCATCTTTGCGATGGGCCGTGGCCGCTCCGGCGGCTGGGGACCCTTCCACTTCGAATTCGACGACAAGGGCTGGAGCGGCGGCGGTCATCGCCGTGGCGGCGGACGCGGACGCCGCATGTTCGAGTCTGGCGAGCTTCGCCTCGTCCTCCTCAAGCTGATCGCCGATGAGCCGCGCCACGGTTACGACCTGATCCGCGCCATCGAAGAGCTGACGGACGGCGAATACGCCCCGAGCCCGGGCGTGGTCTATCCGACGCTGACTTTGCTGCAGGACATGGGCCTGATCGAGGAAGCGGCCGGTGAAGGTTCGCGCAAGCCATTTCAGGCAACCGCAGAAGGCAAGGCGCATCTCGACGAGAAGTCCGACGAGATCGAAGCTCTGCTCGAGCGTCTCAACGACCTCAAGCCGCGCCAGTCACACGGCGGCGCGACGATCGGCCGCGCGACCCAGAACTTGATGGCGGCCATCCGAAATCGCGTGTCACGCCATGGCTGGGACGAGGACCTGACTCATGAAGTCACCGCCATCCTCGACGAGGCGGCGCAGCGAATCGAACGGTTGAAGTAATTAGCGGCCGAGGAGCCGTCCGATCCTCTCGCGGCGTTCGATGACGCGGCGATAGACCTTGAGGACGGCTCCGTTGATGCGGTCCCAATCCATGGTTTTGGCGAACGCCAGCCCGGCCTCGCCATGTCGCCTGCGCAGCTCCGGGTCCTGCACATAGGCCTGGAGCGCGTCGGCGAAGCCGTCTTCATCGCCGGGTTCGACCAATACGCCAGTCTCTCCGTCGTGGACCAGGCTGGTCGCGCCGGTCGCAACGGCAGCCACCACCGGCAGGCCGCAGGCCATCGCCTCCAGGGTCACATTGCCGAAGGTCTCGGTAATCGACGGATTGAGCAGCACGTCCGTGCTCGCGAGAGCCCGGGCCAACCCCGAATTCTCCTGAT